>Ga0315900_10011419_pt1 | contig 11000 bp, 5 predicted proteins | sample LakEriMetagenome_FD_203521 | JGI IMG/M metagenome (GOLD analysis project Ga0315900, IMG submission 203521) | Freshwater fungal communities from buoy surface, Lake Erie, Ohio, United States - Buoy 12 MA114 | ecosystem: Environmental > Aquatic > Freshwater > Lake > Lake biofilm | place: USA: Lake...
CAAACGGATACATTCGGGTAAAAACGGGTCATTCCCGGTTCTTCCTACCTTCGTGTCCACTGATCAACGCCATGCCTACATCACTGCTCGACCGCATCACCGTTTCCCCCATCGACTCCGTTGGAGTGGAGGAAAGGGCTGCCCGTTTCACCAAGCGATCCATCAAGAACGAATCGAAGGTGATGGCCCTGAAGATGGCCCTGTCGATGATGGACCTGACCACGCTCGAGGGTAAGGACACCCCCGGCAAGGTGCGTCAACTTTGCGCCAAAGCCATGCGTCCGCATGAATCCATGCCCGATCTGCCCTCAGTAGCTGCCGTGTGCGTATATCCCAACATGGTGCGCGTGGCGAAGGAAGCATTATTAGGCAGTTCCGTGAAAGTGGCAGCCGTGGCCACGGCCTTCCCCAGCGGGATGAGCAACCGCAAGGTGAAGCTCGAGGATACGCGCTACGCCGTGAACGAGGGAGCCGACGAGATCGATATGGTGATCTCCCGTGGACATTTCCTGGCCGGGGAGTATAGCTATGTGTTCGACGAGATAGCGGCGGTGAAGGAAGCCTGTGGAGAGGCGCACCTGAAGGTCATCCTCGAAACGGGCGAATTGAGTACATACGACAACGTGAGACTGGCGTCCGATATAGCGATGTATGCCGGAGCAGATTTCATCAAGACGTCCACCGGAAAAGTGCAACCTGCGGCTACGCTACCCGTTACCCTGGTGATGCTGGAGGCGATCCGCGATTTTTACTACCGGGAGGGGAAGAAAATAGGCATGAAGCCTGCGGGAGGGATCAGTACGGCGAAGCTGGCGATCCACTACCTGGTGATGCTGAGGGAGACGTTGGGAGAGGGGTGGATGAATCCCGATCTGTTCCGATTCGGGGCATCTTCGCTGGCGAACGATGTGTTGATGCAGATCGTGAAGCAGCAGACTGGGGTGTACCAGAGTGGGGATTATTTTTCGAAGGATTAGACGGGAACCAAATCCGGTCCCTGCTTGTGCTGAGCGGAGCCGAAGCAAGCATAGTCGAAGGGTCGGTTCCGGATAACTGCTCCCTGAGCTTGTCGAAGGGTGTTATCTGTTGTCGGTTCCGGATAACCGGTCCCTGTTTGTGCTGAGCGTAGTCGAAGGGTGTTATCGGTTGTCCGATTTCAGTTCAGGATATGTCCATGCCTAAAAAACGTTGACCGTTTTTAACTATTGGCCTCTATATTAATTCTCGTTTCTAAACCGCAAGGTCCGATAGCTATCTGACGCAAAGGAGGCACAAAGGGCGCAGAGCTTTCTTGCCGATGCGGTTATCGCCTATTTCCTTTGATTTCGACCATATTTTTTTCAAGGTTATTGCCAGTTCTTTCGGTATACATTTGAAGTGTTTTACCCTCTTGCATAAGAAGCTTCAACGCTGTATCTTTGTTTTAACAATGAAGTTTTACGATAAATATCCCCAGCTGAAAGAAAAAGGCTTTTTGGCTCAGATTCTGACAAGCACAGTTTATACTACTATGTGCCTGGAGAATCAACAGGTTTCATTTTCAAAAATCGAGGAGATTGTTTTGGCTCTTTTAAACGAACAGGAGTTAAAAGGAGGTCAGTTCTTTTCGAACCAAGGTCGCTAGGGGTTCAAAATCACCCTTGTCGGCTGCCTTCATTGCTTCAATATAGATTTTCCTTCCATCCCCCTCCCGAAAGTAAAGTTCCAGAGGTCTATACCCCAGCTTCATCGCTGCCAGGTTCATAATAATCCTCCCTGTTCTACCATTCCCATTGTTGAAGGGGTGAATGCGGATAAATTCGTAGTGTGCGAATACTAAACAATCAATTCCTTCACCTCTTGATGTTGAGTTTTCAAGCTTGAAATTCAGATTGTCTATGTACTGGTACATTAGGTTTATGATCCGATCTGGTTCAGGAGGAATCAATTGGCCAACCAGCACGGATGTTTGGCGCCATTTGCCGGCCCAATCGTAAAGATCGGAAAATGCAATACGGTGAATTTCACAAATCAGTTTTGTTGATAGAGGTGTGTCACTATCTAATCCGAATACGAAAAGCTCTGCAGCAGCAATTCCTTTCGCTTCAATTTCGTTGATCAGGTTTTTATCTGTTAAGTGAAGTTTGTTTTCGTCTGGAGACGGCGTCCAGTTCGTATGGTCATGCATGTCATGAAATTAAAAAGTTAAACCAATCGTGTAAAAGTAATTGGATGTGTTTTTCAATAACCTCGACCGATTCGATCAGATTGCCCTTAAATTAACATCCGTTGCTTAACCGCGAGGTCCGATAGCTATCGGACGCCAGGTCCCGAAGTCTCGGGAGCGCAAGGGGCGCGGAGCCCCGTCCCCATTACACTGGAAATGGTGAAATAACCTTAGCTTTTTTGCAGGATCAGTTGCCTGCGATCTTCATGCGGGTGAAGGTGTCGTCTTTGAGGACTTCGAGGGCCCTGGTGTAGAAGTTATTGATGTCGTTGATGACGTAATAGTAGGCAGAGGTGTTCCAAAGGTCGCGGGCGAGGAGGGCTTTGAGCTGGCAGCGGATGAGGGGCTCGGATTTCTTGAACGACTCTTCGTTGTATTTGATGTTTTTCTTCTCCGCGTAGGCGATGAAGTCCTTCATGAAGGTTTCGTCCAGTTGGAAGTCCTTCTTGAAGGCGTAGACGTCCTTGTAGGTGGCTTTCAATTTGGCGCGGTTGCCGTCGATGTAGGTGAGGGTGTAGTCGTTGAGGACACCGTTGCGTCGCAGTTCGTCATAATACTTGCCGGAGAAGGATGTGTCGAGCGGGACGAACACGTCGGGCATGATGCCTCCGCCTCCGAAAACGGTGCGGCCGGCGTTGGTTTCGTACTTGAGCGAGTCGGAGAACTTGATGCTGTCGGCGCTGTAGAGTTCACCGTGTTCGAAGCGCTGGCTGAGGTCCATGTCGTAGTTCTCATCGCCGGGCTCGTAGGGTTTCTGGATGCAGCGTCCGCTGGGAGTGTGGTAACGGGCGATGGTGAGGCGTACTGCTGCACCATCGGGCAGGGGGAAGGGTTTTTGCACCAGGCCCTTGGCGAAGGTGCGGCGACCGATGATGAGTCCGCGGTCCCAGTCCTGGATGGCGCCGCTCACGATCTCGCTGGCCGAGGCCGAGCTTTCGTCCACCAGCACGATCAGCTTGCCTTTCTCCCATCCGCCGATGTTGGTGGAGTACGATTCCTGGCGGGGATTGTTGCGTCCTTCGGTGTACACGATGCGTTTGCCGGTTCCCAGAAACTCGTCGGCCAGTTCGATGGCGCGGTTGAGGTAGCCTCCTCCGTTGCCACTCAGGTCGAGGATGAGGCTCTGGATGTTGTGTTCGTCTTTTAGTTTCTTCAGGGCTTCCTTGAACTCATCCACTGTAGTGTCGGCGAAGCGCGAGATCTTGATGTAGCCCACTCCCGGAGCCGCCTGGTAGGTGGCGTCCACGCTGAACAGGGGGATCTTGTCGCGGGTGATGTTGTACACGATCAGTTCCGGCATTCCGCGGCGGGCGATGCTCACCTTCACCTTCGTGCCTTTGTCGCCCCGCAGTTTCTTCAGCACGTCGTTGTTCTTGATGCCGATACCGGCCACGGTGGTATCGTTGATCAGCACGATGCGGTCGCCCGAGCGGATGCCCAGTTTTTCGGAGGGTCCTCCGGCGATGGTCTGGGTGACCATGATGGTGTCTTCCAGGATATTGAACTGGATGCCCACGCCTTCGAACTTGCCCACCAGGGGCTCGTTCACCTCCTTCAGTTCTTCGGCGGGGATGTACACCGAGTGCGGATCGAGTTCCTTGAGCAGGGCGCGGATGGCGTCTTCGGTGATCTTCTTCTGGTCGACCGAATCCACGTAGGCGTAATTGATCAGGTTCAGCAGGGACTCGATCTTCTCGAACTGGGGGTTGGGCTGTGCCGAAAGCACACCGGAAACGGAGACCAACAGGGCGAGGAGCAGGGAACGAAAGGGCATTTTTGGGAACATACGGAAGGGAATCGGTGTAGTATGGAGGAATGACGTGATTTGAATGGGTTTTATTGTACGAACCGCCTCAAGAAAGGTTGTCCCGCACTCCGGAAAGCCTGGCCCGGGAGCCAAACCCCAGCACCACCGACCCGGAAACCCACCCGGAAGGAGCAAATGTAGGGGATTTGAAATGGGGAGGGGATGAAGGTGGGTTGATGGAGTGGTTGGGAGTATGTGCTTAGGGCTTTGGGAATTGAGTTATTCAGGCCGTGGATCTCCTAGCTGGATAGGGATAGCTGATTTTAGAAAACAGATTTACCAATATACCAATATACAATTAGCCAATCCCGTTTCGTTTGGCCTAAGCCAACATTAAAAAGGGTAATTTAAAATGACAACTCAAATTATTAGATAAATGATAAAAGGTGAATGACAACTGATTTTATTTACTTTTGAAAGAGACACTTAAAAGCTGCAAGTATCCACCTGCAATAGTTGTATAGGATATATCGATTAGCGGATTTGGGTTAGATAGTTCATTTAAAATAATTAAAAGGAAGACTAACAAGCAACTTCGATTGAAGTCCGATCAAAGCGAAGGACTTACATTATTGCTGAATCTATTTTAACTAAGCGGAACGAAATGATCGAAGGGATCTACGAAGAATTAGTCACTCGTTTAATACGTCAAAAAATCGAGGAGGTTGACGGCAAGGATTATTTCATAAACAAAGTTCATATTGATAAAATTGAGGCGTCATCTATTTTAGCCAGCCATCTTTCTCGAACGATTAAAACCGCATTAAATTACATCAAGGGCGATGATCAGTTAGAACTTCAAATAGCAATCGCCAACAAGATCATTTTTTTGCTTAAGCAAGAGTTACAACGGGACGAGTTCAGCAATGATTTAGTAGAGCTAGAAGGGGAGATATTAAAAGCCGTTTTCTCAAAAATTGATGCTCATTTTTCAGACTTCGATTTGCATTTAAAAGAAATCACTCCTTATACCCGGTTAATCCAAAGTGAATTATTTACAGGGGGTAATGTTGGACTATCACTTGAGAGTGAATTAAGGAAAGAAATACGCTCTTCAAATCAAATTGATTTACTCGTTTCATTTATTAAATTTAAAGGGATAATTATTTTAGAAAAAGAATTGAATGAATTCACCAAGAGGGGTGGTCAACTAAGAGTTATAACCACTACTTATATGGGAGCCTCCGACTATAAGGCTATCCAGTTGCTTTCAAGACTCGATAATACCCAAATTAAAATTTCTTATAATTCCGGAAATGAGAGGCTTCATGCAAAAGCATATTTGTTTAAAAGGAATACTGGATTTCATACTGGATATATTGGCTCATCAAATTTCTCAAGATCTGCATTAACGGATGGCTTAGAATGGAATCTTAAAATCACGACCAAGGAAGTAAGCCATATCATTGACAAATTTCAAAAGACTTTCGACACGTATTGGCAAAGTGCTGATTTTGAGCTTTTCGACGACTCAATTCATAAGGAGAAACTAGTACAGTCCTTAATACAAGGAAAGGCAGGGAACGGTATTGCTTTGAATCTTTCTTTTTTTGACATTAAGCCATTTCCGTTTCAATCTGAGATTTTAGAAAAATTAGAAGTTGAGCGGACTGTACATCATCGAAATCGGAACCTTGTAGTTGCCGCTACTGGGACCGGTAAGACCGTTGTTTCAGCCTTTGATTACAAGAAATTCAAACGGGAGCATAATTCAGCACGACTATTATTTCTTGCGCATCGAAAAGAAATTTTGGTTCAATCATTAAGCGTGTTCAGAGGAATTTTGCAAGACAATAATTTTGGAGAGTTATGGGTTGATGGAATTGTCCCTGTTTCTTTTGAATATGTATTTGCATCAGTTCAAACAATCAATAATCGTTTAAAGGAAATTAATTTATCTCCGGATTATTTTGATTTCGTTGTTATTGATGAGTGTCATCACTTAACCGCCAGTAGTTATCGTGGAATTCTAAATTATTTTAAGCCCAAAGTGCTTCTCGGTTTGACGGCAACACCCGAGCGGATGGATGGAGGTGATATACAGGAAGATTTTCATAATAGGATTGCTGCTGAAATTCGATTGCCAGAAGCATTAAATCGAAAACTTTTGTGTCCATTTCAGTATTTTGGGATAACCGATAGTATTGATCTTTCACAGGTTAGCTGGGAGCGTGGTCGCTATGTCGCCAGCGAATTGTCCTCGATTTATACTGCCAATGACCGTAGGGTACGTGAAGTAATATCTTCCCTAGAAAAATATACAAAAGATTTATTCGATATTAGTGCTATTGGTTTTTGTGTTTCTATAGAGCATGCCAAATTCATGGCTGAAAAGTTTTCCTTGGCAGGGCTTAAAGCGGATCATCTAACCAGTACCAACAATCAAAAACGCGATCAAATCAGGAATGAATTAAAAGAAAAGAAGATCAATTACTTATTTGTTGTCGATATTTTCAACGAGGGGGTAGATATTCCCGAAATCGATACTGTCCTGTTTTTAAGGCCTACTGAAAGCCTAACAATTTTCTTACAGCAATTGGGTCGAGGTTTGCGACTAGCAGAAAACAAGGAATGTTTAACAGTTTTGGATTTTGTAGGTAATTCTAGGCCGGAATACAATTTTGAAAATAAATTTCGAGCCCTTATTGGAAAAACTACCACGACAGTAATCAACGAAATTGAGGATAATTTTCCTCACTTACCACTCGGATGTTCTGTCATTTTGGAAGAAAAGGCCAAACAAATCATATTGAAGAATATTCACACCGCTACTACTTTAAATCGTAATCAGCTTATACAAAAAATCCAGAATTTTCAACACCAAACTACATTAGATTTTAATTTAAGGAATTTCACGGATTTTTATAGTTTACCTCTTCAGATAGTATATCGGCGCGGTGGTTGGAAGAGACTTTGTTATGATGCTGGAAGACTTGGTGAATTCGATACTACTTATGAAAGTGATATTACTCGAGCTATTTCAAACAAATGGCTTTCTTGTAGGTCTAGCAGTTATTTTGAATTTATTTTGAATTTGGCAAAAAAGAAATTTAATGTTGAACTTGAACATCTTAGCGAGTGCGAAAAACAAATGCTTCTAATGTTATATTATGATGTTTGGCAAACACCCGGACGATTCGAGTCTTTGCAGTATGGGATACAGGAAATCGGTCGGAATAAGATTTTGCTTGATGAAATTGTTGAGATTTTGGAACTGTTAATCGACAAAATAGATTTTAAAGAGATAGATATCGAATTACCTTATACGCAACCGCTTAAAGTACACGCGCGGTATACTCGCGACCAAATTTTAGCTGCTTTTGGGTTGAGTACTTTTGATAAAAAGTATCCTAGTCGAGAGGGTGTTGCAGAATGTCCTGAATTAAATACTGAGTTACTTTTTATCAATCTCATAAAGTCCGAAGAGAATTATTCTGCAACAACTATGTATGATGACTATGCCATCAGTGAAACTTTATTTCATTGGCAAAGTCAAAATTCTGCTGGGCCTAAAACAACCAAGGGCATATCATACATTAAGCATAAAGAATCTCAAAAAAAGATTCTTCTTTTTGTTCGCGAAAAAAATAAAGATGAATTCAAAAATACCATGGGGTATGTTTTTGTTGGAGAAGGTCTATTAAAGGATTATAGCGGTGAAAAACCAATGAATATACAATGGGAGCTTAGTGAGCCTTTGCCCACCTACTTATGGAAAGATGCTGCTAAGCTAAGAATAGGATAGATTTTAGTTGATTATGAATCTTACATCCCCTAAGATCATGTCTAAAAACCGAAGACTGTTATTTGGCTTTGGTCAAGTTATGCCCCCCCCACCTGCCACGCCGCCACCAAACCACCCCGTAGATCCCCTCCGGCTGGTCAAAATGGCAGATTTTTCCCCTTGGCACCGTTCTTGGCAAAGCGGCGCGACTAACATTCACAAAACCACATTATTCAGATAACCATGAGTACGACCACGACCGGGAAAATCAACGTCCAGACCGAGAACATTTTTCCCATCATCAAGAAATTCCTGTACAGCGATCACGAGATCTTCCTGCGGGAACTGGTGGCCAATGCCGTGGATGCCACCCAGAAATTCAAGACCCTGAACGCCATTGCCGAAAAACCGGTGGAAGCCGGTGACCTCTACGTAGAGGTGAAGCTGGACAAAAAGGCCAAGACCCTGACGGTGATCGACAGGGGTGTGGGCATGACCGCCGAGGAAGTGGAGAAGTACATCAACCAGATCGCCTTCAGCGGTGCCGAGGAGTTCGTAAACAAGTACAAGGACCAGCAGGCCGCCCAGCTGATCGGGAAGTTCGGTCTGGGTTTTTACTCTGCCTTCATGGTGGCCGACAAGGTGGAGCTGCACACCCGCTCCTGGCAGGCCGATAAATCGGAAGGCGTACACTGGACCTGCGACGGCAGTCCGAATTACACCATCGAGAACGAAAAGAAAAAAGACCGGGGCACCGAGGTGGTCCTCCACATCAACGAGGACTCGATCGAGTTCCTGGAAGAGGAGCGTATCCGCACCCTACTGAAGAAATACTGCGCCTACCTGCCGGTCGAGATCCGTTTTGAAAAGGACACCATCAACAACACCAGTCCCGCCTGGACCAAGAAGCCCTCGGAGCTGACGGACGAGGACTACAAGAACTTCTACCGCGAACTGTACCCCTTCGCCGAGGAGCCTCTTTTCTGGATCCACCTCAACGTGGATTTCCCCTTCAACCTCACGGGCATCCTGTACTTCCCCAAGCTGAAGAAAAACTTGGAGGTGCAGAAGAACAAGATCCAGCTCTATTGCCGCCAGGTGTTCGTCACCGACGCGGTGGAAGGTATCGTGCCTGAGTTCCTCACCTTGCTGCACGGTGTGATCGATTCACCGGACATTCCTCTCAACGTATCGCGCAGCTACCTGCAGAGCGATTCCAACGTGAAGAAGATCAGCAACCACATCCTCAAGAAAGTGGCTGACAAGCTTGAAGAACTTTTCAAAGAGAACCGCAGCGATTTCGAAGCCAAGTGGGACGATATCGGTGTGTTCATCAAGTACGGCATGCTGAGCGAAGACAAGTTCAACGAGCGGGCACAGAAGTTCTGCCTGCTGAAGAACGTGGACCGCAAGTTCTTCACCCAGGAGGAATACAAGACCCTGATCCAGCCCAACCAGGAGGACAAGGACAAGAAGCTGGTGTACATCTACGCCACCCAGCCCGAAGAGCAACACCTGTATGTGGAAGCCGCCAAGGCCAAGGGATACGATGTGTTGTGGATGGACGGTGCGTTAGATACGCACTTCGTTAACTTCCTCGAGCAGAAATGGGAGAACAGCGCCTTTGTCCGTGTCGATGCCGATACCGCAGACAAGCTGGTGAAGAAAGACGAGTCGCGCATCAACCTGCTTACCGAGCAGCAGCAGAACGAACTCAAGACGCTCGCGGAATCGGTCGTCAACAAGGACCGCTTTACGGTGCAGATCGAACCCCTGGGTTCCGACGATGCCCCGGTGATGGTCACCCGCCCCGAGTTCATGCGCCGCATGAAGGAAATGTCGGCTATGGGTGGAGGTTATAGCTTCATGGGCGACATGCCCGAGCAATACCAGCTGGTGGTGAATGCCAACCATCCGGTGATGAGCAAGGTCCTCGGAACGGAAGACACCGCTGTGCGCAGCGAGAAGATCCGCCAGGCCGTCGATCTGGCGCTCCTCACCCAAGGATTGTTAAAAGGAGAAGACCTCTCGCGCTTCCTGAAGCGTAGCGTGGCGCTGTTGGAATCGTAATAGCAGGATTTGAAATAGAGATTCCCTAAGGGGATTTTAACCCATTGAAACACGAAGGCCCGACAATTGTCGGGCTTTTGCTTTGCCCCCCCCGGTATAGATACTGATCCATTGATTGGAGATTCGTTATTTAACCGCGGGGACGCGGGGGAGGCGCAAGGATTTCAGGTATGTAAAAAATTCCTCCTAAAATTGATTTTCCCGGTGGCTGAGCTTGTCCGATAGCTATCGGACGAAGCCTTGGACCACCCTTCGATCTATAGTTATCGTCTACACTCAGTGGCCAGCAACCGACAACCGACAACCGACAACCGGTAACAAAAAAACCCCACCGAAAGGCAGGGTCTTTATGAAGGATTGGTAAGGATGGTCAGAATGGAAGATCGTCGGCTTCGCCGGGCATTGCGGAAATGGGGTCGGCGGGCATTCCGGCGGATACAGGGGCATCCATGGCGGGCGCTGACGCAGTGGCTCCGTCGGCAGGTACGGCACGCCAGGGGCGCACGTCGGTGTACCAACGGCCATTGTATTCGCGCGATTCCACACGGAAACTGATCTTCAAACGGGTACCGGGGGCATAGGCCTTGAATTGAGCAACCATGTCGCCCCAGGCGCTCATGCAAACCTTCTTGGGATACTGCTCCTCCGTTTCAACGATAATGTCCTGCTTCACCCAAGGACCTTTCTGTCCCTGTCCTGTCTGCTCCGGAAGCGAGTAGAGCACTTTTGCTGTGATTTCCAAACTCATGTTATCAGTAGTTATTGTCATTCAAAAGTAATCAAAGGGCGGCACCGGGCAAGGGCTTCGGCGATGCATTTTCGGGCATTGTTGGAAACTTCCCTGCTGCCGGGGGCAAAGATAACAGCTTGTTCCGGCCAGGGGTATTTGCAAGCGTTTGTATCCGTTTAATAGGGATGAATCCCCTGAATTGCGGGCTTCGACAAGCTCAGCCACCGGTTATCTTTTACTGGTCCCTGAGCTTGTCGAAGGGTCGAAAGGTCGTGGTTCGTCCGATAGCTATCGGACAGGCTCACCAACCAGTTAGTTCTGGTCCCTGAGCCCATCGAAGGGTGGTTCGATTCGCTAAAGCGGAACAGGCTTACGCTCACCAAACAGATAAATACTGGTCGAACGGGAGCATCATCATGCCTCGATCCGCCACGGCGGACAGGCTTACGCTCGGCAACCGAAT
>Ga0315900_10011424_pt1 | contig 10997 bp, 5 predicted proteins | sample LakEriMetagenome_FD_203521 | JGI IMG/M metagenome (GOLD analysis project Ga0315900, IMG submission 203521) | Freshwater fungal communities from buoy surface, Lake Erie, Ohio, United States - Buoy 12 MA114 | ecosystem: Environmental > Aquatic > Freshwater > Lake > Lake biofilm | place: USA: Lake...
GCAATGCCCTCGTCATCGATGGCAATGGCAGCCCCACACGAGGCCCCTTCGACATCATCATCGAGGGGAACGTCATCACGGACATCATCGCGCTCGACCCGGTGGCCGCGCGCCGCGGCTTCAGCAAACGCGCGCCGGCTGACGCCGAGATCGACGCGAGCGGCAAGTACGTGCTCCCCGGGCTCATCAACGCGCATGCGCACATGCAGTCGAATCGCAGCGGACAGTCGATGGGCGGCTTCGAGTACAATCACAAGCTGTGGCTCGCCAACGGCATCACGACGGTGCGGGAAGTCGGTGCGGAAAGCGAGTCGCTGAGTGTGGCGCTGCGTGGGCAGTCCCAGAAGGCCGACATCGTCGCCCCACGCATGTTCATCTACCCGTTCTTCGACTTCGCGGCGCGCATCCACACGCCGGCGCAGGCGCGGACGCGGGTGCAGGCGATGAAGAAGCTCGGTGCGGATGGCATCAAGATCGGTGGCATCGAGCGCGACATCATGGCGGCGATGCTCGACGAGGCCAAGAAGGTCGGTCTTCCGGTGGCGCATCACGTTGGCGTGGAACAGACCAACGCCTGGGATGACGTGAAGTTCGGTACGACCTCGATCGAGCACTGGTACGGCATCCCCGACGCGGCCATCCCCAACCTGCGCCAGAATTTCCCGAGCGACTACAACTACTCGGACGAAACGGATCGCTTTCGCTGGGCCGGCCGTCTCTGGCGCGAAGCGGAGCCCAAGCGTCTCGACTCGTTACTGCAAGCCATGGTGAACGCGAACGTGGCGTGGGTGCCGACGCTCGACATCTACGAGGCGAGCCGTGACCTGCAGCGGGCCCAGACGCAGCCCTGGTTTCAGGACTATCTGCATCCGGCGCTGGCCGACTACTTCAAGCCCGACCCGGCCAATCACGGTTCGTACTTCATTGGGTGGAGCAGCGTGGACGAAGTGTTCTGGAAGGAGAACTACCGCATCTGGATGGCCGCGCTTCGCGACTTCGAGCGCAAGGGTGGCACGATCGGCTGCGGCGACGACGCCGGCTTCATCTATCAGCTCTACGGCTACGGCCTGATCAGGGAAATGGAGCTGCATGCCGAAGCGGGCTTCCATCCGCTCAAGGTCATCGAGCACTGCACGGGCAACAACGCGCGCATCCTCGGCGAAGAGGCACGGCTCGGGCGCGTGCGCGTCGGCTGGTTGGCCGACCTGATCGTGGTGGATGGCAATCCGCTCGAAGACATCAAGGTGCTGTATGCCGGCGGCACCTCGGCGATCCGCGATGGCAAGGAAGTCAAGACGCTGGGATCGGAGTGGATCATCAAGGACGGGATTCCCTACAACGGGCCGCGGCTGCTTCGGGAAGTGAAGGCCATCGTCGATGCGGCCAAGGCGAAGCTGCGCCAGTAACACCGCGGATCCATCGTGCTGCAGCGCGCGACCTCACGGGTAATCCGACCCCGCGTACCGGAACTGATGGTACGACTGGGTGTTGGCGTCGCGCAGGATGTTGTAGTAGCACGCGTCGCCACCGCCGAAGGGATGCAACACCAACGGCACCGCGAGCGTCTCCTGCCGGAGCTGCCACCCGGGGGGCAACGGCACGTCCGTCGTCGGGACGCCATCGGCCGTCGCGTGCATGACGGCCTCTTCGCCACGCGGACCGCGCAGCAGTGTCACCCGCCCTTCGAGCACCAGCTCGTGGCACTTTCGCGTGACGACGATCGCGAGCTGCCCCGCGCGCACGTGCGCAGGGTCGCATGCGCCCGCTGCCGGCACACAGTCCGCGGCTTCGATTTTCGAGAGCTCGACCCATGTATGCCCGCCAACCTCGACGACGCGCCGGCAGGCGTCGCCGAGGCAGTCGGCCGGCGCGTCTGGGGAGCGCGCGAAGCACGAGCGCGTGAAGAGGGTGTGCCGATCGCTGTTCTTCCGGTTGAACAATCCCGGGGCGAACGTGGCCCACGCGCTGTCGGTAATGGGATTCGCTCCTCCCGACACCACCACGGTCTTGGTGCGACCCATGAGGAATTCCTTCGCCACGATCGCGCCGCGTTCCTGATTGATACAGGGGCGGTCGGCCGGCCACGGCGACGGGACGGCCGCATAGCGGACCCCCGCGCGCGCTGCCGTCGGCAAACTGCTGCGGCATGCGGTGACCGCGAGGGCGGCACCCGCGAGGATGGCAGCCACGAACCCGCCGCGTCGTGTCACCAGCCCTTCCCGTGCCTGGTTGCTGCTCCTTCCGTCATCAACGCAAACGCGCCTGCGCCTCGTTGATGAGATCCTTGTACTGCAGCAGAATGCGGTCCCACTCACGGAAGAGCTCATCGTCCTTCACGGTCGCCCGACCCTCGTCGGCCTTCTCGCTCGCGAGCTTGATCGTGTACTTGAGCGGGTTGGAGTCGGCCAGCTTCACGATGACGCGCGTGCGGATGACCTTGTCGCTGAAGCGGCGCACGTTCCACCCGGTGCGCAGGTAGCCGGTCTCCTTGTCGGTCACTTCGAGGACATCGAAGCTGTTGGTGATGATCTGGCTGATCGTCTTCCATGCATCGTCGGCGGTGCGCTTCTCACCGACCTCGATGGTGAAGTTGACGTTCGCCTGATCGCTCGCCATCGAGAGCTCCCACGCTTCGTCGCGCTCAAGCTTGACCATCTCGTCGAACGGGATCGGCTGCGAATTGTCCTGATTGCAGTACTCGCGGCGCTGGGCGGAGAAGGCGGGCGCCTCGATGCGCACCTCCGTGCAGCTCCCCGTGCGGATCGCCACGTTGAACTGCCCGGTGCCGACCTTCCGGCCACCGACGAAGATGTCCGCGGTGGCCGGTTCGGCCGACACCGCTACCATGCGGTCGCGCAATTCGATCTTGTCGGTGAGCGGGAGCGCGGCGAACGCCGGCCCTTCGCAGTACTGCTTCTCAACGGGCATGAAGCCGGGGCGCACCACTCGCACCGCACTGCACTGGCCGGGCGGCACCGCGATCTCCGCCGCGTTCTCACCGATGGGCTTGCCGGCCACCTCGATGGTCGTGCCCGCGGGGGCAACGGTCAGCAGCACGGCACGATCGGTGAGCTGGAAGCGCTCGATGGCCGGTGGCTGCGTGCCCTCGAGATTTTCGTAGCGCTTCACGATCCGGCGATAGCCGGGCTTCGTGATCTCCAAGGTGCGCGACTTGTCACGCTCCACCTCGAGCACGAAGGAGCGCCGCGGCTGCACCACACCGTCGACCCGGCTGTCGGCATCGAAGGGATCGATGTTGATGGGGAAACGCCACGTCGTCAGGGCAAACTTGAGCCCGCCACTTTGCACGTCGGCCTTCGTGAAGACGCGCGAGACGGGGCGGTATCCCTCGGCGGTGATGAGCACGCGGGTGCCCTCGTCCTTGACGATGATCGACGCCGATCCCTGCTGACCGAGCAGCGTGCTGTCCCCGCGAGGATTGTAGCCATACACCTTCGCCGTCGCCGGCGTCACCGTGAGCAGCAGCGGCTTCGGTGCGCACGCCGACAGGGTAGCGAGCGCGGTGATCAGACCGGGGGCCACCGCCAAACGAACGGCGGACGCGCGAGGGCGGGAGAAAGCAGACATGAGGGTCTCGAGGCCGAAAAGGAGTGACAGATCAATGGCGACGCACACGTCGATCTTATGGAGCACAGTTCAGTGCGGCAAGCATTTTCATCACGGGGTGCGAGATGTTACGGCGAGCGATGGCTCCAACGAAACCGGGCGCATTCACGTTCAACCGGACTCTGGTGTAGCTGCGGCCGACGTGCTCTCTTTGCACCATCGTATTTCCTGCCCAAGCCCGACCGTGAACGAACACGCTGCGATGCCCATCACCGCCGACCGGCGCGCGACCGACCGGCCTACCTATCTGGGCGATCGCCTCGTCGCGCTCCTCGGCCTCCAGACGCCAGAAGACCCGTTCGAGCGGCGCGCACAACGGGCCATGGTGTCCGTGCAGGCGGCCACGGCCTTTTCGTTTCTGGTGCAGACGATCGTGGTCGCGGCCACCGAGGACCTGACCCGCCCCTTTGTGCGCGGGCGCCTCGTGGGCGTGGCCTTCGCGTCACTCGTCCTCGGGGCCATCCTATTCGTGTCGCGACCGGGGCGCCTGCGCCTGTCGGGACGGCTCTCGGCAGGCGTGACGATTCTGCTCCTGCTGGCGTTCGGACGGTGGAGCGGCCTGGGAGCGTCGCCGGGTGCATTCGTCTTCTCCATGGGCGTCATCGGCGCGCTCATCCTCGTGGAGTCGCCGCGACTGATCAAATGGTGGGTGGCGGCCTTTCTGGCCACCTTCGCCTTCGGCCTGCTCGTCGACCCCGTCTGGCCGGTTCCGCCGAGCCGGGCGTCCCAGGTGAACGGGATCCTGCTGTCGGTCGCGTTCTTCGCGATGTACATGGCGGAGTTCCGCGATACGCTGGTGGAGGGGATGGACTCGCTGTCGCACCAGACCAAGCGCCTGCTCCAAGCCAACCGGGAGCTCGAAGAATCCCTGATCGCGCGCGATGCGCTTTCGGCGCAGCTGGCCAGTGCGCAGCGGCTCGAGGCGATGGGGCGGATGGCGGGAAGCATCGCACACGACTTCAACAATCAGCTCGCGGTGATTCGTGGCTACGCCGATCTGATCGCCAAGGGGATCACCCCCGGATCGCCACGGCAGGACGAGGTGCGGCAGCTGTCGGGCGCCATTGCTCGCGCCACCTCCATCACGCGGGAGGTGCTCGACTTCGCGTCGCCGCATGGCTTCCCGCTGGAAGCGACGGATATCGTGGCGCTGGTGCGCGCCTTCACGCCCGATCTCGCGCAGCTGCTCGCGCCCGCGGTGGCGCTGCGCGTGGATCTGCCGTCGTCCCCGCTTTATGCGATGGCGGACCGCGCCCAGCTCGAGCGGCTGCTGATGAACCTGACGATCAACGCGCGCGATGTGACGCCACCGGGCGGAGCCGTCGCCCTCACGGTGCAGGTGGTGGACGAACAGGTCGTGTGCCGTGTCATCGATGGCGGGCCGGGGGTGCCCGTTGAATTGCGGGATCAGATCTTCGAACCCTTCTTCACCACCAAGGGCACGACGGGCGGCACCGGGCTGGGGTTGGCGTCGGCGTTCGTGATCGCCCGCAAGCATGGTGGCACGCTGCAGTTGGGCGACACCCCTGGCGGCGGGGCCACGTTCAGGCTGGCGCTCCCGCGCATTGCCCCGCCCGATCCGACCGCGGTCAGCATACCCGACTGGGCCACGCCCACGGAGACGCTCGCGGCCATCCCCTCGGTGCCGTCCACCGCCGCCGCCACGGTCCGGGTCCGCGCGCGGGCGCCGCTGCCGCCACCAGCACCGGATGTCGAGGTTCCGGAGGACACGTCCACGTTGCTGGCGGGGATGGCCGTCCTGCTGGTGGAAGACGACCGTGTGCTGTCCGTGCTGATCGCCCGCTTTCTCGAGGCCGCCGGTGCGGCGGTGCACACAATCGACAACGGTGAGGACGCGGTGACCTACCTGCGCGAGTCGAACGCGGCGGGGACCCCGCTCGACCTGGTCGTCACCGACCTGCGGATGCCGCGGGGGAACGCGTCCGATGTGATTGCCGTGGCCCGTCAGCGGGAACAGGCGCTCCCGATCGTCGTCATGTCCGGCTACCTCGACGACCCGGGCGTGGCGGCGTTGGCGGCGAAGCGTGTGCTCTATTTTCTGGCGAAGCCCTTCTCGGAACACCAGCTGCATGTGGCAATCGCCACGGCGCGCCGAAACGTGGGCGCCGCCGCCCAAGGGTAGCGGAGGACGCGGGGGATCGGCGCTCGCCGGTCCGCCCGCCGACGCTCTTCAGCGCCCACCCTTCCGAGGCGCGGGCCCCGCCGCCTTCCGTGCGGCCTGCAATGCCGCGGCCTCAATCGCCGCCCGCGCTGCCCGGTCGTACACGCGACCGTTCGCCACCACCAGATGCACGCGGGCCACGTTGCCGATGTCCGCCAGCGGGTCGGCGTCCAGCACCACCAGATCGGCCACGGCCCCCCGCGCCACCGCTCCGAGGGAGTCGGCGGCCAAATAACGCGCGGGCTCGGTGGTCACCGTCCGCAACGCCTCGCGCGGCGAGAGTCCGGCCGCCACGAGATGGCGCAGCTCTCCCACCAGCGAACGCCCCGGCCCGCCGGCGGCGAGCGGCGAGTCGGTGCCCCCCAGCAGCGGCACACCAGCCGCGTGCAGCCCGCGCACCACGTCGAGTCGCTTGCGGAAGAGCACCGCGCCCGCGGCGACCGCCGAGGGCGGTACCGCGGCGGGCATCTCCATCTCCATCGCCACGCGCTGCATCATCGAATCGGAATAGAACTGCGCCGTGCGGTCACCGGCCACGATGGTCGGGCGCATGGTGGCCACTAGCTCCTGCACGATGAGCGTGGGGGTCACCCACGTGCGGTGCTGCGCGAGTGCTGCGTACACATCCGCCTGCGACGCCGACGTGCACGTGCCCATGATGAACTGCTGGACGGGGAGCGCCGCGGCCACCACCGCGGAATCGGTAGCGGTGCAGTGGTTCACGAAGGCGTACAGATGCTCCTGCGAACGCTGCCCCGCCGCCGCGGCCTCCACCACGGTCGTGGGGGGCGCGACATGCCCGGCGAACACCATCCCCCGACGCCGCGCCTCGGCCGCGATCACGCGGTGCGCTTCGGGAGAGATGCCGTTGTGCACCTTGATGAAGTCCGCACCCGCCGCCGCGACCGCTGCCACCGCCGAGACCGCGCTGATGGAGTCGCGGACGAGGTAATGCGCGGTGCCCAACGCTGCTGGCAGTGGACGCCCCACGAGAAACGGTCCCGACACGACCATTCGAGGGCCCACCAGCGTCCCCGCCGTGACCTCGCGCTGCAAGCCGCGCTGCACCTCCAACCGCCCGTTCATATCGCGCACGCCGGTCACGCCGTGCGCGACATACAGCGGCAGCAGCGCGCGTCCCCCGGGGACGTCGGCGTGCATGTGCATGTCCCACATCCCCGGGATCACGAACTTCCCCGTGGCATTCACCACGCGCGCCCCCCGCGGCACCGGGGTGGTGGCGCTGGGCCCCACGGTTTCGATGCGCGTGCCGCGCACGACGATGGTCTGGTCGCGTCGCGGGCGCGCCGCGTCGGGGTCGACCACCGTGGCGTGTGTGATGGCGACCAGCTGCAACACGACGGACAGAGCGGGCATGCGCGCGGGTTCGATAGGAGAAGAGGGTGTCGCGATGGCACCCCGGTTCGCCTATCCTAGTCGCCGCGCGAAGTGCCTGCCAACCGGAGGCAGCGATGCGCGGACTCTCTGGCGTGCCGATGCCGCATTGCCGATCGTGACTGGCTTGCCCAGCGCCCTTGGCGCATTGTGTACGCGGCCTCGCGGCAACGCGTGGCGTCAGCCTCCTCGCAGTTGTCCCCAACCGTCAGCGGAGAATGAATACACGCGTGTTGCGCCCGCTGGCGTATGGACTCGGCGGCCTCGTCGGGCTGGCCGCGGCCGCGGTGCTCATCGTGCACGTCTGGAGCGAGGCCATCCTGCGACGGCGCTACGTGCCCGTGCCGGAGCCGTTGCCCACCGCGCCGCCGGCACTCGTGGCGCAGGGGTACCGGCTCGCCCGGCTACATGGCTGCCTCTCCTGCCACGGCGAAGGGCTGACGGGAAACCACGTCATTCGCGACTGGCCCGTGGGCGACATCATCGCGCCGAACCTCACCAAGCTCGTGCGGCGGCGCACTGATGAGCAGCTGGCCATCGCCATCCGGCAGGGGATCGCCCCCAATGGACGCGGCCTGCTGGTCATGACCTCGGCCGTCCACGCGCGCATGCTGCCGGAGGAGACCGCCGCCCTCATCGCGTGGATGCGGACACTGCCCGTGAGCGACGGGGAGGAGACGCCGTTCCGGTTACGACCCCTCGGGCGGCTGATGCTCATCCTGGGCGACTTCCGTCTGCAGCCGATCGCGGTGACGCAGTATCGAACGATGATGCCGGTCGATCTCGGTCCGGAGCACGCCCTGGGGCGCCGACTCACCGCCGCCATCTGCGCGGAGTGCCACGGCCCGGCCCTCGCTGGCGGCCCTACCCCACACGCCGACCTCAATCCCAGTTTCGGGGACCCGGGCAACCTGCCCCCCAACCTGATCGCGGTCGCCGCGTACACCCTCGAGCAGTTTCGCACGCTCATGCGAACCGGCGTTCCGCTCAGCGGCCGGCACCTCGGCCTCATGACCGAAGTCGCGCAGGACGACCTGCGGTATTTCACCGATGACGAGATCGAGGCCGTGCACCGGTATCTGGTGGCACGGGCGACACGGGCCGCGCAGATGCCCGCGTCTGCGGTATCGCCCCCGCCGCCGCTGATCCGCGTGGCCGATACCACGGTCACCGCACGGCGGTGCGTGACCGCGTCCAGCTGCGCCGAGGTGACGCTGGCGATGCCGCGGCTGTCGGTGCTCACGGCGGGGAATGGCAGTGACTCGACGGCGCTGGCGGCGGTCGTTGCCTCACTCGGCGATTCGCTGCGGCTGTTGACGGGGCTGCAGCCGGGCCAGCCACTGCAGCAGCGCGCCGATTCGTTGGTGGTGCGACTGGAGCGCGAACTGCGGCAGAAGCGGCGCGCCGTCCCGCAATGGGATGGAGGCTTTTCGCGGGACCTCCGTGTGCGTGTCCTGTGGCACTCGCCGGCGGTGTTGACGGTGGAAGTGGTGGAATCGGCCTTCACCGGCGGAGCGCACGGCGACTACGAGGCCTCGCTGCGGAGCTACGATCTGCGCACGGGCCACCGCATTGCGATCACGGCCGTGATCCCCGATACGGCGGCCATCGTGCCACTCCTCGAGCAGGGATTCGCCCGCGCGAAAGCCGACTCGGGCGCGTCCCCGCCTCCACTGGCCACGCTGCTCTTTCCCGAGGTGCAGCGGTTGCCGGTACCGGTGCATTTCGGCGTTGTCGCCGACGGGGTGCAGTTTCTCTACAACCCGTACGACGTGGCCTCATGGGCGGTCGGGCGGACGGATGTGCTGCTCACGTGGGAGCAGTTGTCCGGCAAGGCCGACCGCACGCGGTGGAGTGGGAACCGCTGACTGACACGGCTCGACGTCGCGAGGCACGTCAGATCGTGCCTGCGCTACGCGGGGCGCTGAAGCAGGCCGTTGATCGTCGAAAGCAGCGCGTCGGCTCTGATCGGTTTGGCGAGCAGCGGGATGTCGGTGTCTTCGAGCCGTGCGAGCTGCTGCGCATCCTCCACAAACCCGCTCATCAGGAGAATGGGGAGCTGCGGCTGACGACTCCGCATCACCAGCGCGAGTTCCACGCCGTCCATGCCGGGCATGCGCACGTCGCTCAACAGTACATCACACGCGAGTGCGCCATTCTGGTCGAGTTCGATGACCTCGGCCGCGCTCGCGGCCTCGCGCACCTGAATACCGTTCCGCTTGAGCATGGCCGCGAGGGCCCGGCGTACAGCGGTATCGTCATCCACGAGCAGGACGCACACCGAGTCCGACGCGGGCGCAGGCGACGTCGACTGCGCGGTCGTTGCCGGCGCCTCGTCAGCGGCCATCGCGTCGTGCTGAATGGGGAGACGAACCCGCACCGTGGTGCCACGCCCCAGCACACTGTCGAGCGTGACGTCGCCGCCGACCAGTTGCATCAGGCCGTACACGCCGGCCAGTCCGAATCCACTGCCTTTGCCGACGGGCTTGGTGGTGAAGTAGGGCTCGAAGGCGCGCTGCAGCGTGGCCGCATCCATGCCGGTCCCCGTATCCGTCACTTCCAGCAGCACATGATCGCCGCCCGCGCCAGGTGCGGACGACGTGGTCCGCGTGGTGCGGATGGTCAGGGTGCCGCCATCGGGCATCGCATCGCGGGCGTTCCCCCCCAGATTGAGCAGCACCTGCGTGATCGCCGACGCGGGAAGCTCCGAGACCGACTTCGATGCCAGCGAGAGTCGGACGTCCACACGTGACCCCATGAGCCGGCGCAGCATGGGCTCGAGTCGCTGAATCTCATCGTCGATATCAACGCGCTTCGACGTGACGGACTCGAGTCGCCCGAGTGCGAGCAGATTCGCCGTGAGGACATGGCCACGATCGACGGCATCGAGCGCTTCGTTCGTGAACCGCGTGCGTTCCTCGTTCGACACGGTGTGTGGGAGCGCCTGCACGAAGCTCGCGATGATCGTGAGCAGGTTGTTGAAGTCGTGTGCGACACCACCGGCCAGAAGTCCGACCGCCTGCATCTTCTGACTTTCCTGCAGCCGGCGCTCGCTTTGCAGCCGCGCTTCGATGGCCGCCTGTTCTGCGCGCGACGAGGCCCGCCGCTCCCCGAGGGCAATGGCCAGCAGGAGGCCGTAGACCGTCATGAATGCGACATAGAGCTGCACCACGAACAACCGCTCCGAGAGGGTGCGTCCGCCGAGCGCGCTGGACTCCCACGAGACGACAGCGACGAACGCCATCGTGGTGATGAGGGTCGTGGCCATTGTCACGCCGCGTACGCCAAAGCGCACTGCCACCCAGAGTAGCGTGACCAGCAGCGAGTAGGCGGGGAGCGAGGTCGACTCCAGCAGTTCGGCGCCGCGGAAGACCCAGACGGCCTGAGCGACGAGCAGCAGCGCGAGGACGGCGCCCTCGCCGACCATGCGTCCAAGATTGCGCCCCGGTTCGAGGTCGTCCGGGCCACGTAGCCACGCAACCATCAGCGGCGCCACCAGCAGAATCCCGAGAACGCCTCCCACCCACGACGCGACGAAGTCGCTCAGGAAGGGGCGGTTCATGAGCACGGCCACCACGCCGGACAGGAGACTGTTCGCGGTGACCGCGATGAGTGTGGACGAGACCAGCGCGAGCACATCGCCCAGCCGCCCGAATCGCAGCCCGGGGCCGCGCCAGTGTACGAGCAGGCGTGCGCACAGATACGCCTCGGCGAACCCCAACAGGATCAGCGCAAACCGGTCCGCCGGCGGCACAATGCCATTGGGGCTCGCGAGGCGACCGACGACGAACGC
>Ga0315900_10011427_pt1 | contig 10996 bp, 17 predicted proteins | sample LakEriMetagenome_FD_203521 | JGI IMG/M metagenome (GOLD analysis project Ga0315900, IMG submission 203521) | Freshwater fungal communities from buoy surface, Lake Erie, Ohio, United States - Buoy 12 MA114 | ecosystem: Environmental > Aquatic > Freshwater > Lake > Lake biofilm | place: USA: Lake...
TTTATCTTTATATTCATTTGCCGCCTGAGCCATATACCAAACTCTTGGATCTCCATTTAATTCTTTATGATGTGGATGACCAGACCAACCAACAGTAGTCATACCTTTTTTGTGAAATTCTTTATCATCGTCTTTTCTTTTTTCAGGCATTGTTTTATGCCAATCTTCTCCTGCCTTTTGATCAAATCCTTTACCTTCGTGATCATAAGGTATTCTGTTTTTTGGATTAGAAAAGTCATCTGAACCAATCACAATCATTTTATCTTTTTTGGTTGAATTCAAAAAAGGTACAGCTCCTAATCTATTTGTAGTAGTAGTTTTCCCAGAAGATGAAGCACCATCTAATAAAATCAACCTATGTTTCTTATTGAATTCTTCAAAGAGTTTTATCCATTTCATAGTTTTATATATAAAAATTTTAATATATAAATAAAAAATAACAAATTTTATGTTGAAATTTTCTCAAATCAATGAGTCAAAAACATTTATACCTGATCCGTCAGTGATTAAAAAATACGCATCATTCATCATACCCCTTTATATTCAAGGTGAGTTGACTTGCAAGGATGAATTATTGGACGAATATTTAGATATGAATAAAGAAAAAAACAGACATAAAAATAGAAACATGGTTTCTGACTTAGAGATTTTAGCGATAAGAAACTTATTTGATAATCCTATGACCACTGATGGATATTCACAATTGTTTCTTGAAGTTGAAAAGAAATGTCCTAAATTAGAAGCATTTTTGAAAAAGTTTTATCAGAAAAAATTTGATTTCAAATAATCAAATTTTTTCAATTCTAAAATATTCTTTTATTTTAGGTTCTATTTCTTTCAAGATATCTAAGACTCCGTTTTGGGTATCACTATCTTCACTCTTAAGTAGAATGAAAATTCTATTCCTAAATTCTGTAACTAACTCTTTTTTTAATTCCGAATTATCTTCACCTTCCAAAAATTTCAATTGATTTTTCAAATCTTTAGTCTGTGGTTCAATTTTAGACATAAAATCTTGAATCTTTTTACGGATTATAATAGGCTTTTCTTTCAAAGCTTGTTCGGCCTTTCGATCCATAATTTCTCGATTCCAGTCAAAATAAATTGAAGTAAGCCAAGGAGCTACAATCATCACACCTGATAATAGGGAAAGAGCTGCTCCTATCACATCATCATGAGAAAAATTTTCCCAGTTCTCAAATCTTTTCAAATGTTTCATAATCTTTATATATTAAAAAAAGAGCCCGAATTTTCGAACTCTTTTTTTGACAGGTTATTATTTTTTTTTTTACTAATTTTTAGATGTTGTTAATTTTTCTAACATCTTATCAATCCTTTTATCTGTGTATTTGATTGACTCATCCACTTCTTTATTTACATTCGAAATTCGTGAATGTAAATTTTGGAAATCGTCATCACAGCATCTTCTTAGATTATCAATTTCCTTGTGAAAATCTTTTTCTTTTTCATCCAAACATCTTCTCAACATTTCGATTTCTTTGTAAAGATCTTCCTCTTTTTCTTGTATTAATCTAAAAGCTGATTCAAGATCAACTCTTAAACTTTTGATTTCGCGGTTATGTAGCATTCCCATTCTGATGAAGTAGCCAAGCAGCAAAGCCACCAGACCACTGAGAGCACCACATAAAAAAATAATTATTGCTTCCATATTTAATTTTATTTTTTTTATGATAACCTGTCAATCATTTATAGAAAAATTGTGAATTTAGTTTCTAAACTTTTAGAGAAAATTTAATAAAATTCTAAAATTAAAATAATATGTTCAGTATAAAAGTAGATAGAAAACAAGCAGAGTTGGATTATTCTCTACAAATACAAAAGTGGTATGATTTTATCACTAATCACTTAGGAAAAGAAATCAAAGAATCAAAATTGGAATTCTATTATTCAATTGGATTCTTTTTACCCAAAGCAGAAAATAAAGAACAACAACACATTGAAAACATAGATAAAATTGAATCTATGCCTTACAATGATAGACTAGAATGGGAACTTTCAAAACTCAGAATTAACCTAACAATGAATATGGGTAACTTCACTATCTCCGATAGAATGCCTAAGAAATATATTCCTCAACCAATATTTGACTTGGTAAAAGAACTAACTAAAGTTAAAATGTTACTAGAGTCAGAAATCACAGGAAATGATTCTCAAAAATACTCTATTCCAGATTTTGATGAAAATTTTATCTCCAGCGACGAATTTAAAGCACAACTTAAACAACTTTTAGGAAAAGAGGACTCAAAATTGGATTTGGATGATATCTTGGATAAGATATCTAAAACAGGCATGGATTCTCTAACCAAAGATGAATTAACATATTTGAAAGGATTTTCAAAATAAAAAAAGTCATTCCGAAAGGAATGACTTTTTTTTAAATAAATATCTCTTCTTTGTCTAACAATTTTAGAATCAATTCTAATTGTTCTTCTCTTTTAAGAAAAGTTGTATCTATTTCTATAGCATCTTCCGCTTTTCTCAGAGGACTATCATCTCTTGTTGAGTCAATATGATCTCTAATTTCTAAATTCTTTTTCAGAGTTTCAAATGTCCAAGTTGTGTCTTCATTAAGTTCAGCCATTCTTCTATGAACTCGAACAGAAATTTCCGCTGTCATGAATAGTTTTAAATCAGCATCTGGAAAAACTACCGTTCCTATATCTCTTCCATCCATGACTATATTACCTAATCTAGCAAATTGTTTCTGAGATTCCACTAAATATTTTCTAACAATAGATATTGTACTTACTGGACTTACTAACTTTGAAACTTCTGGACTTCTGATTTCAGACTCTACATTTTCATCGTTTAAAAAAGTGCAGTTTTTTCCGTTAACTCTTCTAAAATCTATCTGTATGAATTTTAGTTCCTTTTCAACAGAATTCAAATTTAAGAGATCAATATTTTTTCTCATAAAGTGGAGTGTTACAGCACGATACATTGCCCCAGAGTCAATGTAAATGTAATTTAACCTGGAGGCTAAGTCTTTTGCGAGCGTGCTTTTACCACAACAAGAATATCCGTCAATAGCAATTATCAATCCCATATTAATAAAAAATTGTTAATGAATATTTGATTAAAAAAACTAATCCCAAAACGATGAGAGCAAGTGATGTATAAACAACCATCTTTTCTGAAAATTTACTTTGATCTTGTCTTTTTCCTTGATTTTCCATATCTATATAATTTTTTTAGTCTTATATGATATAATTCAATCTAAGTTTAACTGAAAGTCCATATCAATGAATGTATAAAAATTGGAATTATAAGCATAAGTATTAAGACAATAGAAACAAGAAACATTCTCCACATTTCCCTTGCATAACAAATACATTTATACTTTTGACAATTACCACAATAATTTTCTTCGATATCAAGATTATTTCTCATAGTTTTTTTTATTTTATAAATGCTAATAGAAAAGAAAAAGTTCAACTATACAATGATTTTAAACTTTGATACCTCTAAAAATATAAATATTAAAATTATATTTTTCGGTGGACATTGAAGAGATTATAGAAATTTGTGAAAAAATTTTTGTTGGTTCAAAAATATCTAAACTTGATTTACCATCAAAATCAATTCGAATCGATTTTCCAAAAGAATTAACTACGAGATTTATTGCTCTGATTTGGTTTGAAGATAAAAATAGTGAGAGATTAGTTTATTGTGAACTTAAACTGGATAAAATTTTAGAAGACCGAGAACCATTTGTTTTTTTCCTTAATAAAAGTTTTGGAGAAGAAAGATGGTACTTCAAAGAAAAAATAGAAAATTTCACAAAAGGTTTTTATGAATTCATTTTTAGTTGGTTTTTAGAACTTACACTAATTGAAATAAAGAAAATGAGATTAGTAGAACGTTATATTGAAATGCGAAAAAATCCAATCACTGAATTCAGGATTTGGAAAATCGACAGACTTATATAAAACGTTTTTTCTTTTTATTTTTCTTGAAGGTTGGACACTTCTTTATTTTATACCTTTCCCTGTTTATCAATAAATCTTCCAAAAAAGCGAGTCTTTTTTTATAAGCTTGTAAACTTATTTCCATCGATTTCATTTGAATCGTATAGTTAGTAATTTCATCACTACAATCCTGATTAAGTGATTTTAATTTCAAAAACTCAATTTTATTAATTGTTGTATCACTATCGCAGCTTTTTTGAGCAGCTAAAGATAACGAAAAAAACAAAAATATCAATGTGATATATCTCATAAATTAATTTTTTCTCTTAAAAAAATATTCCCAAATTATTACAATCATCATTTTTTTATCACCAAATAACCAAAATAATAGTGAGTCAAAAAGAATTATGTTAAAAATAAAACCCAAGATTAATAAAATTAACTCAAACATAAAAATCTAATTTTCAATTAAAATATTCCTGACTTTCATCAAGATTTTTCCAAGATTATTTTGACCAACACCTTTACATATGCCCCAAAAAGTATCTCCCCAATAATTCTCTTCTTCTATATAGTAACCTACAGTTTTTGCTAATTTGAAAGTCATGTAATCATTTCTCGTAAATTTATCTAATACGATTTCATACATGATTTTTAATTTCACTTCTTCCCAATCTTCCCTTACTTTGAAAGTTCTCCCAAATGATTTAGCTTCCGAAGAACTCAAATTCAAAAATTTTTTTCTTATATCAAGATTTAAAGTTTTTGCCGCCTGATAGGCATGTTCAGCCGACGGATAAATCTGACCATCAAAAAGAACATCTGTTTTATAAAAATTAGAGAGGAAATTCCATTCTCCTCTAAATCCACTAATCTTCTTTTCCATTTATAAAATTTTCTATTCTATTAGAAGCCATCTCAAAATAATTTTCATCCATTTCAATTCCAATGAAGTGATGTCCTTTCATTAAAGAACTAATACCAAATGAGCCACTACCCATATATGGATCTAAAACAACCGATTCTTCATTAGTGAACACATCTAAAATTCTTAGTCCTAATGAAACAGGCTTTTGTGTTGGATGTTGACACCTTTCTTTGGACCAAGGAACGATAGGTGAAATATCAGTCCAAACATTCGAAAGCGCTCTTGTATCTCTACCATTTTTTTTACCTAGACCACCTGTCTTTTTTACGATTGTGGAATAAGCTTTATCTTTAATAAAGACCCACTGTTCGCCTTTTACAAACCAAAGAATATCTTCCCTTGTTGAGACTAATCTTTTTTTACCACCTCGACCTTTTATTCTATCCCAAATGATCCAATCATTCAATGTAAAATCTTTGGAGAAATTTTGAATCACATTTGATACAAAAGACCAACCAGCAAAAAGAAAGAGTGAACCATTTGGCTTTAATATTCTTTTAAATTCGTTGCTTATTTCTTCTATATTTTCGAAACTATCCCATTTTGCATAACCAATATTATAAGGTGGATCTGTTAGAATCAAATCCACACTTTCATTTGGTAACTCTTTGAGAATGTTTAAACAGTCGCCTTGATATAATTTATATTTTTCTTCCACTATTATATTAAATTTATTTCATTGATTGATTTTCTTTCACTTATTGCTGATATTGATTTTGCTAAAAGTTTTGCAGAAGAAACAACCTCTAAATTGGAAATCAAGTTATCTTTAATCTGTGTTGATGATAAACTATCAGAAACTAAAACCTTAGTTATTTTTGAATTATTAAGAATATCCACTGCGGAACCGCTGAGAACACCATGTGTAGCAACTGAATAAACTGACTGGGCATTATATTCGAGTAGCAAATCAGCTGCTTTAGAAAGTGTTTTACCCGTGTCAGTAATATCATCTACTATGATGACATTCTTACCAGTTACCTCTCCAACCAACTCCATTGAATGAATTTCGTTTGGTTTAATCCTCTTTTTATTTATCATTGCAAAAGTTGCTTCAGGAAACGCTTTACAAAACTCTGATGCTCTTTTTACAGCACCTTGATCAGGAGCAACGATACACAAATTATCCAGATTCATACTTCTAATTGGATCAATAAATATTTTTGTGCCGTTAAGATGTATAACAGGAATTTCATAAAAACCTTGTATAGAACTTGCATGTAAATCTATAGTTATTAATCTTGAAAGTCCGACTGCTTGAAGTGTTACAGCTAAAGCTTTTGAACCTATGCTAGATCTTAAATGATCAGTCTTGTCTTGACGTGAGTATCCTTGAAAAGGAGCAACTAGTGTAAAGGATTTACAACCAGCTCTTTTTGCGGCGTCAATAACTAATATTGTTTCCATTATTGATTCAGATGAATCTGTTGAGTTGATGAAAAAGACTTCACAGTCACGAACAGATTCTAAGAAAAGTGGAAGAATTTCACCGTCAGAGAATTTTTCAATTTTTAATTTACCGATTTCAATTTGATGACCGAAAAATTGTAATTCAGTAATGATTTCGCTTGTTAATTTTTGGTAATTTGAACCAGAGAAAATTTTCATAGAATAGAATTTTAAGATGATTTAAACTCTTATTTGATATGTTTTACAAAGTTTTGATATGCGAAAAAAAACTATCAAAAATTTTTGATAGTTAATTTTTTCTAAACCCGAACTCAAATTCTTGTTTGAATTGTTCTATCGTGAATGGTTTATAAATAAATCCATCTACCATTTCATAACTCTTAGCACGGTTTAAATCCTCTATAGCTTGTGAACTTGAATTTATTAAAATTTTAATTTCTTTAGATTTTTCAATTTTTGTAAATTCATCTAAAAAATCCCATCCATCCCATATTGGCATATTAAGATCTAATAAGATTAATTTAGGCAGTTCATCATTATCAGTTATCATCTTTTTTAACCCATCATAAGCTTCTTTACCATCTTTGAAAACTAAAATCTTGTCACAAATTTTTTCCATTTGTAAAATTCTTTTAGTAGTAAATATATGAATAGGATCATCATCAATTATGCAGATACAGTGGGTCGTGTTCATTATTTTTTCACTTTAAATTTTTAGAGATTATTTTGTTTGTTTGAAAATGGTTTTATCCACTTCTACTATATATTAAAAATAAAAATTGTTTAATCTCCGAGTATATCTGATATTTTATTAGCTCTCTCAATATTTGTATTATCAACTGTTAGACCGAAATTTAATCCAAGAAAAGCCATCTGTGATTGTGAACGTTTTTTAGTCATTTTTAAATGTTGTTGAAGATATTTCTCACCATAGGATATCCACTCATCATATTGATTTTCATTCATAGTCCAATCACTATACCAATGATCTTTTCTATGTACAATATCATCATAACTCACTTCTAAGTTAGCGAATTCAAACATTTTATTGATTAAATGAACGATAACTTCTTTTGATTTATCTGCCTTAGATATTTTTTTCACCATAGTTTTTTTTTTCAATTATATATGACGATTTGTCGGTTCATTCAAGATTTATTTTTAGAGCACCCACTCAGCAATGATCTGAGAACGCTAGTTTACAAGACTAGTATTTTGCCAATTAAACTATGAGTGCTAATGTAGAGCATCAGGTGAGACTCGAACTCACAACAACCGACTTGGAAGGACGGAACTCTACCATTTGAGCTACTGATGCTTGATTTGTATTCCGTCTGGGATTCGAACCCAGGACTGGTCATAGAAAGTGACCGGTGATAACCGTTTCGAAAAGTAAAAAGTTTCTTTTTTTTAAAATAGTGTCTATTTTTATTTTTTTAGACGCAAGATCCGGATTCGAACCGGAGTTCCACTTTCGCAGAAGAGGCTTATGAGACCCCTGACATTGACCACTCGTCCATCTTGCATTATGTTTGTTGTCCCACTCTGATTCGAACAGAGATTTTATCATCCGTAGTGATAGGTTCTAAATCCTTTGAACTATGGGACATTTTATTGCTCTTCCTTGCGTTATGTAGAGTAGACAGGACTCGAACCTGCAGCGTTTTTTAAATAACTCTTGGTCCCAAACCAAGGCGGCTTCCATTTACCGATTACTACTCTATATTTGCGGACTGGGAGAATTACGATATCTCGACCTCTTGATTAACAGTCAAACGCTCTGCCTCTGAGCTACCAATCCAAATAAAAAAAGAGTTCGAATTTTCATTCGAACTCAATTATGAAAGATTAAAATATATAAAACATTTAACTTTTTATAGAATTCGAATGCTGACTACCCGGCATAACAATACACGGGCGATTATTACCTGTATTATTCTGATTTGTATTTTGGATAGTTTTCATTGAAGATTCTAAAATTTATTTTTATTATTACTATATAATAATTAAAAAATGAAAAGTTGAGACTTTTAGATATATATTTAAAATAATAATTATGACTCAAATAGATTTACACGGTGTCAAACACGCTAATGTAAGAGAAAAATTAGAAGAATTTTTTAAAAAAGAAATACAAAAGAAAAATTCTCAAATAAAAGTTATCACTGGTCAAAGTGATATGATGAAAGAAATTGTTTCCCAAACAGCAAAAGATTTTGGTCTGACAGCAGAACAAAATCCTATTAATCCAGGTTGCCTTCTAATTTGGAAAGATTGAGAAACTCATCTATCTTTATCTTTCTCCACTCATCAAGCGAAATGAAACAATTCTTATCAACCCATATTTCCATTTTATTGTGTAGCCTTTTTTCCATATTCTTTAAACTTGTCCAAGGCTCAGTTAATATGATGATATAGTTAACACTAAAACCTTTTGAGTGATTGATTGTATTTGTACTAACCACATCATATATCCCACCAATCTCAAGATGTCTTGAATTTCCCCAACTATTTTCAATGCAGACTACCTTCATACAATTAAAACCGTTTCTTTTTCTAACATGATTTTTTTAACATCATTATAAGAAAGTGGTGTATAATTATGACCATTGCAACCAACATCAATCACTTTCCTTGCATAATAATCAGGAAATGATTTAGAAAGGTTTTGGTGACAGTGACCATGTAAATGCCAACTTCCGTGATGTCCCTTATTCCAACTCAGTATTGGATAATGAGAAAGAATTATTTGTTGATAACCAGAATTTCTTTTAGCAAAAGTCAATTCATCATCTTTGATGAAGATTTCAGTTCCATATTCATGTATTCTTCCAAATCTTCCTAACTTCTCAATATCTTTCATCTTATCGTGATTACCGAGAATGAAATGTATTTCACCTTTTAATTGTGATACAAACCATTTAGTAAGTTCGTCTCTGCCAAAAGAAAGGTCTCCAAGATAATAAACAATATCTTTATCAGTAACAACTGAATTCCATCTTTCTATGAGTGTGTTGTGCATTTCTTCAACATTCTCGAAAGGTCTCCCATCAAATTTGATTACATTGTGATGACCAATGTGAAAATCACTTGTAAAGAAAATATTTTGTTTATCGAATTTCATAAGTTTTTTAATTTGAATTTTCTTGGAATAATATATAGTAAAAAGTCAATAGTAAGTCAATGTTAAGATATAACAATTTTTTAGAAGATTTAGTTCTCGAAAGGATGATAAATGAATCCGCTCTTTATTATACAAGAGAAGTCAAAGAAAAACTTTACAATTTAAGATTGAGAAGTAAAATAGCTCAAGACTTAATAGATGTTGAATATACAGATGTATCTCCCGATATGACACTTATTTCTTTTGGATCAGAAAAGGGAAACATTAAATTTTTTCAAATGAATAATTTCTTATCACAATTGAAAAAATATTTTAAAGCCAAGTTAGAAAAAACTTGGGATTCAAACTTGGATAAATGGCTCGAAGGCTATCTAAAAAAGGTAAAAGAAGCAGGACTTTCTCAAACTGATCTCAAAACTTTGTGGGAGGATCCTGAAGTTGGACTAAAAGATGCGAGATCAAGAGTTGAAACTGGGATAGGTAGATTTGTAAATAAAGTTTTTCCTGGTAAATACACCGATCAGGAAGTAGCAACATTCATAGAAATGTTTAAAGGTGATGAAGTTGAAGAAGATCAATTTCAGTTGATTACTGGTGATGAAATTATAAAATGGTATAATCAAAAAAACTATGTATCTGAAACTTATCATTTAGGTGATTCTTGTATGAGATATTCGAAATGTAGTGATTATTTTAGTATCTATACAGAAAATCCAGAAGTTTGTCAATTATTGATAATGAAGGAAGGTGATAAGATTAAAGGTAGAGCAGTTGTTTGGAAACTTTCACAAGGTATTGAGAGTTGTGAATATTTCATGGATAGAGTTTATGCGATTGATGAGACTACAAGATTGTTATTTGATGATTGGGCTAATGAAAGAGGATATTTAAGAAGATATAATTATAATCAAAATGATATAAAGAAGTTTTATCTTAAAGATAAAGCTTTGATTGGTGAAATTAGAGTTCAATTGAATAATTGGGAATTCGATGAATATCCTTATATGGATACTTTCAAAATGTTGCATGTTCAATCTGGTGTTTTATATAACAGTAAAGATACATCTAAGACTGGATTTTATATTTTACAAAGCACTTCTGGTGGATTTGAAGATACGACTGGTAGATATTCAAATTATTATGATGAAAGAATTGATCCAGATAATGCGGTTTATTCCGAACCTTTGGATGATTGGATCAGAAGAGATTTAGCAGTTGAAGTTACTCTCGGAAGAAGTAGACATAGAGGGTGGTATCCTGAGGATTTTGAAGATATCGTATATGATAGATTTAGAGATGAATGGATACATGCTGATGATTCTACTTATAGTGAGTATTACGAAGGTTATATTTATGAAGATGATGCAATAGAAGTCGTGACAGATGTTGATATCTATCGTGGTAGATTAAATTTAACAACAGATATACTTTCTGATTATGATTCGAATGTTATTTCAGTTGGAAAATTAGAGGCTTGTTCTTATTTGGAAGAGAATTATGAATATTATTCTTATTTTGTAGGAGATATTTTAAAGAAAAATGAAGATAATAAGTATTATTTCAGGGAATATGAAGAAGATGTATATGATGTTGATGGGGATAGAT
>Ga0315900_10011428_pt1 | contig 10995 bp, 5 predicted proteins | sample LakEriMetagenome_FD_203521 | JGI IMG/M metagenome (GOLD analysis project Ga0315900, IMG submission 203521) | Freshwater fungal communities from buoy surface, Lake Erie, Ohio, United States - Buoy 12 MA114 | ecosystem: Environmental > Aquatic > Freshwater > Lake > Lake biofilm | place: USA: Lake...
TACTGGAAACCGTGGATCAGGAAAGTAATATATCTTTAACATACAAGGATACCCTTAGATCCATGCGACATGTGTTCTCCCAGTTTAAATTAATAGATTGGGAAAGTAAACTTCAGTCCGTAAAATGTATTTACGCAAACCCAGAACGCTCGATAGCTAAACAAATACAGGAAGATAATTTAATCCTACCAATAATATCAATATCGCAGCCATCAACAAAAATAACCACAGATCGACAAAAATATTTCCCATTAGTGGTAAGTGAGTCTATTTGGGATGACCGTATCCAAAGAGCAAGAAGAGTTGTAAGTTTATCTCCTAAGCCAGTAGATATATCATACAAGGTCACCATATTGTCTAAGTATAAATCAGACTTGGACCAGTTAACAGAACAAATACAATTACTATTTAATCCCTCCTACGAACTAAATACATCAATATCGGACAATACAAAAGCCACATTAGCTGAAGAAACAGACGAATCTACTTTAACAGTTTCTGACCGAGAGGATAGAATTTTAATGAGATCCTTTACTGTTAATGTAGAGACTTACATACCGTCTCCTAAATTCACTTTTAGTTCGACTGGGGAAATAGAACGATTCTATTATAATATAGAAATTATGGATGAATTATCATGAGTTATTTAAAAAATTCTGTACAGGGCAAACTAGAGGTTTATAAGGACTACGGAGATTTCGTAGAGAAAGTTGGGGAATATAATAATATTGTTACCCGAGGAATGGGTATTACAATAACCTCGATGTTGTTGTCTGGATCTCGGCAAACTAAAAATCCTTATTCTATAAGATATGCACAACTAGGTACAGGTGTCGTTGATTATCAAAAAATTGATACTAACTCAGAACTTAGATATAATTTCTTTAAATTAAATTCTCCTCTAGATAAATCAGCTTACGGTACAGGATTGCCTTTTAGAGTTTCTGAGCACTATTCTTTAGTTGCTTTAGAAGAATTTATATCATCAAAAAATTTACAATACTCTAAAGAACTAAATTCTTTTATAACAATTGCTGATAGTCAAGTCACTGTTAAAAATGATTCGTCTGTAGTTGTTACTTTAAACATAGATAAAAAAACAGCAAATGGTTTAACTGTCCGAGAGGTAGGTTTATTTTCCGATAATGTTGGCACTACAGGTACAAAAGAGTCTGTCCTTGTAGCATACAAACAATTCGTACCGATTGAAAAGACAAAAGATTTTTCTATAAAATTTACTTGGACAATTCAAGTAACTAATCTCGGATCACTTGAAACTTGGCAAAGTCTTTCTAGTGGTGAAACAGGTATTGATGCTCCTACAACCCAACGAGGGAATGGAGGAAGTTCAGATCCTGTACCTACATTATCTTACGGCACAACTGCTGCAAACCCGTGGTTAGTAGAATTAGGATTACCTATTGAAACATTAAATCCAATTATTTCTCCGACTAACGCATTCAGGCGCGGGAGTTTTGGTCTTGTAACTACGGGAACATCTTTTTCAATAAATTCACAGAACGGGCAACTATCAGGAAATATTTCAGTCGCAGAAATTGGAAATGGATTACTATTAGTGTCCGCTCAACCTAGTAGCACAAATTATAATACTGTGCAAACTAGAGTTTATTATGAGGCATCAATTCCTAAAGGAACTCCAGACCCAACATCAGATTATTTGGGTCAAATTGCTTGGGTAGTTCCATCCGGTGCAGTCCTAGGAGCAAGCACTGTAATTCATACTGTTATGCCTTTGAGTTCCGGTGATTTCAACGCTTCAATTTGGGGTTCCCATAACAAATGGTTAGTTTCTGGTGCTGGAACTAGTTCTATTTCTGCTAGTGGTTTTGTTGCACAAACACACGCAACTGTTCGAGATGCTTCTGGAGGTACAGAAACTGTAGAAGTGGTATTCCCAACAACAATAGTTTCTGCGGCAGGGTCATATCAATATTATGACATATATAGCACCAGCGATTCCTTGCCAGCAACAACGCTTAGTATTCCAGCATACATACAAAACAATCTATACTTTTATGTAAAAGATTTATCGGGATATCAATATCAAGGAAACATTTGGTCTGGAGCGGCAACAGTCTCTAGCATTTTAAAAAACGGCCCATACAAAAGAGTGTATAGATTCTACACCAGAATGCTTCCACAGTCTTGGGCAACTACATCACCTACAGATGAGAAAAAGCCATTCGCATTAGGCTTGCATGTATATTTAACAATAAAAAAAGATGATCCTATTGTAGGATTAGACTTTAAGATTAGTAACGGCAACTACGATTACAAAGATTTGGATGCATTCAACGGAATTGGCACAGTCCTACAAAATCAAAATCAAGTTTTAGGTAATTTCTATTACTCTGATTTGTGGTTTGAAGTTTCTTCTGGAGTTAGTGCCGTTTCAGAACTAGAAAGATTCTCAAATGTAGACTGGGGTAATGTCTATGGAGATGTTAATAGATATGGTTTAGTTAATAACTTTGAAACTATTCCTGAGTGGGTTATTAGAACTCAAGGAAAAGAAGAATATTTCCCTAGCGATACTGATCAAGCGTTAACAGCAGAACAAAAAGTTTTAGGGTTTAATATTCACGGTATTGGAAAAGTAAAAAAATTCCATAGGCGATTTAGACTGTTCCCAGTAGATAATTCTTATGTTACTTATTCTTATGCAAAGGAGATGGGGCAGTTTGGTGATGTTGCTTTCCCAAATCGTATCAGGACTTGGTGGACAATTCCAAAATGGGGTCCTACCAAAGATCTAGCTCCTTTGATAAATGATGATTTCGTTGGGCAAAAAAGTTTTAACGATACTCACTTTGGAAATCAAGTAGGTGATTATTTTGATGGTGGTCCTTATAAATTATTCACTAGTGTTGATGGTATGGCTGGATATAACATAATTAGTGATAATTTATATAAGTATTTTGAGGAAAATACTAAGTATGGTTTGTGCAGATATGAAGAACCCTCTAATGCAAACCCCGGAGGTAATTATGGATCTATAGGGACCAGAGGGACAAATTTACATAATTTTACTGCATACACACCTACAACTCCTCCTTATTATCAAGGAACAAATGTTAATAATTCAGATTACAACTGGATGTACAGAGTAAAAACTCCTCATACAGTTATGGGGTCTAGAAATCTAGATATCGGAGGATTAGCTCTTGTTCACTTGTATAAAGGTATGTTTTTGAGTAATAATTATTTGAGATTATTAAATGCAGAATCTCATTTTATTACAGATAGGTACTACGGTATTTTTGATTTTTCCGGTGTTCCTATTTCTGCTGGTCAGGTAATGATTCATTATGGACTTACATCTACAACCACAACTCCAGCAGCTATTTATGAATGGGGATACGGTGGTTATCCGGGATGTCGAGTAATAGAAAATAATGGTAAGCCGTTCTTGTTTCCAAAAATTTATGGATCAAAAAAATCAAACTCAAAACTATGTGAACCCTATGAAGACTCTAATCTCTCCAATATTGTAAAACTAAAAGATAATCCATCAACAAATTCTCAAGGTAATATTATTTATGGAGAATTGTTAAACTACAACCTTGTTAATGCGTGTAAATATTCTTATTTTAGTATGCCTTTTAATGGAGCGACTATTTTTGATGGGACGAATATAGCTGGATATAGACCAGCATCCCCAGAACACTCAAGTCGTGTATTCCCTTTAATGCATGCTATCACAACTTTAACTAATGATGAGATGTGGAAAGAAGAATTTGAATCTATCGCTGGATTCTATTCAATTCTAATGAATCCATATCCAAGCTCTGTAGTTTTATCTATTCCCACTAATCTTGGTGGAGGTAATGCATATTCTACAAATTATTCATTAAGAAATTTTTACTCTGTTTTGCGTGATAATCCAAGTGGTCGAGGAAATGGTGCATTAGGACAATTTTCAAATGTCAGATTCTTGGCGTTTGGTATCGGTGGTCCTGCAATGTATTATCAAATAGCTTCTAACAATTGGAGAAATCAAAATCAAGTATTATTTGAATATGCAGCAAGTGCTTTAAATTATTCTTATATACCGCAAAATGGGTTAATTGGGGGTCTTCATTTAAGCAAACAAACAGGAGCATCACCAAATCCACAAGATATAGAGCAAATTTTAGCAGCAGGAAATACATTTAGTTCTATACCTACTAATCCATCTAAAGGATATTGGCTATACAATCCTTCAGGAAAAGCATATGCCTTAGGTACTAATGATGGGCAAGTAAGCTGGGAGCCAGCACCAGACTCAAGTTATCCAACACTAACACAAACTGGTCAACCAAATTTATATTTGCAGGGTGGCATTTATAGTGCTAGTTCTTATTGGGTTACGGTAATGCAATCGCATTATCAAGTTTACTTATTCCGATGCCTAGTTAAATCAGTTAAAGAGTTTGATTCGGTAATATCATCAGGATTAAATAATGCTTGTAGTTCAGTTGCTCGAACACTGTTCCTAGATTCAGCATTTCATAATTTCTCTGGCTGTGCTGAAATGCCTGAGCTTCCAACATTATTGTCTCAGTATTCTGGTGGAACATTACTTAGTATACTAGGAAGAAATCCCGGAGCTTATGGTAATGTTTTAACTAGTTTTATTATTAATGGAAATCCACTAGGCTCTGTGGATCCAAATAAAACTATAGCTGCTCCCCCAGAGTTTTTAGTATGCAACACAAACTCTTGGCATTATCCAGCATGGAAGAGGGGAACTGACATCTATGGAAAAGGTAACTTTACTATAGGTAACACTGCTAGTGGATTCTCTGGAGGTGATTTTAACAAATTCCCTTCAAGATCTGGATTTGCAAGAAATACGGATGGGCATTCAACAATAGCAATAGGTGCTATCATTGCTGCTGGAGATAACTTATCTAATCTAACTTCATCCAATGAATTTTTAAATAAATCAGCTTGGTTTAATTCTAACTATAACACAATATCAAATGTTTTAAATCCAGCGTGGTCAACAGCAGATTATCGTACATGTATGGTCTACGCTTTAAATAAAGCAAGGACTGTTCCTATGGGAGAAAATAATCCTGCTGGTTTATTCTATGTTGCTCCGTTGATAGCGTACATTCAATACGCATTAAAGTTAAATGGTAATAATACTTAAAAATTATTCTAAAATTATATTATAGCCAATACTAAATACTTATAGCTATGAAACAGATAATAAACGAATGTCTACAAGCACTTCAGGTATGTCTAGTCACCCCAGAAGGTAACAAGATGTACCGTTTAGAACCACGACAGAGCGTTGTGGTCCCAGCGTCTTATTTAAGTAAAATGATTAAAAACTTACAGAGACGAAGAATGGTTAAAGTCTCTGACTATAGATAAGGATTTAATTTATGGCTAATATTGTATCTCCCGGCGTTTATGTAATAGAGAAGGACATTAGCGAATACGCAGCTACGGTAGATTCGTCTATTGTCGGTATCGTTGGATTTGCTTCCAAGGGTCCCGTAGACGAGGCTACCCTAATAACTTCTCCTCAACAGCTAATAAACACTTTCGGTAAGCCCAGTGAGTCCATCCCCGGCCAAGCCTTGGAAGGAGCTATCGAAATTTTAGAAGCTACAAATAAAGTTTATTTCGTCCGTGGGGTTACACAAACTGCTGCCGAGGCTTCTGCACTAGTTCCAATCGGTGCTTGCCCAGCGGTTCAATTTGTAGCAAGCGGACTCGGTGTATCAGCTAACCTTTATCTAAAGGTGAATGTAACAGATAATACGGGAGTTAATCAGTACCTAGTAACTAAGCAGTTTGCAATTCCATCAGGGCAAGTAGAGACTACCGCATCAGGTGGTCAAGCCTTAGCTCTAAAGACAATAATTGGTGGAAGTTTAGACGGCGATAAAGTTGGCGTATTCTACTCTGATTCAGATGTAACCACTGGATACCTTGTTGGTTCTTGGGCTGGCTCAGGTGCATCTTTATCAGTATCAGCTTACTCAGATGCGGCATTCACCAATGGAGTATCTGCTCTAAAAGCCATAAACTTCTCAGGTACAGCATCAGCCACAGCAACATCAGCACTAACTGTAATAGGAACTACCTTCGCTAGTGGTGCTAACGGCGTTGCTTACTATGTAGAAACCCTATACCCCGGAACTGGCTACAACTTGAGCACCGATTCAGATGGCAACACAATCGGAAACTCTTTTGAAATTAATAGCCTCGGTGGTGAAAAAGTAGTCTTCCAACTAAACGAAGACGGTGCTGCACTAGAAACCTTCAAGGGTGATTTAGTTAACCAGTATACATTCGTAGAAGAAATTATAAACACTGGTGCAGAAAACACAACATCAGAAGTGATCCTTGGATACTTGACCTCTGGAGCAGCCTTGACCGACTTCACTGCTACCCCAATAGGAGCATTCACTGATCCTTTGAGTGACTTAGGTGTTACTGGAATTACTGGTACGGGACAAGGTGGCACAGGAACAGCCACAGCTAGAATGTTCGTTAAGCCAATCGAAGGTACTTACTCACTAAGAAGTGGTACTAACGGCACAAGCACAGATGATGATACCAACGCTCTAGCTCTAATTGGCGATCCTACTCAAACACCAAAAACAGGTATCTACGCTCTAGACGATGATACTTTAAACATCTCAATAGCTTTGACCCCCGGCATGAATAACCAAAGTCTACAGAATGCTTTGGTTACCTTAGCCGAACAAACTCAAAACTTTATTGCACTAGTTGCTCCTCCTTATGGATCAGTTGATTCTGTTCAAGAAGCCATAGATTGGACAAATGGAAGAAGCGAAACAAGAACTGCTTCTCTCAATAGCAGCTACGCAGCGGTGTTCTGGCCTTGGGTAAAGGTATACAGTGTCTTTGATGGCATCGACCGTTGGTACGACCCAACCATCTTTGCCGCACGCCAGATGTGCTACACCGACTCAATCGCAGATCCTTGGTTCGCTCCTGCTGGATTCCAGAGAGGTAGATTGACCAAGCCAATAGATGTAGATGTTGTACTAAACCAAGGGGACCGTGATTCTCTCTACAGTGGTGGCAATGTTATTAACCCTGTAGTTGAGTTCCCACAAAGAGGTATCACAATCTTTGGTCAACGCACAGCACAGCGTAATCCAAGTGCCTTGGATAGAATCAATGTTCGTAGACTAATGATCTACCTACGCAAAGTTCTACTCGCAAGCACTCAATCGTTTGTGTTTGAACCTAACGACCCAATAACATGGGAAAATATTGTTGGTGTGGTAGATCCTCTCCTTGACGATATTCGTAGAAGACGGGGTATCACAGAGTACAAGGTGGTTTGCGATGAAACAACTAACACTCCCGCTAGAGTGGATCGCAACGAACTTTGGTGCAAGATTTTACTCAAGCCAACCAAGACCGCAGAAATCATTGTATTCGAAATCAATGTTACTAATCAATCAGCCAAGCTAGGAAGCTGAAAGGTATAGACTATGCCATATAATCCACTATTCGTTACATCTCAGAATCGTAACCTTCAGGGAAAGAAACTCCCTATGGTGTCACAGGATCTCGATTCCGTGCGTGCATATCAATGGGAAATCACATTCTACAATGTTCCCGTTGCTGCTGCCAATGGTGTTGATCGTCCTTTGACCTTGGCTGCCAAGTCAGTAAGCCAGACTGGTTACACTGTAGAAGATATAGAAGTCCATCGTGTAAACGATAAAGTCTTCTACCCCGGCAAAGCAAGCCCAGAAGAGCTAACTGTACAGTTTGATAACTTGTACAAAACTAAGATGAGTTCTCTATTGTTTGACTGGATAAAAACTATTTACAATCCAGTTACAGGAGAGTTTGAAAATGGTAGACAAGTTACCCCCGGTGGTGTAGTCGGCAACTTTAAAACAGTTGCAGATATAGTTCAGTTGGATAACAAGGGTAAGCCAATGTCATTCACACGGCTTTACGGTGTGTATCCTAAGTCTTGGAAGCAAGCTGAGTTTAACTACTCAACTAACGAGTTCCATACAATCGAAGCAACTTTCCGTTATGATTTCATTGTTCAGAACGCCAACACAAATACTTGATCTATAATTAAATACAGAAAGGTAACCCATCCAGTTCAGGCTGGGTGGGTTTCTCATTATATGGAATACTTAAAAGAATTAATATCAGCATACTACGGTGCAAATAAAATAAATGAACAAGAAGCATCTAAAGAAGATGCTATAGCAGCATACGAAGATGCTGTTAAAAGTAATGCAGGTTTATCAAAAGAACCAGTAAAAGCACCCGGTAGTAACCAAGCTACTTTACCATTTGTTACTGTTAATAATGTAAAAATAATGAATGGGGAAAAAGGTATTTCTTTTGGTCACATAGAAAAAAATCAAAAAATTCCCGGAATTTCTGCACCAAGAATTGCTGTTGGAACCATAGACGCATTGCCACCAGAGAAACAAGAAAAAGTAAAGTCTTTGATTGGATATGCTTTATTAGGAGTCTCTGCACCTGAAGAGGATGAAGGTCCTGTACAGCAAGGAAAGACGGGAGCGGAAAAAGCGGCATCACGAGCAGAAGTAATAAATCAAGAATATTTAATTAGAAGACAGCAAGAAATAGAAGCGTTAGCATCGGAAAAATTTAAATCTGAGCATGATCTAGAAGTATTTAAAACCGTAGATGCTGCTACTACAGATGCAATGAGTATCTTTGCTTCAAGTAAATTTAAAGATTTATGGGAATCAGTTATTGTAGAAAAACAAGCATTAGCGCAAGGAACAGATAATGAAGACTTGAAACAAGAGTTGGAATTAGAAATACAACAATTAACTCAATTAAAAGATTCTTTTCATAATTTAAGTGATAGAAGTATTCTTGATTTAATGACTGGTTTAGATGCAGGCGGTGGCCGTCCTCACTCCCTACTTACCAAACTAGGACATCCTGCATATTTTATAAAAATAGATAATACATCTACAGCATTCTCAGTAACATCTTCTGAAAAGAACCCTGAAACTGTAGACCTTTTCTTAAGACAACAAGCTGCTAAATCTATAAAAGCTCTTACTGGTGCTATAAAAAATTTATCTGATGGAAAACCAATTGATTATTCAGATCGCATATATTTAAATCATTTTCAATTTGATGATAGTGGAAAAAATGTTCGAATCATTCCTACTCAAAGTAGTGATAGAGGTTTAATTTTAGGTGGATTGCAAGATAATCACCCACTGACTGTATTAGCAAAAACTTATCTTCAATTAATTGAAAAGGAATCAAACCCTGAATTAAAGGAAGAATACGCAAAGCACAAACCGACATTTAAAGGATCACTGTCAAAATTACTTGCTGGTGAAGGAAAAGTAGATAGCCAGCTAAACAACAAAATAGGAACATTTGCAGAAAAAGTTGTTGAAATTACAATTCCTATTTTTGCTCAATTAAGAGCTACTACATCAGCAGAAGATAGAAAGAAATTGTATGATAAATTATTTATAAAAGTAAGAGATATAAAAAACCAGTTTTCTTCAGATACCTTATCTGATGTAACAAAAAGTTTACTTAGAGATGGGGTAGGAAATGTAGCTATATCAGATGAAGCATACATGTATCTTGAAGAACTAAAAAAGCATGCCGTTACTAATAGTGGTGGGTGGTCTGAAGCTGACATCGAAAACATGTTAAACAACATAGTAATAACGGGATTGAAATTAACAGCACAAACATATGCAGAAAGAAGACAGCCGATAGATGCGTTTACTGTCGGAGAAAAAGGTAATGTAAATGCAAAGAAGCCCGACATAATTGAATTGTATAAAGATGAAAATTCTTTACGAGAGTCTCTGCTTAGAGATGGGATACCACAAAAACAAATAGATTCATTGCTTCTACAATCTCAAACTATAGAAAAATCTTACTTAGGTGGAAAAAAATTAAGAAACCAAGATGCTAAAATAGCAGTGGCAGTTGGATTAAAAACATACATGACCCTTAAAGATGGTGTTAAGTTTGGCACGACCATGATTACATCTTATTTAGAAAAAACACAAAGGTCATCACAATTAATAAAATCATTAAACAAAAGTTTTGATAGTATTGATAAACTTTTAGATACTATAAGTCCTCCAAAGGGTGCTGGTGTTGAGTATAAAATTAAACCTAAAGACTTAGAAAAAGTAAAATCTAAACTAGTAGATCAAGTAAATAGCATAGATTTAACATCAATATTTGGGGAGAATCCATCTGAAGAAGTATCAAAAAAATATCAAGCTATAAAGACTGCTATTGACGGAGCGTCTGATATTGAATCTATTAAATTAGTTATGGGAGATATTAGACATCAGTTAGTTATTGATAATCTAAAAGCAAAATATTCAAAAGGTCCAAAAAATAAAGCAGAGGCTACGCAAGAACTTGTGGAAATGTTTAGGTCTAGCACTATTGCCCCAGAGTTTGACATGATATCACAAATTCAAGTATTTGGTGAAAAAAAACCAAAAACTATTTCTGTAGGCCATAATCAAATGGTAAACTATTTTATGGATCAAGTTACTACAAATCCAAATGAGTTTGAATTTATACCCGGAACAGCGGGAGGATTTACCATGTTCAAGTATGTTTTAGATAGTAAAGGTAAACGAGTAAAAAATAAATCAGGTAAATACCAAATGGTTAAAATGGGTAAACTGTATATAAAAAGACAGGGACCATCATCACAAATTCAATCATACTTTTCTGAAGAAGGATTACAACATTTTACAACAGAAAGTCCTGATTACAAACAAGTAAATGATTCCTCTGAAATATTAATTAAGTTCTTACATGGTCAGAGAAAACTAATAGAGGATATTATCTATAGATTTCAGAAGTAGTTAAACCAGAAACTAGATTCCTTAGGGTATATACTTAATAACTCTTTTAGTTTTATTATTATATACTCTTTTTTTAATACTACATAATAGCTTAGTTTAGATAAAAACTGATCCTGAAAAC
>Ga0315900_10011429_pt1 | contig 10994 bp, 5 predicted proteins | sample LakEriMetagenome_FD_203521 | JGI IMG/M metagenome (GOLD analysis project Ga0315900, IMG submission 203521) | Freshwater fungal communities from buoy surface, Lake Erie, Ohio, United States - Buoy 12 MA114 | ecosystem: Environmental > Aquatic > Freshwater > Lake > Lake biofilm | place: USA: Lake...
TATCGCCCCACGCTTAACTTGACCTCTCCCGAACGGGTCGCCTTCGGGCGCTTGGTGACAAGGTTGACGGTGCCGCCGGGCTCACCACGGCCGAGCAGCGCCGCGCGCGGACCTTTGAGGACTTCGACGCTCTCGACGCCGGCAAGATTGCGCGGACCGCCGAAGCCACGACCGGCATTGAAACCGTTGACGAGATAGCCGGTGGGCAGATTTTCGTCCCCGGCGAAGCCGCGGATAGCGAACGAATTCCAAAGACCGCCAAAGTTGTTCTGTCGGGCGACCGAGGCTGACAAGTCGAGTGCCTGATCGAGGTCGGTGGCGCCGGCCGCCTCCAGAACCTTGGCGTCGATGACCAAGTCAGCGGCTGGTTTCTCAAGGGGTACAAAATCACCGCGATAGGCTTGGCGGGTACCGGTGACGACTACGGTATCCAGGGATTCAGGCGTTTGTGCCTGCAGCGACAGTGGGGAAACACCAGCTGCGAGGCCAAGCGCAATGGCCGCGCCCCTGTGCCTGCTTGGGGCACCGAACAGATCTATCGTCTTCTTCATGCAGACTCCTCGGCAGGCAACAGCGCCCCTCGCCCCCGGGTTTCTCGGAGATGCGAGGAGACAGTCAAGGCGTGTGTTACGTAATATTATTACACATCCTCACATCGTGCAGCAGCAGACTCGGCGGATCATCGGTCACCGCCGCAAGGCCATACCGGTGCTCCACCCGCCGACTAACCAACGGTCGGTGCTTTGAACGAGCGGGGGTGGCTAAAGCCCCGCCACTGATTCGGCGGAAATGCCGTTCATGCGGAAAAGACGCCGTCGGTTGCGCGCCGAGTGTTATCAGGGGAACTTTTTCGGTGGAATCGCGTTCCATTCCGCCGCACGGCGCCCGTTCGCCAAACGATCGTAAGGAACCGCAGATGACCATTTCTCGATTTACCCGCCCCCTCGGATGCTTCGTCGCCTCTTTGCTGCTGCTCGGCTTGTCGTCTGCCGTCCAAGCTGCGGTCGGTGGACTATCGGTACGGGTGGTCGATGCGACGACGAATCGGCCGCTGGCCGGCGTGGCCGTGACGGCCCGTTCGCGTGACGGCGCGGAGGAGCGGGCGACAACTGGGGCGGATGGGTTAGCGTCCTTCGCCGGCCTATCGGACGGGTTCCACGAAGTGCGGACCGCCTTGGACGGTTATGCACCTGGCGTCGAACCGGCTGTCCGGGTGATCGAACGCCGGACGGGCCTCGTCCGTTTCGAGCTCCTGCCGGTCGCGGCGGCGCTGGAGGAGGTTGTCATCGTCTCCAGGGCGCTGCGCGCCGATCCGAACGGCAGCGCGGCGGACAGGTACATCACTCGTGATGAGCTGCGCAACGCGGCCGGCAGCGGTAGCGATGTGATGCGGGCCCTGGTGGGGTTGCCCGGCGTGGTGTCGAACGGCGAGTTCGCCAGCTTCTCGGTGCGCGGACATGGCCCGAAGAACAACCTGATCTTCGTCGACGGATTCCCGTTCCAGCAGGTCGTCCACTTCGAGCAGACGCTGGGCGAGCAGGACGACGTGGTGAACGGCGGCCGGTACTCGATTTTTGCGCCGAATGCGGTGGTCGGGGCCGAGTTCTCGCCGGGTGGCTGGAGCGCCGAGTTCGGCGGTCGCAAGGCATCCCTGCTGCAGTTCGACGTGGCCGGCGGCGGCCCGTCGCCAGTCGGCAGCCTGCGTGTGGATCTCGCGGGCGTAGAGGTCATGTACGAAGGACCAAGCGGTTTCGACGACCGCACCTCGATGTTCCTTCAGGCACGACGTTTCGACTTCGGACAGTTCTTCGAGACCATCGGCCAGGAGGACCTCGGTGCGCCCGTGTCGACGGACGTGATCCTGAAGACCAGGACCCGCCTGCAGAACGACGACGAGATCGAGTTCCTCGCGATCTACGCGCCGGAGGAGTACGAGCGTAACGTCGACAACATCCTCGCCGCCCAGGAAGAGGAGGAGGGCATCGAGGATCTCGGGCTGCAGAACGACGAGCAGGATCTGATGCTGCTGGGCACGACGTGGCGGCGGCGATTCGGCGAGGGCGGTGAATGGGTCGACCGCGTGTACTTCCGCGAGAGCGACAAGCAGTCCGCGGAGGGCGAGGCTTATCCGGACCTCGTCCCCATCGGCACGCCGGCCGCTCAAGTCCCGGTGCGCGAGCGCCTGCTCACGGTCACGGAGAAGGAATCCGAACTCGGATGGCGCAGCGACGTGACGTTGGGCAACCGCTTCGGCCGCTTCGCCGCCGGCCTGCATCTGACCCGCACGGACCTCGACTACGCGACCCGCTTGCGCGAGGACTGGATCCGCTTCATCTACGAGTCGGACGACCCGCGCCCGCCCGGCGCGAGATACATCGTGCTGCGGCCCGCGGACATCAATTCCACCTATCAAAAGAGCGGAAACAACTACTCGCTGTACGGTGAGCAGCTATTCGACTGGGGTGCCGCCGACTTGCGCGTCGGCCTGCGCTACGATCACGACGGCTTCAGTCGCGAGGACCTGCTGTCGCCGCGGGTGTCGTTCAACTATGCGCTGTCACCCTCGTTGCGGTTCTCGGCGACATCGGGCGTGTTCTACGAGTCGCCGCGCAATCTGGCGCGCTCCAGCGACCCCGCCAACGCGCGCCTCAAGAGCGAGCGCCTTGTCCATCTCGGTGCCGGGGTGGACTATCGCATCCGCGACGGTCTCAACCTCCTGGTGGAGGCGTACGCGCAGCGGCTGGATGATCGACTCGTCGAGGGCAGCCGTACCGACGGACGAATCACCAACGCAGGTACGGGCAGCAACGTCGGCGTCGATGCCGTACTGACGCGGGCGTTCGCCGGCGGTTGGTCTGCCGATTTCGTCTACTCCTGGAACCGCTATCGCGTCGATGACGAAGACGGCCGCGGCTCCTACGATTGGGACTTCAATCGCGAGCACTTCGCGGCGATCGGCGGTCGATGGGAGATCAACAAGCGCTGGCAGATCGCCGCCCGCTGGAAATACGGCTCCGGACAGCCCGGTGACCGCTTCATCTCGCACCGCGATGTGCTGGCACCGGCCCGACCCGTGCGCTTCTCGAAGGAGGTCACTCAGACCAACATCGGTCGTGGCGACGCGTTCCACGCGCTCGACTTCCGAGTGGACTACCGACGGCCCGTTGGTCCGGTGGATGTGGTCGTGTTCCTCGATGTGCTGAACGTGTACGGCGGACCGGCCGGCCTGCCGTCCGAGTTCAACATACTGACGGGCGAGACCATCAAGGAGGAAGAGGAGAGCCTGCCGCTCTTCGGGCTGTCGTTCGAGTACTCGTGGTAGTGCGTCGCACCGCTCAAGACCTCTTGACCTCCGACGACGCTTGCGCGCGAGAAACTGGGCCCGGGCACTCTCGGGGTCAATTGCGCTCAAGTTCGCGCGCCCGCGAGTGCACGAGTTCTGTGATCGCCCGTACAGCACTCGATGTACGGCGTGTACGCGCAACATAGAGGCTGAGCCACGCGGGGAAGCTCGGGTTGGCGAGCGGTCGGACCACGAGGCGTCGAAGCTCTGCTTCCGGTGCCGCCGCGAGGCAGGGGAGCACGGTGTGGCCCGCGCCTGAGGACACCGCGGTGTAGATCGTGGCCGGTGAGTCGACCTCCATCACCACATTGAGACGGATACCCGCCGCCTCGGCCTCGGCGTCGAGGCGCTTGCGCATGCCATTGCCAGGGCTCGGGAGGATGAGGGGTAAACGTGCCGCCTCGCGCAGCGATACAGGCTCGCCGCCGGTCGCCGACAGGGCGGTGGCACGACTGACCAAGCCGAGGGCGTCATCCAGCAACTTTTCGCCATCGAGCGTGGCACCGAATTGCTCGGGCGGTGCGTAACACACCCCGAGATCCGCCCGTCCCTCGGCGAGCCACTCGCCAATGACTGCAGCGGAGGATTCCATGACGAGGAGACTAATACCCGCATACCGCTGGCGCGATGCCGCGATGAGCGGTGCGGTCACCATCTGCGCGACGGTCGGTGTGACGCCAATGACCACGCGGCCTGAGGGCATCCGGCGCATGTCAGCCAGTCGCGACTCCACTTCTCTCGCCTGCTTGAGGATCGACTGCGCGTACGGGAGCAATTCGCGTCCCGCCTGCGTGAGTACGACGCCGCGGCCGGTGCGCTCGAAGAGCCGCGCGTTCAAGCTCGACTCGAGAGAGGCGATCTGTCGACTGATGCCGGACTGTGTCAATCCAAGCGAGATCGCCGCGCGCGAGAGGCTGTGCGCCTCCGCAACGGCGAGGAATTGCTCCAACTCACGGAGCTCGACAGGCGGTTTTCTTGCTTTGGCCACTGATCGAGAAGATATCCCACCATGCGCCATCGGGCGAGGCGACGGAGAACGCACAAACCGTACCGTAGGGACGGATCCGCAGTACACGCGGCTCGCTCGCGGTGGCGTAGCCCATGGTTTGCAGACGCGCGGCTACCGCGACCGCGTCGTTAACGGGCATACGCAGGCTGACAATGCCGAGCGCGTGCGCAGTCGGCACCTGCGCGTGTGTCGCACCCGAAACCCCCTTGAAGGCCATGACCGCGATGGTGCCGTCGCGGGCCCCCGGACCATCGGGGTGTAGCCAGCGCAGTCTGCGATCAACCTGCGGTGGCAGGTCGTGGGGCAGGCCGAAGATATTGGCGCCGGCGGGACCCAGCGGAGCGGACTCGTCGCGTACCGTGCGCAGGCCGAGACCATCCTCATAAAAACGCATCGACCGGTCGAAGTCGGCCGCCACCTCGAACGCATTAAATGGACGTGAAAAGCCGCTCCCGAGGTTCCATCCGGTGAGCGGCGGAGAGACGCGCTCGATGGGAGTCAGCGTGATGCCGTCGCTTTGCGTCAACATCATCTCGATTACGGTGAACTCCTGCAGCGAGAACTTCACCGGCCGGCTATGACCTTGCCACCCCGCGCGCCGGAACTCCGGTAACGCGGCTTCGATGGAGTGGATGCGTACGTTGATACCGCTGATTCCGCCCGACTCCCAGACTCGGGCGGCATCCCGCAGCGGCCGCAAGCGACGCGCATCGCTGTACTCGATCACCCGCACGAGGCCGGCGGACTCGCCGGGTGCGCGCAGCAGGACGTATCGAGCGTTCACTCCTTGGGGGACCTCCCAGAGTGCGAGTTCAGCGGGCTCGACTCGACCCGACTCGATCCGAACCCAGCCGCCGACGCGCCTGAGAAATGCCTCAGTGCGATTCAGGTCACTTACGGAGAGCACGACTTCCTGCCAGCCTGTCGCCGCCGCGGAGTACGGGGCGGCGACCAGCGACAACACCAGAGCTGCCAAAAATACCCTCAACGATTCGCTCCGAACTTCACGCGCAGCGTCACGCCGAAGGTCCGGCCATCTGCGGGCGTGACCTGGAACCCGCGCTTGAGCACCCCGACAGGCGGTGTGAAGAAGCTGCCGAAATCGCTCAAGCGGATGATCACGGGTGAGGTGCGATCGTCGAGCAGGTTATCGACCCACAGACTAACCGAATAGCTCGAGCTCTCTACGCCGAGCCGCAGGTTCACTTTTTGCTGGTTTCCCGTACCTGCAAAGTTGGAGGTCTCTGCGTACTGCGTCGAGCGGTAGGTGTAGTCCGCGCGGACAAAGCCCTCGGCATTCGCCAACCAGCTGAGCGGTCGGCTGTACTCGCTGGAGAGCGCCCACTGCCACTTGGAGGTGCGCGGGATGCGGTTACCCGAGACATCCGCACCGAAGATGCCGTTCGGCAGTCTTGCGAGACTCAGCCCCGGCAGGGCGACGATCGGTCGATTCGCGGCCGGCAAGTTGAAGTCCGGTCCTGCGAGCGCCGGATCAATGAAATCGTCGAACTTGGCATCGGCCAGGGAGATCGCCGCGTTGAGCCGAAGTCCGTCCACTGGCGTGGCTGTGACATCGAGCTCAAAGCCCTTCGATGTTGACTCGGCCGCGTTGGCGACATAGGTGTTGTTCGCGGCGCCGGCGGCCGATGCCGTCACGACTTGCTGGTCGGTCCAGTCAATGTAGAAGAGCGTCAGATTGGCCTGCAGCCGGTCGTCGAGAAAGGTGTGCTTGGTACCGAGTTCGTAGGTCCAGTTCGACTCCGGATCGTAGGTTCGCTCGGTTTCGAAGACATTGATCTGATCATTGAAGCCTCCGGTCTTGAAGCCTCTTGCCGCGGAAATGTAGTAAAGCGAATCAACCTCAGGCTTCCAGTCCAAGGTCAGCCGCGGCGTCCATGAGTCCCAGGTCTTCGAGCGGCGGACATCGGGCTTTCCGGTTTGTATCTGTCGGATGTAGTCGAAGGTCTTTTTCTCGCTGCCCCAGCGTGCGTCGACCGTCAGCTCGACGTTCTGCGCGAGATCGATCCCGATCGAGCCGAAGAGCGCGTAAGCCTCAGTCTTGGTTTGCGAGCGGAACGAGTTTTGATTCCGCGCTAGAACCGGCTGACGGGCCGCGGGCGGCAGGAAGAACTGTCCCGCGCCACGGTCGGTGAAGGTGTTGTCAAACTCGTAGTAGAAGACACCTGCCAAGGCGCGCAGGCTATCTCCGTCGTATTGAACGCGTAGTTCCTGGCTGAGATCATCGCGTTTGATGACGTTACCGAAGACGAACAACTTGTCGGTGTAGTAGTCGACGTCCTGGTCATACGCCTGATCCTGCGTCGACCACGCTGAAATCGACTTCAGCGCCAGCGTGTCGTTCAGTCGGTAATCTATGGTGAGGGCTGCCCGAGTGCCGTCGCGCTGGAAGCCACGGGCGTCATCCGAGGCGACGCAGCAGGCAGCGCCGCCGACGGGCTTTTCGGGCGCTGTGCCCTTGAAGAAGCCGAGCGAACCGCCGTTCGACACATTGAGCGCGATATTGGCCGGCGCGAGGAATGCAGCCGGCTGCGAGTCGTCGTCCTCGGAGTAGGCGACCGTAAGCAGTGCCTCAAGGTTGTCGGTGGGCGTGAATCGCAGTTTGCTGCTGACGGCGCGGGTGCGCTGGCGGTTCAAGTTACCGCCCAGTGCGACGTTGTCAAAGTAGCCGCCCCAGTCCCGCCAGACGCCACCGATCTGTCCGTACAGCCGATCCGCAATCAAGGGCCCCGACACATCGCCACGGACCTCATAGCGATCTTTGGTGCCGGCGGAACCCTCGAGGAATCCACGAAGTTCGTTCGCGGGCTTGCGGGTGATGAAATTCACGGCACCGGCGAAAGTGTTGCGACCATAGAGCGCACTCTGCGGTCCGCGGGCGACCTCGATGCGTTCGACATCCGTGATCAACAGGTTGCCGCTTGAGCGTCCTGCGATGTAGACGCCATCCACGAACAGGCCGACCGGCAACTCATCGCCGATCCCCGCGAGACCGACGCCGCGCATCGCGATCGAGAGGTTGTTGCGCCCGAACGGGTCGCTTGCCGCGAGCGAGGGAACCTGGAACGAGAGTTTGTCCAGCGTATTCAGTTGTGCCCGTTCGATCGAGGTCTCGTCGAATGCCGCGATCGAGGCGGGAACATCCTGGAGTCGTTCGGTGCGGAGGCGTGCGGTGACCACAATCTCCTCGAGTTTCGCCTCCGGCGCTTCGCTTTGGCCCTGCTGCTGGGCGAGGGAGGGGGCTGCCAGGGCGACGACTGCCAGCGCCAGAACGGATGGTGACTTCATCATCTTTGGACTCCTCGGCGGCGGAACGGCCGCATGCTTCATCCAAGATATGCGTCAGCACGGACTTCGGCTTGGTCGGGTCCGTACTACCAGATATGTGTAAAACTCATGGGCGGCCTCACGCAGACTTCGTCGTCATGAACGCACGATGGGTTTTGGCGAGAAGGCCTGTTGGGCTCGTCGCGGATAGCGACTTCCGTCTGGAGGAGGTGCCCGTGCCGAGCCTGAGCGATGGTCAATTCCTGGTACAGGTCATCTACCTGTCGCTGGCACCGGTGATGGCGCAGTACGTGCTCGATGGCGGCGTCATCGAGAAACCGGTAGCGATCGGCGAGACGATGCGCGGCCGTGGCGTCGGTGTGGTGGTGTCCTCGCGGCACGCGGGTTTCGTCGTCGGCGACGTCGTGCATGGGCCGTTCGGCTGGCAAAAGTTCGCGATATCCGACGGCAAAGGTCTGGTCTTCAAGATGCGAGACTGGGCGGGCGCAATATCAAACGGACTTGGTGCGCTCGGGTTGACGGGCTTCACAGCCTACTTCGGATTATTTGATGTGGCCCGCGTGAGGGCAGGGGACACATTGCTCGTGTCGGGCGCGGTTGGTGGCGTGGGCTCGGTCGTGGGTCAGATCGCGCGTATTGCCGGAGCGGACCCGGTCGGGATTGCTGGCTCGGATGCCAAGTGCGGCATTGCGACCGAGAGCCTTGGTTACCGAGCGGCGATTAACTACAACAGCGAGGATGTACGCAGCCGGATCGCCGCGCTCGCGCCCGGAGGCATCGATGTGTACTTCGACAATGTAGGCGGTGACATTCTTGAGGCGGCCATCGATAACATGGCCAACGACGGGCGGATCGCCATCTGTGGCAGCATCAGCCAGTACCTGGCGACCGGTTCCAGGAAGGGACCCGCGAATTACTTCAACATCGTCTACCGGAACGTGAAGATGCAGGGGTTCCACATTTATTCCTATGCCAATCGTTTCGTCGAGGCGGAAGCAAGGATTGCGCGTTGGATCAGGGATGGCCGCCTTGCGCCGCGCGAGGATCGTATCTACGGGCTAGAAAGCATGCCGGCGGCGTTGCAGCGTCTTTTTGCGAGTGCGAACACGGGCAAGCAGGTCGTGCAGATTGCGGACGATACGGTGTCCGCTGGCGTCCGTTGACGGTTGAAATCAGAAACGCCAGCCGAAAGACCCCGTGCACCGCGCAATGCCTGAAAAACGGGCGCATGGAGACGTAGCAAGCCCGACGTGAAGAGAACGTCTGAGACCCCTTTCAACTTGTCGTGCTTCACGATAGTTTGACATCAAATTAAACAGACGAGGCGTAGCCGAGGTGCCTGTCGAGGGCATTTTGTGGTCGGCGTTGCGGTCAATAACCTCTGCGTCGTGCGCAGCGGCGCCGCGCTTGGCGCGTACGCGATAGGTCCGTAGGTTTACCGGTTTGGCGGCTAAGCGGGTCTGGTTCCGGCAGTCCCCGCCGCCGCCTTTACGTCCCCACAGGTAACACGTTGTCGTCGCTGTCGCGGTCGATGCGTTTGTTGTAGGGGTCGATGCCGGCGTAAGCGGGCTTCGCGTTCGTCTGTACGACGATTTTCTGCGAGCCGTCGCGCAGTCGATGCCGTTCGAAGGCGAGCACGCTCTGGCGCGTGAACTCTTTTTTGCCCGGCTCCGCGCTGAACACGCCGACCTCAAATTCCTCGTCGAGCGTCGCCGGTGTCTCGGTGCCTTCTCCGTCGGCATAGAGTTTTCGCGCGGTGACGGTGAGGGTGGTTTCCCACCGACCATCTGGGGTTTGTCGAGTCGTGACCGTTTCGGCCTTGAGATCGTACAGCGTGATGCGCTCGAACAGATCGGCGATCAAGGGCTCGTGGCCGGGGCCAGCCTCTTCGCGCAGTAAACGCAGAAAGTCCGTGGCGTTCGGGTAGGGCGCGGGCTTGAAGGCGAACTCGGCGAGGAGTCTGCGCAAGGTGCGATCGACGACATCGACGCCGAGCTCTTCCTTCAAGAGATACATTGCGAGGCCACCTTTTTGGTAGTGGATGTACCCCTGGTTCTCGACGCGGGCGAGCGGCAGTTCCTCGAGCCGTTCGCCGCCGCGCGCACGCAGATAGCGGTCGAGTTCGTACTTTAGGAACTTGCGTATCTGCTCCGGTCCGTAGGTCTGCTCCATCACCCGCAGCGCGGCGTACTGCGCGAGTGACTCGATCAGCAATGTGCCGCCTTGCTGATAGGAGGAAACCAACTGATGTCCCCACCACTGGTGACCGATCTCATGCGCCGTGATGTAGGTCACCATGTCGATGTCCTCCGGCTCCTTGCGGTGCTGGATGAATCCGATGGCTTCGGAGTAGGGCACGGTGTTGGCGAACGACTGCGCGAAACTCGCGTAGGCCGGGAACTCGATGATCCGCAGCTGCTTGAACTGGAAGGGGCTAAACGCCTGCGAGAACACCTGCAGCGACGTCTTCATGGCCTCCAGCATCACACGCACGTTCATGTCGTGGGGCGGATGGTGATAGACCGCGAGCTCTACGTCGTTCCAGCGATCGCGGGCGACTGCGTACCGTGCCGATTGAATCGAGAAGAAGTTGTTGATCGGCGCATCGGTTTTGAATCGCACCGTTCGGCGGCCATCCTTGACAGTTTCGGCGACGCGGTACCCCGGCGCGATCGGGGTCTGGTCTGCATCGGTCGAGATTGTGATGTCGGCATCGACCCAATCGCTGTCGCGGCGCAGCAGGCTGTAGGCGCGCGCGGCTTCGTCTTCGAGCTTCGGCGGACGGGACTCGGGTGGCAGGTCGCGCTTGCGCCGTTCGGTGCGGTCGGTGAGGTAGTAGCCGGGCTCCGGTCCCAAGGTTGGAGAGATCTCGGAGTTGTCGAGGAACGTGCCGTTACCGACGAGACGCGTGTCGATCGCTCGATGTCGGAATCCGCGCCGCTCGCGCAGTAGTTCGAAGTCGAGTGTGGTACTCGCACCTGGTGCGAGGGGTTCGGCAAAGCGGTAGATGCGATAGTTGAACTTCGGGAATTCGCGCGCGATTGCTGCGCCGTGTACACGTAGGTTACCCACCTCGATATCCCTCGGTAGATTGACGTGTACCTCGGTGAGCGGGGCTGCCGTACGGTTTTGAAGTGTGTAGCTCCCGCGGATGTTGGCCCGGCCCTGCTGCGGGTAGAGATCTACTGCGAGCGTCACTGCCGTGATGCGGGGCTGTGGCAGCGATTCGAACCGGGCGACGGTCTTCTCGAGCTCGGCAGCCCAGTCGCGATCGTCATCGGCGGTGCGATATTCATTGAGGACGTTGGTGTTGTACCAGATCCAGCCGCCGAGCCC
>Ga0315900_10011432_pt1 | contig 10994 bp, 7 predicted proteins | sample LakEriMetagenome_FD_203521 | JGI IMG/M metagenome (GOLD analysis project Ga0315900, IMG submission 203521) | Freshwater fungal communities from buoy surface, Lake Erie, Ohio, United States - Buoy 12 MA114 | ecosystem: Environmental > Aquatic > Freshwater > Lake > Lake biofilm | place: USA: Lake...
CCCCGTCCGTCAGCGTCGGATGCACCAGCAGCATGAGGGACGTGTGTCCAAGCTCCTGCGCCACGGGTAGTGGCTCGGCTGGACGCCAGCCGGTGTGGTCAAAAGCCCGCTCTCGGTAGATTTCCGAACACGAGCCCTGATAACACGGCACGCCCAATGCGGTGATCTCACTGACCACCCGGTCACGCGTCCATCCCGCAGCGAGCGCTTCGGGCTCAACATACGCATAGAATTTGTAGTTTGCATGCCGGCAGCCCGAATCTGACGCGCATGCTAGCGGGCAGGAAGGCGCGCAGCGAAGAGCGGGGCATCTGATAGACGCGAGTCCACGGACGGCAGATGCCAGCGTCTCGGCATGCCTAGCCCGTCTTGCACTCCAGTCTGGCATCATGCCCAACTGAAGGCGACCAACAGCTGCCTGCACCTCAAGCATCCGCCAGTTCGTGCCGAACCGATCATGAAGCCAGCGGAAGCCAGGGGGATGCTGACGCTCATACACACTTTCCCAGGTTTTCCCGTGATCCTTGTAAGACCACATCGACTCCCAGAGCCCACGGTCGTTGGTGGTCACCATCCCGCCTTCGCCGGCGGTGGTCATGATCTTATCCTGACAGAACGACCACGCGCCAATGTGCCCCCACGTGCCGACGCTTCGGCCGCGATGCATGGCGCCGTGGGCCTGCGCACAGTCCTCGATCACCTTGAGGCCCCTCGACTCAGCCAGGGCCATGATGCCGGTCATGTCACAGGGCCAGCCGGCAAGATGCACGCAGATAATCGCCCGGGTCCTCGGGGTCAAGACCCGCTCGATACTGGCGGCAGTGATGTTGCCGCTGTCGCGGTCGACATCAGCAAACACCGGAATCGCCCCGGCAGTCACCACACACGACACTGACGCCATGAACGACCGGGGGCTCACGACCACTTCGTCACCGGCTGCGATGCCGAGTGCCTTAAGGGCGAGATCCAAGGCCAGTGTGCCATTTGCCACGGCAACCGCATGTCGCGCGCCGGTCCAGCCGGCGAATTCCCGCTCGAAGTCGCGGCCTTCCGTGCCCGTCCAGTAATTCACCTGGTTCGACGCCAGGACGGCAGCCACCTTCTCGACTTCGTCGTTGGAAAACGATGGCCAGGGGGAAAACGGCGTGTTCAGCACTAATCAGTCCTCGGCAACGTTATTCACAGGGGCTTGGCTGGATTACCTACGACGGTCACCTCCGGGGGCACATGTCTCAGTACGACGCTGCCCATGCCAACAATCGCCCCCCGCCCGATAGTGATCGGCTGTCCGGCCTTTCCTTGCCGGATGACACATTTTGCACCGAGGTAAACGCCGGCTTCAACGTGGACATTTCCATTACAGCCGACGCTTGGGCCCACCGTGACAAAGTCCTCGACGACGCAATCATGCGCGATGTAACAGTTAATGTTCAGGTGAACATGATCGCCGATACGTGCGTCAGCAGTGACGATGACTTGAGGCCCAATGATGGTGCCACGTCCGACATGCACGCCCGTCCCCAGGAATGCCGTTGGCGCGACTGCGGTAAAGAACTCAACCCCTGAAGCCGAAGCTCGATTCGCAAGTTCTCGCCGTATCGCAGGGTCTCCAACTGCGATCACGATTTCTTTTGATTCAGCTCTCAAATTCAAGAAATCATCAAAGCGATAGGCTTTGTGACCGTTAACCACAGGCGAAAGGTTGACAGCATCGTCAACAAACACGCACTGGGAGTCCGAATCTACCACTGAAGTGAGCCACGCCATTGTTTCCCGACCGTACCCAGAAGCACCCCAAATAGCTTTAATTCGATGACTCAATGTTGTGTTCTCCTGTGAACCTGTGCATCGTGGCCTCGCTGCCATGACACACGCCACGGCCGCCAGCGACAGTCCCGAGTGTCATCGCCAGAATCCGCAGGTCCAGCCAGAGATTCTGGTGGTCGACATACCAGACATCCATGGCCAGTCTCTCAGGCCACGCCGTGGCATTCCGACCGTTCACCTGAGCCCATCCGGTGATGCCAGGCCTGACCTCATGGCGGCGCATCTGTTCCCCGGAATAGAGCGGCAGATACTCCGGCAACAGTGGCCTCGGGCCCACAAGGCTCATGTCGCCGGTCAGAACGTTCCACAGCTCTGGCAGCTCGTCGAGGCTCGTCCGCCGCAGCCAGATCCCGAATCGTGTCAGGCGCTGTGCATCAGGCAACGCTTGTCCCGTCGAGTCGCATGCATTTCTCATCGTCCGGAACTTGATCATCTCAAAAAGTTCACCGTGCAGCCCGGGGCGACGCTGCGTGAACAGGACAGGTCGCCCCAGATTGAGCGCAACCAGCAGTGCCACCACAGCCATGACGGGCAGTGCAATCACGAGCCCTGTGGCAGCAATCACGATATCAAGGCACCGCTTCATCGCCGAGCCGCTCCCTCCAGCCAGCGGACAAACTGATCGCCCAGTGCGTCCCGGTGAAACAGGGTTTCTGCCAGCTGCCTGGCTCGCGCAGCCTGTGCCGCCAGAGCAGCGCGGTCAGCCGCCATCCGCTCAAGCGCAGTGGCGAAAGCCACCGAATCTCCCGGGGGGACGGCGATGCCACAGCCGTGCCCTTCAATCAGTGAGGCGACCCAGCCGGGATAGTTGGTGATCACCGGCAGGCCGGCGGCGAGGTAATCGAAGAACTTGTTCGGCGAGGTGCCCTCATAGAATGCCGGCACGTTGGCCAGACACTGAATGCCCACATCGGCGCCGTGCAGCACGTTGACAACGTCGTGCTTCCTGACCGGGTCCAGCAGCAGCAGCTGTGTGAGACGACGTTCCTCCACACGGCGCCTGAGCCCGGCTTTGGTGGCACCCTGGCCCACCAGCACCAGGAAGATGTCGAGGCGACCGCGCCGCTGCAGCTCTTCTGCAACGTCGACCAGGGCCTCAAGGCCATTGGCAAGGCCGTGAGTGCCCGTGTAGACCGCCAGGAAGGCGCCCTCCCCGACGCCGTCAGGCCGCCACGCACCGGTGGGGTGGGCAAACTCCTGCACGTCGCAGCCGTTGGGAATCAACGCAATCGCCTCGGGGTCGATTCCGTCTGCCTCTATGCCACGCTGAATACCTGGCGCGAGTGCGATGTGCCGATCAGCTGTCTTGTAGGCCATCCACTCAAGGGCCCTCATGCCCCCCAGTACCACAGGATTGGTAATCACGCCCATGGCACGCGGCAGTTCAGGCCAGAGGTCGCGCACTTCAAAGACAAACGGCTTGCGACGGACCCACTTTGCCACGACAGCCGGAATGGCGACCGTCAGGGGTGTGGTGGTCGCAAAAATCAGGTCACAGGGTTCCCGAAGAACGACGCCCAGGGTTCGCAGCGCGAACCGAAGGAAGGTCAGGCTGCGCCGTACGAACCCATCTGTGTTTCCGTACGAGAGCTCAAGCTCAAGGACATCAATTCCTTCTACGTAGCCTCGTCTTCTCCCACGGACATATGGATCCTCAAGGCCCGTGTGCCCACCCTTGTAGGAACCGCACACCATGGTCACCTGATGGCCGCGCTGCACGAGCCGTCGCGACATCTCGTAAGACCGTGTGCCCCCGGCACCCCTCGGCGTTGTGAAATGCTGATGCAGATACAGAATTTTCACGGCGTACACACCAATCGTGAGCGAAATGTGCCTTGGCCGAGGGCATGCACAGAGAGGACCCTCGACGGTGCACGTTGTGTGTAGTACCGCGACTCTTCAGAGTCCGTCAGCGTGACGAGCGCGTCGCCGTCGACATGCCAGGATAACTGGATGCCATTCAGGTTCGCAGACTGTTCTGTAACGGTCCACTGACCGGTCGGCAGTTGCCATCTCCACACGACCTCGCCTGTCACGCCGTGGACTTCGTCGAGAACGCACAGACCCGTGTCCGATAGCTCGATGCATCGATGAAAGCGATGCCCGTCTCTATCAGCTGCTGAAACGGTGAGCCGTTGCACTCCATCGGCATTCACCACATTCGACACTGATGCGTCAGGCCACCATTTCCCGAGAAGAAACCGGCCGAGCCTGGGCATCTGGGCAAGCCCATCCACCTGGATCACATTGTGTCCGGCGGGTCCGGCAAACTGGCGTAGCTCTTCCGGAGTTGCTGCATAGCTGAAGGTGCCGCAATCCCTGAGCAGGTTCTGCCCGTGCCACCAGAAGTCCACATGCAGGGCATCTTCCTGACTGGGACGGAATCGATAGCGGGGAAAACGAACGACAGCAAACCCATGGCTGTTGCGGAGTACAGCAAAGCCGCCACCCGCACACACGGCGCTTGACGGCTCCCACCTGTCCGGTAGTGCCCCAGGCAGCCCCAGCCATGCGAGGCTGGCTGCACTGGCAGGATGATCTGAGAAGCACTGCTTTCCGGAGAACAGCGCTGCCGCCCGAGACACAGAGGGACGGTGGTCGCGGTAGTCAGCGTCACACAAGCTGGCAATCTGGGCCCCATCGTTGGCGCCAATATTCGGGGCATCGCCCGTGCGTTCATCAACCATCCGCCACAGCCACTGCGTGGCCGCATCCATCCGCTCGGCGAATGTTCGGCTCCAGTCGGACAGCACCGAGTCACATCGCCAGATTTCCGCCACCGCCACAGTGTCAAGAAACAACCGGTGGTAGTTCACCGAATACTGGCTGAAGGTGCCGTCACGATCGACCAGATGGGCGACTCGTTCTTCCAGCGCGGCCCTGCCCATGTCGCACCAGAGCTGTCCCTCGGGACGACCAGCGCGCATGAGCCAGCTGCCACCCACAAACAGGGCGGCGGCCTCTGAGGTGCCATGGTTGTTAGCTTGGGCACGGGCATACCGGTAGGTGGGCGCAATGCGACGCAGGTGATTCGTCACCAATGACAGCTGGCGCGGAGACGCCGACTCCACCTGCCTGGAAATCCTGGCGGCAAGTGCGAGGTGGAGGATGCGAATCGAGGCCTCCTGGCCGCACATCCAATTGGGTCCGTTGAAAGGAGGATTCGTCCGCTCCCAGTCATCCAGCCATCGGTTCAGCTGGGCCCAGGCCTCCTCGCGACCGGCGACACCCTGCTGCGCCAGTGCAGGCACCCAGTCAAACCGCGACAACTCCCAGACCCCCTTGATGTCACCCAGGGCCGCATCGTGATCCGAGAGCTGCCACCACGGCACGACCGGGTAGCGGTGCCTCGTCAGTCGATTCCGCAGCCAGTCGGGGCTGTGCCCCGGCTCCCATTCCACCGGCAGCCAACCGAACAGCCAGCCCTGCCGATGCCACCTCTCAGGGGCTGCTGGGGAATCTGCCGCAATGAATTCCCTGAAATGATCACCACTGCACGATGACACGGGCGACATCCGCCGGATGGCGCTGAACGGTAACCTCAGGCTTGCACGGTACAACGCCACGTCGGCCACATTCCGCAGCCCAAGACGAAGCAGCGTCTCCGCCCGAACCGCCAGCGATTTGCCTACCTGTGTGCGGAACATCCCAGGACGGTCGCCAGCACATCAACAATCCGCTCGCCCGTGCGACCATCCCACAGGGGGGGAACGGCCCCGGTCTTCCACTGACCGGCGCGGACTCGAGCCATCGCCGGGGGTATCCGCGTAGGGTCGGTGCCAATCAGCTCGTTGGTGCCCATCGTGACAGTCTCGGGCCGCTCCGTGTTGTCGCGCAAGGTGAGGCACGGAATGCCCAGCACAGTCGTCTCTTCGGTGACGCCGCCGGAATCAGTGACGACGCCCATGGCATGCGACACCAGATAACCGAACTCGAGGTAGGGCTGCGGTTCCACGACATGCACAGTGCCAGGCAGTGCTGGCAAGGTTCGCAGCATGGCCGCTGTGCGAGGGTGCACAGGAAACACGACCGGCACGTCTCCGGCACCGTCGACAATCGCCTGCATCAGGGCCTGTAGCTGGCCAGCGCTGTCGACATTGGCCGGCCGGTGCAGCGTCAGCACAAAGTAGGAGCGATCACGCAGGGCCAGCTGAGGCCACCACTCAGGGGCCTGGAATCTCGACCGCTGGGCCAGCAGCGTATCAATCATGGTATTGCCGACGAAGAATACCCGTTCGTCAGGCACGCCCGCTGCCCTGAGATGCGCGTTGGCCACCTCGCTGGTCGTGAAGAAGTAGTTGGTCACCGCGTCGGTGACCACCCGGTTCACCTCTTCGGGCATTGACCAGTCGCCCGACCTGATGCCGGCTTCGACATGCGCCACCGGCACGCCTGCCTTCCGCGCCACCACCGCACAGGCCATCGTCGAGGTGACATCACCAACCACCAGACACAGGTCGCTTGGATCGCCGGCCAGCAGCGCTTCGTAGCTGCGCATGATCGCGCCCGTCTGTTCCGCCTGTGTGCCCGAACCGACGCCCAGATTCGCATCGGGGTCCGGCAGCCCGAGTTGATCGAAGAAATCACCAGACATGCGTCGGTCGTAATGCTGTCCGGTGTGCACCAGCCTGAACCGCAATCCCAGCTCGGGCCTCGACTGAATGGCGCGGATGATCGGTGCCACCTTCATGAAGTTCGGGCGAGCACCAGCAATCAGGTCAATGCGAGGCATGGCGTCTACTGCACTCCACGGAGGCGATGCCCGATGCCGATGGTCACTCGAGCCACTTCCAGCAGCTCGTCCAGCGGGATGGGTGAAGGGCCTCCGGTTGCCATCGCGTCCACAAACGCGCGGGCGCAGGCATGCTGCCCCTTGTCCTGCCGCCACAGCCGCTGCGAACGGAACCCCGGCCACCCGTACCCCGTCAGCATCCGGTAGTTGTCGAGTTGCAGAATGCCGCCAGAGGCAAACACCTCAAGCCGTTCCTTGGGAAACGACTTGTGACCATGCGCCAGATAGTGAATGGTGCCCATCGACCCGTCGGCAAACGCCAGCGTCACCGTCGACTTGTCATCAAGAATCTGAGCACCAGAGGCGCGGCCGACGGCTGTGGCGGCAGTGTCAACGATGGGCGCACCCGCAAGAAACCGCAGCAGATCGACAAAATGGCAGCCTTCACCGATGAAGCGACCGCCACCGGCGTCAGGGTCCTGCGTCCAGTGCGACGCGGGAATGTCTCCTGCGTTGACGGTCATGATGAAGGTCTTCGGCCCCACCACGCCCTTGAGCAGCCGATGCATGGTCTGCACGTGCGGGGCGAATCGACGGTTGAAGCCGACCATCAGCATGCCCGACGACGCCCGGGCGGCATCGGCGACCCTATCGACATCGGCGGCCGTCAGCGCCAGTGGCTTCTCGACGAACACATGCTTGCCCGCCCTGAGAGCCTCGCACGTCAGCGGCGCATGGCTGTCGTGCCTTGTGACGATGGCCACCGCATCGGTGGCGTCATCGCTCAGCACACGTGCGGTGTCGGTCGTCGTCTCTTCGAAGCCGAACTTCCGTCCCGCATGTACGCCACTGACACCGGTAGCCGATGCGATCGTGCGCAGCCGGGCTCCCGCAGCCTTGAAGGCCGGTGCCAGCATGGCCGTAGCGTAGTTGCCCGCACCCACAAAAGACACGGCCGGGGCGCCAGGCGTCGGCGGCTTGAGAGATACCACGGACGTAGCCAACGCGGCCTGCGCTGCGGCCTGCTCAGCGCGAGGATACTGAAGGACGACGCCCAGCGACGGCGCTGTGCCTGCAATGAGGTCGTACGCCGCGGGAGCCTCGTCGAGCGTAAACCGATGGGAGATAAGCGGCGCGACCTGCAGCCGGCCATCAGCCATCATGTCGAGCACGGCTTCGAAATTGCGCTGCGCTGTCCAGCGTACGAAGCCCACGGGATAGTCGATGCCCTTGTCCTCGTACATGGCATCGTAGCGCCCTGGTCCGTAGGCACATGACACCGCAAACGACAGTTCCTTCTGGTAGAAATCATCCCGGCGCAGGTCGAGGCCGGTGACGCCCACCAGCACGATGCGGCCGCGCTTGCGACACATCAGGGCCGCCTGGTGCACGGGTTCGGAACTCTTCGTCGAGGCCGTGATGATGACGGCGTCAACGCCGCGCCCCCTCGAAAAGGCCATTCCAGCAGCCACGGGATCAGCCCCCTGACTGAGATCGACGACCTCCGCTCCGAACTGACGGGCCAGTGCGAGCTTTGCCGGATCGAAATCGAGGCCGAGCACCCGGCACCCATGTGCCCGCAGCAGCTGCACCGTCAGCAGCCCGATGAGGCCAAGGCCGGTAACGACCACCGCTTCACCGAGGGAGGGCTGGACCATCCGAATGCCCTGCAGTGCCACCGCGCCAATCACGGCGAAGGCCGCCTCATCGTCGTTGACGGCATCCGGCACACGGGCACACAGCGTTGAAGGAACGGCCACCATCTCGGCATGCTTGCCATTGGACGCGACACGGTCACCCGGTGCGAAGCCCTCGACCCCACGCCCCACCTCGACAACGTCGCCGACGTGGCAGTAGCCCAGCGCCAGCGGCTGATCGAGCTTGTTTGAGATGGCCGCCACAGTGGTCAACAGACCATCGGTCCTGACCTTGTCGAGCACCACCTTGACGCGTTCCGGCTGTTGTCGTGCCTTGTCGAGCAGGTTCGCCCGGCCAAATTCCACCAGCATCCGTTCCGTGCCGGCGGAAATCAACGTCGAGCGTGTCCGCAGCAAGAGGTGTGCTGCGCGTGCCGTTGGGCAGGGCACTTCGACGACCTCAACGGTGCCCGTCTTTAAGCTGTTCAAGACCTGCTTCATGACTCACGCCGCCGCAGCGGCCCGATACTGCCTGCACCAAAGCTCAACGCAAAGAAGCGAAAAAATTGTGTACGAGGCATCTACTTGTCCCTTGCTATTTGCAAGGATGAGTTCGCTGACAGCCGCTGGTTTGAAGATTCCTCTCTTCCTGAGCGAGTCTTCCGAAAGCGTGTCGTTAATAAGTTCACGCAATTCATTCAGAACCCATCTTCGAACCGGCCCACCAAACCCTGCCTTGGGGCGGTAGATAATCTCGTTAGGAAGCCATGGCTTCATCGCAGATTTCAAGATTCCCTTCAGCTGACTCCGATGCATCTTGTCTTCCGCCGAGAACGTCGCGGCGTAAGCAACCAAATCTAGGTCCAGGAAAGGAACCCTCGTTTCAACTCCAGCAGCCATTGACATCTTGTCAGTGTAGGTGAGGTTGTGATCAGGCAAGAAGAATCGCTGCTCCAGCGACAGCAACCGGTCAAGCGGCATGATGTCACCAGAGAGGTCATTCAGCCACGTCCTCATTGGTGCCGCGATATCGTCTCTGGTCACTTCCAGTCTTACCGCAGGCTCCATAAGTGATTCAAGCATTTCCGGACGGATCCATCGAAAATAATCGATTAATCGGTCGTCGGCGGATTGGCTTGCACTGTTTGCGAGCTTCGCAGCACGTCGCCACAGAGCTCGACGCTGATCCATGCGGCCGAACAAAGCAGCCGCAACGCGCCACCCGCGTTCCGGGATAATGCGAGTCCTTGAAAGCCAGCGCTCCGCTAGGTGCCTTCGATACCCCGTAAAAAGATCGTCACCCCCAGCGCCAGACAGCAATACTTTGATACCTGCAACTCTTGCCGCTTTACTGATATAAAACACATTCAGCGCTGCTGGATCAGCCAACGGTTCGTCCAGTTGGTTAACCATCCACGATACATCTCTAGCCATGTCGCCAGCTGCAACATCAACTACGTCCAAAGAAACTCCGAGATGATTCGCTGCTAACTGGGCGTACGGTAGGTCATCAACGAATCCTGGGTCCGCACTTCCAGACACCCGAATCGTGAAACAACGAATGTCCGGTGTCTTCTCACGCGCAAAGGCAACCACGCTGCTGGAATCCAAGCCTCCCGACAGGAACGCTCCCACAGGAACATCCGCGATTAGCTGGCGTTGAACTGCCTGGCGGAGGAGTGACGCAACCTTTTCAGGTGACCGCGGCTGCTTCACAAGGCCAAGGCCCCGAAACATCGGCAGGCGGTACCACCGGATTGGCTTATCAAGGTGGCCATCCCGGACAGTAGCGTAGTGCCCAGGCTCCAATTTTTGGACCACCGACGTGGGAGTTCGCTGCCCAGGGGTCCAAAGCCACGTCAAATACTGCCCTACCGCTACAGGATCTAACGGTGCCTCACTAGGCAACCACGGCCGCAAAGCTTTTATCTCACTGCTAAAGCAACAGCTTCTGGTTGATGTCGAATAGTAAAGAGGCTTCACGCCAAACGCATCTCTCGCGAGCAACGTTGTTCTTTTTGAGGCGTCCCATAGCGCAAAGGCAAAGATTCCGTTCAGCCGATTCAACAGAACCGAGTAGTCTTCACCCCAAACCCTGTAGGCCTGTAGCAATACCTCGGTATCAGAGTGCCCGCGGAAAGGGACACCGAGCGACTCAAGTTCCTGTCTCAACTCCTTGAAATTGTAAATCTCTCCATTGAAGACCAGAACCAGACTTCCATCTTCGCTCACCATTGGCTGGTGTCCGAGTGGTGAGAGATCAAGGATGGCTAAGCGAGTGTGAACCAGTGCAATTCCGGCGCTTGAATCTGCAAATACTCCCGAGTCGTCTGGCCCTCGATGCGATAGCAATTGCTTGACTTCCTGAAGTTCAGCGATGCTCCAGTCCCCGGAGATACCAGCGATTCCACACATGAGTTAAGCCCGGGCTCCACCAGGGATGCGGCCGATATGTTCTTTTGTGCTTCTGTCTGGATACTGAATCAGAACTGCTCGGTGCTTTCCCTTCATCACGAAAACGGTACCGGCTGCTGCACCTATCACTCCAAATCTTTGAATCAGAGCTTCGAGATCGGCAAGCGAACCTGCGCCGCCAAGAACCGACAGAGGCAACCGCGTTCGCTCGCGGATGCTAGCGACTAATTCCAAATCGTAGCCAACGCCCTCTCCATCGCGATCAATGTTGTTGATTAGCAGTTCGCCTGCGCCCCGCGACTCAAAGTCCATGGCCAGCTCAACCGGGGGATATCCTGTCTTCCTAGAGCCGTTATGAGTGCAAACTTCATACTGCCCCCCCC
>Ga0315900_10011434_pt1 | contig 10993 bp, 7 predicted proteins | sample LakEriMetagenome_FD_203521 | JGI IMG/M metagenome (GOLD analysis project Ga0315900, IMG submission 203521) | Freshwater fungal communities from buoy surface, Lake Erie, Ohio, United States - Buoy 12 MA114 | ecosystem: Environmental > Aquatic > Freshwater > Lake > Lake biofilm | place: USA: Lake...
TTCATGGAACTGCAGCAGCCCCCTGGCCGAACGCCCCCCGAGGGAGCGCACCGCCTCGGCATCGCACACCACATCCCAGAGCGGGATGCCGAGCTGGTTGGCCGCATCGGTGAGGCGCTCGATCGTGGTCTTGCCGATGCCGCGCCTGGGCACATTCAGCACCCGCAGCAGGCTCACCGTGTCGGCCGGGTTCACCAGCAGCTTGAGGTAGGCCAGCACGTCGCGGATCTCGCGCCGGTCGTAGAAGCGCAGGCCACCCACCACCAGGTAGGGAATGCCCCAGCGCACCAGCGACTCCTCCAGCGCCCGCGACTGGGCATTGGTGCGGTAGAGCACGGCCTGATCGCGCCAGCTCAGCTCGGGATGGGCCGCCTCGAGCATGCGCATGCGCTGCACCACCGCCTCCGCCTCGGCGATCTCGTCGTCGCAGCGGGTGAGGGTGATCGGCTCCCCCTCGCCGCGGGTGGGGCGCAGCACCTTGTCGATCCGTTCGGCGTTGTTGGCGATCAGGGCGTTGGCGGCCTCCAGGATCGTGGCGGTGGAGCGGTAGTTCTCCTCCAGCTTCACCATCGTGCGCGTGGACGCATCCACCGCGCCATCGCCGAAATCGGCCTGGAATCCCATCAGGATCGTGAAGTCGGCGGCGCGGAAGCTGTAGATGCTCTGGTCGGCATCGCCGACCACGAACACCGACCGGTTGCCCCAGTCGTCGAACGCCTCCGGATCGGTTCCGGCCGTCACCAGCAGCTTGATCAGCTCGTACTGGGTGCGGTTGGTGTCCTGGTATTCATCCACCAGCACATGGCGGAAGCGGCGGTGCCAGTAGTGGCGCACCTGCTCGTTCTGACGCAGCAGCTGCACGGGCAGCAGCAGCAGGTCGTCGAAGTCGAGGGCGTTGTTGGCCGCCAGGGCCCGCCGGTAGCGGCGATAGGTGTCGGCCATCAGCTTGCCGCGCTGGCCGCCGGCATCGGCTTCGAGCTGCTCGGGCATCCAGCCCTGGTTCTTGGCATTGCTGATCGCCCAGCGCACCTTCTTGGGCTCGAAGCGCTTGGGGTCGAGGCCCAGCTCCTGGGTCACGATCTCCTTCACCAGGGTCTGGGTGTCGCCCTCGTCGTAGATCGAGAACTGGCGCGTCCAGGTCAGCCCCTCCGGATCGCGGAACTTGTCGATGTCGAAGCGCAGCAGGCGCGCGAACAGGGCGTGGAAGGTGCCGATCCAGAGGTCTTTGATCACATCCCGGTAGATGCGGCTGCGCAGCTGGCGCTGCTCCAGCGGCGGCAGGGTGCTCCAGGGCTGGCCCAGCTGGCTCTGGGCCAGCTTCTGGGCGAGCAGCAGCTCCAGCCGCTCCTTCATCTCGCGGGCCGCCTTGTTGGTGAAGGTGACGGCCAGCAGCTCGGCCGGATCCACACCGTGATGGCCGATCAGGTGGGCGATCCGGTGGGTGAGGGCGCGCGTCTTGCCACTGCCGGCCCCGGCCACCACCAGCAGGGGGCCGGTGTGGTGATCCACCGCCCGGCGCTGGGCGTCATTGAGTCCTGCGAGGAAGGCGCTCATGGGGGCATCTTGGCGCCCGACGTGCGGCTCAGCCGCTCAGACGCTGCTCCAGCCGGGCCAGCTCGCGGAAACTGGAGGAGAGTTCCTGCAACTCGGTGAAGCTGCCGTAGGCCTTCACCTCGCCGTGGTCGAACTCGTAGATGCGGTCGCAGCGCTGCACCGTGCTCAGCCGGTGGGCGATCACCACGGTGGTGCAGCGGCGCCCCACCACCTCGAGGGCCTCGATCACCTCCGATTCGGTGCGGTTGTCGAGGGCGCTGGTGGCCTCGTCGAGCACCAGAAAGCGGGCCTGGCGGAAGAAAGCTCGGGCCAGGGCGAGTCGCTGCCGCTGCCCACCGGAGAGCCGCAGGCCGTTCTCGCCCACCTGGGTGTGCAGGCCGTAGGGGAGGTCGGCCACGAAATCCTGCAGCTGGGCCGCCTCCAGGGCTTCCCACACCCGGTGCTGATCCGCCAGCTCGGGGGCGACGCCGAAGGCCACGTTCTCGAGCACGCTGCCGTTGAGCAGGGTGATCGCCTGGGGCACCTGGGCGCAGTTGGCCTGCCAGGCAGGCACATCCAGTCCCTCCACCGGGATGCCGTCGAGCTCGAGACAGCCCCTGCCGGGACTGAGCAATCCCAGCAGCAGGTTGGCGGTGGTGGTCTTGCCGCTGCCGGTGGACCCCACCAGCGCCACCCGCGAACCCACCGGAATGGTGAGGCTCACGCCGCGCAGCACCCATTCGTCGGAAGCCGGGTAGCGATACCACACGTCCTGGAGGCGGATGGCATGGCGGGGGAACACCCCCGCCGGCGAGGGCACGCCGGGGCTGCGCAGGGTGGGGCGGTCGGCCGGCAGATCAAGCAGCTCGAGGGCGCTGGTGAGCAGGGGCAGACTGCCGCGGAACTGGGTGAGCGAGCGGAAGGCATCCTGCAGGGGCGGGGTGAGCCGCAGGGCCGCCACCGCGATCGTGGCCAGGAACGGCAGGATCGCGCGCACCCGGTCGGGATCGCCGCTGAGCAGGGCCGGCACGGCGCCCACCACGAAGATCATGGTGATCCCGAAGGGCTCGATCAGGGCCCGCGGCAGATCCGGCAGCCATTCGGTGAGCCAGGCGTAGCGCTTGGCCAGACGGCCGACCCCGGCGAACTGGCGCTCGAAGTAGGCCTCGGAGCCGGTGAGCTGGATGTCGCGGATGGAATTGAGCGACTCGAAGAGGATCTCGGCCGACTCGCCCTCCAGGGTCATCCTCTGGCGGAAGCCATGGCGCAGCCGGGGCGTGATCGTGATCGAGACCAGCCAGTAGGCGAGCACCAGGCCGCACACCAGGATCACCGCCAGCCAGCGACCCACGAACAGGATCCCCAGCGAGAGCAGCACGATCGACACCGAGGCGCTCAGCATCTGCAGCGTGGGGGTGACCACGTTGGCGGCCACCCGGTTCATGTTGTTGAGCAGCTGGGCGCTCAGTTCGGCCGTGCTTCTGCCGAGGTGGTAGTCGAAGGGCTGACTGAGCAGGCGGGCGTGCACCTGGTCGGAGAGGTCGCGCCAGATCTGGGCGGAGAGCCGCTGCTGAAAGAACTTCAGCCCGATCTTCGACACCGAGGCCGCCCAGGCCAGGGCGATGAAGATCAGGATCAGCCAGAGGCTCTGATCGATCCCATTCCCCCCGAACACATGCACCCCGGGCAGCCGGTCTTCGAGGCCGGAGCCCACCAGTGCCCCGGTGAGCCGGGCGATGGCGGCCACCGAGAGGAGATCGATCGTGCCGGGCACCACCGAGAACGGCAGCAACGCCAGCAGGGCCCGCTTCCGGCGCCGGGGCAGGTGGCGCAGGAGCCTGCGGAGCTGGTCGACGGTCTCACTGCGCATGGACTGACGCTATGGGTGGCCGGTTCAGGGCGTCAGCCCCAGGCGGCCAGCCAGCCAACCGATCGGCCCGAAGCGGCGGCCGAGGCGATCGAGCCGCAGCCGCCAGCGCAGGGCCAGACGGGAGGAGCTGCGCAGGGGGCGGGCGCCTGCGGCAAATCGCGCCCAGTGCAGGTCGACGACTTTGAGGGCCTCGGCCCAGCGGCCGAGCAGGGCCTGTTCAGCGCTGGCGGCCAGCAGGGTGGCGAGGGCCTCGCCATCGGCCTGCCAGGGTCGGGGATCGGCCACGGCCGCCTCGATCCGCTCCAGATCGTGCTCCAGGGTGCCGCAACCGATCTGGTGGCCGAGCACGCCGGGATCGAGGCTGTCGGCCAGGGCGTGGTTGAGGCTGCTGAACACCACGCAGCCACAGGCGAGGGCCTCGAGGGGCGGCAGCCCGAAGCCCTCGCTCAGGCCACGACCGCGCCAGTAGTCGGCCGAGTCGTAGAGATAAACGCTGGCGGTGTTGAACAGCTCCACCAGGTCGTCCACCCAGCCGCTCTGCACCTCCACCCGCAGGCCCCGCTCGCGCAGGGCCGGCACGAGGCGACGCAGTACATAGCGGCTCGACTTGCGGCGCTGCACCAGCACATCCACGGGCCGCCGGGCCGGGGAGGGCGCCGCAGCGGTTCCCGGGCGGCGCCCGCGCTCCAGCCACTGGCTCTCGAGGGCATTCGGCACCAGCAGCAGGGGGCTGCGCGGGCTGCGATCGCCCCAGTAGCCGAGGGTATTGCGACTCACGGCCAGCACAGGCGTGCCGGGCGGCAGATCGAAGCCGTAACCGCTGCTGTGGGCGTGATAAGCCACCGGCCGTCCCCGCAGCCGCCGCAGCAGGCCCGGCACCTCGAAGCCCCAGCTCACGATCCAGAGGGCCTCCCCCGGGGCCGGCTCCTGGCGCAGCAGGTCATCGAGGAAGGGGTGCTCCGTTTCGCGCCGCCGGTAGGTGACGATCTGGCTCGGCCGCACCCTGGCGACCAGCCGGGCGGCCTGCAATTCCACCTGCAGGCCGCCGCAGCGGAAGCGGCCGCTGGTGCCGGGAACGAGGAAGCGGACCGGGCTCAGGCCAGCGACAGCGGGGCTCAGGCGGCGACGACCTCCGTGCTGCCGGAGCGCTGGCGGCGCGTGAGGAAGCCGAACAGCACCTTGCCGATGGCGGCGATCAGGTTGCCCTCCAGCTCCTGGAACATCTTCATGTTGAGGTGGAAGGCCTGGTTGGCCTCGGCCACAATGCGGTCGGCGGTGGCCTGGTCGATCGGCAGGGCGTCGAGGGTGGCTCGGTAGTGGGTCTTGAAGCCCTTCTCGTCGGGGATGGCGTCGAACTCGTAGAAGCGCAGGCCGTCGTGCTCACCCAGGTTCATCGCCTTCTGGGCGATGTTCTTGAGGATCTGACCGCCGGAGAGATCACCGATGTAGCGGGTGTAGTGATGGCCCACCAGCAGCTCCGGCGAGTCCTGGGCCACCTGGCGGATGCGGGCCACATACTCCCGGGCCGCCGGGGTGGGCTGCACCACCGCACGCCAGCCATCTCCGAAGTAGAAGGCCAGATCCTGCTCGAGCGATTCGCGGCGGTTGAGCTCGGGGAAGCCCACCGGTCCCACCACCGGATGGCCCTCGGCCCGCAGGCGCCCGATCTCCTCCTCCATGGCGCAGTAAACGAAATAGAGATCGGCCACCAGGGTGCGGTAACTGGCCTTGTCGACGACGCCCTTGAGGAAACAGCTCACAAAGCCGGTGTTCTCCGCCATCGTGTGCGACTTCTTTGTGCCTTCACGCAGCTGGGAAGCAAGGGCGACGGGCATGGGGAGGCAGGCGCTGGGAACGCGTCTCAGGCAGGCCAATCAACGTAGGCGCGGTCTTGCCGCCCGAGCGGGCAAGGTTGCGAAGGGTTACGCCGCCTGGCGCCCCTCCTGAGCGGCGCCGAACAGGGCGAAGAGGTTGCGGCAGAACGCCTGCAGCTCCGCTTCCACCGCCGGCTGGGGCCGGTGGGAGCCGGTGGGCTGCCAGTCGCCCACGGTGGCGAGGCGCCAGCGCTCACTGTCGTAGGTGAGCCCGCGGATCAGCACCCCCAGCAGCCGCGGCCGGGCGCCGGCGGCGGGGGGACGGTCGAGGCGAAGCTGCACCAGAAAGGAGCGGCACTGGGTGCGCGGGCTCCAGCCGGGCAGGTGAAACGAGAGGTCGAGGCTCTCCTGCTCGGCGAAGGCCCGGGTGTGGGGATCGTCCCGCCAGGGGGTGAGGTTGGCCCGGGCATCGGGAAAGTGCATCCGCATCAGGCGCACCACCGAGGCGATCGCCTGGGCCAGCTCTGGGGATCGGGCCTGGTCCGCCGCATTCATGCCCCCATCCTGGCGCTGCCTGACTGATCTTTACGAACCTTTGGGGGCCCTGAACAGGCCATAGGCTCGCCCCAGATGGAGCCGAAGCCCGCTCATGGCCAGCTACGCGAAGCTCACCGCCCCCAGCAGCGGCAGCGCGATCCGCTTCGACAACGGCCAGCCGATCGTGCCGGCCGATCCGATCATCCCCTTCATCCGCGGCGACGGCACGGGGGTGGACATCTGGCCGGCCACCCAGCGCGTGCTCGACGCGGCGGTGGCCAGGGCCTACGGGGGTGAGCGCCGGATCGAGTGGTTCAAGGTGTATGCCGGCGACGAGGCCTGCGAGCTCTACGGCACCTATCAGTACCTTCCTGACGACACGCTCACGGCGATCCGCGACTACGGGGTGGCGATCAAGGGTCCGCTCACCACACCGATCGGCGGCGGCATCCGCTCGCTGAACGTGGCCCTGCGCCAGATCTTCGATCTCTACTGCTGCGTGCGCCCCTGCCGCTACTACGAGGGCACCCCCAGCCCCCACAAGCGCCCCCAGGACCTCGACGTGATCGTCTACCGCGAGAACACCGAGGACATCTACATGGGGATCGAGTGGGAGGCCAGCGATCCGGTGTGCATCGAGCTGCGCCGCCATCTCAACGAGGTGGTGATCCCGGCCAACGGCAAGCTCGGCAACCGCCGCATCCCGGAGGGTTCGGGCATCGGCATCAAGCCGGTGAGCAAATTCGGCAGCCAGCGCCACATCCGCAAGGCGATCCAGCACGCCCTGAAGCTGGAGGGAGCCAAGCGCCACGTGACGCTGGTGCACAAGGGCAACATCATGAAGTTCACGGAGGGGGCCTTCCGCGACTGGGGCTACGAGCTGGCCACCAGCGAGTTCCGCGCCGACTGCGTCACCGAGCGCGAGAGCTGGATTCTCGACAACGCCGACCGCAACCCGGGCCTGAGCATCGAGGCCAACGCCCGCCTGGTGGATCCGGGCTACGACGCCCTCACCCCCGAGAAGAAGGAGGCGATCGGCGCGGAGGTGAAGGGGGTGCTCGAGGCGATCGGCGCCAGCCACGGCGACGGCCGGTGGAAAGCGATGGTGATGGTGGACGACCGCATCGCCGACAGCATCTTCCAGCAGATCCAGACACGCCCGGCCGACTATTCGATCCTGGCCACCCTCAACCTCAACGGCGACTACATCTCCGATGCGGCGGCCGCCGTGGTGGGTGGGCTGGGCATGGCCCCGGGCGCCAACATCGGTGATCACGCGGCCATCTTCGAGGCCACCCACGGCACCGCCCCCAAGCACGCGGGTCTCGATCGCATCAACCCCGGCTCGGTGATCCTCAGCGGCGTGATGATGCTCGAATTCCTGGGCTGGCAGGAAGCGGCGGATCTGATCACCGCCGGCCTGAGCGCCGCCATCGCCAACCGCGAGGTCACCTACGACCTGGCCCGGTTGATGGAACCCCGGGTGGAACCGGTGAGCTGCTCGGGCTTCGCCGAGGCGGTGGTGCGTCACTTCGGCGGCTGAGGCCGGGGGCCGGAGGGACCAACGGGAACCCCACGGGATAGGGAAGGCCGCCGAGGCTCCCCGAGGGGGCTGGGCCGGCCGCGGCCGTGCCATGGGGATGGTTGCTGCGAATCCACGGCAGGCTTCGGCGGGGGTCAATCCGTGGGCAACGGCTTGCTGGGGCGGCCTCCGACCGCGGTGGGGCACCGACGCCGCCATCGCCCGGCCCGTCCACCAGACTGCAGGTCATGACCGCGTCCGCCACCAGCGCCAGCTGCGCATCCGCCGCGCCCGCTTCCTGCTCCACGCCTTTCTCCCCCACCGGTTCTCCGACAGCCCTCGCGACGGGCGGCGCGCCGGCCGGCTCGACGGATCCCTGCGTGCACTGCGGCTTCTGCCTGCCCACCTGCGCCAGCTACCTGGCCCTGGGCACGGAGATGGACTCTCCGCGCGGGCGCATCCACGCCCTCAAGGCGATCGAGGCGGGCGAACTGGCGCTCGACGCCACGGTGGCGGCCCACTTCGACAGCTGCCTGGGCTGTTTCGCCTGCGTTTCGGCCTGCCCCTCGGGGGTGCGCTACGACGCGCTGCTGGAAGCCACCCGGCCCCGGCTGAACACGCCGGAGCACCGCACCCCGGCCCAGCGGGCCTGGCGGCGCCTGTTGTTCGCCCTGCTGCCCTATCCCAACCGGCTGCGGGCGGCCCTCACCGCCCTGCGCGGCTACGCCGGCTCGCCGCTGCAGGCCATGGCCCGCCACAGCGGCCTGCTGCGCCTCGCCGGCCCCCAGCTGCGGGCCATGGAGCAGCTGCTGCCCCCCCTGACGGCGGAGAGCTTCCGCGACGACTGGCCGCTGGTGGTGCCCGCCCAGGGCGAGCGCCGGGCCCGGGTGGGCCTGGTGCTGGGCTGCGTGCAGCGGCTGTTCGAGCCGGCGGTCAATCAGGCGGTGGTGCAGGTGCTGGCCGCCAACGGGGTGGAGGTGGTGATCCCCGGGAACCAGGGCTGCTGCGGCGCCGTGACCCATCACCAGGGCGAGGAAGCCCACACCGGGCGGCTGGCCGAAGCGCTGATCACCGCCTTTGCCGGCGCTGTCGGGCCGGGGCGCCCGGCGGGCCCCGAACCCCTCGACGCCGTGCTGGTGGCCGCCTCCGGCTGTGGCCACACCCTCAAGGCCTATCCGCGGCTGGTGGGCCGCGGCTTCCAGGCGCCGGTGGCCGACGTGCATGAATTCCTGGTCGAACTCGGGCTGAGTGCTTCGTTCCGACTGGCCCTGCGGCCGCTCCCCCATGCCGATGGCACGCCGGCCTCGGCGGAGCGTCCCCTGGAGGTGGTGTTCCACGACGCCTGCCACATGATCCACGGCCAGGGCATCACCGCCCAGCCCCGCGATCTGCTGCGGGCCATCCCCCATCTGCGGCTGCGCGAGCCCCTGGAGGCGGGTGTCTGCTGCGGCAGTGCCGGCATCTACAACCTCCTGCAGCCCGAGGAGGCGGCCAGCCTGGGTGAGCGCAAGGCGGCCGACCTGGCCGGCAGCGGCGCCACCCTGGTGGCCAGCGCCAACATCGGCTGCAGCCTGCAGATCCGCCGCCACCTGCAGGAGCGGGGCCAGCCGCTGACGGTGCGCCACCCGATCGAACTGCTCGCGCGCAGTGTTCACGGCCAGGGGTGAGCGAAGCGCGGAGCCCGGGACAGCTGCTCAGCATCCTGGGGCTGGGCTTCGGGCTGGCGGGCGCCGTGGGCGGCACGATCGGCGCCGGCATCCTGCGCACCCCAGGGCTGGTGGCAGCCCAGCTGCCCGCCCCGGCACTGGTGCTGGCGGCGTGGCTGCTGGGGGGACTCCATGCGCTGCTGGGGGCGGTGTGCACCGCCGAGCTGGCCGCCAGCCTGCCGCGGGCGGGGGGCTGGTATGTGTACGCCGAGCGGGCCTTCGGGCGCCGGGCCGGCTTCCTGGTGGGCTGGACCGACTGGCTGGCCCACTGCATCGGCCTGGCCTGGGTGGCCACCACCGTTGGCGACTACGGCGCCGCGCTGCTGCCGGAGAGGCTGAGCCTCCATCCCCTGGCGCCCCAGGTCATCGCCCTCGCCAGCCTGGCCCTGTTCACCGCGATCCAGCTGGGGGGCGTGCGGGCGGGCAGCGCCAGCCAGGAACTGCTCAGCCTGGTGAAGGCCGCGGCGTTCCTGGCCCTGGTGGCCGCCTGCTTCCTGGTGCCACTGTCGGCCGGGGATCCGGCCGGCGCCGCGGCCGGCCCGGCGGCCCAGCTGCTGCCCGGACCGGGGAGCGGTACCGGCGCCAGCGCCGCGGCGGAGGCGCCGCTGCCGCTGTGGCGGGCGCTGCTGCCGGCGGTGCTGGCGCTGCAGGGGGTGATCACCACCTACGACGGCTGGGCCAGCCCCGTGTATTTCGCCGAGGAGTTCACCGATCCCGGCCGCGACCTGCCGCGCTCCCTGATCGGCGGCGTGCTGGCGGTGCTGGGGCTCTATCTGCTGATCAACGCCGCCCTGCTGCATGTGCTGCCCCTGGAGCAGCTGGCCCGCTCGAGCCTGCCGGCGGCCGACGCCGCCCGGCGGCTGCTGGGCCCCCTGGGGGGCAAGGTGATCACGGCCGTGGCCCTGCTGGCCCTGCTGGGCCTGATCAACACCGTGGTGATGGCGGCGCCGCGGATCCTCTACGGCCTCAGCCGCGATGGGCTGTTTCCGGATTTCGCCCAGGTGGTGAGCCCGGGCGGCACCCCGGCCGCCGCCCTGCTGCTCACCACGGCCGCCGCTGCCCTGCTGGTGCTGGCCGGCTCCTTCGACCGGCTGCTGGGCATGGGAGCGGTGCTCTACGTGTGCCTGCCCCTGGCGGGCATTGCCGCCCTGGTGGCGCTGCGCCGGCGGGAGCCGGAGCTGGAGCGGCCCTTCCGCGCCTGGGCCCATCCGCTGCCGGCTCTGCTGGTGGCCGGCGTGTCGCTGGCCTTCCTGGTGGGCGACCTGCTGGGCGACGCCGGCGACGGCCTGCTCGCCCTCGGCCTCGTGCTGGCCGGCACGCCGCTGCTGCAGCTCAGCCGCCCTCCATCGCCTGCCAGGCCAGCCGGAGAGTCCGGGAATCTCCCAGATTCCCCGGAAACGTGACCACGGGCAGCTGCGGCACCGGGGCGTCGGCGGGGGTGAGCACCAGCGACAGCCCCGGCAGCAGCTGGCCCTGCAGGGCCACGGCCTCCAGGCCGAGCCCATCGGCCAGCAGGGTGTGGCTGGTGATCCCGCCCTTGCTGATCACATAGCCCAGGCCCGGGGCCAACCGCCCGGCCAGGCGGGCCATCAGCCCGGCGAGCGCGGCACCCAGCCGACGGCGCCCGCTGGCGCCGTCGCCGGCCAGCTCGCCGCGGGAGGTGAACAGCACCGGGGTGACGCCGCGGGCCAGCAGCTCCCGCAGATGCCCCAGCCACTGCCGTTCGAGCGCGGCCAGCAGGGGGCCGGGCACGGGCCCCTCCATCACGCGGGCCAGGCCGGCCACCGGCAGCTCCAGGCCTGCCGTTCCCGGAGCCTCCAGCAGCCGCTCCAGCTGGGTATCGGCCAGGGGCACGTGGGAGCCCACCAGCACCAGTCCGGGCAGGGGCACGCCGGAGGGGTCGCGGCGCCGCAGGGCCGCCAGACCCGGGGCCTCCAGGGGCTGGGGGGGGAGGGGCACCAGGCCGTTGAGCAGGCTGGCGGCCGACTGGAACAGAAACCGCCGCGGCCGG
>Ga0315900_10011435_pt1 | contig 10991 bp, 9 predicted proteins | sample LakEriMetagenome_FD_203521 | JGI IMG/M metagenome (GOLD analysis project Ga0315900, IMG submission 203521) | Freshwater fungal communities from buoy surface, Lake Erie, Ohio, United States - Buoy 12 MA114 | ecosystem: Environmental > Aquatic > Freshwater > Lake > Lake biofilm | place: USA: Lake...
AAAAACAATACAGCTGGGAAAAACTGGTCCATGCTATCTTGCGTGTCAGCAAATGATTCCTCCTAAAAAATTACACATGGAAATTTCATCCACCATTCAGGAACGCATCAAGGCTTCCATTGCCGTCAAAGAACAAATCATCCATGAGGGAACCCTGGTGCCTGTTATAGAAAAAGTTGTACAGGTTATCACAGAGGCCTTCCAACAAGGCCATGCCGTTTATTTCTGTGGCAATGGCGGCAGTGCTGCCGATGCACAACACCTGGCAGCAGAATTCTCCGGACGTTTTTACAAAGACCGCAAAGCACTTCCATCTGAAGCACTGCACTGCAATACTTCTTACCTCACTGCTGTAGCCAACGACTATAGCTACGATGTGATTTATGCGCGACTGATCGAAGGCATCGCAAAAAAAGGTGATGTGCTCATCGGTCTCAGTACTTCCGGTAATTCAGCGAACATTTTAAAAGCATTCGAGAAAGCGGCTGAGTTGGGCGTAATTACCATCGGCATGACCGGAGCTTCCGGTGGAAAAATGAAGGACCAATGTAATTACCTGATCAATGTGCCATCTTCCGATACGCCGCGCATACAGGAAAGTCATATTCTAATCGGACATATTCTCTGTGAGCTCACCGAAAAAAACATTTTCGGATGATGCCCGTGAAAGAAGCCATCATCCTGGCAGGTGGCCTTGGAACAAGGTTACGGGAAGAAGTGCCTGATTTGCCTAAGTGTCTGGCGCCCATAAATGAAAAACCCTTTCTTCATTACCTGATTCTCTTTTTGAAGAAAGAGGGCATTGAACGTTTCATTTTTTCTTTGGGCTATAAGGCAGATGCTGCCATTGCATTCATTGAATCAACCCTTCCAAGGTCTGCCTATCAACTGGTGATAGAACAGGAACCCATGGGAACCGGCGGAGGCATTCGCCTGGCCCTAGCTGCTGTAAAAGGAGAAAACGTTTGGGTATTAAATGGTGACAGCATCAGTATGGTGAACCTAGCAGAACAATATCGCTTGCATACCCTTCAATCAGCAATCTGCACACTGGCATTGATTCCGCAGCAACAGTTTGATCGCTATGGTACAGTAACCATTGATCAGAACAACCGCATCACAGGATTTCAAGAAAAAAAATGGCAGGAAAACGGATTAATCAATGCCGGCATTTATCTGCTCAATAAAAACTCTTTTATACAGTCCACCCCAGCTGGAAATTTTTCCATGGAAACGGCATTCCTACAGCGCTTTTACTCTACCCTACCCATGTATGGTTATGAGGAACCTGCGTATTTCATTGATATAGGTGTGCCGGAAGATTACCGACGTGCGCAACAGGAATTCACTCAACTCTTTTCAACTATGTCTGCATTTCATTTATCACAAGCCGATCATTCCTGGACGATCTTTCTGGATCGCGATGGCGTTATCAATCACGACAAAGACAATGACTACATCCGGCATGTAGGCGAATTTGTTATGTATGAGAACACATTGAATGCTTTGCATACCTTATCACAACTGTTCCACCGTGTTATTATTGTAACCAATCAAAAAGGGGTGGGCCGCGGACTTATGACGCTGGAAGACTTGAATGGGATTCATGATTTTTTACTGCAGGAAGTATCAAAATCTGGCGGAAAAATAGACAGAATTTATTTCTGTTCAGATATTGACAATGACTCCCCTAACCGGAAACCCAATCCCGGCATGGCTTTCCAGGCAAGAGAAGAATTTCCTGATATAGATCTTGCCAAAAGCATGGTGGCCGGCAATCGCTTGTCTGACATGGAATTTGGAAGAAATGCCGGGATGCATACCATCTTCATTGCCACCACCCATCCTGAAGTACCCTTCCCGGACGACCGCATGGATGCGCGCTTCGACAATCTGTTCGCATTTGCGGAGGCCTGCCGGCGAGAGATGAAAAGTTAACAAGTTTTTCCCCCGTGCTAACTCCCAATAGTTGATACCTTTGCAGTATGGTGACGAAAAGACCCTTTAGTTGGCTTCAAGTTGTATTCTTATGGATATTCTTCGGAACGCTCTTTTGCACAAGAACCGGCAATGCGCAGACATCCAAAGAGAGTGAACAAGCTTCTTTTCAGTCCATGGAAAATATTCTTCGGGAGCAGGCATTTCAAATCATCAATGGCCCGGAGTGGTCCGATCGTTTGCAGGCGGATAGTATTTTTACACGAACTTTAGTTCGCACGCTGCGAGGCAAAAATTCTTTCCGCTATGCGTTCGATTCCCTGGGTACCGTTTCGGTCTTGTATGCGCCGGACAGCACTTTCAAGATCTTTAGCTGGCAGCTGATGAAAGATCCTTCCTACTATCGGTACAAAGCTGCTATACAATATAATACGCCGGATGGTAGTCTGCGGCTGACACCTCTATTCGATGCTTCTCCCTTTACGGAGCAACCCTGTGATTCTGTGCGCACCGCCAATCAATGGATCGGTGCTCTCTACTATAATATTTTACAACATACTTATCAGGGTAGATCTTATTATACATTGCTGGGGTATGATGAGAATGATGAACTCACAACCCGCAAATGGATTGATGTGCTTACATTCAACGAACAGGGGCAACCTTTGTTTGGCGGATTGTGTTTCGAGTACCTGCCGGACGATAAAAAACCACCGCTTCCAGCGTATCGTTTTTTGTTCGAGTACAAAAAGAACGCAGGTGCGCGCATGAATTATGATCCTGATTTACAATTGATCACCTTTGCATCATTGGTCAGTGAGAAGGGAAATCCTGCAGTGCATGCAACGCTGGTTCCGGAAGGAGGTTATGAAGGATTTAAATGGGTGAATGGGAAATGGGTGCATGTTGCACTGGTAGCAGAGTTGGATCCGAATCCACAAATCAATCCGCCCAAAGAAACACCGGCACCTGCCAAGTCCTTACCAGTGCCCCCCAAGAAGAAGGGCAATACAAAGCAATAAATACAAAAATTAATCCAGTTTGAGTACTGCCAGGAATGCCTCCTGTGGTATTTCCACATTGCCTATCTGCCGCATTCTTTTCTTTCCCTCTTTTTGTTTTTCGAGGAGTTTTCTTTTGCGGCTGATGTCACCACCATAACATTTGGCAGTAACGTCTTTGCGGATGGCGCTGATGTTTTCGCGGGCGATCACTTTTGCACCGATTGCGGCCTGAATGGCAATCTGGAATTGCTGACGGGGTAATAATTCTTTGAGCTTCTCGCAGAGCTTTCTGCCAAAATCCTGCGCACGACTGCGGTGGATCAGGGCACTCAGCGCATCTACTTTATCGCTGTTTAGGAGAATATCCATTTTCACGATATCCGCTTCACGGAAGCCGATGGGTGAATAATCGAAGGAAGCATACCCACGGGTAGAACTTTTCAATTTGTCATAGAAGTCAAATACGATTTCAGTGAGGGGCATTTCAAAGATTAACTCTACGCGTGTAGGTGTGAGATAACTTTGGTTGATAAGAATTCCTCTTTTTCCCAGACAGAGGGTCATGATGTTACCGATATAATCGGGCAGGGTGATAATCTGGGCTTTGATGAATGGCTCTTCGATGCGATCGATCTTTACCGGGTCGGGCATTTCGGCCGGATTGTTCACGATGATTTTTTCTCCCTTGGTAGTGAAGGCATTGAAACTTACGTTGGGAACGGTGGTGATAACAGTCTGGTTGAATTCTCTTTCCAAACGTTCCTGGATGATCTCCATGTGCAGGAGTCCGAGGAAGCCGCAACGGAAACCAAAGCCCAGGGCCTGGGAGGTTTCCAATTCAAAAGTCAATGAAGCGTCGTTCAATTGAAGTTTGTCCATGCAATCGCGCAGTTCTTCAAACTCGTCTGTATTCACCGGGAAGATTCCGGCGAAAACCATCGGCTTCACTTCCTCGAAACCATTGATCATTTCACCCGGATTGGCAGCGAGGGTGATGGTATCACCTACTTTAACCTCTTTGGCGTTTTTGATACCGGTGATGATATAACCCACGTCACCTGCTTTCATTTCCTGGCGGGGCGTCATGGTTAGTTTCAACACACCAACTTCATCGGCAAAATAATCTTGGCCGGAAGCCACCATGCGGATCTTATCACCTTTCCGAAGCACACCATTCATGATTCGGTAGTAAACGATGATACCACGAAAACTATTGAAAACACTATCAAAAATCAATGCTTGCAGGGGTGCTTCATAGCTGCCAGTGGGGGCAGGAATGCGTTCGATGATGGCCATGAGAATTTCCTCAATGCCGATGCCGCTTTTTCCGCTGGCGAGAAGAATTTCTTCTTGCTTGCAGCCGATGAGATCAACAATCTGGTCGGTTACCTCCGGAATTTTTGCTCCTTCCATGTCGATCTTGTTGATGACAGGAATGATCTCAAGGTTGTTATCGATGGCGAGGTACAGGTTGCTGATGGTTTGCGCCTGAATACCCTGTGAGGCATCTACGAGGAGTAAGGCCCCCTCGCAGGCAGCAAGTGCCCTGCTCACTTCATAACTGAAGTCCACATGGCCGGGTGTATCGATCAGGTTGAGGGTATAGGCTTGCCCCTTGTATGAATAATCGATTTGAATCGCGTGGCTTTTAATGGTAATACCTTTTTCCCGTTCCAGGTCCATATCATCCAGTACCTGGTTCATCATGTCTCGCTCCCCAATTGTTTTGGTATGTTCTAGCAGCCGGTCAGCCAGGGTACTTTTACCGTGGTCGATGTGTGCGATGATGCAAAAATTCCTAATGTGTTTCATACGGCTGCAAAGATAGGTGTAAGCAGGAAAATCCTAGCGGAATGTTGAAGATTGCAATATTGTCCCGCCAGAGGGGAGATTAGGCGAAAAAAGAGGGGGAAAGGCTATTTTTACGGAAAGAACCCATCATTATGCTGCGAAAAAGAACAGCTGTTCATGGCAAAGAAACCCATGAAACCGGACTCAGTTCGAACAGTTCACTGACAGGTGGTCGTTTCATGAATAAAAATGGGAGTGCCAATACGGAATATGCCGGACTCCCTTTCTGGAAGCGCATCAATCTTTATCATACGTTGATTTCTTTGCCAACCGGCAAGTTTTTGATCTTCATATTGGTATTTTTTGTGTCCGTTAATCTGTTGTTTGCAGTCATTTATCTTTTGATCGGACTGGAACATTTGGGTGGTATGGTAGCCACGACAGCGGGAGAAAAATTTGGAGAGGCATTTTTTTTTAGCGCACAAACATTTACGACTGTGGGTTATGGAAGGATCAATCCCATTGGATTTGCAGCCAGCGTAGTTGCTTCCCTGGAAGCGCTGATTGGATTGATGAGTTTTGCTGTACTCACCGGACTTTTGTATGGAAGGTTTGCGCGTCCCCGGGCCTTTATCCGCTTTAGCAGACATGCAATTTTTGCTCCTTACCAGGAAAAAGCGGCCTGGATGTTTAGACTGGTTCCTTATACTAAGAACATTCTGATGAATGTAGAAGTGAGTGTCATTTTTTCTATACAGATAGAAGAGGGTGGCATGAAAAAAAATAAATTCTTTAACCTGCCACTGGAGATACCTAAGATCAATGTGCTTTCAGGAAGCTGGACCTTGGTTCATGCCATTGGTGAGAATAGTCCTTTATCGGGCCTCACCCCTGCAGATCTGGCTGCAGGAAGGGCAGAGTTTTTGGTATTCCTGCAAGGTTTTGATGAAAGCTTTGCAAATACGGTAATCACCCGCAGTTCCTATACGTATGAAGAATTGGTATTTGGTGCTAAATTCAAGCCAATGTTCCATCCGAACAGCAGGCAAACAGGAACTACCGTTCATGTTAACTTGCTCAATGATTATGAACGGGTGGAGGTGCCGGGCTATTCATGGGGTGTTTCAGCAGAGGCAGGTTCTAGAAATGAACAAAAAACAATTCAGTAAAATTGTTGAATAGATTAAGCATCCAAAACGGTGATGAATTGTTTTCTGCACTTCGAAATCTTTCGAATGAAGTGAGGATACCCTGGTGAAAAAAAAGCTACATCAATTCATCACTTTCATTTCAGCGCCCGAATAATCGCAGCAAACTCTTTTGCTATGAGGGAAGCGCCTCCTACCAGTCCGCCATCAACATCCGGCTGCTGAAAAATTTCAACAGCATTCGCGGCTTTCACACTTCCTCCATACAAAATTGAAATGCTATCAGCCAGTGCTTGTCCGAATTGTGTAGCTAATTGTGTGCGAATGAAGGCATGCATCTCCTGTGCCTGTTCACTGGAAGCTGTTTTTCCTGTTCCAATGGCCCAGATAGGTTCATAAGCGATCACCACTTTGCTCATTTGTTCAGCACTTAGCTGATACAAGGAAGCTTTCAGTTGCTCGGCAACAAATTCATTTTGCGTTCCTGCTTCGCGCAAGGGCAAGGGCTCTCCACAACAAAAAATGGGTGTCATTCCAGACTCCAGCACCAAATCCACTTTCTTTGCCAACAAAGCATTGTCTTCACCAAAAATTTCACGGCGTTCTGAATGCCCAATGATCACATAGTGAACCCCCATTGATGTCAACATCTCAACAGAGATCTCTCCTGTGAATGCACCACTTTTTTGTGCGTAACAATTCTGTGCAGCTATGCTGAATCCTTTTACTTCTTTCAATGTTTCTGTGGTAAACTGAAAATAAGGTGCCGGCACAGCCAATACAACAGAGCGGTGATCTGCTATATTGAATTGCTCAGATTTCAGTTCCGTGACCAAAGCTTGTGCTTGTGAAAAACTAAGGTTCATTTTCCAGTTGGCGGCGGCTATTTGTTTTCGCATGGTTATGAAGATATACTTGTAGAAAAGATTTTAAAGTTGCGCAAATATATATTCCAGGATGGATATTTCCGCTGATGTGAAACTCCTGCCTTTCATCTGTTTCCAGTTGCTGATGGAAGCAATTGCTTTGGGTAGCTGATACCGTTTGCCGGTGACACCCCAACTGCATGGTTCTACAACAGTTGGGAGGAGTCCGTTACCATATATATTACAACATACCCCGTAAATGCTTCCGGTATTCATCGCTGCTTGAATGGAAACGGTACAATAATCACCCATGATCACCCCACATTTTTGTCCCACAGGAATATATTGCCTTGTATGAAAATCCCATACACTTACTATACCGGCAGTATTTTTCACATTGCTATTGGTAGCTCCTGCACCCAGATTGCACCACTCCCCTATAACGGCATCCCCAAGGTATCCATGGTGTGCTTTATTGGAATAGCCCATCATCAATGTATTCTTGATTTCACCTCCTCCTACGCAGAATGGACCGAGGGTGGTGGCACCATAAATACTGCTTTGCATTTTTACCACGGCCCCTTCACACATGGCGAATGGTCCGCGAATGGCTGCACCTTCTAAAATGGTGGCATTGCGACCGATGTAGATAGGACCTTCGGTCGCGTTCAGATAACAGGGTGCCAATTCAGCTCCCGGCTCAATAAAAATTTTTTCCGGATGGGTACAATGAATATGATCCGGAATGGGCGCTGATAATCTGCCTGCGGTGATCAATTCTACATCTTCGAATAACTGTTGCTTGTTTCTACTGATCAGCTCCCAGGGATGCATCAATTTGCTGACTGAATGTTCAGTAACATGAAATAGCTCCGGCTTTTGCAGCAGTGCATGAATTGAATCCTGATTGGCACTAATTCTGCAGGCCCAGATACTTCCATCCGAACGCAGGGCGGAGCCTGAAGTCAATTGGTAAATGGCATCTATGGCAGCCTTGTCGGGATAAACGCTGGCATCTATCCATGTGTATTCCCCTTCAGGTAATGTATCATACAAGCAACGCAGATAACCTGCCGTGGCCACCCCTACTTTTTCCTTGGTACGCTGTTCCCATCTCTCTCTTTGGGTGAGGATACCGAGTCGTATATCTGCAAAAGCTCGCGTGGAAGCCAGCGGCAGCAGTCTATCTCTGTCATTCGGGTCAAAGAGGATAATCGCCATGCGGGCAATTTAATTCATTCCTGCCAGATTCATGTTCTTCCTGCAGATTATCCATCCATGAAATAGCCCTAACTTTGCGCACAAATCTATTATTATGAGTACAGGAATTTTTTCTTATCCGGCACCATTGAATGAACCTGTTAAATCGTATGCTCCCGGTTCTCCTGAAAGGGCGGCATTAAAAAAGGCACTCGCCGATCTGAAAAAGAAATCCCTGGACATTCCGATGTACATCGGCGGAAAAGCTGTTCGCACCGGTAATACAAGAACCATTCATCCACCCCACGAATTGAGTCACACCCTCGGCCAGTTTCACATGGGCACTGCACAACATGCGCAACAGGCTATTGATGCTGCACTTAAAGCACGCAGCAGCTGGTCTGAAATGAGTTGGGAATCGAGAGCCCATATTTTTTTAAAGGCTGCAGACCTGCTGGCAGGTAAGTACCGCTATCAAATGAATGCGGCGACAATGCTGGGGCAAAGTAAGAATGCCTATCAAGCAGAAATCGACAGCGCTTGTGAACTAATCGATTTTCTTCGTTTCAATGTTCATTATCTCAACGAGATTTATCAGCAACAACCCGTATCTGCACCGGGTATCCATAACAGAACAGAATGGCGACCGCTGGAAGGATTTGTGCTTGCCATCACTCCTTTCAACTTTACTGCCATCGGGGGTAATCTGCCTGCTTCGGCAGCGCTTTGCGGCAATGTGGTGGTTTGGAAACCTGCCAATACGCAGATTTTTTCGGCGCAACTCTTCATGAAAATTTTACAGGAAGCAGGACTTCCCGCAGGCGTTATAAATTTGGTATATGTGGATGGACCGACCATCGGAAAAACCTGTTTTACCCATCCAATGTTTGCCGGTGTTCATTTTACCGGTTCAACGGGTGTATTCAATCAGATGTGGAAGACCATGGCTGAAAACTTGCCCCGGTATCGTTCTTATCCGCGCATAGTAGGAGAAACAGGTGGAAAAGATTTTGTGCTGGTGCACGAAAGTGCCGATCCGGATGCAGTCGTAACTGCGTTGGCAAGAGGTGCCTTTGAATTCCAGGGACAGAAATGTTCTGCTGCTTCACGGGCATATATTCCCAGCAACCTCGCTGCTGAAGTAAAAAAGAAACTGATAGCTGCCATTGAAAGTATGAAAATGGGAACTGTGGAAGATTTCAGTCATTTCATCAATGCGGTGATAGATGAAAAAGCATTCGACAGCATTACTTCCTATATCAAGCGTGCTACGAAAAATAAAAAGAATACGATTCTGGCGGGAGGAACTTTCAGTAAGAGAAAGGGCTACTTCATTGCTCCTACGCTGATCGAGACTAAAGACCCACGCTCACTCACCATGTGCGAGGAAATTTTCGGACCTGTTCTGACCATCTATGTTTACCCTGCGGGGGATTTCGATCGTGCTCTTCAATTGGTGGATACCACTTCGCCCTATGCACTCACCGGTTCGGTGATGGCCAGAGACAGGGTTGCCATTGAGAAAGCTACCCGTGTGCTAAGAGACAGTGCGGGTAACTTCTATATCAATGATAAGCCCACCGGTGCAGTGGTGGGTCAGCAGCCTTTTGGAGGCGCGCGTGCATCGGGTACGAATGACAAGGCCGGAAGTCAACTTAATCTTTATCGCTGGTTGAGTGCCAGAACGATCAAAGAAACATTTGATCCTCCGACGGATTACAGGTATCCATTTATGCAAGAAGGATAAACCATTCTTTAGACAAAGTCTTTTTTCTCCGCAGGGTCTTCCGCCTACGGAGGAAGACCCTGCGGTATGAATGAAAATTGCCCCTTTTTAGATTTCACTGATAATAATGATGAATCACAGAACCGCAGGGTCTCCGCCTCCGGCGGAAGACCCTGTGGAGACGAAACCCCCCGACGTGTCGGGGCGACGTGTGGCCGTAAGATTACTTTGTTTGATTCCTCCTCCGAAAAGTCTCTTTGCGACGGAGGAGCAAAGGACTTTTCGGCTTGAATGGAGATTAATATATACACACGTACTGAACTACTCACTCCGATAATGACGGTCGGATGTCTTCCATCTTTCCGGCTTAACCGTAATACATTTTATCAATGATGTGCTGCGATGAATATAACACTCATTCATCCCGCAAAGTCCACCTCCTGCGTCGGTGAGACTTTTCGGAGGAAAATACAGTCTTTGGTCTTTGGCAAGTGGTCTTTCTTCTCCGAAGGGTCTCTCCAACCTTTAGCGTTGGAGGACCCTGCGGCATGAATGAGAATTAAACTTATTACTGTATATCATTGATAATAATGATCTGCTGTCAAGCCGCAAAGTCCACCTCCTGCGTCGGAGAGACTTTTCAGAGGAGCGTCCTCCGATTAAACTTTTTTACAGAACGGTGGTTATATTTGTTAAGTGAAAAATTGAACCTGTATGGCCAAACCAACCCGTGAACTGGTAGATGCTTTGAGAGCTACGGCTCTTCGCTTACAAAACGGTGCTCATTATGCCTGGGGGCACCATGGAAGTTGCAACTGCGGACATCTTCTGCAAGTACTTACCCGACTGGATGAGAAGGAAATTCTCACCTACGCACATACGGCCCCGGGTGAATGGACAGAACTCGCAGCGGAATTCTGCGGCATCACCCAGGCCCCAGTTAGCCTGCTGGTGAAAAAACTAATGGAGGCAGGCCTCACCCCTACTGACATACACCACCTCGAATACCTCACCGACCGGACCATTCTGGAACGTTTACCGGGCGGTTTTCGCTGGCTACAAAGAAACCGGCGCGAGGATGTAATCGTCTATATGGAGACCTTTGCTAATTGGATAGAAGAACAAATGCCCCCCGATTCGGTGAACAGCTGGCTCCGGGAATTGACAGTGGAAAACAATTTACCCCTCTCAGAAAACCGTGTTTTCACCGAACAGGTACTGCCTGTTTAACCGGATTTCCTCTGCGAATTACCCTGTGTATAACCCGTTCCACAACTCTTGCGATTTTAGGGTTTTAGCTGTATATTTGCCCCCTCAA
>Ga0315900_10011439_pt1 | contig 10991 bp, 5 predicted proteins | sample LakEriMetagenome_FD_203521 | JGI IMG/M metagenome (GOLD analysis project Ga0315900, IMG submission 203521) | Freshwater fungal communities from buoy surface, Lake Erie, Ohio, United States - Buoy 12 MA114 | ecosystem: Environmental > Aquatic > Freshwater > Lake > Lake biofilm | place: USA: Lake...
CCCACCACGTTCATCACTTGAAGTTTCTTCATGGGAGATGGAGCCATGGTGCATGCGCCTTGGGTCTTGTGTCGTATTCGCCGTGCCGCCCATGCCGATTTTCGTGGAAGGCGGGTCCGCCGCCACCTGCGCATTCCTTGCCGGCTGAACAACGCCATAGGCAACCGTGTTCACCTTTGTGGTGTGCACACCACAGCGCCCTATCCGGTATTGAACAAGCTACTGCAGGTCCTGCTCCTCGTGGCCGCCGGTTCGCTGGCCTCCGCGGCCTGCGCGCAGGAGGTGTGCAACAATGCGCTGGATGATGATGGCGACGGCCTCATCGACCTGAACGATACCCTGGATTGCGTATGCACGCCGATCACCGGTGGCGGTGATGTGGAGAGCATCATCCCGAATCCGTCGTTCGAGGTGTGCGACTGCGTGCCGACCGGACCCAGCGAAATGTCCTGCGCCGATACCTGGGAGCAGGCCACGGAAGCCACATCGGATTTCCTGCTCAATATCAACGGCGGGCTCTGGTTCCCGAACACGCCGCAGCCGCTGCCGGACGGCATTGGCATCACCGGGTTCTTCGCGCTCGATTCGCTGGACGATTCCGGCAGTTTCTATCCCTATGCCGAGTACCTGGGTGCGTGCCTGCTGTCGCCCATGCAGGCCGGGGTGCAATACACCCTGCAGATGGCACTGGCCGGTGGGCCGTCGGTCGTGTTCAACGACGTGAACACCACCTTTCCCATCGTTGCTCCGTATGGCCCGTTGGAAATCACCATCTTCGGTTCTGCCAGCTGCCCCACGTTCCCGGTGAGCGTACCCCCCTACACCTGCCCGGAGGGGGTGGGCGATTGGACGGTACTGGGCGCCAGCAGCTACACCTCGAACGGTCTTTGGCAGACGCTCACCATCACCTTCACGCCCGCGGTGGACATCCAGGCCGTGATGATCGGTCCGCCATGCACCATTCCGGATGACTACAATTATTACGTCGGTGTCACACCGATCTCTCCCTATTTCTTCGCGGACGACCTGGTGCTGAACCAGAGCGCCCTGTTCGGCGCCACGGTTACGCAAAGCGGCGGGTTCTGTGCCAACGACCTGGTGTTGCACGGCAACCCGGATGGACCGGCCTCGAGCTACCAGTGGTACCTGGACGGCGTGGCCTTGGTGGGGGAGACGGACAGCGTGCTGGAGGTATCGGGGCTGGGCCTTTCATCGGGGCTTTACCAGTTCCGCGCCACGTTGCAGGACACGGCCTGTGTGGTGAGCGCGTTGCTGCTGGAGGCGCCGGACATACCCTTGGCGCTCATCGGTGCGGCACCCACACGGGGCTGTGCGCCGCTGGTGGTGGCCTTCACCAACAACACGGATGCGGCGCTCACGGCGGCCCAGGCCTGGGACTTCGGCACGGGTGGTGCCACCAGCACGGCGGCCGGTCCGGTCTTCACCTATACCCAGCCCGGCCTGTACGATGTCAACCTGCAGGTGACAAGCCCGGATGGATGCGTACGCGATACCACGTATGTCGGGCTGGTCGAGGTGTTCGGCCCTCCTGTCGCCGGTTTCACGTTCGGTCCGCAGCCCACGGACATCTTCGGCACGTCCATCACCTTCACCGACAACAGCAGCCCTAATGTCACGGGCTGGACGTGGACCTTCGGGGAGGGCGGCATCCTGGGCACGAGCCAGGAGGCGGATCCGGTGCTGCAGTTCCCGGTGGATGCCGCGGGTGCGTATCCGGTGGAGCTCGTGGTGACCACGGAAGATGGCTGCACGGACACGGCCCGTGCGGTGGTGGAGATCGGGGGGTACTACGCGGTGCACGTCCCCAATGCGTTCACCCCTGACGGCGATGGCATCAACGAGGTCTTCCGACCGGTGATCCGCGACCAGGATGTGCGGCGCTACCGCTTCGCCATCTTCGACCGGTGGGGGCGTGAGGTGTGGTCCAGCATCGATCCCGGCGATGGATGGGACGGCACGCTGGGCGGTGAAGTGGTGCAGGCCGGCCTGTACGCATGGAAGCTGGAGACCCGTGACCTGCTACTGGGTATCGGACAGGTGTACTTCGGGCATGTGAGCCTGCTGCGGTAGGCAATGGGCGGGGCGCATCGCGCCTGCTTGGATCCTTGCGCTTCAGCGTTCTTCAGTGTCCGTGGTTCTTCCGCCAACCTCGTCCGCGGCGATCAATGGATCACCAGATCAACAGCGCCAGCAACGTGGCCAAGAAGATGGCCCCGAAGCCCATTCCGACCCCCTTGCGCAGGCTGCGGTCGCCGAAGAGCAGCACCAGCAGGAACTTCATCACCGTGTTGGAGCAGGTGGCCAGCAGGATGGCGTTGCCGCGCTGGCCGTGCGCCAGTTCGCCCTGTCGGGCGATGGAGAGGGTGATGGCATCCATGTCCGTGGCCCCGAAGACGAGGCTCCCGGCATACAGGCCTTGTGCCGGATAGTGCGCCGTGGCCAGCGCCATCAGCCATTGCACGGCCATGTAAACCGCTGCGAATTGCAGCGCAACCCCGAAGTTGAGCGGGTTCGTCAACGCCAGATCGGCCGGGTCTTCCTCGTGGCCGTTCGCCCGACGCCAGAGCAGGTAGGCCATGCCCAGCGCCACCACCGCGATGAGGGCGAGGCGTGGCAGCAGGTGCAGGGCCAGTTCCCGGTCCACCGCCCAGGCCTCCAGCAGGATGCGCGGGTACAGCACCGCCGTGGCGGCCACGATCCCCACGGCTGACAGCCGCTTGGTGGCCACCTGCCCCGCGCGCGACCGCCGCGACAGGCTCAAGGTCACCGCCGTGCTGCTTACCAGCCCGCCTACCAGGCCCTCCATGAGCGTGCCCTTCCGGCCACCCATCACCTTGGCCAGCAGGTAACCGCCAAGGCTGATGCCGGAGACCAGGATCACCATCGTCCAGATATCGTGCAGGTCCCATACGCCCCCAGGCCCGTAGGCACCGGCCGGCAGCAGGGGCAGCACCAGCGCGGAGATGATGGTGAACTGGATGAAGGCCCGGATGTCCTGCGGTGTGAGCGTCGTGATGAACTGGTGCAGGCGCACCTTCAGGCTGAGCAGCGAGGCCACGATCACCGTGATCACGGTTGCCAGCAGGATGCGGTCCTCGTACACCAGCACCCCCAGCAGGAAGGCGATGATGCCCGCCAGCTCGGTGGTGATGCCGTAGCTGGAACTGCGCGCCATCATCAGGTAGGTGGCCACCACCATGGCCGTGAACCCCACGAAGCCGGCGACCAGGAAGGCCGGCCCATAGCGCTCGCCGATCAGGGCGCTCAGGAAGCCCAGCAGCGCGATCAGCGGGTAGGTGCGCACGCCGGCGAACGGCTCCTCCTTGTCCACCACGCGCTTGGCGTATTCGCGCTCCAGCCCGATGAGGAAACCGATCCCCAAGGCGGTGAGCAACCGCACCAGCAGGCTGTGAGGTTCAAGGAGCGGCGGGTCCAATGCGTCGAACATGCGGCCAACAGGGGGTGCAAGATGGGGCGGGTCCGATGAAGGGCTCCTGACGATCGGCAGGGTGTACCGCATGCTGGGGCTTACATTCGAGCGATACCGCACACCGCATGGACATCAAGGCCCTGAAGCTTGAACTGTTGGAACGCATCGCGCTGATCGACGATGGCGATCGGTTGCTTGCCCTGAAGCGCCTGCTGGACGGTCCCCGTGAATACGGTGTACCCCAGGCGCGGCTGAGCGTGGTGCAGGAGGACCTGATGCGCTACCTACCGGCCGGGCGCGACCACTTCACGGCGGAGGAGGTCCAGGCCATCATCGCCCAGGTGCGTGCGCAGGGCGGGGAGTGCTGATCCGGGAGCATCGGGGAACCATCCCGGGAAGGGATCGCATGCGTCCCTAATTTGGTGCCATGCGCTTGTGGTGGCCTTTGCTGCTCCTGCCCGCCTTCCTGGCGGAGGCCCAGCCTGGTCCCTATTGGGCGCACGGGTATGGCGGGGTGGGGGACGACCGCGTGACGGCCATCGCCCAAGGGCCCGGCGTTACACAGTTCGTGTGCGGCACTTTCAGCGGCACCATGTACTATCCCGGTGGAAGTGCGGCCGCCCAAGGGGTCACCGACGTGTTCGTGGCCTGTGTGGACACGGGTGGCACGGTGCTGTGGATGCGCACCGGGGGAGGCCCGGGACCTGACCGTGCCACCGATGTGGCCGTGGATGCCCAAGGGCGCGTGAGCTTCACCGGCCAGTTCAGCGGATCCATGGCGATCGCCGGCACCAACCTGCTCTCCAGCGGCCCTTCGCAGGATATGTTCCTGGCGCGCTATGCGGCGGATGGCACGCCCTTGTGGGCCCGGTCCGGTGGTGGACCGCAGAACGCTGACATCGGGGAGCGCATCGCCGTGGACGATGCGGGCCGCACTTGGGTGGCCGGCCAATACAGCCATGCCGCCACGTTCGGCGGGGTTGTGCTGAACAGCACCATCGATCCCACACAGCAGCAGCCGGGTATCGACGTGTTCATCACCTGTTACGATGCGGACGGCGTTGTGCTGTGGGCGCGGGGTGCCCAATGCGAGCGCGAAGAGGCTGTTCAGGGGCTTGCCGTGGATGACGCGGGGAACGCGTGGGTCGCGGGGCGCTACAGCCAGACCATCACCTTCGACCAGATCCATGCGGCGGGCTTCAGCAATGCGGCGTTCCTGGTGAAGCTGAACGGCGCCGGGGCCGAGCAGGCGTTCCGGCGGATCAGCGGTGGCACCAGCGTGCTCGTGGGCGACCTCTGCTGGGCCGCCGATACCCTCTGGATGGTGGGGTCGCAGACCGGGAACAACCTGGTGTTCGCCGGATCGCAGGTGCCCATCGCCAGCGCATACGCGCACAGTGCCTTCGTACTGGCCTTCGGGAACCAGGCCCAACTGCTCGCGCAGCGCACCATCGGCAACGCGTCCGGCATCCGCGGTTGCGCCCTGCATGTGCGTGGTGGCGAGGTGCTCGTGGGGGGCGACTTCGCCTGCCAGGCCGATGAGCTTTCCGCATGGGCCGGTGGCAATGGGCTCTTCCTCTCCTGGGGGGCGGAGAACACCTGGGTGGCCATCCTTCGCCGGTCCGACCTTGCGATCACCTACGCACAGATGCTCGCCGACCGCGGCGGCCTGCTGTTGCGGGGACTGGTGCTCGATGCCACCCAGCGGGCCATTGCCGTCGGTGAGTTCGAGGACGACCTCTATGTACCTGCGCAGGAAGGCCGTCTCCGGGCGCTGCCCGGGGATTCCCTCATCCAGGTGGCCGGCCTGTTCGAAGCCTGTGGCGACACCACCTACTACGATGTCTCCCGGCTCTATGCGCGCGGTGTGTATGATGGCTTCCTCACCCGTGGCTTCATCCGTGACCGGCCACCGCTCGACATCTTCGACCGGTCCCTGTGCACCAAGGATCTGGCACTGTCCTTTTCGATCGTCCCAGCGTCCCCGCCCACGTGCAATGACCCCAACGTGGACCTCGCCTTTTGCGGGGAAGGGGTGTTGCAGGCGGGGTTCAACTACACCCTTGGTCCGGGCTGGACCGTCGAATGGAACGACGGGCAACAAGGTGCCCAACGCCCGGTCCTCTACACCGGCACCCATGCGGCCGACGGCATTGTGGGCCAGGGGTGCTTTTCGGCCGCGGCTTCCGTCAGCGCCGGGATCTGTCCGGCACCTCCCCGGTCCGGCATCACGGACAACATCGGCATCAACGAGCAGGATACGCTGGCCACCGACGTGGAGGTGTGCCTGCCCGCCCAATTGCAGCTGACCGCTGGCCCGCTCACCACCGATACCTGGTACTGGAGCAGTTCGCCGCCCGATACCGCCATCATCCAGACGCAGGTCTTCACGGTGCCTTCCAGCGGGCCTTGGGCCTTGTATGCCGAGGCCGGGAACGGTTGCACCAGTGCCACCCCCATCGTGGTCAACTACCTGCCGGGCCAGCAGCTGGGCACCGCGGTGGTGACACAGGGCATGAGCTTCCCCATGGATACGGATGGCAACGACACCATCAGCCTGTGCGACTTCGCCAGCCTCACCCTGGAGATCCAGGGCTCCGTCACCAACAATGGGGTCACCCTCAGCGAGAATGGCGGATTCCAGGTGCGCGATACGGTGTTCGCCCTGCCGGGTGGCCCCATCGACATTGGTGTGTTCAGCCTTGAAGAAGGTGTGCGCACCATCTTCTGCCCTTACAGTGGCGATGGCTGGTACCGCTTCATGTACATCCTCGGTATCGGTGATGGGCCCTGCCATGGCTCCTATGCACGCAGTGTGCTCATCGACAGCGTGTATGTGCAGGGCATCACCGGGCAGGAGGCCCAGGTGGACATCGTGGGCTCCATCTTCCTCTGCGATGGCGATACGGTGACCCTGACCGCGCAGACGCAGATGTCCGGCTCATTCCAGTGGGTGGCCTCCAACGGCGGGATCCTTGGACCGGCTGACAGCACCGTGATCCGGCTGTTGCGGCCCGGCTTCGTCACCGTCCAATTCATGCCCATGGACACCGGCCTCTGCGTGAGCGGTGATGCGGACGAGCATTCCGTGCAATACGTGTCCCCCCCGACCATCACCATGGATCCGCCCGACGGCCTCATCTGTCCGGGTGCTGCCGCCACCCTCACGGTGACCGGTGCATCCGGAACCTACGCGTGGTACGGCCCGGGTGGACCGCTGCCTTTCAACACCGCGATCGTGCAGGTATCGGAGCCCGGCACCTACTTCGGCGTGATGAACACGTGGGAGGGCTGTGCCTACGCGACCGGGTTGCGCACGGTGTCCGTCTATGGTACCCCGTTCATCAGTGCGGATGATGCGGTCCTATGCCCCGGTGGGTCGGTCACCGTGCAGGTGCAGCCGGCCCAGGGGGCCGATATCACGTGGGCATCCCCCCTGAGCGGCCAGGCGGCCGTGCAGACGATCACCGCACCCGGGACCTACACGTGCTCGGTCACCCTGTGCGGCAGCACGACACCGCTCACCTTCACCGTACAGGAAAGCACCGTGGAGGCCGATGTCCTTACACCGGGGCCTTACGTGCTCTGTGCGGGGGACAGCCTGCTGCTACAGGCGGCCCCCGGCCTCGCGGCGTACACCTGGCAACCTGGCAATGTGACGGATGCGGGTATCTGGGCCGCCGCACCGGGTACCTATGAGCTGGTCGGGTTCAACGCCGATGGATGCACCGATACGGCCGCTGCCGTGGTGGTGAGCACGTTCGTGTTCTCACAGGCGCTCTCCACCATTGGGGATACGGTGTGCATCGGTGACACGCTCCAGCTCACCGCTTCGGCTGGCGGTGCGCTCACCTGGTTCGCCGATGCGGAGCTGCAGCAGCCCGTGGGGCAGGGGGACGTGCTGGAACTGGTGCTTCCCCCCGGACAGGCCACGTACTATGTCGTGCAGGAGGAGTCCGGTTGCACCAGTGACCCCGTGGCGGCCTTGGCCGTGGTCGAGGTCGGGGGCAGCGTGCCGGTGGTGACGGGCGATACCCTCCTGTGCGCCGGTGAGCCGCTGCAGCTATCGGCCGGCCCGGGTTCCAGCATGCTCTGGACCACGCCGGCCGGCACGTTCGAAGGCGCATCGGTGTCCATTGGGGCCGCCGGTCCCGAGCTTTCGGGGCCGTGGTCCGTGGCGGGCCAGCTGGGGCCCTGTGCCACCGACACCGCCACGGTGCAGGTGCAGGTGAACGATCCCGTGGTGCAGCCGGTAGAGCCCGGCCCACTGGACCTCTGTCCGGGCGACAGTGTGCTGCTGGCCGCGTTGCCGGGACTGGTCTCCTACACCTGGTCGCCGGCCGGCATCGATGGGGCCACGCTGCTGGTGGGCGCGCCCGGGCCATACCAGGTGATCGGAACGGATGCGCTGGGATGCGCCGACACCTCGGCGATCATCACTGTGGTGGCGTTCAACTACGCGCAGCCGCTGTCGGCCACGGCGGAAACCGTCTGCACCGGGCAACCCATAACGGCCGCCGCGCTCGGCAGCGGTGCGATCTCCTGGTTCGCGGATGCCGATCTACAGCAGATGCTCGGCACGGGTTCCACGTTCAACGTTGCCTCCGTGCAGCCCGGCGATACGCTTTACGTGGTACAGTCGGAGGGACCCTGCACCACCGGACCGCTGGCGCTGCCGCTGGAGGCGTTGCCCGTGCCACCGGTGCCGGTGATCGCCGGGGATCCACAGATATGCGCGGGGGACGCGCTCGTACTTTCCGTCCCGGCCCTGTTCCCGGCAACATGGACCACCCCGGCGGGGACCATCAACGGCACCGAGGTGCGCATCAGCCCGGCAGGTCCCGGTGACTCCGGGGCCTACACCGTGCTTTATACGGACACGGCCTGCGCAGGTGGCGCCACCGCCGTGGAGGTGCTCGTAGCCGTGCCCGATACCATTTCCCTGGGAGCGGATACGACCATCTGCATCGGCGAAGCCCTCACCCTCTCGGCGGAGGGGTGGAGCACGGTGCTGTGGAGCGATGGCGGTTCTTCCACCTCGGTCCAGGCGGGTCCCGGCATCTGGTGGGTGGCCGTGACCGATGAGAACGGATGCGCTGCGGCGGATACCGTGGTGATCCTGGGCACGCCCTGCGTTCCAGAGGCCGGCAACGTGTTCACGCCGAACGGCGATGGTGTGAACGATGTGCTCACGTTCACCGATCCGGCCGGACGGATGTTGGTGCTCACCATCCTGAACCGTTGGGGGCAGGTGGTGTTCTCGCGCTCGGCCCCGGTGGTGCAATGGGATGGCCGGAACGGGTTCTCTGGTGAAGTGCTTCCGGAAGGGGTGTATTACTACACCCTCGAGCTGATCACGAGTGAGGGTATGGTACTACCGCGTACGGGGTATCTGCACCTGGTGCGCTGATGGCCGATCGGCCCGGGTGCGGTCCGCCGCCGATCAGGAGATGCGCTTCACGAGCCGCAGCTTGTGCGTATAGCGTTTCTCCTCCGCGCTGAAAATGCCCTGCTGGTCCACGGTGTCGATGCGCACGCGTCCGCTGGCGTGCACGATGCGGCGGTCGCTGAGCACAATGCCCACATGGATGATGCGGCCCTCGTCATTGTCGAAGAAGGCCAGGTCCCCGGGCTCCGACAGTTCCACGAACTCCACGGGATCGCCCTCCTCGGCCTGCTGCCAGGCGTCGCGCGGCAGGTAGATCCCCATGAACATGAAGAGGGCCTGGGTGAGGCCGCTGCAGTCCACGCCCCACGGTGTGCGCCCGCCCCAGAGGTAGGGTGCGCCGAGGAAGGGGTGCATGTAGGTTTCCAGGAGCTCCTCGCGGGCGCCGTTGCTACCGAGGGTGTTGGTCACGGCGTTCACCGGCACGCGCCGGCCCTGGAAGAGGATGCTGCCATCCCGGTGGAAGGGAAGCACCGCCCCATAGGGCAGCATCACCTGCCGCTCCCCAAGATCCACAATGGAGGTGTTGTCGAGCACCCGAAGGTCCGGCTCGGTGTTCGGCGTGTCGCAGGGGAGGAGCTGCTTGTTGTCCACCCAGCCCTCGTAGCCATCATGGTCGAAGCGGAGGCGGCTCCATTTCGGGGTGTGCTCGAGCACCTCGGCCGTTTCACCGAAGAGCCATTGGGTCACCATCTCGGCGCGGTCGCTCGGGTCCTTGCGGACCGGAACGATCGAGAGCGGGCAGATCACGGAGGGCATGCCTGTTGCTGGTTGAGGTCGGGGTTTCCGGGTTCCGTTCTCCGCGTTGCGCGGCAATGCAACACCAACACGTCAAGCACCGACGGGGAACGTGCGCGCGTCTGCAGGACGATCAGAGGGCCTCGATCACCAGCGCACTGGCGCCGCCGCCGCCGTTGCAGATGCCGGCGCCGCCGTACTTCGCCCCGTTCTGGCGCAGCACGTTCACGAGGGTCACGATGATCCGGGCGCCGCTGCAGCCGAGCGGGTGGCCCAGGCTCACCGCGCCGCCGTTGACGTTCACCTTCGCAGGATCCAGGCCCATGAGCTTGGTGTTGGCGATGCCCACCACGCTGAACGCTTCATTCAGTTCAACGTAGTGCAGGTCGCCCATCTTGAGGCCGGCTTTCTCCACCGCGCGGGGCAGGGCTTTGGCGGGGGTGGTGGTGAACCATTCGGGGGCCTGCTCGGCGTCGGCATAGCTCAGGATGCGGGCCATGGGCTTCAGTCCAAGGGCCCTGGCCTTGTCGGCGCTCATCAGGACCAGCGCGGCCGCTCCGTCGTTGATCGTGCTGGCGTTGGCGGCCGTAACGGTGCCGTCCTTCTGGAACACGGGCTTCAGCGCGGGGATCTTGTCGAAGCTCACGTTCCTGAACTCCTCGTCCTCGCTCACCACCACGTCGCCCTTGCGCGTCTTCACGGTAACGGGCACCACCTCGTCCGTGAACTTGCCGGCGGCCCAGGCGGCGGCGCTGCGCTTGTAGCTTTCGATGGCGAACGCGTCCTGCTCCTCGCGGCTGATGTTGTGCTCCTTCGCACAGAGCTCCGCGCTGACGCCCATGGCGGTCTGGTGGTACACGTCGGTGAGGCCGTCCTTCACGATGCCATCGACCAGCTGGCCGTGGCCGTAGCGATAGCCGTAGCGGCCTTTCTCCACATAGTACGGGGTCTGGCTCATGCTCTCCATGCCGCCGGCCACCACCACCTCGGCATCGCCGAGCAGGATGTCCTGGGCGGCCATCATGATGGCTTTCATGCCGCTGGCGCACACCTTGTTCACCGTGGTGCAGGCCACTTCATTGGGCAGGCCGGCGAACCGAGCGGCCTGGCGGGCGGGGGCCTGGCCCAGGTTGGCCTGGAGCACGCTGCCCATGATCACCGCGTTCACGTCACCGGGCGTGATCCCGGCCTTCTCCACAGCGGCTTTCACGGCGGTGGCGCCGAGCTGGGTGGCCGGCACGTCGGCCAGGGCGCCGCCGAAGCTGCCGATGGGGGTGCGGACTGCGGAAACGATCACGACTTCACGGGCCATGGAGGTGTTTTTTTGAGGGCAGCGAAAGTAGCCATCGATGGGCG
>Ga0315900_10011440_pt1 | contig 10989 bp, 9 predicted proteins | sample LakEriMetagenome_FD_203521 | JGI IMG/M metagenome (GOLD analysis project Ga0315900, IMG submission 203521) | Freshwater fungal communities from buoy surface, Lake Erie, Ohio, United States - Buoy 12 MA114 | ecosystem: Environmental > Aquatic > Freshwater > Lake > Lake biofilm | place: USA: Lake...
ACCCTCTCTGTTTTTTGTACTTTAGGCACACTCCCTGTGGTCTATAAATTCTTTCCGTTTTACAACCATTACTTAGGGCCAAAGAAAAACGAATTACCATTTTTAACGCTAATCATTAACCTTATTGGTTTTGGATTAATGATGTGGATTGGTTGGGAGAACAAAGATTTCATCATCCGAAAGTTAGGTAAATCTCCAAGCCTTGCTACCTACTTTAACTATGTGTATCCCTATACTTTCTTTTTAATGATTTTTTATTGGCTTGAGGCTTTTGCTTGGGGATTACAAAAAGGGGTCTTCACAAATTTTTTAAGAGAAACAGCAGTCAGAATTTTGACAACTATCTTGATTCTTGGAGTTGGATTAAAATGGCTTAATCTCGACCAATTCATTTTGCTTTTTAGTGGTATTTATGTTATTCCTACCTTATTATTGATTTATAACTTATCTACTTCGCATGAATGGTCATTTAGAAGTTTTAAAATAAGTGGTGTTACAAAGCGCCTAAAGTGGAAGATGCTCAATTTTGCTTTATTTGTTTTCGCAGGTCAGTTTTTTAATTTACTTGCTAGAACCAATGATACTGCAATGATTGTAGTAATTAAAGGCCTTAGTGACGCAAGCATATTCGCTATTGCTACCTATGTAGCAGCCATTATGGAAATCCCACAAAGAAGTCTAAATGCAATAAGTATTCCTGTATTGGCTAAGTCATGGAAGGATAAAGACTTTGCAAATATCAAGCACGTGTATCATAAAAGTGTTTCCAATCTTTTAGCCATTGGATTACTACTATTTGGATTGATCTGGTTGAACATCGAAAACCTTGTTGCATTTTTAAATTGGGTCAGCAACAAAGAAGGAGGAGGCTATGATGCTTTAGTGCCAATTATTTTTATAATGGGTCTGGCAAAATTAATTGACCTAGCTACAGGCGTGAATGGACAAATTATTGGCACTTCTAATTATTGGAGATTCGATTTTTTTACCAACCTATTCTACATTGTTTTATCTATTCCTTTGAATTTTTATTTGATTTCTAACTATTCATTAATAGGCTTGGCATATTCCAATTTAGCTGCGCTTACTTTATACAATAGTGTTCGCTTTTTATTCTTGTATAAGAAATTTAATTTACAGCCATATACCTTAAAGCACGGATTATTTTTGATCATCAGTATCGCCTTGATGTTTCTAATTTATATTATCCCTTCTACTTCCAATTTCGTAATGAATATTGCTATTAAATCTAGCATCTACGGCCTTGGTTTCTATGGCCTAATTATTTGGATCAATCCTGCACCTGAACTAAAAGAGCTTGTTCAAGGATTTTTGAAAAATAACTTATTCGGATTTTTAAGGCGCTAATTGCTTTACTTTTTCTAAAAATAATTGCATCCCCTGTTGCATTGTATCAGTCAATTGATACGCAATATTCTTAGTGTAATAAGTCTCCATGTCATAACCATGCTTTCTAGCAGGAAGTTGATTTAATACTTCATCAATATGCTCCACCCCATAGGCATTGGCGTTATTAAACAAAGTTTTAAAATCATCTGGTATTGGTTGATTCGACATCCATGCAGCAAATACAAAAGGTAAACCAGTATGTTCAATCCAAGCCTCTCCTAAATCATATACATATTCAAACTCTGTTAAATTAGCCAGTGCCCTGTCCCCAATAATGACACCAGCAGTTGTTCCCTCTATAGCCTGGATATAATCCTCTTGAGCATGTAAAAATTGAATGTCCTTTTTCCAATACTCTTTTAATAAAATTCGAGCCAATTGAACGGATGTTCGGCTTTGATAGTCCAGGTAGATGGATGCTATTTGCTCCATAGGCACTTTACTGAAAATAGCAACTGATGCCACCTTAGTTTTAGTGCCTATACAGTAGTCCGAAACGATATGTGGATTTGATAACAAAGGTGTTATGGCTACTGGGACCAATCCAATATCAATCTGGCCATCGATCAATGCTTGAGCTACCTTTGCTGGATAGTCTTTAACCAGTTCTATTTTTGATAAAAAATCAGCCTTTTCTATCCCCAATAATAAGGGTTGAGTGTTGAAATAACTTACCACCCCAATGCGCCATCTCTTGTCCAATTGAATTAACTTTGTGCAAAGATATTCATTCAAATTGTTTTAAAGCAAACTATATGTCTCAATTAAGCGCAATTTCACCAATCGATGGTCGTTACCACAAACAAACAGCAGCACTTGGTGCTTATTTTTCTGAATATGCCCTAATTAGGTACCGAGTATTGGTAGAAGTGCACTACTTTTTGTTTTTAGGTGATAAGAAGTTTTTTAAAGTGCCTGTAGGTTTAAGAAAAGCTTTATTGGATGTAGTAGAAAATTTTTCGGAGGAAGATGCGGCAAAAATCAAGACGATTGAAGCTACTACCAACCATGATGTAAAAGCTGTTGAATACTTTTTAAAAGAAATTTTAGACCAACATAAAGCAAGCGCATTAAAAGAGTGGATTCATTTTGGATTGACTTCTCAGGACATCAATAATACAGCTATTCCGCTTAGTTGGAAAAATGCAATGGAATCTGAAATTTTACCAGCCTATATTAATTTACAAAACAGATTATACCAATTTGCAAAGCAATGGAAGAAAGTGCCTTTACTTGCCAGAACACATGGTCAATCTGCTTCTCCAACCACTTTAGGAAAAGAGATCATGGTATTTGTAGAAAGAATCAACCATCAAATAGAATTGTTTAGCAGCATTCCTTATGCAGCTAAATTTGGCGGTGCTACAGGCAATTACAATGCACATCATATCGCCTATCCAAAGAAAAATTGGGTATCATTAGGGAACGAATTTGTGGATGATGTGTTAGGCCTTGAGCGTATGCAGTTCACCACGCAAATTGAGCACTACGATCATTTTGCTGCACATTGCGATAACTTAAAAAGAATAAACACCATATTGATTGACTTAACTCGAGATATCTGGACCTATATTTCTATGGATTACTTTAAACAACAAACCAAAAAAGGTGAAGTTGGATCAAGTGCGATGCCACATAAAGTCAATCCAATTGATTTTGAAAATGCAGAAGGAAATTTAGGCATCGCGAATGCTTTATTGGAGCACCTTTCAGCGAAGCTCCCTATTAGTAGATTACAAAGAGACTTAACCGATTCAACAGTCTTAAGAAATATTGGTGTACCTATTGGTCATATCACGATTGCTATTAATTCTATTGAAAAAGGTTTAGGAAAGTTGATTTTAAATGAAGTGAAAATCAATGAAGACCTTGAAAATAACTGGGCGGTTGTGGCCGAAGCAATACAAACCATTTTGCGTCGCGAACAATATCCTAATCCTTATGAGGCATTAAAAGATTTAACAAGAGGCAATAGCAAAATTGATAAAAAGTCCATGCACAAATTCATTGATGGATTAAAAATTACTGTTGCTTTGAAAAAAGAATTAAAGAAGATCACCCCTCAGAATTATACAGGTGTGACAGCGGAGTATTAATAAATCTATATTGAATCAATTGTATCTTCGTCACTATTCTCTTCCTCAATAGTGTCTGCACTTGGTGGTACAATTTTTTTTCTGACTTCTTTTTTAGCCAATAAATAATGTATCGGCGCCATCCCCTCTTTTTCTATAGCCATGGTCAACACTTCGGCTGTGGCTTGTGCATCTCCCCAAGCACGGTGTCTACCTTCTATGCGAATACCCAAGTCGCGCGTTAAAGAACCTAATCCATATTTAGCTAAACCAGGAAATACTTTTTTACTTAATCGAATGGTACACAATTTAGGTGCGGACCAATCATAGCCAGACTTGCCTAATAAGTATCTAACAAAAGAATAATCAAAGCTTGCATTGTGGGCTACAAAAATGCGGTCTTTCAATAAATTGTATATCTGGGGTGCTACTTCTTCAAAAATTGGTGCTTGAGCGACCATTTCGTCACTAATGCCCGTCATATTCACAATGAATGGAGGAATTTTTTGTCTTGGATTCACCAAAGTCACATATTTACCTGTTACTTCCACTCCATTATGCATCACAATTGCGATTTCGGTGATCCCATGTGTGTGGGGCATCCCGCCAGTGGTCTCTATGTCTACAATTGCAAATTCCATAAGGCTCCAAGTTCGCATTTTTTTGTCAATAATAGCTAGCGGCTTTTCCTTATTTTTGTAACTCATTATAGGAAAAGCAATTAGCATGGAATTGAGTAAAAATTTTATACCGGGAGCAGTAGAGACTAAATGGTATCAGCATTGGATTGACCGGGGGTATTTTCACAGTGTACCTAATGACAAGCCAGCTTATACCGTGGTCATCCCTCCTCCTAATGTGACCGGTGTTTTACACATGGGCCATTGCTTGAACAATACCATTCAGGATATTTTAGTGCGTCGTGCACGTATGCAAGGAATGAATCCTTGTTGGGTGCCTGGAACAGATCATGCTTCTATTGCAACTGAAGCAAAAGTGGTTGCGATGTTGAGAGAAAGAGGGATCGCAAAATCATCCTTAAGCCGCGAAGAATTTTTGAGTTATGCTTGGGAGTGGAAGGAAAAATACGGCGGTATTATTTTACAGCAATTAAGGAAGATGGGATGTAGTTTGGATTGGGAGCGTACTGCTTTTACCATGGACCCAGACTATTATGAAACTGTTATAAAAGTATTTATTGATTTATACAAGAAGGGAAAAATTTATCGTGGAAAACGCATGATCAATTGGGATGTAAAGGCAAAGACTGCATTGAGTGACGAAGAAGTGATTCATAAGGAAGTCAATGGAAAGATGTACCATATTAGGTACAAATTAGATTTGCCTGGTGAGGAGTTTATTACCATCGCCACTGTGCGACCTGAAACCATTTTTGGAGATACCGCTATTTGTGTGCACCCTAAAGATCCTAGGTATACGCATTTAATTGGCAAGCATGCTTTTGTCCCAATGATCAATAGACGCATTCCTATTATTGCAGATGATTATATTGAAATTGAATTCGGAACTGGTGCATTGAAAGTAACACCAGCGCATGATATCAATGATTTTAACTTAGGACAAAAACATGGTTTAGAAGTAATAGAAACCTTGAACGAGGATGGCACGATGAACGATGCTGCGCCAATGTATATTGGAAAAGACAGAATAGAAGTAAGAAAAATCATTGCCGCAGATTTAGAAGCTTCGGGTAATTTAGTGAAAATAGAAGACTATGTGAATCAAGTTGGTTTTAGCGAAAGAACAGATGCCATTGTGGAACCAAGATTGAGTTTGCAGTGGTGGGTGGATATGAAAAAATTAGCTACACCTGCTTTAGAAAAAGTAATGTCGGATGAAATTCATTTTCATCCTGCTAAATTTAAAAATGTATACCGTCATTGGATGGAGAACATCAAAGACTGGTGTATCAGTAGACAATTATGGTGGGGACACAGAATACCAGCATGGTATGATCAAGAGGGAAATGTGTTTGTGGAAGCTAGTCTTGAAAAAGTGCACGCTACTTATCCAGAAACAGTTGGTAAAGAATTGTATCAAGACGCCGATTGTTTAGACACCTGGTTTAGTAGTTGGTTATGGCCTATCGAAGTATTCAAAGGCATGTCGAATCCAAACAATGCTGAAATTAATTATTACTACCCTACTTGCACTTTAGTAACCGCGCCAGAAATTATTTTCTTCTGGGTGGCGAGGATGATTATGGCAGGCGAAGAATACATGGACAAGATTCCATTTAAGGATGTATACTTTACTGGTATTGTGCGTGATAAGCAAGGCAGAAAAATGAGTAAGAGCTTGGGCAACTCACCAGACTTACTAGGATTGATAGACCAATATGGTGCAGACGCAGTTCGTTTTGGAATCATGATAGCCTCTCCTGCCGGAAATGATTTATTATTTGATGAGTCTACTTTAGAGCAAGGAAGAAATTTCAATAGCAAACTTTGGAATGCGACGAAACTATTAAAAATGTGGGAGCCACGTCAAAGTAACGAAGGCCCTATTCCTGAGGATGCAGCATTTGCAATGGATTGGTTCCAAGCAAAACTAAGTGCCACACAATTAGAGGTAGATGAGATGCTTAAAACATTCCGATTAAGCGAAGCCTTGAAAACAATTTATGGATTGATATGGGATGATTATTGTAGTTGGTATTTAGAATGGATCAAGCCAGGCTATGAGCAACCTATTCATACGACCGTGTTTGAAAAAAGTATTGCATTCTATGATGATTTGCTTCAATTATTACATCCTTTTATGCCATTCATCACCGAGGAGATTCACCATATGCTAAAAACCCAAACACAGGATTTATGTGTGAAGGAGTTAGCAACAGTGAGCAAAGTAGACGAATCTGTATTGCATGCTGGCGTACTTTTAAAGAATGTGATTTCTACTTTACGTGATGCTAGAAATAAAAATCAAATTAAACCTAAGGATACGATTGAAGTGCATATCCAATCAGATAATAATGCAGCCTACAAAACCATACAAAACATTTTAGCAAAGCAAGTCAATGCTAAAAGCGTGGGATATACCAATGCGCCAATTGGATCAAGCATTGTGGTGGCATTAGAAAAAGATAAATTTTACTTAGTAGCAGACCAAGCAATTGATACGGTTGGTTTAAAGGAAAATTTATTAAAAGATTTAGCACATCAAAAAGGTTTCTTGGAAAGCGTTGAAAAGAAATTAGCGAATGAAAAGTTTGTTCAAAATGCGAAACCAGAAATAATTGCCATTGAACAAAAAAAGAAAGCAGATGCTTTAGCTAGAATCCAAACCATTGAAGAAAGTTTAGCGCAATTATAAAATTGATGACCCATCTTTGTAAAGACTAATTTTTATCCTTCATATCTATGAATCAAATGATGCTTAGAACAGCTACTTTAACGGATTGCGAACTCATCCGATCTATTTCTGAGCGCACCTGGCCCAGCACTTATGGGCATATCATCTCTCAGGAGCAAATTGATTTCATGTTGGACTGGATGTATAGTGATGAATCATTAGAAAAACAAATGGATTCGGGTTGCGTATTTTATATTGCAAGTATCAAAAAAGAAAACGAGCAATGGGAAGATGTAGGATTTTGTTCAGTAAGCCCCGAAGAAGAAGAAGAAGAAAATAATAGTACTGAAAAAGTCGAAGGTTCAAAAGCGCACAAACTAAATAAGCTATACGTCCTCCCCTCCGCTCAAGGCACTGGCGCTGGCAAGGCTTTATTAGTTAAAGCAATTGAATTTACTAAAGCAGCTGGCTCAAGTTCCCTCTTCTTACAAGTGAACAAGCAGAATGACGCTTATACCTTTTATTTAAAGCATGGATTTGTAAAAGAACAAGAATTCAAGTTCGATATTGGCAATGGCTTTTTTATGGACGATTATGTCATGCGTTTGAACTTTTAACCTTTAGGGTTTTTATCTTCTTTAAACCCAATGATATTTCTTTCATTCCATTTGACTCTGGTAATACTCAAATCTAATAAGTGCTCAATAGTATCATAAATTTTATTGAGCTGAACATCGTGTTCACCTATCCTTTCTCTAATTTCTTGAAGTTGTCCTTTTATAGTTGCATTTTTAATTAACACTCTCTTCATTTCAATAAACATTCTAATTATTGAAATATTCATCTTAACGGCTTTTTCACTCTTCAAAGTACCAGATATCATTGCAACGCCATGTTCAGTGAAAGCAAATGGTGTTAAATTTTTGTTTCTTTTATATCCGGATAATATCACAGATTGTGACATCATCTCATCCCATTCTTTTTCGGTCAATCTAAACATAAAATCTGCAGGAAACCTTTCAATATTTCTTTTGACTGCCTGGTTTAAAGTTTTTGTATCTACTTCATACAAAAACGCCAAGTCAAAATCAAGCATTACCATTTCGCCTCTTATTTCATGTATTTTTTGTTGAATCAAACTAATTTCTGTCATTATTTAAAATTTGACAAGTAAAATAGACATTAAAACAATTGAAGATTTAAGTATAAATACCTTTCTAGGGTATGCGGTCACAATTTGTGACCGCATACCTTCAGATTTACCCTATGTGGTCACAAATTGTGACCACATACAATTAGAAAAAAAGCTATGAAGTAATTAAATCTTAGAAATCAACACTCCCTTTAAACTAAGTTGGCGGTCGCTTGGATTGATTAAAATATCAATCTTGTTTTTGTATCTTTTATTCATGACATCATGAATAAACCAAATGCCATTAAACTTTCCTGCATTGGTTAACATTACTTTATCTCCGAAAGAAAATAATTCTTTTAAATCTCTACTAATGGCAATCACTCTATGCTTTTTTGGATTCAAACTATCTAATTTAAAACCACTTGCTGTAATTAAAGGTGTACTATCTGTTTCGGTCGTATCTGCTTTATAGGTACTTAAAGAAACAACCTTCATTGATTTTAACACAAAAGGATATTGCATTACAATCGCTTTATGCCCTGGTCTTAAACAATAAAAAGACCCCACTACGATGAATAGGATGAACCCCATACCTAGATACTTATTATATTTCATAATAAAGTGTTTCATAAGTGATGATGATTATACTATTAAATGGGTTTGTTTAACGACACCCATAATAAAAACGCTTTGTACCTGGCTTATATTGTCGGCCTGGCTTAATTTGTTGACGTGGAAATTGTAATAACTGTTCATATCCTCGGTCACAATCTTGAGCATAAAGTCAAATTCACCCGAAATGCTATAGCATTCCACCACATCGGGTAAGTCATTTATTAGCTTAATAAACTGACCCCCCGACTGCTTACTGTGCTGATTTAGAGAGACATAACAAATGACCATCAACCCCTTTTTCACTTTTGTCCCATCAATTAAAGTGGCGTATTGCTTAATGACCCCTCCAGCCTCTAGCCTTTTAATACGCTCATGCACTGGCGTGGTGCTCAAATGAATTTGATCGGCAATTTCTTTTACAGTGATCCTCGCATTCTGTTGTAAGAGGCGTAAAATGGCTAAATCCTTTTCGTCTAAGGAGATAGATTGTGGAACAATAGCCGAATCTACTAATGAAGCATTGTTTTTCATATTATTTTAGCATAAATCATCATAAAAATAGTAAATATTAGCTGAATATCCTAAAAATATCAAATATTTTGTCATTTTATCCTACAAAACTACCTTTACACTCTAAAAAAATAAATATGTCAGGTTTACAAAACATCGATTTTAGCCTACCTTATAAAGTAGCAGATATTTCCCTAGCAGATTGGGGACGTAAAGAGATTCGTTTAGCAGAAGCAGAAATGCCAGGCTTAATGAGTATTCGTGAAGAATATGGTCCTAGTCAACCATTAAAAGGGGCACGTATTGCTGGTTGTTTACACATGACCATCCAAACAGCTGTATTGATTGAAACTTTAACTGCTTTAGGAGCAGAAGTAAAGTGGAGCTCTTGTAATATCTTCTCTACACAAGACCAAGCTGCTGCTGCGATTGCTGCAACAGGTGTGGGTGTATTTGCTTGGAAAGGTCAATCTATTGAAGAAGGTGACTGGTGTATTGAGCAAACATTATTTTTCGGCGGTGAAGATCGTCCTTTAAATATGATTTTGGATGATGGTGGTGATTTAACCAATATGGTATTAGATAAGTACCCACAATTTGTGTCTGGTATCAAAGGTTTGAGTGAAGAGACAACAACTGGTGTACATCGTTTATATGAGCGTATGGCTAAAGGCACATTGCCAATGCCTGCGATTAATGTGAACGATTCAGTAACTAAGTCTAAGTTCGATAATAAATACGGTTGTCAAGAATCATTAGTAGATGCGATTCGTCGTGCAACTGATGTGATGATGGCTGGTAAGGTAGCTGTGGTTGGTTCTTACGGTGACGTAGGAAAAGGTTCTGCAGCATCTTTACGTGGTGCTGGTTGCCGTGTGATTGTAACTGAGATTGATCCTATCTGTGCTTTACAAGCTGCAATGGATGGATATGAAGTAAAACGTATGATTGATGCTGTGAAAGAAGCGGATATCATTGTGACTGCATCTGGTTGTAGAGACTTGATCAACGAAAAGCATTTTAGAGTGATGAAGGATAAAGCGATTGTATGTAATATCGGTCACTTTGATATTGAAATTGATATGGCTTGGTTGAATCAAAATTATGGTCACACAAAAGACACTATCAAACCACAAGTTGATTTATACAATATCGATGGTAAAGATGTAATCGTTTTAGCAGAAGGCCGTTTAGTAAACTTAGGTTGTGCAACTGGTCACCCATCTTTTGTGATGAGTAACTCTTTCTCTAACCAAACATTAGCGCAAATTGAATTGTGGATGAACCATAAGAACTACGAAAACAAAGTGTATGTATTGCCTAAGCATTTAGATGAGAAGGTAGCACGTTTACACTTAGCTAAAGTAGGTGCACAATTAGACGAATTAACAGAAGAGCAAGCAGCTTATTTAGGTATACCTAAAGCAGGTCCATTTAAGTCTGACGCTTACAGATACTAGTCTTTAAGACAAAAAGAAATAACAATTTCTCCCTATTAACCCATGTTGATTTTATCAGCATGGGTTTTTTATTTTCAGTACCTTTAAGGAACGAATAAAATTAGTATTATGGGATTCAAAAAAATCATTACTCTATTTATTGCAGCCTTAGCAACATGCACTATCCAAGCACAACAAGTAAAGCTTATTCCAGAACCAAGTTCCTTACAAATGGGCAATGGCAGTTTCAAGTTGCCTAATGTAATTTCGATTCAAGTTCCTACAGTATTTGAATCAATAGCTACAACAATGAGCGAAAGATTTAAAGCAGTAACAGGCAAAAGCGTACTACAATCCAACCAAAAAAATGCCACCATCCGTTTTGAACAAGTTCAAGACAATACATTAGGTAAAGAAGGATATCATTTAACGATTAATGAAAAAGGCATACATGTAAAAGCACAAACCTACGCAGGTGCATTGTATGCAT
>Ga0315900_10011442_pt1 | contig 10989 bp, 8 predicted proteins | sample LakEriMetagenome_FD_203521 | JGI IMG/M metagenome (GOLD analysis project Ga0315900, IMG submission 203521) | Freshwater fungal communities from buoy surface, Lake Erie, Ohio, United States - Buoy 12 MA114 | ecosystem: Environmental > Aquatic > Freshwater > Lake > Lake biofilm | place: USA: Lake...
TCCTCCACAAATTGAGTCACATCTAAGAGTCCTAAGGATACATAATAGGCAAGGTGACTTTCTATTGTTCCAGCAACCATGCTTCGTTCGGTAGCAATTTCTTCAATAGATTTCCCGCTTTTGAATAAATCAAAACTGATGCGTTTGGTATCGGGTTTCTCTTTTTTTTCAGTCACCCCTTTTTCTTTTTTTGTCTTTTTCTTTTTGGTTTCAGAAAGGATTGCACCCACTTCCGTTACACGTTCTTCATTTTCTTTGCTTGTATGGATGGTTTCTTTCGAAAATTCAATATTGTTATTAGCAGAAAGCACCATTGCTTGTGCTTTTTGGATCAATTGCAATTGTTTAAAAAAAAGTGCATCCAATTCTGTCAATTCTTGCAGGTATGTTTTGATACGTTTTTCGTCTTTTAACTTTTCTAGTTGTGTCAATACTTTTTTTGAAAAACCTTTTAGTATGGGACTAAAATGCACTTGAGCAGCAGTTACACGGTCGAGCAACTGCTGCTTGTAGTCAGGAGCATTTGATTGAAAAATAACTGCTAATTGATTAATGAATTTATCCGCAACAACTTTACTTGCTTCTAATTCCTTGTATAATTCATTCGCCCAATCGAAGTGTTTTTGTTTGGCCGATTTCTGTTCATCTTTTTGATAGCTTTCTAAATGCAATTTTAATTTACAAGCGGTGTCTGCAAAACTGAAACATTGAATAATGTAATTTTTAAAAAAAGTATGTGATTCTTTTTCGAAAATTGAATCTAATTCATCTGTAGTGTCTTTCGAATTACTAAATAGCTTGATTGTTTCATCAATGCTTATGCTGTTATAATTGATAGGTGATGCCAGCACCAAACCATTTAAAGATGTTAATCGTGATAAAGCAACATACACTTGACCAGGTGCAAAGGCACTGCCAATATCAATAATTGCCTTGTCGAATGTTAAACCCTGACTCTTGTGAATGGTGATTGCCCAAGCAAGTTTGATTGGGTATTGAGTGTATGTGCCTACAATCTTTTCCTCAATCTCATTTGTCATTTCATTGAGTGAGTACTTAATGTTTTGCCACTCATATTTTTCAACACTCACTGGTTTTGAATTGTCCTCGAACTGTACTTCAATTTTGCTTGAATTGATATCCGAAATACGTCCTATTTTTCCGTTAAAAAAACGTTGAGCACCTGTAGGATCATTTTTGATGAACATAATTTGTGCTCCTTTTTTTAACTCTAAGTTTTGATCAATTGGATAGGCAAACTCATTGAAATCGCCTGTTGATTCCGCTTTAAAGAAATAGGAGGAAGTGGTCAGTTTTTGTAATTCCTGTTTGTTTAAACTATCCGCTTTGTGATTATGTGTTGTAAGTTGAATGTAGTTTTCGTTACTGGCAGGAATAAAATTAGGTTTGTAAAAGGTGTTTAATAGTTCTATGTCCTTCGCTGTTACTTGGTTGGTTCGTAAATTGTTTAAAACCGAAATAAAGGTATTGTCCGCCTGACGGTATATTTTATCCAATTCGATGTACAAAGGTTTGTTGTTTTGTAATACTTGGGCATCAAAAAAGAATGGCGATTTGTAATACGATTTTAAATAATTCCATTCATCATCTTTTACCACAGGTGGCAATTGAAGCATATCGCCAATGAACAATACCTGAACACCACCAAATGGAATTGCATTTTTTCTACGTACACTTCTTAAAACAGTATCCATTGCATCGAGCAAATCGGCACGCAGCATACTTACTTCGTCAATGATGAGTAATTCTAATTCCTGAATTAATTTTCGTTTGGTGCTATTCAATTGTAATTGTTTGAATAGGGTAGTTGGTGTATTTATTTTTGAGTTTTCAGTAAAATTAGCATTGGCATTACGATCAGGAATAAATGCGCCAAATGGCAATTGAAATAAGGAATGCAAGGTTACACCACCAGCATTGATAGCTGCTATTCCTGTGGGTGCTGCAATAACCGTGTTTTTATAAGTATGTTTAATGATGTATTTTAGAAAGGTGGTTTTTCCTGTTCCCGCTTTCCCGGTTAAGAATACATTTTTGTTGGTATTGTTAATGAATTTAGAGGCAATGGATGCTTCTCTATTTTCATTTGTTGTGCCTTGCATGAATTGTTTAATTATTTACAAGGCTAAATTATAGATTTATATCTTGAGAGTCGGTAATAATCGGATAAGTTTTAAACAGATTTTATTTGAAGGTTGGCTTTATCAAAAACAAGTTTCAATTTACTTGATTTGTATTTGTAATTTATTTCCCGATACAGAACCTCGAGAAGATATTTGTTAAAAGGTCGTCACTTGAAATCTCTCCTGTAATAGTACCTAAATGGTGTAATGCTTGACGGATATCCATTGCAAGGAAGTCGCCCGAAACATTGCTGTTAAGTCCTTCTAATACTTTTATTAATGCACTGTTGGTATGACGCAATGCCTCCACATGGCGTGCATTCGTAACTATGGTTTCGGTAACGTTTACCGTTGAGTTGTCAAATAGCGTTACTAAATGTTTTTTTAATTCATCAATACCGGTTTGTTCTTTTGCCGAAATAAAAATCAAGTTTTTAAATTCTGCAAATTCACGGTACGTATATTCCATATCTTCTTTGTCAGTTTTATTGGCTACTAATACCAATTGTGAATTGTGAAGATGTGGTTCTATTTCTGCAACAATTTGTTTTAATTCATTAGGCGTTATTTCGTGAACATCAAATAAATAAATAGCGATGCTCGACAATTTAATTTGTTCGTATGCTCTTTCTACACCTATGCTTTCGATAATGTCGGTTGTTTCACGAATACCTGCAGTATCAATAAAGCGGAACAAAACTCCATCAATACTAATTTCATCTTCAATCACATCACGCGTTGTTCCTGGTATTTCACTAACAATTGCTTTTTCTTCATTCAGTAAAGCATTTAGCAAAGTCGATTTTCCAGCATTGGGTTTTCCAACAATGGCAACCGGGATTCCATTTTTAATAACGTTTCCAACTTCAAATGAATCGATCAATCGTTGAACAATACGTTGAATGCTGGTAACTAAATTTTTTAAATCACTGCGGTCAGCAAATTCAACATCTTCTTCCGAAAAGTCGAGTTCCAACTCTATTAAGGATGCAAAGTCGATGAGGTTCTGACGAAGCAATTTTATTTTGTTCGAAAAGCCACCACGCATTTGTTGCATGGCAACTTGGTGTGAGGTAGCTGAATTGGAAGATATTAAATCGGCAACAGCTTCGGCTTGCGATAAGTCGAGTTTACCATTTAAAAATGCACGCAAGGTAAATTCGCCTTGAGTTGCCAAACGAGCACCTTTACGAATAAACAACTGAATGATTTGTTGTTGAATGTAAGGTGAGCCATGGCAAGAAATTTCAACTGTATTTTCGGCCGTGTACGAATGAGGTGCTTTGAACACACTTGCTAAAACTTCATCTAGAATAACATCCCCATCGTGAATTACCCCAAAATGAATGGTATGGGTTTTAACTTCTTCTAAGTTCTTCTTTTTTAGCGTTTTAGTGCCAAAAACACTGTTGCAAATGCGAATGGCATCGGGGCCCGACAAGCGAATAACACCAATAGCGCCAATGCCTTGAGGGCTGGCTAATGCAACAATGGTTTCGGTATGTAGGCTTTTGGTCAAAATACAATCGTTTTATCCGACTAAATTAACCTAAATCCCTTAATTGGCAACCATCTTAGTAAAAAAAAAGAATTTCCTTTGTAATAATGGCTTAAAACTATAATTTAGCGTTCGCAAAATTGATGAATCCGAACAGATTCGACAATAACTAAGAACCATTAACAAACAATCAAACAAATGAGCGTATTAGTAAATAAAAATTCGAGAGTAATTGTACAAGGTTTTACAGGTAGCGAGGGAACTTTCCATGCTGGACAAATGATTGAGTACGGAACCAATGTAGTTGGTGGTGTTACTCCTGGTAAAGGTGGTTCTACTCATCTTGATAAACCAGTTTTTAATACTGTTAAAGAAGCGGTTGACAAAGCGGATGCAAACGTGTCGATTATATTTGTGCCACCAGCATTTGCTGCTGATGCAATTATGGAATCTGCTGAAGCAGGTATCAAAGTAATCATTTGTATTACAGAAGGTATTCCTGTAAAGGATATGATTGCTGTTAAAGAATATTTAAAAGATAAAGATTGCCGTTTAATCGGTCCAAACTGTCCAGGTGTTATTTCTGCTGATGAAGCAAAAGTGGGTATTATGCCAGGATTCGTTTTCAAAAAAGGAAATGTTGGTATCGTATCTAAATCAGGTACTTTAACATACGAAGCTTCTGACCAAACTGTAAAAGCAGGCTTAGGAATTACGACTGCAATTGGTATTGGTGGAGATCCAATTATTGGAACAACAACAAAAGAAGCAGTTGAATTATTAATGAATGATCCAGAAACACATGGTGTAATCATGATTGGTGAAATTGGTGGTAACTTAGAAGCAGATGCTGCTCGTTGGGTTAAAGCTGACGGTAACCGTAAACCAGTTGTAGGATTTATTGCAGGTGAAACTGCACCTAAAGGTCGTACAATGGGTCATGCTGGTGCTATTGTTGGTGGTGATGATGATACTGCAGAAGCAAAAAAGAAAATTATGCGTGAGTGCGGAATCATTGTTGTTGATTCACCTGCTGATATCGGAAAAGCAATGGCAAAAGCATTGGCTGAAGATTCTCGTAAAGCGAGTCCTCACCACCATGCAAACAGAGTTGACTAATTAAAATTGATTATCATAAAAACAAAAAGCTCCGAAAGATTTCTTTCGGAGCTTTTTTGTTTTATCTAATATCTGTTATCTAATATCCTACTTCTTCTTTCCAATCTTATATACAAAGCCTAAGGTTAATCCACCAGTTGCAGCAGAAGTTGGTTCGTATTTATTGTAAATGAATGAATCGCTTAAATCTTGACCCAATGCATCCACACCTTTTAAATCGGTAAAGCTATATTGTAAGCGCATACCTACTAAAATAGCCATTGGACTTTCATCTCCAAATGGAATAGCTGCTCCAAATCCTAAAACTCCTGAGAAATAAGAGCTAGCAAAGTTCTTTGAAACAGAAGCTGATATTGCAGTGTCAGCATTCATGTAGTTTCCTGTACGTTTGTAATCAGCAGATGAAATCATATTGTATTGAGCACCTACTTCAAGGTAAGCACCACCCGTTGATTTTAATTTAAACATTACAGGAACCTGAATCGTGCTTAAGTTTATACTTGATGTATAGTCGGTTGTATTTAAAACAACTCCTCCTACCTTTGTCTCTAACTTCCCAGTATAAGCGGCTTTGTGGTTACCCATCAAACCTTCAATTCCAAATCCAACATTTCCAAAATAAGCAGCAAAGCCCAAACCATAATTGAACCCCCAGCCCATGTCGTAATCTTGACTATCGCCTGTATTCGATACGTTATTATTGAATAACCAAGTTGAATTAGCTAAACCTTTTGCGTGTATTTCAAAGGTGTTTACTTTTTCTTTTTTTGCTGCTTCTTGCGCAAATGTTGAAACGCTTATTGCTGAAGCAATTACGAATAGAGAGATTTTTTTCATGATTAATGGGATATTGTTTTCTCAAATGTAAAAACAATGTTTTAATATTCCTATTGTAGGATTATTCTGATTTTATACCCCTTATTATTTTTCATTGAGATTATTGATGCTTTAGTGCAACAAAATGAACAATGAAAGTCGATGGAAATTTAAAAACAATGTTGAACGTTAATAATAAGTGCATTCCTCTTTACCTATTAATAAACAAAACACCATTCATTCTATCACTAAAAGGAGCGAAGGTGACAGTAGGTAATAAACCCAAAGAAGCGATGCTTGATGATTATAAGCGTTTTACGCGTGCTCGACTTAACAATGTCGTATTGGTTTAATTAAAAAATGGTGATTAAATAATAGTAAACAGCCATGCCTACAGTTATATTAATCGGGAAAGTTACGCCAAGTGCCATTGGTATATATAAACCGGGGTCAGCTTTTGGAGCCGCTAATTTCATTGCAGCAGGAACTGCTATATAGGAAGCACTTGCTGCAAGTATAGCAAACATGAATCTATTTCCAAAGTCATGAATAAAAAGTCCACTTATAATTGCTACGATAGAACCATTTACAATTGGAAGTATCATTGCTACGAGTGTAACGAAAAGACCATATTTTTTGAACGATGAAATTCTTTTTGCTGTAACCATCCCCATTTCCAATAGAAATATCGCTAGAAAGCCTTTAAATATATCCGTGGTAAAAGGTTTGATGCCTTCTGCTTGTTTGCTATCTGCAATGATGCCTATTATTAAACTTCCAAGCACCATTAAAACGCTTCCGTTTGAAAGTGAATGTGCAACAATACTTTTTATGGAAGTTTTTTCCGATTTATTTTTATTATACAATTGCATTAAAATTACTCCCACTATAATGGCAGGTGATTCCATTAAGGCCATTACAGCAACCATGTGTCCACCAAACGTTATGTTTTGTGCTTCTAAAAAACTAGATGCAGCTACAAATGTTACTGCACTTACTGAACCGTATGAAGCTGCAATAGCGCCAGCATTTTCTGTTCCGAGTTTGTTTTTTAATATAAAAAATGTGTAGAGTGGAATAATGCTTGCAATCAAAATTCCAAGAATAAGGGAGTAAATAATTTCACTATTAAAAGTTGAATGTGTTAACTCTTGACCACCCTTAAATCCAATCGAAAATAAAAGATAGAGTGAAATGAATTTTACTGACTGTTCAGGAATCGATAGGTCGCTCTTAATTATAATTGCAATAAAACCTAAGATAAAAAATAATAGAGTTGGATTTGTAATATTCGATATTAATAAGTCTATATTCATACTTTACCATTTAAACCATTTTGTGTATTTAAGAAATTCTTGAATTTTCATTCCGTAATCGATATGCAATCCTAAGCTTGCTTTTTTTCGGTCCCAATATTTTTTACGTTCTTTTAGCGGTACAAAGTTTTCTTCAAATGCCAATGTTGCATTTATAGTAGGTTCATCACAATGTTTCATGTAGCGAATTCTACGAGGTTGCAAATTAATGAACTCAATTTTGGTGTTTCGAATGCGTTCTGTATAATTTGTAAGTAAGAAACCTTGAATAGGGTCCGTTGCAACGGCAATCTTTTTTAACCCTTTTTCTTCACATATTTTTAGAGAGTAGTATATGTTTTCACTGCTATGTTCAGCTTTGGGTTCTATTAATATTCTATCCTTTGGGATGCCCATTTTTGCAGCATACATAGCCATTATGTACCCTTCATTGTATGGCGAATGAACGGCTCCTCCACTAAAGATAAAATACTTCGTTAAATTGTTTTCATATAAATGCAAAGCCCACAAAAGACGAAATTTAATAACTTCATTCCATTCTTTACCATCGTGAGGAAACCCTGGAATAATAACGGCATCGTAACGAGTTTTTGATGCTATAGAATAGCCTCTTCCTGGATGATGCTTAATCATTGCGCAGGAAGATAAAATCAATGTTAATAAAGTAATAAAAAGAAATTTCAATTTCATTGTTAAACTTTTTGAGTGTTATTGATTATTTCCTCTGCCTGTTTAATTTCCATTGTAGTAATCGGTAATGAAAATAATTCAGGTGTTTGATCTTTAAATGTTGATTTTATTAGCTCTTCAATTCTACTAAAAAGCAATGCTTTTGTTTTAGCTGTAATTATATAAATCGACTGCTTTTTAATTTTATTATCAACTAGAATAAGTCGGCTCACATTTACTTTTAAATTTATATCAACTGCTAATTTTTTTGTCAATAACAATTCTGCTATTTTCTCAATCGTATTCTCATTCTCCGAAGCAATGTTTAATAAAATCATAGTTTTAGATTTAAACGGTTTTCATGTTCTCAATCTTTTTCATTACTTCTAATCGAAGTTCTTCTTTGTAATTAATTAGTTGTGTGCGAATATTTTTATCTCCAATGGATAACATTTGTGCAGCAAGAATGCCTGCATTTTTTGCTCCGTTTAATGCTACTGTTGCAACAGGAACACCACCTGGCATTTGTAAAATGGAGAGTACCGAGTCCCAGCCATCGATTGAATTACTTGATTTAATAGGAACACCAATTACAGGAAGTGGAGAAAGTGATGCAATCATTCCAGGAAGATGTGCTGCTCCACCTGCACCAGCAATAATTACTTCAATACCTCTTTCATGTGCATTTGTAGCATATTCCATCATTCGATGAGGTGTTCTGTGTGCCGAAACCACCGTTACTTCATGCGGGATGTTTAATTTTTTTAATACGTTTGATGCTTCCATCATAATAGGTAAATCCGAATCGGAGCCCATTATAATTCCAACTTTTTTTAATTCCATGACTTTACTTTTAGAGTTTCACTTACTTTTTTAGCTTTTAATTTTGCGCTTTCAATTGATTTGTCGAGAACTGTTACATGTCCCATTTTTCGAAATGGTTTTGTTTCTTTTTTTCCATAGATATGTATTTTAGTTCCTTCTATCGACATCGTTTCAGTTAAACCTTCATATTTAACCAAACCAGTTTCGTTTTTTTCACCCAACAGGTTAATCATAACAGATGGGATTTTTATTTCAGTTGATCCTAATGGAAAACCTAGTATGGATCGTAAATGCTGTTCGTATTGAGATGTAATACAGCTTTCAATCGTATGGTGTCCGCTATTGTGTGTGCGTGGAGCAATTTCATTTACTACAAGTTTACCCGATTTGTCGATAAAAAATTCTACTGCTAAAATTCCTGTCATCCCAAGTTTCGTAATTATTTTGCAGGCTAAATCGGCTGCCTCTTTCTGAATAAGTTCCGTTTCATTGGATGGACAAATTAACCGATCAACTAAATTTGCTTCGTGGTTAAATTCCATTTCAACCAATGGGAATGATTTTATTTCATTTTTTGTGTTTCGAGCAATAATGATGGATACTTCTTTTTTTATTTCTACTTTTTCTTCAACCAATGAATTGCCATCCATTAGTTTATGAAGATCATCACTAGTATTAATCACTTCAACCCCTTTACCATCGTATCCTGATGTGCGAAGTTTTTGTACAAATGGGAATTTGATTTTTTTTGATTCAATCGCTTCTAAGATTTGGGCTTTTGTTTCATATAAATTAAAGTCAGAAGTAGGGATTGAGTGTTCTTTGTAGAACTGCTTTTGTAGTCCTTTATCTTGTATCAGTTTTAGTATTTCTGGTTCAGGATAAATTATTGTTCCTTCTTTTTTTAATTGTAACAAGGCATCGGTGTTAATATTTTCAATGTCAAAAGTTAACATGTTTACCTTTTTGCCAAACTGGTATACAGTTTCATAATCGCTGTAATTGCCTTTGGTGAAATTGGTGCAAATGGTAGAGGCAGGGCAGTGTTCATCAGGGTCGAGGATATATGTTTTTACATCCCAATTACTTGCAGCCAATGCCAACATTTTCCCTAGCTGCCCTCCAGCAATAATTCCTAATTTAAAATTTGATGTTACGAGTTGTTCCATTTTAATAGATTGTATTTAGCAGTCCAAATGAATATTCAGCATCTAAAGCAGCCTTTTTATTTTTATTTATTATTTCGTTTAGTTTAATTTGTGCGTTGATATAGCTCATTTCACGACTATTTATCATAAACAAAGAACTTTCTCCAGAATCAAACAATCGTTTTTCCGATTGCCATAAACGTTCGTAGTTAATCACATTTTTGCTATAAACATCTATTTGATTTTTATAGATGTTGTATTCGTTTATTGTTGATTTAACTTTGTTCATTAACTCGTTTCTTTTATTCAAGTTGTCATAAGTTGTAGTTGCAATCTTTATTTTGGTTAGTTGCAAATCACCTCTCTCTTTTCTTAAAAATATTGGAAAGCCAACTGTTACTCCCCATTTGTAATTGTTTTGATAGCCCATGTTTATGTTTTCTGCATTAAACAATGGATTATAATTTAGATTCAAACTTGGCTTTAATTTATCTTGTTTAAACTTTTTTTCAACGGCCAACTGTTTTAGCTTAAAATCGTACATTTTTAGATTTGGATGTGCGTTTATAAGACTGTCAATTTTTAAGACATTAGAGTATAGCATCGTTTCTTTCTCATAGTTTACGGAGCCAATTTCCGGAATTGTTTTTTCTGTTAATTCAATTGGAACATCATTTTCAAGCCAAAGGTAATTCGATAAAAGAAGCGACTTTGTTCGATAATCCATTGATGCCTGCTGTAAATTGATAATTCGATCTTGTAGTTGAATATTTGCCTCCACAGTATCAATTGCAGGTCGGTCGCCTAAAGTTGATGTTTTTCTAACTGCATTAAATCGGTCTTGACTTATCGTTACAGCATTTTGGTGTATCTGCAAATTTGCATACGATAATTGCCATTCCCAATAAGTTTTACCTGCTTTATAAAGTAATTCGTTGATTGTGTTTATTTTATCAAAAACAGACAACTCTTGAAATATTTTTGCTTGTTTAAGAGTTGCTCTTCGATCATCTATTATCAATCCTTGTAATAAAGGCAATGAAATCTGGCTGTAAACTAATCCTTGATTAGGAACAGTGTTTTCGGGATTTAAATAGGTTCCATCATTTTGTTCATATCCAGCTTTTAATTCAAGTCCAAACCATGTAGGTATTTTAAAACCTCCATTTCCTAATTCATAGTAGTTTTTTGAATCATAGAATTTATTCCTGAAGTCGTAAAATAATTTTGGATCAAAATTTCCTCTTGCAGCTAATGTATTTGCATCTGCTGATTTCGTAATCAATTCTGCTTGTTTTACTAATGGATGATGTTGCTTCACCAATTGCAAAAAATCGCCCAATTTTAAGATTGTTATAGAATCCTGTTGCCCATTACTATTGATAGCTATCATCAATAAAATAAATAGAGAACTGATTTTATTTTTTAGTTTCATTGTTCTTTTTTGTTTTAGA
>Ga0315900_10011446_pt1 | contig 10985 bp, 8 predicted proteins | sample LakEriMetagenome_FD_203521 | JGI IMG/M metagenome (GOLD analysis project Ga0315900, IMG submission 203521) | Freshwater fungal communities from buoy surface, Lake Erie, Ohio, United States - Buoy 12 MA114 | ecosystem: Environmental > Aquatic > Freshwater > Lake > Lake biofilm | place: USA: Lake...
CATGGCCAAGCCTTCGCTTATCGCAGCATCAACACCGATGTGCTGGCCTGGGTGATCCAGCGAGCCGCGGGCCAGCGCATCGAGGCTTTGCTGTCGCAGCGCCTGTGGGCGCCGATGGGGGCCGAGCGCGACGCCCACATCACCTGCGACCCCCACGGCATGCCCTTTGCCGCCGGCGGGCTGTGCACCACCTTGCGCGACCTGGCCCGCATGGGCGAGATGATGCGCTGCGACGGCGCCTTCAACGGCCGGCAGATCGTGCCGGCCCGCGCCGTGGCCGCCATCCGCGCCGGAGGTGAGCCCACCAAGTTCGCCCAGGCTGGCTACGCGCTGCTGCCGGGCTGGAGCTACCGCCACCAGTGGTGGCACAGCCACAACGCGCACGGCATGTTCATGGCCCGCGGCGTGCACGGCCAGGCCCTCGTCATCGACCCCGCCGCGGAGATGGTGGTGGCCCGGTATGCCTCCCATCCGCTGGCGGCGAATGCGAATCTGGACCCGACGTCATTGCCGGCGTGGGAGGCGCTGGGGCAGCGCCTGAAGAGCGGATGATCTGAGCCCGGCTTGCAGCCGGGTTCAGCCGATGGTCTGGAGCCGTTGCTGTGCCTCCTCAGGCCGCCGCGGACGGCTCCGGCCCTCCCCACCGCAGCCTTCGCTGCCATCGCTGCCCTCGGTGCCTTGAGGAGGCGATGCCCCTGCTTGCCCGGGCTTTGCGGGCGGCGCCGCATACTGAGCCCATGGATTTCGTGAACATCCCTCTGCTCGCGGGCGCGCTGCTGGTGTTCCTGAGCGTGCTGGCCGGGCTGTTCTCCACCCGGGTGGGGTTCTCGTTCCTGCTTGTCTTCCTGTGCGCCGGCTTGCTGGCGGGAGAGGACGGCCCGGGCGGCTGGAAGTTCGATGATTTCCGCCTGAGCTTCTGGGTGGGCAACCTCGCCTTGGCGGTCATCCTGCTGGACGGCGGGCTGCGCACCTCCATCTCCACTTTCCGCACGGGTCTGCGGCCGGCGATGCTGCTGGCCACTGCAGGGGTGGTGGTGTGCGCCGTCATCACGGCGCTGGCGGCCATGTTGCTGCTCGACCTCGACTGGCGCACCGCGGGGCTGCTGGGGGCGATCGTGGGCTCCACGGACGCCGCCGCCGTGTTCGCCTTGCTGACCCGAACCGGCATCACGCTGAACGAGCGCGTGGCGGCCACGCTGGAGATCGAGTCGGGCATCAACGACCCGATGGCCGTGTACCTGACCTTGACCTTCATCGCCCTGGCCTCGGCCGTGGCCGTGGCCGCGGGCGCGGGGTCCTCGTCGCTCACCGCACCGCCGGACGACTGGCTAGGGCAGTTGCAGACCGCCGCCCTGATCTTCGTCCAGCAGTTCGGGTGGGGCACGCTGGCCGGCCTGGTGGGTGGCGTGCTGATGGCGGCGCTGCTCAAGCGCGTGGCGCCCCGGGACATCAGTGGCGGCATCCTGGCCCTGCTGGTCGGGGCGGCTGGGTTGTCGCTCTTCGCCCTGACCGGCCTGGTGGGGGGCTCCGGCTTCCTGGCGATCTACCTCTTCGGGCTGGTGGTGGGCAACCGGGCCAGCACGCCAGTGGCCCCCACCTTGCCGGCCATGGACGGCTATGCGTGGCTGTCACAGGCGGGCATGTTCCTGCTGCTGGGCTTGCTGGTCACGCCCTCGCGCCTGTGGCACGACGTGCCGGCCGGGCTGGTGATGGCGGCGGTGCTCATCCTGCTGGCCCGCCCCGTGGCGGTGTGGTTGTGCCTGAAGCCGTTTCGCTTCACGCCCAGGGAGATCGCCTTCATCGCGTGGGTGGGCTTGCGCGGAGCGGTGCCCATCGTGCTGGCGCTGTTCCCGATGATGGCCGGGCTGCCCCAGGCGCCCTTGCTGTTCCATGTGGCATTCGTGGTGGTGCTCACCTCGCTGGTGGTGCAGGGCTCCACCATCGGCTGGGCGGCGCGCAAGCTGGGCCTGGCGCTGCCCAGCACGGTGGACGAACCCGCGACGAGGTCGGTGTTCCGTGACTTTGCCATCGACCCCGCGGCCCCCTTCGAGTCCGTGTGCCAGTTCTACGGCCTGCCGCCACCGGACACGCCTGAACTGTCGGTGGGCGCCTGGATGCAGCAGCAACTGGCCCGCCCGGCCGTGATCAGCGACGAGGTCGCCTGGGGCGAGGCGCGGTTCGTGGTGCGTGCCATGCACGAAGGCCATATCGTCAAGGTGGGCCTGGGCTTCCGGGCGGCTGACGGGTTGGGTCAGCAGGGCTGAGGGAGGGCAGTCCTGGCTGCCGAGGTCAGCTTCAACCGCGCTTGGCCAGCAGCGCCCGGGCCGTTCGCACCGCGTCCAGCGTCAGACGGCTCTGTACTTGCTGCAGGCCCGCTTGCGCGTAGGCCTCCAGCAACAGCGGTGTCATCACGGCGGTGGCGGTGTCCTCGAAGCTGCGCTGCGTCTGGTCGAGTTGACCGAAGAAACTGGTGCGCATGGCTTGCAGATGCTGGCGCAATTCGTCCTCGAACGCCTCGCGCTTGTGGGCGATCTCCCGCCCCAGGCGGGCCTCGTTGTCCATGACCCACTTGACCAGGCCGGCCACGAGCATCGCCCCGGCCACCACAGGAGCGGCAGGTGCCACCACGGGCAGGACTGCGGCAGCCCCCAGGAAGTAGAGCGCAGCCCCCGTGCTGACGCCGGCCACGGCCCCGCCTCTGAGCGTCAGCTCGGCCGCACCCTCCAGCGCGTTCAGCACCCGCGTGCCCATGCGCAAGCCGGGCATCACCGGGGCCAGCCGGGCATGGTGCACGCTGGCCAGCAGCTGTGTAACGGCATAGCCATAGTCGCTGGCAAAGATGCTGACCTCCTGCTGCAGCAGGCTCAGCCTCTGGGCGTACAAGCGCTCGGCCCGGGTGATGCGCCGCTCCAGCTCACGCCCAAAGCTTGAGCGGGCCAGTTGTTTCCACGTGCCCGGCTTTCGTTCGTCGGCCTCGCGAAAAAGGCCAAGGGCCTCGACTTCGAAGGCATTGCCCGCGTCATGGATCAGATCCTCCAGGCTCTCATCGAACTCCCGTTTTTCCAGATCAATCCGGGCGCGGATGAGTTGCAGCCGCTGCTCGATCTGCGCCTGCAGTTGCCGGGCGGCCTTGAGCAGCGCATCCCTCATGCCCTCGGTGCTGTGCGCCGTGCGAGCGGCCGTCTCGATGGCTTCCAGGGCCTCCAGGAAGGTCACGCGGGCCGCGGACACGCGGTGCGCCAGGGCGGCCGCATCGACATCGCCCTCAAGGAAGTCCGCCAGCGCCCTGGCCACTTCGGGGCTCCTGGTCGCGTGATAGCAATCGCGGGCCACCTGGATCTCGCCTGACGCGGTCACCCGCCGAAGCGATTGCGCAGTGAACACCTTCCACAGCGGAGCGCTCGCCTGGGCTTGCAGCGCGACTCGCTGGGACTGCGGCAATTCGGCCTGCAGGGCTTGGGCGAATCGCTCGGCATGGCCCAGGGCCTCACCCGCTTGCAATGCGATGACAGGCAGGGCGAGTTGCAGCAGGCGGCTGCGCTGCGCGGCGTCCAGGCTGCCGGACTGGGAGCTCAATAGGCGCAGGCTGGCGTCCATCGGCGGCCGCAATTCGATGGACCTCAGCGCGGTATAGACGCAGAGGTTGGACTCGTCCAGCTGCGTGGCCGCGTCGCTCACCGCCGAGATCTCCGGCAGGCTCACCACGCCGTCCGCGCACACCACCGCAGCCAGCGCTCGAACCAGCGCGACCGGGACACTCGGCCCGGACTGCACGAACTTCTCCAGAGCCTCGGTGTGGTCGGTCTTGACTGACGTGGTCTTGGTCATGCGGATCGCCCCGGCAACAGGTCCGCAGTCTGGCACACGAAGAGCGGCTCCAGCCCGCGCCGCGCCTGGACCCTGCAGTCCCGGCATCGCGTGGGCCCGTTTGGCCAGCTTCCTCCTTTATGACCCGCCCAGCAAATCCCTCCCCAACGCCTCCGCCACCTCGATCCCATCCACGCCCGCGGACATGATGCCGCCGGCGTAGCCGGCGCCCTCGCCGGCCGGGTAGAGGCCGCGCACGTTCAAGCTCTGGAGGTCGCGTCCGCGCGGGATGCGCAGGGGTGACGAGGTGCGCGTTTCCACACCTGTGAGCACGGCGTCAGCGCGCGAGAAGCCGGGAATCTGGCGCTCGAAGGCAGGCAGGGCTTCGCGGATGGCTTCCAGCACGGCCGGGGGCAAGCTCTCGCGCCCGGGCTCGGCCAGGTCGGTGAGCTGCACGCCGGGCTTGTAGGACGGCAGCACGTCACCGAATTCGCGCGCCACGGCGCGGCCGTGACGGCCGGCCACGAAGTCACCCACCAACTGCCCGGGAGCGCGGTAGCCGCCGCCGCCCAGCTCATAGGCGCGTGACTCCCACACGCGCTGGAAGGCGATGCCGTCCAGCGGCGACACCGGGCCGCTGCCGCCCTGGTCCTGGCGGTAGTCCTCGGGCGAGATGCCCACCACGATGCCGGCGTTGGCGTTGCGCTCGTTGCGCGAGTACTGGCTCATGCCGTTGGTGACCACGCGCTCGGGCTCCGAGGTGGCGGCCACCACGGTGCCGCCGGGACACATGCAGAAGCTGTAGACCGAGCGGCCGTTCTTCGCGTGGTGCACCAGCTTGTAGTCGGCCGCGCCCAGCAGCGGGTGGCCCGCACTGGGCCCAAAGCGCGCCCGGTCGATCATGCCCTGCGGGTGCTCGATGCGAAAACCCACCGAGAAGGGCTTGGCCTGCATCGCCACGCCCCGGCCGTGCAGCATGGCAAAGGTGTCGCGCGCGCTGTGGCCCACGGCCAGCACCAGGTGGTTAGTGTGGAGCTCCTCGCCGCTGGCCAGGCGCAGGCCGCGCAGATCAAAGTGCCGCTGAGCGCTCAAGTGAGCGGTAGGGTCGACCGCGGCGCTCGCGGCCGGGTCGCAGCTCTCACTACGGCGGTGGTCTGGCGTTGACCGTTCACCTGGCGCCGGCTCCAGCAGCAGGTCTGTCACCTGCTGCTCGAAGCGGATCTCGCCGCCCAGGGCCTCGATATCAGCGCGCATCTTCTCGATCATGCTGACCAGGCGGAAGGTGCCGATGTGCGGCTTGCTGACGTAGAGGATCTCCTCCGGCGCGCCCGCCTGCACGAACTCGGTCAGCACCTTGCGCGTGAGGTGGCGCGGGTCGCTGATCTGGCTCCAGAGCTTGCCATCAGAAAAGGTGCCCGCGCCGCCCTCGCCGAACTGGACGTTGGAGGCCGGGTTGAGCACGCCCTGGCGCCACAGGCCCCAGGTGTCCTTGGTGCGCTCGCGCACCGGCCGGCCGCGCTCCAGCACGATGGGGCACAAACCCATCTGGGCGAGGATCAGCGCAGCAAACAGGCCGCAGGGTCCAAAGCCAATGACGACCGGGCGCGGGCGTTGTTGGGCACGAAAGTCCGCCGGGGCCTGCGCCACCAGCCGGTAGCGCGTATCGGGGCTGGGCCGGACATGGGGGTCAGCTCGCAACCGTGCCAGCACTGCGGCCTCGTCCTGCGTGCTGGCCAGCGTGCAGTCCAGCGTGTAAATCAAGACTATGGCGGTCTTGCGGCGCGCGTCATAGGCACGCCGGAAGACATGCAACTCGCGCAACGCCTCATCGGCCACGCCCAGGCGTTGCAAGACGGCCGCACGCAAGGCCGCGGGCTCGTGGTCCAGCGGCAGACGCAGTTCGGTGATTCTGATCATGGGCGGGCGCCGGCCGGCAGGGGCGGCGGCGCTTGTGTGCCCGGGGGCGCCCCGGTCATGCCGGGGCCATCACCCCGCTACCCCGCTCAACCCTGGTGAGCGCGCTTGCCGGGGTTCTTCTTGCTGCGGGTGTGCGAGCCGCGCTCCTTGCTGCTCTTCTGGCCCTTGCCAGCAGTCAGGGTCACGCCCGTGGGGGCCTTGGAGGGCGGCGTGGCACGGCGGTCGGCTTCGGTGATGATCTTGTTGCCCATGGAAAGACTCCGGAACGAGTGAAATTTGCGGAGGCGAGATTAGGCCACAAGCGCCGACCCCTTCGCGCGGGTCTCCCCCGCCAGCCGCGCGCCCACCGCGAAGCTGCCCTCAGCGCTCGCCCTTGCGGTACGGCTTCATCAGCGCCTGCGGGTAGGCGGCGCGCCGCGCCATCACCACCAGCGCCACGATGGCCATGGCGTAGGGCAGCATCAGGTAGACCTGGTACGGCAGTTCGACCCCCAGCACCCCGCCACCGGCCTGCTGCAGACGCAGTTGCAATGCGTCGAAGAAGGCGAACAGCAGCGCGCCCAGCAGCGCCTTGCCCGGCCGCCAGGAGGCAAACACCACCAGCGCCACGCAGACCCAGCCCCGGCCGTTGACCATGTCGAAGAAGAAGGCGTTGAAGGCCGCCAGCGTGAGGAAGGCGCCGGCCATACCCATCAGCGCGGAACCCGCGGCAATGGCACCGATGCGCAGGCCCGCCACGCTCAGGCCCTGGCCCTCGGCGGCGGCCGGGTTCTCGCCCACCATGCGCACGGCCAAGCCCAGCGGCGTGCGGTACAGCACCCAGGCCGTCAACGGCACCAGGGCCAGCGCCAGCAGCGTCAGCGGCGTCTGCGCCGACAGCACGGGCACCTGCAGCCATTCCATGGGCGCGAACGGCGTCACCGTGGGCGGCTTGTCCACCTTGGGAAAACTCACGCGGTAGGCGTAGCTCGAAAGGCTGGTGGCGAGCAATGTGATGCCCAGCCCCGAGACATGCTGCGACAACGACAGCGTCACGGTCAGCAGCCCGTGCAGCAGACCTAGCGCCGCCCCGGCCGCCGCTGCCGCGGCCACCCCCAGCCACAGCGGCGCGCCCTGGTACACCGCCAGCCAGCCGATGAAGGCACCGGCGACCATGATCCCTTCGATGCCCAGGTTCAAGACCCCGGCACGCTCGCACAGCAGCACGCCCAGCGTGCCCAGAATCAATGGGGTGGCGATGCGCAGCACCGCCACCCAGAAGGGGGCGGACAGGAGAAGGTCCAGCGTCTCGGTCAAGTGTGCGCCCTCCGGTCACTTCGTGACCACCTCCCCAAGGGAGGCCAAGCACAACCTTCGGGCGGCCGGGCGGTTGTGCTCATACCCTTCTCACCCGGAACTGCGTCAGCATGGTGGCCACCAGCATGGAAATCAGCGAGACGGCCACGATGACGTCGGCGATGTAGGTGGGCACATTCACAGCCCGGCTCATGCTGTCGGCGCCCACCAGCACCCCGGCCACGAAGACGGCCGCGGCCACCACGCCCAGTGGGTTGAGCATGGCCAGCATGGCGATCACGATGCCGCTGTAACCGTAGCCCGGGCTCATGTCGAGCGTGACGTAGCCCGTGCGCCCGGCCACCTCAATGGCCCCGGCCAGCCCGGCCAGCGCGCCGGAGAGCAGCGCCACCTTCACTGTCACCCAGCCCACCGGCATGCCGGCAAAGCCCGCCGCGGTGGGGTTGGCGCCCACGGCGCGGATCTCGAAGCCCGTGGTGGTGCGCTGCAGCAGCACCCACAGCGCCACGGCCAGGCCCAGCGCCACCAGCAGGCCCGTGTGCACGCGGCTGCGCTCCACCAGCTTGTCCAACTGCAGCGCGTCTTGCAGCGACACGCTCTGCGGCCAGCCCATGGCCGTGGGGTCCTTCATGGCGCCGTCCAGCAAGGCCGAGACGCCCAGCAGCACGATGAAGTTCATCAGCAAGGTGGTCACCACCTCGTCCACGCCCAGGCGCGACTTCAGCAGCGCCGGGCCGAGCAGCAGCAGCGCGCCGGTAACCATGGCGGCGGCCAGCATCAGGGGGAACAGCAACCAGGCCGGCGCCTCGAAGCCGCTGCCGCCATGCAAGCCGCCCACGGCCACGGCGGCCAGCGCGCCGGCGTAGAGCTGGCCCTCGGCGCCGATGTTGTACAGGCGGGCACGGAAGGCCACGGCCGCTGCCAGGCCAGTGAGGATGAGCGGCGTGGCGCGGGTGAGCGTCTCTGTCAGCGCCAGTCGCGAGCCGAAGCCGCCTTCCAGCAGCAGTGCATAGGCCCGCCCCACGGGGGCACCGGCCCAGGCCACCAGCAGCGAACTCACCAGCAAGGTGAACCCCACCGCCAGGAAGGGCGCGGCCAGCAGCCACGCTGGCGAGACCTGGGAGCGCCGCTCAAGCCGCATGGGCTTGTCCTCCCGCCATGGCCAGGCCGATGCGCGCCAGGGTCCAGTGCTCGGTAGGTTCCGCGGGCGTCAGGCGGCCATGGTGGATGACGGCGATGCGGTCGGCCAGCGTCAAGATCTCGTCCAGGTCCTCGCTGATCAACAGCACCGCCGCGCCGGCGGCGCAAGCGTCGAGCAGCTGCTGGTGCACATAGGCCACGGCCCGCACGTCCAGGCCCCAGGTGGGCTGGTTGGCCAGCACCAGAGGGGGCGTCGCGCCGCCCAGCGCGCGGCCGAGGATGAGTTTTTGCATGTTGCCGCCCGACAACTGACGGGTGACGGTGTCCAGGCCGCCGGCCTCGGTGCCACGCACGTCGAAGCGCTTGACCAGGCCTTGGGCGTGCTCACGGGCAGCAGCGCGGCGCACGAACCCGCCGCGGGCGAAGGCCGGCTCGGCATAGCGCTCGAGCACCGCGTTTTCCCACAGCGCCAGGTCGCCAACGACGCCCACGGCGTGCCGGTCTTCCGGGATACGGGCGACACCGGCCTGCACGACGGCTCGCGGGCCGCGCGGCAACGGGGCGCGCTGCAGCAGCACTTGTCCCGCGTCCAGGCCGCGCTGCCCGCACAGCACTTCGGCCAGCGCGGCCTGGCCGTTGCCGGCCACGCCAGCGATGGCCAGCACCTCGCCGCGCCGCACGTCCAGGTTCACCCGGTCCAACAGCGGCCAGGCGCCGTCGCCCCGCACGGTGGCATCGCGCAGCTCGCACACCACCGCCTGCGGGCCCCCAAGGTCCAGGCCCTGCCCGGCGCCGTCTTTCGAAGCGTGCGCAGCCGAACTTGGCAGCCGCTCGACGTTCTCTTGTGAGCGCCCACTCTCAACATCGTCCTCGACCACGTTTGGTCTGGCCCGCACCGGCTTGACCACCCGCTGCCCCACCATGGCCTCGGCCAGTTGTGCAGGCGTGGCGCCGGTCGAGGGCATCTGGGCCACCAGGCGCCCGCCGCGCAGCACCGCCACCCGGTGCGACACTCGCAGCACCTCGTCGAGCTTGTGGCTGATGAAGATGACGCTCAGGCCTTGCGCCACCATCTGCGCCAGCGTGGCAAACAGCGACTCGCTCTCCTGCGGCGTCAGCACCGCCGTGGGTTCGTCCAGGATCAGGATGCGCGCACCGCGGTAGAGCGCTTTGAGGATCTCCACCCGCTGGCGCTCGCCCACCGAGAGCTCGCCGATGCGGGCATCCGGGTTCACCTCCAGGCCGAAATCGGCCGCCGCCTTCAGCAAACGGGCGCGGGCCTCGGCGCGGCGCGACACGGGCCGCCACAGCGGCTCGGTGCCCAGCATCACGTTGTCCAGCACGCTCAAGTTGTCGGCCAGCGTGAAGTGCTGGTGGACCATGCCGACGCCCGCGGCCAGCGCCGCCTTGGGCTGGCCGGGCGACAGGGGTTGGCCGAAGACCTCGATGGTCCCGGCGTCAGCCACGTAGTGCCCGAACAGGATGGACACCAGCGTGCTCTTGCCCGCGCCGTTCTCGCCCAACAGGGCGAGCACCTCGCCCGGTGCCAAGGTCAAGGAGATGTCGTCATTGGCCACCAGGGCCCCGAAGCGCTTGGTGATCCCCGTCAGGCGCAACACCGTCGCAGCGGGGTCGGGGCCAACGCCGGCCCCCGGCAGGGTGGGCTGGTGCACGGAGGCTCAGGCGCCCAAAGCGGCTGCCAGGGCGAGAAAGTCCTCGGCCACCACATCGAACTCGCCGGGCGTCCATGCCTCCATCGCGCCACCCGGCCCGCGCTCCAGCGGGCGCGGCACATACGCGGTCTTCAGACCGCAGGCCGCGGCAGCGCGCAGGTCGCTGGGATGGGCGGCCACCATCAGCACCTGCGCCGGCGGCAGGTCGAGCAATCGCGCGGCGCCCAGGTAGACCTCAGGGTCGGGCTTGTAGTGACCGAAGAGTTCGGCCGAGAAGATGGTGTCCCAGGGCAGGCTGGCGTGGCGCGCCATGTCCAGCAACAGCGACACGTTGCCGTTGGACAGTGTGCAGACGGGATAGCGTGCCTTCAGGCGCTGCAACCCGGCCACGCTGTCTGGCCACGGGGCCAGGCGGTGCCATACCCGGTTGAGTTCGGCCACCTCGGCCTCGGGCGGCGCCAGTCCACGCTCGGCCAGCAGGGCGTCGAGGATGCGCCGGTGCAAGGCGTCGATATGCGTCCAGGGCAGGCGGCCGTCGCGCACCGCCTGCATGGCCGGCACGTAGCCGGCCCGCCAGGCGTCAGCGAAGGCGGCCGGATCTACCGGCCAACCCAGCGCGCGCACCTCGGCCGCCACGGAGGACCGCCAGTCCACCACGGTGCCGAAGACGTCGAAGACCAGGGCGCGAACCTGCATGGAGTTTTCTGTCCCCTCAGCTTGGATAGACCTGCTTGCGGCCCGTCACTTGCCGGCCGGCCTGGCCGTGGGCTTGGGCTGGTTGTCGTCCACCTTCACGGTGAACTTGCCTTCCAGGATCTCCTTCTGGCGCTGCGCCACCTTGTCCTTGATGGCCTTGGGGACCTTGCTGTCGAATGTGCCCAGGGGCGACAACTCGCTGCCCTTGAACTTCATCATCGAGTACTGGCCGTAGTCCTCGGCCTTGAACTTGCCTTCCTTCACGGCCTTGAGGGCGCGGTCGATGGTGGGCTCCATGTTCCACAAGGCCGAGGCCACCACGGTATCGGGGTAGTCCTTCTGGGTGTCGATCACGTTGCCGATGGCCAGCACCTTGCGCTCCTTGGCTGCGTCGCTGACGCCGAAGCGCTCGGCGTACATCACGTCTGCGCCCCGGTCGATCATGGCGAAGGCCGC
>Ga0315900_10011447_pt1 | contig 10985 bp, 11 predicted proteins | sample LakEriMetagenome_FD_203521 | JGI IMG/M metagenome (GOLD analysis project Ga0315900, IMG submission 203521) | Freshwater fungal communities from buoy surface, Lake Erie, Ohio, United States - Buoy 12 MA114 | ecosystem: Environmental > Aquatic > Freshwater > Lake > Lake biofilm | place: USA: Lake...
TCGGCTGCCGTCGATGCGCTGGTGCCGCAGGCTGTGGCGGCCCTGGGCGGGCGGCTGGACATATTGGTCTCCAACGCCGGCATCACCCGCGACAATCTGGCAATGCGCATGAAGGACGAGGAGTGGACGGACGTGATCCGCATCAACCTCGAAGCCACGTTCCGCCTCTATCGCGCTGCCGCCAAGCCGATGATGAAGCAGCGTTTTGGCCGGCTGATCGCCATCACCAGCGTGGTGGGCGCCACCGGCAACCCCGGCCAGGCCAATTATGCCGCCTCCAAGGCCGGGCTGATCGGCATGACCAAAGCGATGGCCCAGGAACTGGCCTCGCGCAATATCACCGTGAATGCCTTGGCACCGGGCTTCATCGTCTCGCCGATGACCGATGCGCTGCCGGATGCGCAGAAGGAAGCGCTGACCGGGCGGATTCCGGCCGGGCGGCTGGGCTCGGGCGAGGATATTGCCGCCGGCGTGGTGTATCTGGCGTCCAAAGAGGCGGCCTATGTGACGGGGCAGACGTTGCATGTGAATGGCGGGATGTATTTGGCGTAGCGCCGCGAGCGCGCGGACCGCGCGCCGACGGGCGCAAGCCCGGCCGGCGACCAAAAATGGCGGCTCTCCAGCCGCCATTTTCGTGGGTCGTCCGACGGCGCGGCTTTGTCGCGCTCTTTCTCCTTCCCTTCGGTCTTTCGCGGACTCGGCGGCTTTGCCGCCGGCCGCGTCCGGCCGGCATGGCTTCGGTGCCCGTTGCCTGCCCTTTGTGCCCGCAGCCGGCGGCGAAGCCGCCGAGTCTGCATGGAGCGTTGAAGAAAGACGAAGGAAGAGCGTGGCGGAGCCACGCCGTCGAAGCTGTTGTGCCGGGCTGCGGCCCGGCAGCCAGCCCGGCCGAGCTTGCGCGAGTCTGTGGTCATCGCTCCGCGATGCCCGCAGCCGCGCTGCGCTCTTGCCACAATTCCGCCATCAGGCTATCGCGCCAAGGGCAACCTGATGGCGGCTGCCGCCACAACCCAAGGGGACGAAGAATGAGCGACGTTGCTGAACGCGTGAAGAAGATCGTGGTCGAGCATCTGGGCGTCGAAGCCGACAAGGTCACCGAAGCCGCCAGCTTCATCGATGATCTGGGCGCCGACAGCCTGGACACCGTGGAACTGGTGATGGCCTTCGAAGAAGAATTCGGCGTGGAAATCCCGGACGATGCCGCCGAGAAGATCCTCACCGTGGCCGATGCCATCGGTTTCATCGCCGCGAACGCCAAGGGCTGATCGCGCAGCGAAAGGTCGCCCGGCCCTGCCGGTGCGGGTTCGGGAACGGCCTTTCGTCCACCGGGGCGGAAGGCCGTTCGCATATTGCACATGATGGTTGAACAGGTGCGCCGGGGCAGGGCGAACCAGGGATGATTGGAGCGCACATGCGCCGTGTCGTTGTTACAGGTATCGGTCTGGTCACGCCGCTGGGCGCTGATGTTGAAACGGTTTGGGCGAACATCCTCGCCTCGCGCTCTGGCGCAGGGCCGATCACCCGCTTTGATGCGTCGAACCAGGCCTGCCGCATCGCCTGCGAAGTGAAGCCCGGTGATGGCGCCGGCATGACCTTCGATGCGAACAAGCGCGTTGATTACAAGGTGCAGCGCCAGGTTGATCCGTTCATCATCTATGGCATCGATGCCGCCGGCCAGGCCATCGAGGATGCCGGCCTGACAGACATGACCGAGGAAGAACGATTCCGTGCCGGCTGCTCGATCGGTTCGGGCATCGGCGGCCTGCCGGGCATCGCATCGGAATCGATCATCTGCCACGAAAAAGGCCCGCGCCGCGTTTCCCCGCACTTCGTGCATGGCCGGCTGATCAACCTGATTTCCGGGCAGGTTTCGATCAAATATGGCCTGATGGGCCCCAATCACGCTGTCGTCACCGCCTGTTCCACCGGCGCCCATGCCATTGGCGATGCCGCGCGCATGATCGCGCTGGATGATGCCGATGTGATGCTGGCCGGCGGGTCGGAAAGCGCGCTGTGCCCATTGGGCATTGCCGGTTTCGCCCAGGCCCGCGCGCTTTCGACCGGTTTCAATGATGATCCCACCCGCGCCAGCCGCCCTTATGACAAGGATCGCGACGGCTTCGTGATGGGCGAAGGCGCCGGCGTGGTGGTGCTGGAAGAATATGAGCATGCCAAGCGGCGCGGCGCCAAGATTTATGGCGAGGTGATCGGCTATGGCCTGTCCGGCGATGCCTATCACGTCACCGCCCCGCACCCGGAAGGCTCGGGCGCGTTCCGGTCGATGCAGATGGCGCTGAAGCGCGCTGGGCTGAACCCCGAAGACATCGACTATATCAACGCCCACGGCACCTCCACCCCGATGGGGGATGAGCTGGAGCTGGGCGCGGTCAAGCGGCTGTTTGGCCCGGCGATCAGCAATGTTTCGATGTCGTCCACCAAGTCCGCGATCGGGCATCTGCTCGGCGGGGCCGGCGCGGTGGAGGCGATCTTCTGCCTGCTCGCCATGCGGGATCAGGTGGCACCGCCCACGCTCAATCTCGACAATCCGTCGGAAAGCTGCATCGGGGTTGATCTGGTGCCGCATGTGGCCAAGCCGCGCCGGATCCGTGCCGTGCTGAACAACAGTTTCGGCTTTGGCGGCACCAATGCGACGCTGGTGATGCGCAGCCTCTGAACGGCCAGCCATGCGCCGCATCGGCCTTCTGATCCTGGCCCTGGCGCTTGCGGCCGGGCTGCTGGCGCTGGCGCCCTGGTATGGCTGGGGCGGCAGCCCCGGTGCCCGCAAACCCTTTGCCGTTGCCAAGGGCGCCAGCCTGTCCCGCGTGGCCCGCGATCTGGAACAGCAGGGCTTCATCAGCGATGCCGTGCGCTTCCGCTTCGCCGCCCGGCTGCTGGGCGGCGATACGGCGGTGCAGGCCGGCAATTATCGCCTTCGCCCCGGCCAAGGCTGGGCCAGCATATTGGCGGCGCTGCAATCGGGTGAAGTTCAGCGTTTCACCGTCACCATTCCCGAAGGCTGGCCGGCGGTGCTGGTGGCGGAGCGGCTGAATGCCATTGCCGATCTGAAGGGCCGCGTTGCGCCGCCGCCCGAAGCGAGCGTGCTGCCCGACACCTACGAATATCAGCCCGGTGAGGACCGTGCCGTGCTATTGCAGCGCATGCAGGCCGCCATGACCAAGACCTTGAATGACCTGTGGCCCCGCCGCACGGCGCGCACGGCGGTGAAAACCCCGGCCGAAGCCCTGATCCTGGCCAGCATCGTGGAGAAGGAAACCGGCAAGGCCAGCGAACGTCGGACAATTGCGGGCGTCTATTCCAACCGGCTGCGCATCGGTATGAAGCTGGATGCCGATCCCACGGTGATTTATCCCATCACCGCCGGCAAGCCGCTGGGCCGCCGCATCCGCCGTTCCGAACTGAACCGCGACACCGGGTACAACACCTATCTCAAACCCGGCCTGCCAAAGGGCCCGATCGCCAATCCCGGGCGGGAAGCGATCATGGCCGTGCTCGATCCGGGCGAAACCGAGGCACTGTATTTCGTTGCCGATGGCAGCGGCGGCCATGTGTTTGCCAAGACATTGGCCCAGCAGAACGCCAACCGCGAACGCTGGTTTGCCCTGCGCCGCCAGCGCGGTGAGATGTGAGCCGCAAGCCAGCCTATCGTCCGGTTGCCCGGCCATCGTCGCGCACGCGCGGCAAGCGCCGGGCCGGCCTGTTGATCTGGGCGGCACGGGTGGTGGCCGTGCCGGTGCTGGGCTGGATGCTGGGCCTGTTGTGGTTCAGCCTGTCGCTGCCCGGTGCTGCCCCGCTGGCGCTGAAAAGCGACGGTGTCGTGGTGCTCACCGGGGCCAATGGGCGGTTTCAGCGCGGGCTGAAGGTGCTGGAAAGCGGCGCGGCGGCGCGGATGCTGATTTCCGGGGTGGATCGCAACACCAGCAAGCGCCAGCTGGCGGCTTTCCACAAGATCGCCATCCGCCGGCTGAACCGCGCCGAGCTGGGCTATGAGGCCATCGACACAAGATCCAATGCCGAGGAAACCGCGCGCTGGGCGGCAAAATATGAACTGAAATCGATCAGGCTGGTCACCAGCGCCGGCCATATGCGCCGCGCCCGGCTGGAACTGGCGCGCGTGTTGCCGCCGGGGATCGCCGTGCTGCCCGATGCGGTGCCATCCGAACCCAAGGCCCCCAGCCTGGCATTCGAATATAGCAAATGGTTGATCCGGCGCGCGGCGCTGTTGGCTGGGGCGGCATGATGGCGGCCCTGCGCACGTTGCTGGCGCTGGTTCGCACCATCATCTTCCAGATTGTCTTTCTCGGCGGCTCGCTGATTCTGGTGCCGCTGGCCCTGCTGCTTGGCCTGGTGTCTGGGCAGGGGCCGCTGCTGTTCATCGGTCCCAAGTTGTGGGCTGGCTGGTTTCGCCTCACCAGCCGGGTGATCACCGGCATCCGCATCGAAATCGCCGGCGAGATTCCGCCGGGGCCGCACCTGTTTGCGCTGAAGCACGAAAGCGCGTTGGAAGCCATTCTCACCCTTTGGTGGTTTGAACGGCCGGCGGTGGTGATGAAGCAGGAACTGCGCCAGATTCCGATCTGGGGCCTGGCCTCGGCCCGGCATGGCTCCATTTTTGTTGATCGGGCTGGTTCGGCCTCCATGCTGCGCGAAATGATGCGCCAGGCCCAGGCCGCGGTGGCTGCGGGCCGGCCCGTGGTGATTTTTCCCGAAGGCACGCGGGTGGAACGGGGCGAAGCGCCGCCGCTCGCGGCCGGTTTTGCCGGCCTGTATAAGATGCTGAAGCTGCCGGTGGTGCCGGTGGCGATCGACAGCGGCAGCGTTTGGCCCAAGAATTTCATCAAATATCCCGGCACCGTGCATCTGGCGGTGGGCGCGCCCATTCCCCCCGGCCTGCGCCGCGACGATATCGAGGCCCGTGTTCACGCCGCCATCAACAGCCTGCAGGACCGCACCGCATGACCCGTCGCTGGCCGCTGATCCTCAGCCTGATGCCGCTGCTGCTGGGGCTGGCGGTATATGGCCAGGTGTGGCGCGGCTGGGCGGCCGATTTCGAAACCACGCTGGCCGGCTGGCTCCCTGGCCAGCGCCCGGCTGTTGGCGGCTTTCCCTATCGGCTGGAGGCTGAACTGGCCGGCGCCGGCCTGCGCCATGATGGGGCGGCCACGCTGGCCATGGCGGCGGCGCGCCTGCGGTTGAACCGCGGGCCATGGCGGCCGGAACTCACGGTGATGCAGGGCCAGGGCATCAGGCTGAATGCCGGGTTGGGAGCGCTGGCCGCCAGCGCAGACGCGGCCAGCGGCACGGCCAGCCTGCATCTGGTGGACGGGCGGCTGGCGCGCCTGTCCATCGTGTTGCCGGGTGCCAGCGGCTCCACCGGTTTTGGTCCGGCCTTCCGTGCCGATCGGCTGGAACTCCATGGGCGCGAACGCCTGCCGGGGGCCGCCGCCGATGCCAGCCGGCCGCAGCCGCGCGGGCAGCTGGTGGTGGGGGCCACGGGCCTGCGCCTGGGCGCGGGCGCAGCCATCAGCCTGAGCGCCGATGCCACCATCATGGGCAATGCCCGGCTTGGCGATTATGACCGCTGGTCCGGCACCGGCAGCATCGATCTCACCCTGGTGGCCAATGACGCTGCGGGCGAAGTGGCGCGGCTGGCTGCCAGCATCGTGCCGCTGGGCCGCCGGCTGCGGCTGGCCGGCACCATTACCACCGTCTGCCCGCTCAGCGTGCAGGCCCTGCTGGCCAGCACGGTGCCCCCGGCCGAAGCCCGGCTGCGCGCGCCGGTGCGGCTGTCGCTGGAAACCGCCTTGCCGGCCGGCGGCGCAGCGGCGCTTTCGGGCATACCCGCCGATCTGGCCACCCGTGCCCGCCGCCGCCAGCTCCCGGCCTGCCCCCGTCTTGGCTGAAAGGCCTGTCTGAAATCTACAATATTTCCGGCCGATCAAGGCGCAGCATCCCCCTGCGGAGCGTGACCACGCGCGCGCAGAAATTTGGGGGGAATATGGCCAGGATCATCACCGCCGCCGCGCTGGCGGCTACCGCACTCATGGCGCTGCCGGCGGCCGCCAAGGACGAACCGGCACCGGCGCTGATCAAGTGCCCGGCATCGCTGGGCAGCGTGGCGCTGGTGGATGGCGACACCCAGGGCTGGACCAAATTTGGCCTGGGATCGCCGCGGCCATTGGTGGCGGCGATGGCGCAGGAATCGGGTTGCTTCACCCTGCACAGCCCGGCCAGCGGCGTGCCGGCGAATTTCCTGATGAACGTGATTGCCGGTTCCAAGGAAGAGGTGGACAAGGGCGTGGACATGGCCAAGAGCGCCGCCACCGAAGCGCTGGTGCGATCAGGCGCGCTGGGCCGGATTCCCGGCGTGGGCGGCATGATGGGCATGTTTGGCGGCCTGGGCGGCAAGAAGAAAACCGTGGCCGCCGGCATCCGCATGATCAGCCCGCAAAACGGTATGACCATCGTTTCGGGTTCGGGCGATGCAAAATCCAGCAGCATCAGCTTTGGCGGCATGGGTGCCGTGGCCAGCGGGGCCAGCGAAGCCGGTTATGACAGCAAGGACGGCAAGATGCTGGCCGAAGCCTTTATCGAGGCGTTCAATGCGGTGGTGTCGCAAAGCGGCGCCTTGCAGGCAGCGGCCGTGCCGGTGCAGGCCGTGGCCGCTGCCGCGCCGGGGGCAGTTGCCGCGGTGGACACGGCAATGCGCGCCAAGCCGGCCGGTGATGCGGCCGTGGTGCGCACCCTGCGCGCCGGCACCAGCCTGAAACCCACTGGCAAGCGCGAAGGCAAGTTCATCGAATTGGCCGACAATTTCGGCACCAGCGGCTGGGTGAGTGTGGAGGATCTGAAATAAATTACCGGCCAAAATCGGCTTTATCAGTGTCTTGGCCGGAATCGACGATGCTGCGGCGGATGGCGCGGGTGCGGGTGAACAGGGTTTCCAGCGCCTCGCCATCGCCCCAGCGGATGGCGCGTTGCAGGGCAACCAGATCTTCGGTGAAGCGCCCCAGCAGTTCCAGCACGGCCTCGCGGTTGTTCAGGAACACGTCGCGCCACATCACCGGATCGCTAGCGGCGATGCGGGTGAAATCACGGAAGCCGCCGGCGCTGTATTTGATCACCTCGCTGTTGGTCACCTCTTCCAGATCGCTGGCGGTGCCAACGATGCTGTAGGCGATCAGGTGCGGCAGGTGGCTGGTGACGGCCAGCACGCGGTCGTGGTGGGCGGCGTCCATCAGATCCACCTTCGCGCCCAGCCGGCGCCAGAATTCGGCGAGTTTTTCCACCATCATCGCATCGGCGCGCGGCGGCGGCGTGATGATGCACCAACGCCCCTGGAACAGACTGGCAAAGCCGGCATCCGGCCCGGATTTTTCCGTGCCGGCCACTGGGTGGGCGGGAATCACGTGCACGCCGGGTAGGGCCGCGCCCAACACGCGAGCCACGCTTTCCTTCACCGAACCCACGTCGCTCACCACCGTATCGGGGCTGAGTTCCGCCGCGATCTCGGCGGCCACGGCGGCCATGGCGCCCACCGGCACGCACAGGATCACCAGATCGGCATCCACCACCGCGGCGCCGGCACCATCGGCAACATCATCCGCCAGGTCCAGCAGGATCACCCGCTCGCGCACATGTTCGTCCGCATCGCTCACCACCAGTTGCACGGTGGGCATGGCGGTGCGGATGGCGCGCGCCAGGCTGGAGCCGATCAGGCCCATGCCGATGATGGCCACGCGCGCGAAGGGCAGCATCAGCCAATCACTCCCGCGCCTTCGACATAATCGCGCAGGGCGGCGGCAACGGTGCGGGTTTCGCTTTCGGTCCCGATGGAGATGCGCAGGCAGCGCGGCATGTTCTGCACCGCCAGATAACGGCAGATGATGCCGTGATCGAGCAGCCAGGCGTTGCAATCGGCCGCGCTGATCGGGCCGTTTTCGGGAAATTCCACCAGGATGAAGTTGCAGGCCGAGGGGATGGCGCGCAGGCCCGTGTTGCCCAGGGCCGCGATTTCATCGGCCAGCCAGCCGCGCAGCCGGATGGTTTCCGCCCGCACCATGGCGATATGGCCATCATCGGCAAGGCTGGCCACCGCGCCGGCCTGACCGGTGCTGGTCACATTGAACGGCCCGCGCACCCGTTCCATGGCGGCGATCAGCGGCAGCGGCGCCACCGCCCAGCCGATGCGCTGCGCGGCCAGGCCATGGATCTTGGAAAAGGTGCGGGTGACGATCAGATTGGGCAGGCTCTGCGCCAGCGCGAGCCCGTCTTCATAGTCGCTGTCCACAAATTCGGCATAGGCACAATCCAGCACCAGCACCACATCGCTGGGCACCCCGGCGATCAGCCGGCGGATATCGGCGGCCGGCAGCAGCGTGCCGGTGGGATTGTTGGGATTGGCGACATAAATCACCCGGGTGGCCGGCGTGATCGCCGCCAGGATCGCCCCCACATCGCCGGCATAATCCACATCGGGCACCACCACCGGCGTGGCCCCCACCCGCCGGGTCGCGCCGTCGTAAACGGCAAAACCGTGGCGCACATGGATGATCTCGTCCCCCGGCCCGGCAAAGGCGGAGGCGATCATGTGCAAGATCTCGTCGCTGCCGGTGCCACAGATGATGTGGGCCGGATCAACGCCATATTTGGCACCCAGCGCAGCGCGCAGCGCGGTGGAAGCCGGATCGGGATAGCGATGGCCTTCGGCCAGCACCGCCTGCATCGCGGCAATGGCCTTGGGCGAGGGCCCCCACGGGTTTTCGTTGCTGGACAATTTGGCCACCACTGCCGCGCCATCGGCTTTCGCCTTGCCGGGCACATAGGCGTGCATGGCTTCGATCCAGGGTTTCATCTGCGGCGCGGTGCTGGTCATGATGCGCGCGTTAGCGAATATCGCTTCCCCCGTCACCCCCACCGCTTTATCTGGGCCGGCCATGGACCAAATTTTCGGCCTCGATCGCAGCATAACCCTGGCGCAGGAATTTCCGCTGGCGGGCGGCGGTGTGCTGCCCGAATTGACCATCGCCTATGAAACCTATGGCAGATTGAACGCCAACCGCAGCAACGCCATCCTGATCTGCCACGCGCTGACGCTGGATCAATATGTCGCCAGCCCGCATCCCCGCACCGCCAAGCCTGGCTGGTGGACCCGGCTGGTCGGCCCCGGCAAGCCGGTTGATCCTGACGATTGGTTCGTGATCTGCGCCAATGTGCTGGGCGGCTGCATGGGCTCTACCGGGCCCACCTCGATCGATCCGCGTGATGGCCAGCCTTATGCCATGCGCTTTCCGGTGATCACCATTTCCGACATGGTGGCGGCGCAGGCCCGGCTGCTCGATCATCTGGGCGTGGAAACGCTGGCGGCGGTGATCGGCGGGTCGATGGGCGGCATGCAGGCGCTCACCTGGGCGGTGAACCATCCGGCGCGGGTGAAGAAGGTGGTGGCCATCGCCACCGCCGCCCGCCACAGCGCCCAGAATATCGCCTTTCACGAAGTCGGCCGCCAGGCGATCATGGCTGATCCCAAGTGGCTGGGCGGGCAATATGCCCTCGATGCGCCGCCGGCCGACGGCCTGTCCGTGGCGCGCATGGCCGCGCACATCACCTATCTCTCTGAAGCGGGCCTCACCGAAAAATTCGGCCGGCGCCTGCAGAACCGGGAGGCGGTGTCGTTCGGGTTCGATGCCGATTTCCAGATTGAATCCTATCTGCGCCACCAGGGCATGAGCTTTGTCGAACGCTTCGACGCCAACTCCTATCTCTACATCACTCGGGCGATGGATTATTTCGATTTGGCCGAACCACATGGCGGCAATCTGGCGCGGGCCTTTGCCGGGGTGCAGAGCCGGTTTTGCCTGGTCTCCTTCACATCTGACTGGCTTTACCCCACCGCCGAAAGCCGCCGCATCGTGCGCGCGCTGAACGCGGCCGGTGCGCCGGTGTCGTTCGTGGAGCTGGAAAGCCCGTTCGGCCACGATGCCTTTCTGCTGGATGCGCCGGAAATGAACCGCGTTATCAATGGCTTCCTCACCGCATGACTCCTATTTCGCTCCGCCCTGATCTGGCCGCTGTGGCCGCTGCCGTGCCCGATGGCGCCCGCGTGCTCGATATTGGCTGCGGTGATGGCCAATTGCTGGCCTGGCTGCGTGACACCAAGGGCGTGGAAGGCCGCGGGATCGAGCTGGACGCCGCCGATGTGGCAAGCGCGGTCGGCCGCGGCTTGGCCGTGGTGCAGGGCGATGCCGATACCGATCTGGCTGATTATCCTGATGCCGCCTTCGATGTGGTCATCCTTTCCAACGCATTGCAGGCCATGCAGCGCCCGGCCACCGTGTTGGCTGAACTGGTGCGCATCGGGCAGCATGCCATCGTCTCCTTCCCCAATTTCGGCCATTGGCGGGTGCGGATGAGCCTTACGCTGGGCGGCCGCATGCCCGTCACCCGCAGCCTGCCGGTGAGCTGGCACGAAACGCCCAACATCCATTTCTGCACCATCGCCGATTTCCAGGCGCTGGCCGGGCAGATGGGCCTGACGGTGGAGCGCGCCGCCGGCCTGGCCAAGGGCCGCGAGGTGGCGCTGTGGCCCAATCTTTTGGCCGATACCGGGGTGTTCGTCCTGCGCCGATAGTCTATCATCGCGCGCGTGGACCCCGATCTTGATCCCGAACTGATCCGCTTCCTGCGCGAGGAGTTGGGCCATGATCTGCCCAGCGGCGGGCAATGGCGTTTCACAGGCCCGTTGTGGATCTGGAAGGGCAAGGCCGCGGACGGCAAGCCCAGCCCGATGAACTGGCATTTCCTCACCATCACCGGCGATGTTGCCGCCAGTATCCGCGCCGGCGCGCCCGGCCGGTCGGCGGCGTGGGGCAGTGTTTATGTGAAGGTACGGTTGGGCGGCACGGCGTGGGCCACCTCGGTTTTCCCGTCGAAAGAAGCCGGCGGCTGGCTGCTGCCAATCAAGGCCGCCG
>Ga0315900_10011459_pt1 | contig 10979 bp, 10 predicted proteins | sample LakEriMetagenome_FD_203521 | JGI IMG/M metagenome (GOLD analysis project Ga0315900, IMG submission 203521) | Freshwater fungal communities from buoy surface, Lake Erie, Ohio, United States - Buoy 12 MA114 | ecosystem: Environmental > Aquatic > Freshwater > Lake > Lake biofilm | place: USA: Lake...
GAAATTGCCGAAACTCTCAACGAGTTTCGCTACCCTAAAATCTAGTTTAGACACAGCGCCAGTTTGCAATGAGAGCGACAAATAGAACTTCGATAGAAACGAATGAATCCAAAATAGAATTTTGCCAAGACCGATTTCCCAAAGGTACTTTGTGTGGTTTCTGCTACCTTGCGCTCGTACTACTAAGTAGTTCCTTCGCTGCTGGGAAGGAGCCGGAATTACGATGGGCAGTCCTGAGTGATTCAACGACTCGCGAGCGAGGGTTCTCGGACTTCCTTTCGGTGGAACTTGCGAACAGCGGCTTCTCGATGGTTGAACGTGAGCAAGTCCAAAAGCTGGATGACGAAATGCTTGGCACCATCAACTTAGCTGGCATTAGCCTCAGAAAACCATTTGAGTTGGGTAAGCGTGTTGGTGCCAATCGAATCATCCTTTGCCAATATGTGTCCGATGGAAGCAATACTTCCAAGGACACGCCTCGAACCTTGCAAATCGTCGTGTGCGACGTGGATATTGCTGCTCGAATCGGTGTCTTTGAATTCTCCGATCAGCGCGTAACCGAATTGGCGAACAACGTTGCATTGTTCCTCAAGTCTCTTGAAGTGCAATACTCTTCAGGCGTCGAACTTGTGGTTGGTTTAGTTCCTTTTAGTTGCAAGAACTTAGGTCCTGATTTTGCAGGAGTGGGACAGTCCAGCTACGCTGCACTTGCCGGCCAGATTCTCTCGGTACCTGGTGTCGGGCTTTTGGAGTGGGAAGCGGCCAGGGATCTGACACGAGAATTAGTCTCCTCCGATGGGATTGCCAAAAGGCGAGTTCCTATCATGATCGAAGTGGACTACCGCGTAATCTCTAGCGACGGGAAAGGTCCATCGACGATTGAGCTCGCAATGCGAATCCAGAACGGAAAAGATTCCAAAGTTAGTATAGCAACCGTCCCAATCAGGGAAACGGACCAGTGGATTCGCCAGCAAATCTTACCGCACTTGCTTGATTTGATGAACTCGCATCAACGCATTAGCAACTCGGATCAGCTTCAAATGCTTAAGGAGCGAGCGTCGCAATTGTTTCGACTAGGCGACATCCTTCACTGTACTCAAGTCCGCGAAGTCGTCTTGCAGATTTCTCCAAACGACGACGCAGAACGTCGACGGCTTATCGACGATTACGGATTGATCAAAGGGCGGGATCCGAAAACATTTCAACCGTATGTCTTTCCTATCTCGTACCAAAAAATGCAATCGAGGAGTGCGGGCCGAGACCACTTCGAGTTCCTCGTAAGAAATCGACGCATCCTATTCAACGAGGGCATCGAGCAATTTGGTATTCTTGTTTTGGATTCCGAGTTCCAGCAGACGCTCAATTTTCGGATCCATGAGTCATTTTGCAAGTATTTGCTTACTGAATCCGAACTTCAACGTGCGATAGCATCCATGGACGAAGATGACATGTTTGTTCGATCGGTCGCCCATCCAGTTTTGAAGCTGGAAAGGCCTGATGGATTCAGTGAAGATGATGAATTGCGAGCGAAACTACAATGGAGTGAGTCCGTCTTAATGCCGGCCAAGATGCGAACATGGTTCGATGCGGGGAACGAGGAAAGTCGGGCATATGCAGCCAAGTTGATTGCCGATATCGTTCCAGAGGAATTCCCAACCTTAGGGGTAGGCGCATGGCTTTTTAGGCCAGATACTTTTCCAAAAAAGACGATTAAGGTTAAGAACGGAACGTTCATCGTCGGAAACTGGCCGCATGATTCTTTGGTTTATACTTCTTCGTTGTCAATCGCATCGCATCGACATCTGCGGTTATACGGTTTAATTGGAGAGTTCACCTTTCGCTATTGGGAGGCTCCGGACGTAGTTTGGCATAAGGATGGGCGGACGTATCCGGATAGTGGCCCTTCCAGTCTAAAGTTATTGCTTGCGAAGATTGAACAGATCATTGAAGTCGCAAAGCAAACTACATCGGCTGAGAAACGAGGTCTCAAGAGACCATACCATATGACTTTCGATTATGCTCTGGACTTTGGGTTGCAGTATCGTCTCGAAGTGAAGCAACGGATCGCTGGGACTCCGACTCCGCCACCGACATCCTCCGACGCGGATCGTCCTAAGACGGAGCCTGCATTGGGTCGCCTGCGTTTTGAAGTGACTACGATTAAGCCACCAACACTCGACGCTTTATCAGGAACTTGGATCGGTGATGGACCAGATCACGACCTTGTCTTCGATGAGAAAAGAATTTATCGACTGGATCGACAAGGGGTCTTCAAGCTCATCAGCCCTGAATCTGGTTACAACTTCTTCGATGACGAGTTCGTCTGGGCGTTCCAGAAGCACACGGACGGTGGCTTTCAACTGAGCATGTTTGACCGAAATGGAGATTCCTTTCTTACGAACAAGAAACTGAACCTTCCTCCCTGTGACGATTTTAGGGCGTTCCCAGCGGGAAAATGCAAAAGTGTCGTTTTAGGGTTGATTGGAGAGTCGTCCTGGTGTGCCCTCGTGGAGATCAAGAACCAATCCGCCGAGGCTCACGTTTTTCATGAAGCAAGAGAGCCTTACAGCCTGAATTCGCCGTTAGTAACAAAGCGTGCCAATGAGAGCATCTATTCGCAGATCATACCGACATGGCATGCGTTTGGCACAGATGCCACCGGTGAGATTTTGGTAGTTGGCAGGTCTGGTCTTCACCCTTTGAGGATTGAGCTGTCGTCATTGAATGTAACCGTCTTGAAATTCCAAGAATCATTGTCGCAGGACTCGCCACCAGGACGGCTCGACTCCGCGTTAAAGCCCTTAATTGCAAACAAAAAATTCTATTCAGGCCTGCATATCTATGTGGACGAGTACGACTTAGCAACACCGAAGTATGCCATTGGTCCGAAGCGGGTCGTCGGCATGGATCGCATGGAGCAGATTACAAAGGGTAATGCAGGCCCAGGTAACGGTCGTGGGACGATGTTTTTGCATGACGGTTGGCTTCTTTACCCGGGGTTCACATGGTATCGGTACCATCTAGACTCGAAGCAGACCGAGAGGCTAGTGCCTACGCAGTTGCCAAATCCATACAGTTACTTGTTGGGTGGAGTAAGTTCCATTCACGGATTACTCGTATGGTCCCCTGGATCAAAGAACGAACCGAAAAAAGGGGATATGTACCGAGTCAAAATAGTACCATAAGCTTCCTCGAACCATGGACCGAAACCGGCTCCTACGGCAGCAAGTATTATGAGACGCCTAACACGGATGCGTTAGCAAAGCAGGGGATGAAGCTTTTCAGTCATCATCATTGCCAGAACTGCGTGCCAACACGGGCTGCGTTACTGAGTACCAATATCGTCCGAGAACGGGCACCTATACCGTCGGTAGTATTGATCGGTTTGATTGGCGTACCGCCCATTGCGTCCATTGGATAACGTGACGCAATTGCCATTGTCTCGAGACAGTATCGCTCAGCAACTCAAGGCGGCTGGCTTTGCAACGGGGATGTTTGCCAAAGGCACGCTCCGTCGTGCCGTCCGCTTATTGCTATTTGCTGGTCTTCTTGGTGGATGTCACATGGAATGTGCCCACTACTTTGACGGTAGCATGCCACTATTGTCGCAGGCTGGTGGCGGATTTCTCGATAGCCAATTGGAAGTTTTCCCGATGCTCGAGATTGAGCCAAAGGCATAAATTTTTATTAGCGTAGATCGGTCGCATGTCGCACTCACCGTCGGACGATAGTCATGCCTGCTTCCTTAAAAGTCGTAATCATCAAACCCAGTAAGTACATGGTTGATGGGTCTGTCGAGCGATTTCACAGGGGCTTCATGCCCAATAGCACCGTGCCCCACATGCGCAGCATGGTCCCGGCTGAGATCGATCAACATGCCGTTGAGACTCGTGCAATTGACGAATACGTTTACACGGATCTCGAATATCTAAATTTGCTCGAGCCAGCTAGAAACTCTACCACGCTGGTTGCACTCGTCGGCGTTCAAAGTCATCAGTTTCATCGCGCCTTGGATATCGCCGCTCTGGCCCATCGAAATGGTTGTTTGGTAGTGATCGGCGGGCCGCATGTGATGACATGCGATACCTCGATGCTTCAAGGGAATGGCGTGAGTTTCGCTCAGTGCGAAGCGGAACTTGTCTGGAGCGAAATATTGCAGGACGCGATAGAAGGCGAATTGAAGCCATTGTACGGAGCCGGTCTTCGTTGGCAGGAAAATCTTGAATCACCAGTGCTCGTACCACCCAATCGAGCGGAGCTTCGCAGGTACATCGTACCCATGTTGGGTGTCTATCCAGCGCGTGGCTGTCCCTTTCTCTGCAACTTTTGCTCTGTGACCAAGATCGCGGGTCGAAAGATTCGTAGCCAGAGCATTTCGACCACCATCGCGAGCTTGAGGGCTGCGAAATCTTCCGGAGTCAACACGGTCATGTTTACCTCGGATAACTTTAACAAGTATCCGCAGGCTGAAGAATTGTTGCAAACGATGATCGATGAACGACTCCACATGAAGTTTTTCGTTCAATGCGATACCCAGATCGCAAAGCAAGAAAATTTGGTTGAGTTGCTTGCCAAAGCTGGCTGCTACCAAATGTTTGTTGGAGTCGAGTCCTTTGATCGCGCGACTTTGATCGCAGCGAACAAAAAACAAAATCGTCCTGACGCGTATCATAATATCGTGCGATTATGTCGCGAGCATGGAATTGGCTCGCACTTTTCAAACATCATCGGCTTCCCTAAGGACACGGAACAATCGATCCAAGAGCATCTGGAAGTGCTCCAAACTATTTCTCCGAATTGGGCATCGTTCTACATCCTCTGTCCTATCCCAGGAACGGAGCAGTACGACGATTTCTTAGAACAGGACTTGATCACGGAACGCAATCTAGACCGCTTCGACACGACCTGCCTGACATGGAACCATCCATCGCTCTCCCGCGAACTCCTTTCTGAGCTGTTGTATGAATGTTATCGCAAGTTTGCTTCGGTCAGCCATACCATCAAGAATATTCGAGGCATCGCGCGTCAAAATGGACGAGGCAGCATCCCGGAAAAGCTCGGAAGTTTGGCAATGTCTTCGTTTGTGCGCTATTGTGCTTGGCGACGAACTCATCCGATGTCGGGCGGCGTGATGCGAGTGAAACTAGATCACGTAAGCGACTACATCGGTCTCCGAAAACGAGTGTTCGGTATCGAATTAGTGCCGCTACCGAAAAGCCTTAGAGTACCCCCTACCGAGAGCTCTTTAGAAAACTCTTCCCGCTTTGGTATCAACTCTGTGATGACAAAATCGCTTGCGTCCATTTAAACATTGAAGGAAAAACCATGCTTCAGACCATTTTAATCGTACTTCTTATCCTATTCCTTTTGGGTGGGTTAGGGACTCTTCCCAATTGGTCGCATAGCCGCAATTGGGGTTACGGACCAAGCGGCGGAATGGGACTCATTGGCATCATTGTCTTGGTGCTATTGATTTTGCTGCTCACTGGTCGACTGTAGAAAAAACTCTTTCTCGAGGATATCAAACATGATTTCAAAGAATTTCAAAGTTGCTGCTTTCAGCTTATTTGCTGCTGTCGGCTGCGATCCCTATCAGTCGAAGCCGGCCGCTGTAAGCGAAACGACTTCCACCGTGACGTTGGAGGATGTAAAGCGAGATGCTGCTAAGTCAGCGGACACGACCGCCACGTATTCTCAACAAAACAAGGACAAACTTCTCATGGACATGAAGGAACAGATGGCGACCATGGAGGCGAACATCGAAAAGCTTCGACTCCAGGGAAAAGATCTTGTGAGTGATGCCAAACGAAACTGGGAGCTAAAGATGGTAGATCTGGAAGCCAAGCGGAAATTGGCAAATGAAAAACTGGAAGAGATTGGTGCATCTACTTCCCAAGCATGGGGCGATGTTGAGAAGGGAGTACATTCCGCATGGGACGAGTTAGCCAAGGCCTTTCGCGACGCTTCCAAGGAATTCTAGGCATAGCGAAATCCCCCATACAAATCCTCTTGGAGGGCAGATCATGACAGTCATCAACAGACAACGGATTCGCGAGATTCGATTGGGGAATGATGCACAACACTCGCCGTCGAAGAAAGCGCCGCTTACCGCCGAAAGCCTCGCTGTTCTTGGTCACGAGATCCGGAATCCGTTATCCGCGCTCAGTTATGCATTAGAAGCGTGGCCAGCATCGAAAGGTGATCCGCAACTCGAAGACCAGTTAATGCAGATCATGCGTCGACAAGTGCTACAGTTGACTTGTCTATGCAACGATTTGCTAGACGTGGGGAAAAGTGCCCGCGGCAGCTTATCCATTCACATGGCTTCCGTCGACGCTAGGCGAATCATCCAGAGCGCTTGCCAACAGATTCAGCCTTTTGTCGAACAGTGCGGTCACAAGATGACAGTGACGATTGGTGAATTACCATTAAGCTTGCTCGGCGACGAGTCGCGGCTGACTCAAGTGTTTGCTAATCTGTTACATAACTCGGCCAAGTTTACCGACTGCAACGGTCACTTGCGCATTTCGATAGAGCGCGAGAATAACATGGCGGTCGTTCGATTGAGCGACAATGGTCGCGGAATCTGCGCGGATAGATTAAGAAACTTGTTTATGCCGGACAATGGATCGAAGAGGTGTCCCGAGACAGGAGGTGAAGGCTTGGGGATAGGACTCCGGTTGGCCAAGTCGATCGTAGAACTTCATGGTGGTACGATCGAAGCATTCAGTGAAGGCATCGGACACGGAAGTATGTTTGTGGTCACGCTGCCATTGCTTGAATGTTGGCGTTCAGTAACTAGAGGAAAGGATAACTCGAGAACCATTTCGAATAAGGGGCTTGCCTACGAAGTTGACGATGCTACTGTTGAACGGAGTGTCGACGTTCGCGGCACTCATTCGATTTCGGAACACCTAACGAAGCATGGCCTGTGAACAACAGGAGATGCGTTGCAAAGCAAGCCGATGTTGTCGTGACCTTTCGGGGTTGCAACCGCATCGGCTTTTTTTGTTTTCATATGTTGCGATGACGAGCAACGGTTCAGCTTCACAGCTTGGTTTTTGATGACACTTTCGTAGTATATTCCCGAGCTGTTTAGTACTTCGATACGAACACAGAGGACAAGACGATGATGAAACAAACACGGATGATGGGTAGGCGGATGATTGGAATAACATTGCTGAAGTTCCGACAATCGTTTTCACAAAAATGCTGGTTGGCGATGACCTGTTGCATGACGATTGCGGCTCTCGCGAATACGACTCAGGCTCAATGGGGATCGCACGGTGGCGGTGGATCGCACGGATCGTATGGAGCGGCTGGTTATGGAAGGAACAGCGGATCTGGATTCTCAGGTGGTTCGACCGGAGGTACTGGTCATGTCAGGCGCATCGCTGCGCGAATTCATGATCATCATGCCAACCGCCACGGCTTCGGGCATAAAGCTCGCCATGGCTCCTCTGGAGGTAGTGGTTCGAATGGCAGTTATAGTTCCTACGGGGGCTACGGTTCGACCGGCGGTTACAGTTCCTCGGTGGGCTATGGATCGAGTGGTGGATTCTCTAGTTCGTATCGAAGTGCATCGACTGGTACTTTGACCATGATGTCTTCGTCAAGCGTAGCACGCCCAATTTCGCAGTTGAAGTCGATGGCCGCTCAGTCAACGGTCGTTGGCTTACCAATCCAATTGACGGTAGAGGTTCCGAACGATGCCAAAGTCTTTGTCAACGATCGACCGACCACCAGCCTTGGCGTAACTCGCGAGTTCACCAGCCGGAACCTAGAGCAAGGAAAACAGTACGATTTTCGAGTACGCGCAGAAATGATGAACAAGGATGGAAAGTGGGTATCAGAAACGCAGCAAACTTCCATGCGAGCTGGGGAAAGCGAGGCACTGAGATTCACATTCCCAGATGAACCACAACTGCTCGTTACATCGCAGAACGACTAGTCTTTGACCGAAACCATCGCTTTTCAAGCGTCGTACAGAAGAAAAGAAACATGACATTACGCCAATTCATGATGCAGCACGGGGAAAACAAATTGTCGCACCCGAGATACATGACTGTAAACGCAGACACGGACATGCCGGATTGCGCCACCAACAAACCGAAGCTCTCTCCGACCGCCGAAGCGCAAGCAGAAGTTGCCATCGCGAAGCGCGAAGCGATTGAACGATGGGAGAACGAAGGGGGAGAGGTATTGGTTTTGAACCGGGAGCTTTTGTCTGGACCTTTCGAACAGCTTCTTCCGTGAGTGACACTCGTGTTATTTAAGCAATCCTTCAGCAGGCTCGTTATTGAGTTGATTGCATGCTTTCAGTTGCTCATGACGCATGCGCCAGTATGCGTAGTTCGGGCTCAGGAAGTTACGGAAAAATCATCCGAAAAGCAGAAGCAAGCTCCGCATTTGAAGGAAGACTTTTCACTGACGACCTTGAAGGTAGACGTGAAGCCGGTCGCACGCGATGCGGAGATTCGTGACAGACTGGATAGCGTTCTCAAGGCGACCGAATGGTTCACCGACCCAAAAGTGCGCGTTGAACAAGGGGTTGTGTTTTTGAGCGGCGAAACAGAAAGCGATATACTGAAAAAATGGGCCAGCGACCTCGCAGGCAATACGCAGGATGTAGTTGCCGTGGCCAACCGCATGACTGTTTCAAGTCCATCGATTTGGGATTTTCGCTCGACCTGGAGTAGCATGGTCGCTTTATGGCGTGACTTCATTCGATCCCTTCCGTTTTTCGCATTCGGACTGTTGATCCTGGCTATCTCGATCGGAGCTAGCCTTCTGGTGATCCGGATCATGGAAAGGTTTCTATCCGAAAGAATACGGGCGAATCTTCTACGCAACGTTCTCGCGAGGGGCGTGGGCGCAATCGTCTTTTTGACAGGCGTTTATATCGTCTTAAGAGTTTCCGGACTGACTCAGTTGGCACTGACCGTGGTTGGCGGAACAGGTTTGATCGGCTTGGCTGTTGGGATCGCGTTCCGAGACATCACTGAGAATTTCTTGGCAAGTATTTTTTTGAGTATGCAGCGTCCCTTTGATACAGGTGATCTGATTGAGGTTGCAGAAGTGAGTGGGTATGTTCAGCAACTAAATGTTCGGACGACTATCTTGATGACTCTAGAAGGGAACCTTGTTCAGGTCCCGAACGCCAAAGTTTACAAGAGCAATATTCGAAACTTTACAACCAACCCGAGCCGACGCGAAGATTTCATTATCACGATTGGATATGCTGACTCGATCAACGATGCTCAAGAAACAGCGAGTAAAGTTCTTCGCGAGCATGCCGCGGTGCTCCAAGATCCGGAGCCTTCGGTATTGGTCGACAATCTTGGCCCAGACTCTGTGAATCTCCGAGTTTATTTCTGGATCAATGGACGCGATCACAGTTGGCTCAAGGTGCGTTCTTCGGTCATTCGCTTAGTCAAGTTAGCGTTCAAGAAGCAAGGCTTCATGACGCCAGACGGTCCTCGCAAGCTGATCTTTCCATCTGGACTTACCATAAGTATGCAGCGAGGTGAACAGAAGGAAGCAAACAACAAGTCGGAGATAGAATCAACTCCCTTCGTACCTATCGAACCTCCAGATGCGGTATCCACCCAAGCCGAAGGTGGATTGGACAGTGAAGCTGGAGCGATCGAGCAACAAGCTCGCAAAGTAGAGCCGTTGAAGGAAAAAGAAAACTTGCTTGACTCTATCCCTCGCTCAACACTTGCACAACAACTTTCGAAGGCAACCGCCTGATGAAACAACCAGAACTACAGATTGGATTGCGAATCGAGCATTTGTATGCTTGGCTCACAATCATCCTTTCACAACCTTACCATTCGAAAAATTTTACCAAAAGCCTTTCATGATGACTCCCAATACTTTAGAAGAGAACCGCACTTACTCCAAGCCAACGGCACCGGCGATGCGAGCGGTTCAGTACGATCAGTATGGAGACGCAGAAGTTCTGCATGTCGGCGATCATTCCATCCCGCTTCGTTCCACAGGCCAATTGATGATCCAGGTGCACGCGTCTAGCGTGAATCCTATCGACTACCGACTTCGTCGTGGCGATATGAAGGGATTGATTCCCTTTGGTTTCCCTCGAATTCCCGGATATGATGTCGCTGGTGTTGTCGTCGATGCTGATACAGACAGTTCCTTGAAGGTCGGTGATCGTGTGATGGCCTTTCTCGATCACACTCGCGGCGGAGTTGACTTCTCTCATACTACTACCGGTGACAATCGAGACTCCATTTTAACTCTAACCACTTTTCAGCAAGACAATGGCAAAACTATTTGAACCGCTCAAGATCAAAGACATTACGCTTCGAAACCGGATCGCTGTTTCGCCCATGTGCCAGTATTCATCCGTGGACGGATACCCGAATGATTGGCATCTTGTCCATTTAGGTTCTCGCGCTGTCGGTGGCGCTGGCTTGGTCGTGATGGAAGCGACAGCAGTATCACCCGATGGTCGCATCAGCCCAGCAGATAGTGGGATCTACTACGAGGATCATATCGAGCCGTTTGCCAAGATCGCTCGCTTTCTCAAACAACACGGAGCCTGTGCGGGGATCCAAATTGCACACGCAGGTCGTAAAGCCAGTACCAACAAACCTTGGGAAGGGAATGACCACATCGGCAAGGATCAAGGAGGCTGGGATACGATTGCGCCCTCCGCTGTCGCTTTTGGTGGAAAGCTAGAAAAGATCCCTAGGGAGATGACACTCAACGACATTGCACGCGTTCAAGATGACTTTGTGTCAGCCGCTAAGCGCGCGTTGGCCGCTGAGTTTGAATGTCTAGAAATTCATTTCGCTCACGGATATCTCGCGCACGAGTTCTATTCGCCTCTGTCCAACAAGCGAACGGATGCATACGGAGGCAGCTTCAAAAATCGAATTCGCTTTCACATGGAGACATTCGCGGCAGTGCGCGAGGTTTGGCCTGCGAGGTTGCCACTGCTTGCACGACTATCG
>Ga0315900_10011461_pt1 | contig 10978 bp, 11 predicted proteins | sample LakEriMetagenome_FD_203521 | JGI IMG/M metagenome (GOLD analysis project Ga0315900, IMG submission 203521) | Freshwater fungal communities from buoy surface, Lake Erie, Ohio, United States - Buoy 12 MA114 | ecosystem: Environmental > Aquatic > Freshwater > Lake > Lake biofilm | place: USA: Lake...
ACAGCCTCGGCGGGCACGTCGCGCAGCGAGCGCAACCGTTCCAGCCGCGCCGCCGTCTGCCGGTCGCGCGCGGCGGCCCAGCGCTCGAACTCGGCGCGCCGCTCGGCGATCGAGGCCGCAAGATAGCGCGGATCGGCCGTCGCGTCTGCCCCGCCCGTCAGCGCCGCCATGCGCGCCGTCAGTTCGGCCCGCTCGGCCTCGAGGGCGGCGAGGGCGGGCGAAATCGCCCTCGGCGGGGGCAGCTCCGTGGGGCGAGCGGCCGGGGCCGTGACCTGCGAGGGCTGCCGGCGCAGCGCGTCCCGCCAGGGGGCGGGGCCCGTCATGTCTGCGGCCGGGTCGCGATCAGGGCGCGCACCCGCTCTTCGAAGACGGCCGGCGGGGGAATGGGCACGAGCTTTGTCCGCATGAGAGAGCTGCCCTCGGCGCTGTATTGGTACTTGCTCTGGAAACTGGCGCTCACCGAGCTGACCGACAGCGCGCCCCCCGCCGCGAAGGGCAGCGCGAAGCCGCCCGCCACGGCGGTGACCGATGTCGCCGATGTCGAGGCGCCCGCTTCCGACTGGACCGAGATCGACATCTTGAGTTCGATGACCGTGTCGACGAACTGATAGAAGGTCGGGCTGAAGCCGAGCTCGAGCAGGCTGAACACCTGCCCCGTCCCCGGCCCGAGGCGGACGCGGTAGCGATCCGACTTCCAGCCGGCATCGGCGGCTGCGCCGGCCTCCTTGGCGGCCTCCTCGTCATAGCCCGCCATCAGCTGCGCGATCTTCACGCTGACCATGTCGAGCCGGAGCTGCGCCTCGGCCACGCCCATGCCAAGGCGCTGGATCATCTCGGGAAAGGGCACGCCCAGAAGTTCGCGGCCAACTGTCATCTCGGGTCTCCTTGGTCGGGATTGGCGGGCGGGTCAGGCTCAGGTCTTGTTCAATTGCACCTCGATTTGCCGGCGGCGGCGTTCGGTGTCCTCGTCCATCTGCCGGCGCACCCGCTCCTCGAGGACCGCGGGCGGGGGGATGGGGACCAGCTTGGTCCGCAAGAGGCTCGCGCCCTCGGCCGAATAGCTGTATTTCGACGAATAGGACGCATCGACCTGGCTGGTGGTGACGGTCTCGTTCGAAGACTTGTCCCCACCAAAGATTGCGACGAAGAATCCCCCGCCGCTCGACTGGTTCTGATTCGTCCTGTTGGCGTTGCGCGATGTCCTCGAAAAGCCTTGCTCCCGGCTGATCTTGATCGCGATCTTGACCTCGATGATCGTGTCGACGAACTGGTAGAAGGTCGGCGAAAAGCCGAGTTCGAGCATCGACAGCCGCATCGGGACGCGGATCCTTGTTTCAAGGTATTCCTTCTTTTCCTCGGCCGTGGCGCTTGCGTCGGGTTCTTCGATGCCGTTGAGTTCGAGCAGATCGTTCAGCGCGTTCGTATTGCCCCCGCTCAGGGCCTTGTCGGCCGCGATGAAGGCCTGCGCCTCGCGCACCGTCATCCACTCGGCGCCGAAGAAGACCCGGCTGTCATCGAACGTCACGTTGCCGTCGTCGTCGCGCAGGACGCGCAGGCCGCCCATCATCTCGGCGATCTCGATCGAGGTCGCATCGAGCTTCATCTGGCCTTCGGCGATGGCAAAGGCCATCTGCCGGATCATGTCCCCCATCGGGACATTGAGAAGTTCCTGACCGATCGACATGGGGTTCCTCCTGTGCAGGGTTCAGTCCGCGGCCGCAGCGAGGCGGCGCAGCACGGTTTCAAGCGGTTGGGGCGGCGGCAGCGAGACGAGGCGGGCGGCGATAGAGCTCATCCCCTCGGCGCTGACCGAAAACTTGCGGGCGTAGGAGACGCTGACCGAGGCCGCGACCATCACGACCTTGGCCATCACCCCCACGTTCAGGCCGGCGCTGACCCCGAACTCGGTCGACTCGCTCATCGAGAAGCTGAGCTTTGCCTCGACGGTGGCCTCGGTGAAGCTGTAGAAGGTCGGGGTGAAGCCGAGCGCCATGAGGCTGTATTGCGTGCCGCCGACCTCGACCTTCTCGGTCGCCATCACGGCGGCCTCGCGGATCGAATTCTGATCGAGCGCCCGCTGCGCATCGGCGATCGAGGTGCCGAGCCGCTCGATGATTTCGGGCAGCGGGGCCGCGAGAAGCTCGCGCGTGACGGCGGGGATCGTTGTCATGGCTAGTCAGCCGGGCCGGGGGATGGCAGGGGGCCGGGCTTTGGCAGGTAGGAGCGGATTTCCTCGAGGAACTCGACCGGGGCGGGCACCGCCACGAGCCGTGCGCTGATCGCGCTGTTGCCGTTGACCGAGGTCTCGAACATCCGGCTCGTGCGGTAGTCGACCGACATCCCGACGGCGACCGAGACCTTGGTGCCCCCGCCCGCCGCGGCGTCGGGTTTGTCCGCCCCCGATCCGCCCGACGCGACGGCGTCAAGCGGCTTGGTGATGCGCGCCCCGCCGGCCGCCGCAAGGGCGATCGCGCCCGACTTCGTCGTGAGCAGGTCGAGCACGACCGCGTCCTCGGCATGCGCCAGATAGACGATCGCGCCGCGGCGGACGGCGCGCACCTTGTGGGCCGTGCTCTGGGCGTTGATCGCGGCGGTCAGGTTCTGGGCGAAGGCCTCGGGGCTGTCGGCCGCGAGCGTTGCGCCGCCTGTCGTCACGGCCGCGCCGCTCAGCGCAACATCGGTGGCAGGGTCGCCGAGCTTGATCTTGGTTCCCGACGCGACCGGGTTGGCCGCGCGTTTCGAGACCGAGACGAAGCCGTTTCCGGCACCCCCGCCCGTCAGGTCCGGCGTCGGCTTGTCGTCAAGCTGGGTGGCGCCGGTGCTCTCGACCACGATGAAGCGGGCGGTCTCGCCTTCGAGCACGACCTCGACGCGCCGGAACTGCGGATTGTCGGGATTGCCGGTCGTGGCGCCCCAGCGGGTCTCGCCGGGGGCCGGAGCCCGGACGGTCAGCCGGCTTGCCTCGATCCCGGCCCTGACCAGAAACTCCTGCACCCGCCTTGCGCGCCGCTCGCCCAGATCCTGATTGTAGGCGACCGTGCTGCGCGTGTCGGCATAGCCGTCGATCCTGACCTTGCTCTGCTTGCCGCGCAAGGTGTTCGCGACGCCCTGAAGTTCCGCGATCGCGGCGGGTTTCAGCCGATCGTCGTCCGTATCGAAGAGCGCGATGCCGATGACACCCGGCGCCGCCGGGGCGTTCGGGTCCGACCCGCCCGCGTTGCGCACGAGGCGCGCCCTGAAGCCCGTGATGCCGCTGATGGCGCTGACGACAGCGGCGGCATAGGCATCGGCATCGGCGGCGGACTGGACGGTCGCCGACTTGTTCGGGGCAAGGGTGAAGGTCTCGGACTGCCCGGCCGTGGGGGTCTCACTGATGCGGAGGAGGGCGACGCTCGACTCGGTCGTGGGCAGAAAGGCGATCGCGGCCGCGGTGCCCGCCGCGTCCCCGCCGGTGATGATCGGATTTGTTGCCGTCGCGGGGTCGAGCGCCGCCTTCACCGTGCGCCGCGCCCCGCCGATGAAGACGCGGTCGAACGGCCCGGCGGGCTTGCGCAACGCGTCGGCAAGGGTTTCGGCCGCGGAATCGAGGCCCGCGTTCGCGCCCGCGGAGGCCTCGGTCTGCTTGCCGTCGACCGTCACGCTGGCAGGCAGGGACGCGAGCGTCACCTCGGCCATCCGCGCCGCGCCCGATGCGGCGCCCTTCCCCCCGCTGTCGAGCCCGAACTTCACGCTGCCCCCGATCCCGAAGGCCTGCGTCTCGCCGACCTTCATGGTCAGTTGCAGCGAGACGTTCAGATCGGCGTGCTGATAGTGATAGAAGGGCGGCGACAGGCCGAGCTGGAGCAGCGACTTGCCCTCGAGCCCCTTCTGTGGCTTCAGGTATTCGCCGACCTGCGCGATCGAGTTTCGGTCAAGCTCGGTCTGCGCCTGCGCGATCGAGAGGCCCATCGCGCTGATGAATTCCGCAACGCTCGCGTCGGTCAGGATTTCTCCGGGGGTCTTCTCTCGCAGATCGCTCATGTCGGGTCTCCGGGCGGGGATGTCGGGAGGGGGATGGCGCGGGACGGATCGACGCTGTCGCGCCGCACGATCTGGGCGCCATGCCGGCGGCGGGCTTCTGCAAGGCGCGCGGGCGCGATCGTGTAGCGGCTGCGCAGCCAGCCGACGACCTCGGCCGAGAGGGGCGCGCCCGAGGGGCCCGCAAGTTCGAGCGCCGCGCGCAGGTCCGCCTCGGCCGCCCCGGTCTCTGCCGCCCCGGTCTCTGCGGCCCCGGTCTGTGCCGCCGAGAGCCGGGCAAGCCCGCGCCGCTCCAGCAGCCAGGCGCGGTCTCGCCTGTGGAACTCGGATCGCTCCGCGGGCGGCGCCGCCTCGATCGCGCGGGTGCAGAGATCGGCAACCTCGGCCCATGCGCCGAGATGCTCGAGGCTTTCGACCGCGCAGTGGAAATAGTGGCGCGCCACCACCTGCGGCGCGCCGGCGCGCGCGGCGAGGTGCAGCGCCGCGCGATAGTGCCCGAGCGCCTCGCGGTGGCGTCCGGCAAGGGCCAGCACCTTGCCCTGTTCGGCGATGCCGAAATGCAGCGCCCCGGCACCGGTCCCCTCGGACGGGTGCCGGGGCGCGGTCATGCCGCGATGACCTCGGCGCCCGCCGCCTCGAGCCGTGCCCGAAGCAGCCGCGCCCGTGGGCGCGGCATGGGCGCGGTGCGGAGCGGCGCGCGCGCATCGGGCAGACCCGCCAGCGCCAGCGCCCCCTCGGGCGCCGCGAGGATGTCGAGCGCCTCCATCGCGAAGCTTGCCAGTTCGGCGCGCGCCGTCAGCCCCGCCTGCGCATAGGCCGCAAGCCGCGCGGGCGCCTCGGCAAGGGGGATCCCCTCCTCGACCGTCAGGGGCAGGGCCGCGCGCAGATCGTCGAAGACATCGCCGGGCACGCCCGCGAGCGCTTCGAGCGCCGCCGCGGCATCGGGCGGGGCGGCATCGAGGACGATGTCGCAGCGCAGGAAGGCCTCGTTCACGAGGCGGATCGTCTGGTGCGCGCCCAGCCTGCGCCAGATGACCTCGGCCTCCGCGCGGCTGAGGCCGAAGGCCGTGACCGACCCGTCCGGCGCGAAGCCAGCCTCGGCCGGCAGGGCTGCGGCGATCGCGGCGCGCTGCGCGGGCACGAGGGGGCCCGCGAAGAGCGCGAAGCGCGAGGCGTCGGGCTGGGCCGAGGTCAGGCGCACCGCGCCCTCGGGGAGGCTTGCGGAGAGCGCGCCGAGCGTGGCCGGCGTGACGCCGCCGAGGATCAGCCCCGGCGGCGTCAGCATCAATTCAAGCGCCGCGGGGGGCGCCACCCCGAGAAAGGCGCCGAGCGCCTCGGCCGCGGCATCGGCCCGGGCCGGATCCACGATCTCGGCCGCGATGTCGATCAGGGGCGGGCGTGGCAGCGGGGCATCCGGGGGCAGAACCGACGTTTCGATCCCGATCTCCGACAGGCTGCGCGCCAGATGCTGCGCCGCCGCCGGCGACAGCCCGGCCGCGATTCGCGTCGGCGCCCGATAGAGCGCCTCGACAATCGCCTCGATCGGCACCGCGATCGCCTCGGCGAGACGGGCCGCAGCCTGCGGTCCGGCCTTGCCGACACTGAGGATCGCGACGTCTCTCAAATCCGCGGACATGGGATGCCCAGAAAAGGAAAAGCAGCATTGGCGATCGAATCGATTCGACTGAATTTCTATCCTAAGTTGAAGAACCTGCATAGCCGGGCCGCACCCCGGCGCAGGCGCCAGCGACCGCCGTCAGCGGGGCGGGGCCGACCGAGGGTCGCGTGCGTCATTCGAACTCGAGGATGACCTCGTCCACGCGCAGCGTGTCGCCGGGGCGGGCGTTGATCTTGCGGACGGTGCCCTTGCGCTCGGCGCGCAGGATGTTCTCCATCTTCATCGCCTCGACGGTGGCGAGCGCCTGCCCCTCCTGCACCTCCTGGCCTTCCTCGACCGAGATGCGCACGACCTGCCCCGGCATGGGGCACAAAAGCAGCCGCGAGGTGTCGGGGGGCGCGCGTTCGGGCATCAGCGCGGCCAGTTCGGCCGCGCGGGGCGTGCGCACATGCACCCTGAGATCGGCCCCCCTCAGCCGCATCCGGAAGCCCGAGGGGATCTTGCCCGTCTTGATCACCAGCGCCGCGCCATCGACCTGAAGCCGCGCGAGCGGCGTGCCCGGCTGCCAGTCGGATTCGACCCGGTGGCTCGCGCCATCCTCGAAGCTGACGGTGGCGCCGCGCCGGTCGGCCTCGACGCGGGCGCGCAGGTGCGTGCCCTGAAGGCTCACCACCCAGTCGGCGCCCACCTTGCGTTCGTGGTTGTCCATCCGGCCCGAGATGCGCGCGCGGCGGATCTCGGCCACGCGGTGCATCGCGACGGCCGCCGCCGCCACCCGGCGCAGGACCGCCTCGGGCAGCACCGCGCCCGTGAAGCCCTCGGGGTATTCCTCGGCGATGAAGGCGGTGGTGATCGCGCCCGACACGAAGCGCGGATGGTCCATCACCGCCGAGAGGAACGGCAGGTTGTGGCCGATCCCCTCGACCTCGAAGGCATCGAGGGCACCCCGCATCGTCTCGATCGCGCCTGCCCGGTCGGGCGCCCAGGTGCAGAGCTTGGCGATCATCGGGTCGTAGTGGACGCTGATCTCGCCGCCCTCGTAGACGCCGGTATCGTTGCGGACCGCGTGGGTGTCGCTCCGCGTCTCGGCCGGCGGGCGATAGCGCGTGAGCCGCCCGGTCGAGGGCAGGAAGCCCCGATAGGGATCCTCGGCATAGAGGCGGCTTTCCATCGCCCAGCCGTTGATGCGCAGATCCTCCTGCGCGAAGGGCAGCGGCTCACCGTTCGCGACGCGGATCATCTGCTCGACCAGATCGACCCCGGTGATGAGTTCGGTCACCGGATGCTCCACCTGCAGGCGGGTGTTCATCTCGAGGAAATAGAAGTTGCGCGCCCCGTCCACGATGAACTCGACGGTGCCCGCACTGGTGTAACCGACGGCGCGGGCGAGCGCACAGGCCTGCTCGCCCATCGCCTTGCGCGTCGCGGGATCGAGGAAGGGCGAGGGCGCCTCTTCGATGACCTTCTGGTTGCGCCGCTGGATCGAGCATTCGCGCTCGTGCAGATAGACGCAATTGCCGTGCTTGTCGGCGAGGACCTGGATCTCGATGTGGCGGGGCTGGGTCACGAACTTCTCGATGAAGATGCGATCGTCGCCAAAGCTCGCCGCCGCCTCGTTGCGCGAACTGATGAAGCCCTCGGCCGCCTGCACCTCGTCCCAGGCGATGCGCATGCCCTTGCCGCCGCCCCCGGCCGAGGCCTTGATCATCACCGGATAGCCGATCTCGCGGCTGATCCGCACGGCCTCCTCCTCGTCGGCGATGAGGCCCATGTAGCCCGGCACGGTGCTGACGCCCGCGCCCGAGGCGATCTTCTTCGAGGTGATCTTGTCGCCCATCGCCTCGATCGCGCCCGAGGGCGGGCCGATGAAGGTGACGCCCATTTCCTCGAGCGCAGCCGCGAACTTCATGTTCTCCGACAGGAACCCGTAGCCCGGATGGACGGCCTCGGCCCCGGTCGCGCGGATGGCGTCGAGCACGCGGTCGATCGCGATGTAGGATTGCGCCGAGGGGGCGGGGCCGATGCGCACCGCCTCGTCGGCCATGCGCACATGAAGCGCGTTGCGGTCGGCGTCGGAATGGACCGCAACGGTCGCGATGCCCATGCGACGCGCGGTCTTGATGACGCGGCAGGCGATCTCGCCCCGGTTGGCAATCAGGATCTTCTTGAACATCTCGCGTCCTCTGTCGTCCATGGGGCGCCGGTCAGACCGGCCAGTCGTCGAAGGGTTCCTCGGGGTCGTGCGGCACCTCGTCGCCAAGCTCGAACACCTCGGGGAACGAGACGCGCGCCCGCCGCACGTCGATCTTCAGCATCGCGTCGTAGCTCTCGGGGTCGAAGGGATCCTCGGCGGGCACCACCTCGCGGCCGAAGAGCCACGACAGCCGCCCCGCATCGAGGTTGCCGCGCACGAAGGGCTCGGCCCCGAAATTATCCCAAAGCGCCTGCATGAAGCCCAGATCGGCCATCCGGTCCACCCGCTTGCGGTCGGCGTGCCGCTCGCGCCGCACGATGCGGGTGGCGCCTTCCTTGTTGGCGTGGCGGATGACGAACTGGAAATCCGTGCCGGGAAGCCGCCCCGGAAATCCGCGATGCTTCAGCATGCCCCGCCCCCCATCAGAAGATGTCCGCCACGCAATCCTCGCCTTCGATCCGGAATGCCTCGAAGAGTTGCACCGCTTCGGGGTCGATCTCGCCCAGCGGAACCGGCCGGTCGGCGAGGCCCACCACGACATGCGCGGGCGCAGGCCCGGTGCCCGAGCGCAGGCGCGGCAGGGCATAGCTGCGGCACAGATGCTCCATGTCGAGAAGGGTCGCGTCGGGGTCGAACCCGTCCTCGGAGCCGAGCGCCGGCGCGATAAAGTGAAAGCGCATGGTCAGCCCGTCGACCCCCCGGGCATCGGTGATGACCTCGTGCAGCGTGACGCCCTGGCCCGAAGGTACGGCGATGGGATCTGCGCCGGCGGGCACCGCTGCCAGAACCCAGATCCCCGCCCATCTGTGCACCATCGCGCCCATGCCCGACCTGTCAGAGCGGAATGTTGTCGTGCTTCTTCCACGGCGCGGCGGTCTGCTTGCCGCGGAGCGACGCGAAGGCCCGGCAGACGCGGCGGCGCGTGGCGCGCGGCATGATGACCTCGTCGATGACACCCTTCTCGGCCGCGACGAAGGGGTTGGCGAAGCGGTCCTCGTAGTCCTTGGTGCGCTGCGCGATCTTGCCGTTGTCGCCCTGCTCGGAGCGATAGAGGATCTCGACCGCCCCCTTGGCGCCCATGACGGCGATCTCGGCCGTGGGCCAGGCATAGCTGAAATCTCCGCGCAGATGCTTCGAGGCCATGACGACATAGGCCCCGCCATAGGCCTTGCGCGTGATGACCGTCACTTTGGGCACCGTCGCTTCGCCGTAGGCATAGAGGAGTTTCGCGCCGTGCTTGATGATGCCGCCGTATTCCTGCGCCGTCCCGGGCAGGAAGCCCGGCACGTCGACGAAGGTCAGGAGGGGGATGTCGAATGCGTCGCAAAACCGCACGAAGCGCGCCGCCTTGCGGCTTGCGTCGATGTCGAGGCAGCCCGCCAGCACCATCGGCTGGTTGGCGACGACGCCCACGGTCGAGCCCTCGAGCCGGATGAAGCCCGTGACGATGTTGCCCGCGAAATCGCGCTGGATCTCGAAGAAGTCGCCCTCGTCCGCGACCTTCAGGATCAGTTCCTTCATGTCGTAGGGCTGGTTGGGGTTGTCGGGCACAAGGGTGTCGAGGCTCTCCTCGATGCGCGCGGGATCGTCGTGGAAGGGGCGCACGGGCGGCTTCTCGCGATTCGACAGCGGCAGGAAATCGACGAATCGGCGCACTTCGGCCAGCGCCTCGACATCGTTCTCGAAGGCGCCATCGGCGACGGAGGACTTGCGCGTGTGCGTGCCCGCCCCGCCCAGCTCCTCGGCCGTCACCACCTCGTTCGTCACGGTCTTGGCGACGTCGGGGCCGGTCACGAACATGTAGGAGCTGTCCTTGACCATGAAGATGAAGTCGGTCATCGCCGGCGAATAGACCGCCCCCCCCGCGCAGGGCCCCATGATGAGGCTGATCTGCGGCACCACGCCCGAGGCGGTGATGTTGCGCTGAAAGACCTCGCCATAGGCCGCGAGGCTTGCGACCCCTTCCTGGATCCGCGCGCCGCCCGAATCGTTCAGCCCGATCACCGGCGCCCCGTTCTGCAGCGCCATGTCCATGATCTTGCAGATCTTCGCGCCGTGGGTCTCGCTCACCGATCCGCCCATGACGGTGAAGTCCTGGCTGAAGACATAGACCTGCCGGCCGTTGATCGTGCCCCAGCCCGTCACCACCCCGTCGCCCGCCGGCCGATCGGCCTCCATGCCGAAGTCGGTGCAGCGGTGGGCGACGAACATGTCGAATTCCTCAAACGACCCTTCGTCGAGCAGAAGCTCGAGCCGCTCCCGCGCGGTCAGCTTGCCCTTGGCGTGCTGGGCCGCGACCCGCCGTTCGCCCCCGCCTGCGCGCGCCACGGCGCGGCGTGCCTCGAGTTGCTCAAGGATGTCCTTCATGCCCCCTCCCGTCCGGTCAGTCCCGGGCGGCGCGGCCCGGGCGGTTGGCTCAGCCTATCATCGCCCGCCCCGGATTGCGCAAGGGGCGAGTTGCGCGCCGTCTGGCGGCATGGGGCGGGTTGGGCTAGCGGAGGCGCGAACCAGACCCGGAGCCCGGATCATGTCCCTCTCGCTTCCCGTTCCCGTCGTGACGATCGGCCTTCTGCTCGCGTCGAATGTCTTCATGACCTTCGCGTGGTATGGGCACCTCAAGTTCAAGTCGGCGCCCCTCTTCGCCGTCATCCTCGCCAGTTGGGGCATCGCCTTTTTCGAATACCTGCTGCAGGTGCCCGCGAACCGCATCGGGCACGGCTATTTCAGTGCCGCCGAACTCAAGACCATCCAGGAGGTCATCACGCTCGGCGTCTTTGCGGCGTTTTCCGTCCTCTATCTGCGCGAGCCGCTGGGATGGAACCATCTGGTGGGGTTCGGCCTGATCGGGGCCGGGGCCTTCTTCATCTTTCATCGCTGGTAGGGGCGTCTTGATCCGCATCAAGGCCGCGCCGCGGCGGGTGGCCGAACATCGCCGGACGACCGGAAGGAAAGGAAGACCATGACCCACACGCCTCACGACCTCGCCGAGGAGTTCCCGCACGCCGTCGCGCGCATCCATGATTTGCGCCAGTCGAACGCGCATTTCGCGCGCCTCGCCGATGAATACCACGACGTCAACCGCGCGGTGCACCGCGCCGAGACGCGCGTCGAGACGCTGGGTGAGGCCACCGAGGCCGAGCTGCGCCGCC
>Ga0315900_10011462_pt1 | contig 10978 bp, 12 predicted proteins | sample LakEriMetagenome_FD_203521 | JGI IMG/M metagenome (GOLD analysis project Ga0315900, IMG submission 203521) | Freshwater fungal communities from buoy surface, Lake Erie, Ohio, United States - Buoy 12 MA114 | ecosystem: Environmental > Aquatic > Freshwater > Lake > Lake biofilm | place: USA: Lake...
CGTACAATGCCAAATCTTATCGCGTATGACATCTGCGGCGTTCAGCCAATGACAGGTCCAACAGGCTTGATCTTCGCGATGCGTTCACGTTATGCCAACCAAGCCGGTACAGAAGCTTTCTATAATGAAGCTAACACTGGTTTCTCTGGTCAGGCCTATATGGGCGTAGCCAACACAAACCTCGGTCTTGCTAACGGTAACGTTGGTAATGCTGGTGCCCCAACAGGTAACTCTGAAACATTCAACTTCGGTGGTGGTGCTACTACTGCTAAGTCAGAACAGCTCGGCGCTTCTGGCAACACAGCGTTCAACGAAATGGCATTCTCAATCGAGAAGGTCACTGTAACAGCTAAGGCACGTGCGCTAAAGGCTGAATATACACTAGAACTTGCTCAGGACCTAAAGGCAATTCATGGCCTAGACGCTGAGACAGAACTAGCCAATATTCTTTCTACAGAAATTATGGCCGAAATCAACCGTGAAGTTGTTCGTACAGTAAACCTAACAGCCGTTCGTGGTGCCAACTCTGGCGTTACAACTGCTGGTACTTTCGACCTCGACACCGATTCAAACGGTCGTTGGATGGTAGAAAAGTTCAAGGGTCTAATGTTCCAGATCGAGCGTGAATCTAACCAGATTGCTCGTGACACCCGTCGCGGTAAGGGTAACCTATTGATCTGCTCTTCTGACGTAGCTTCTGCTCTTCAGATGGCCGGTGTACTAGACTATGCCCCTGCTCTAAACTCCAACAACCTACAGGTTGATGACACAGGTAATACTTTCGCCGGTGTACTAAATGGCCGCGTTCGCGTCTATGTTGACCCATATGCCACATCTGGCAACTACATGACAGTTGGTTATAAGGGTTCATCTGCATTCGATGCCGGTCTCTTCTACTGCCCATATGTACCTCTACAGATGGTACGTGCGGTTGGTGAAGATAACTTCCAGCCTCGTATTGGCTTCAAGACTCGTTATGGCATGGCACCAAATCCATTCGCCAAGGGTGCGACAGAAGCTGATGCCAATGCAGCTCTCGAGCAGAACGTAAACGTCTTCTATCGTCGCGTTCTAGTATCGAACCTAATGTAATAAGATCCCGGTTAACGGGACTTACTCGAGAGAGGGCCTTCGGGCCCTCTTTTTTTGTTCGGATAAATATAGTATAACTAGAGAAAGAATATCATGAGCGATTCCTTTATTACTAATACTAACTTTCTTCCTTTAATCAATTTTAAGTTTGGTATTAAAAAGCTACCTACTACTTCTTTCTTTATTCAGTCTGTAAACATTCCAGGTATCAAGCTGGGGTTTGCAGAAATACCTACTCCTTTTATTAAATATCCAATTCCAGGCGATCACGTACAATTTAGTGACTTTACTATGACATTCAGAGTTGATGAAGATATGAAGAACTATCTGGAAATTTATAACTGGATAGTACAGCTAGGCTTTCCAGATAACTTTGATCAGTATAAGCTCATTGATGGTAAAAGTGCAACTACTGGTGAGGGAAAAGTATCGGATGGCACGCTCGAAGTACTCAATAGTGCCAAGACTCCCAAGATCCTAGTTACTATTGTTGATATGTTTCCACGCTCCCTTTCTGATATTGTGTTTGATACTCGCGATACGCAGAACAGCTACGCGGAAGCAACTGCGGTATTTAAATTAAGGAAGGTACAAATAAAGTACTTGTAATTTCCGCGAGATGGTATATAATAGGGTTGTGCCCTTGATATACTATAGGAAGGTTTTGTTATGACTCTCGAAGAGATATTCGCTCACTGGGAAAAAGACTCTAAGATCGATCGAAGTGATATAAGCCAGGAAAGTATTAAAGTACCTGAGCTTCATCACAAATATATGAAAATTTATACTCCAGAGTCGCTGCAGCTTAGAAAGCTTAAGCAAGAATATAAGTCTCTGTATAAGCTCAAATGGGAATATTATCTTGGTATTATGGACTATGATACCATGAAAGAGCTAGGATGGGAACCAATCTCACTTAAGATCCTCAAGCAAGACGTCGATATATACATCAGCAGTGATAAAGACTTACAGGCTATTAATAATAAGATAGCCATTCAAGAGGAAAAGACAGCTGCTCTTGAATCCATGATTAAGATGATATCTACGCGTAATTATACTATTAAAAATTATATCGATTTTGAGAGATTTCAAGTGGGAGCGTAATGGATAAGATTCAGGTACACAAAATAAACGAAGTCTATATGAGAGTAACTGGAGATCCTCACATTGAGCAGGAACTCTCAGACTTCTTCAAGTTCGATGTACCTGCAGCAAAGTTCATGCCGCAGTTTCGTAAGCGTATGTGGAATGGTTTTATCTTTCTCTACTCGCTTAAAACGAAACTAATATACTCTGGATTACACGAGCATCTAAAGCTCTTCTGCAAAGAACGTGATATACAAATAGAGTACGTATCAGAAGTTAATACACCCATCGACTTTACTACTAATGAAGCAGAGAAGTTTATATCACTAATAAATCCTACACGTGTACCCAGAGACTATCAGCTAGAAGCTTTTACTCATTGTGTTAAGAATCATAGAGCTCTAATACTATCACCTACCGGGTCAGGCAAGTCATTCGTCATATACTTACTATCAAGATTATATTCGTTCAATAAAACACAAAGAAAAGTGCTGATTATAGTACCTACTATATCTCTCGTGCATCAAATGGCAAATGACTTTTCTGACTATGGCTATAACATTGATAATATTCATAAAATTACTGCTGGAGAATCAAAAGATACGAATAAACCCATAGTTATTAGTACTTGGCAATCTATCTTTAAAATGCCGAAAAACTGGTATAATCAGTTCAAATGTGTGGTTATTGACGAAGCTCACCTAGCCAAAGCCAAGTCCTTAACAGGTATCATGACTAAACTGTCTAATTGTAAGTATAGGTTTGGGTTTACCGGTACTCTAGATAACGTGCATTGCAATAAGTTAATCATCGAAGGTCTTACTGGACCTGTCAATAAGATCATCTCCACAAAAGATCTAATCGATAGAAAACAACTAGCGCAGTTAAATATCAAGATTGTAGTGCTTGGCTATGGAGATGATATTAAGAAAGCCGCAAAAGATCTAGACTACCAAGGTGAAATGGACTTCTTGACTCAGAATGCTGATAGAAATAATTTTATCAAAAACCTAGTATTATCACTCAAAGGCAATACATTAGTATTATATCAATACGTTGATAAGCATGGTAAGGTATTATTTGATCAGATAGATAACAACGGCAAGCAGTGTTATTTTATTCATGGTGGTGTAGAAGGTGAAGATAGAGAGCAGATAAGAAAGATTGTTGATAGTAGCGATAACAATATTATAGTCGCTTCTTATGGTACATACTCTACAGGTATCAACATTACTAATCTGAACAATATTGTATTTGCAAGTCCAAGCAAGTCCAAAATTAGAGTATTACAGTCAATCGGTAGAGGTCTTAGAGTATCTGATAGTAAAGACACTGCTACTCTTTATGATATTGCTGATGATCTTACCTATAAAGGTAAGAAAAATTATACACTCAACCATTTATTTGAGAGGGTAAAAAATTATAATGAAGAAAAACTGCCCTACAGAATCTACAACGTCTCGGTCCAAAACTCTGGAGCACCAAGTCTTTAAGTTAATTACAGGTGAAGAGGTTATCGCTGTAGCTGAATCGACTCGTAAAACTTTTATACTACACGACCCCTATTTTATTCTAAAGGATTATCGAAACGAGAAGACGATTTATCAGATCGATAAGTGGATGCCATACATAGAATCTCCCTCTTTAGTTATTGAACAAAAGAGCGTAATATGCTATAATAAGCCTAATGAAGAGTTGATTACATTTTATGAACTTGTAAAGAAGGCAGAGAGTAAAGATCCAGATGAACACTTCCATAACTACTCCGGTCAAATCCACTAAACCTAAGAGACATTATGTAAATAATCCAGAGTTTTTACAAGCGCTTATTAACTATAAAGCCAAGATTAAAGAGCACGAAGAAAAGGGTCTACCTGCTCCTCGTGTTCCTAATTATATCGGTGAGTGCCTTTTTAATATTGCAAATCGATTATCTCTAAAAGGTAACTTTGTTAATTACTCCTATCGCGAGGAGATGATTAGTGACGGTATTGAGAACTGCCTTATTTACTTGAATAATTTTAATCCGGAGAAGTCTGATAATCCATTTGCATATTTTACTCAGATCATCTATTTTGCATTTCTACGGCGTATTCAGAAAGAGCGTAAGCAGCTATATGTAAAGCATAAAGTACTTGAACGTGAAGTTATTCATAGTGGTATAGTAGAACAGCAGACGGATGATATTGCATCCTTTGCTCCTTCTATTAAACTAAACGGTGACTTCATGAACACTTTTGTAGATGACTTCGAAACGAAGCTAGCTACTAAAAAGACCGCTACTAAAGAAGCACGTGCAAAGAAATTACAGGAGAAAGCAAATGAAAGTACTGAATGATAAGACGAATGTTATTCCACCTATTCTGCGTGAATACATTCTAGCTATGTTTGATGAGAAGACTAATAGCGTAAACGTACGCAAGAACTATCGCGATAATATCGATACGATTCGTGCTGTATGTGATGAAGCAGTAAAGAAGTTTGACCGCGATCAGCTTAAGTATGTTAACTCAGGTAAGCAGCGTAGGTCGGTAATTAGAGCTGCTCATGCCGAATAAAGTCGCATTAATCTGCGATACTCACTTTGGGGTGCGGGGCGATCTAACGTCCTTGCATCCCTATCTTGATAAGTTCTATAATGATATCTTTTTTCCTACTATTGATAGGCTTGGTATTGACCACGTCATTCATCTCGGTGACCTTGTCGATCGTCGTAAGTTCATTAATTTTATCACAGCCAATCACCTGGACTCTACTTTTATCAAACCGCTTCTAGCGCGTAATATTAGACTAGATGTAATGGTAGGTAATCATGACTGCCCATTCAAGAACTCAAATGACTTTAACGCAGTAGAGACTCTCTATAGTAATAGTAAGATTAACATCTATACTAAACCTACTGAAGTAGATGTTAAAGGCTTTCCTATTCTATACGTACCTTGGGTATGCAGCGAAAACATTGCTCTAACTCATGAAGCTATTCAGTTTACTAGAGCTCAGATTGCACTAGGTCACCTAGAACTAGCTGGGTTTGAGATGTATCGCGGATCTATCTGCGAGAAAGGTATGGATGGTAACCTATTCAATAAGTTTGATATGGTATGCTCAGGTCACTTCCATCATAAGTCAACTGTAGGTAATATTAACTACCTTGGTGCTCCTTATGAGATGATCTGGTCTGACTTTAATGATCCTAGAGGTTTTCATATTCTAGATCTTGATACGCGTAAGTTAGAGTTTATTCAGAACCCGTACAATTTATTCTTTAAACTATTTTACGATGATGTAAATAATACTCTTGAAGAACTAATTAATCAAGATTTCAAGCAATATAATAACGCTTATGTTAAAGTAGTAGTAAAGCAGAAGACAAGTCATTCGCTATTTGATACATTTATTGATAGACTTGAGAAAGCCAATCCTATCGATGTACAGGTAGTAGAAGATCACCTCAATCTTGATCTAGAAGATGATCAGGAGATTGTAGATGAAGCGGAAGATACACTTACTATCTTGAATAAATTCGTAGACTCACTTAATATCAAGACTGATAAAACTGCTATTAAGCAAGTACTACAAGAACTTTATAATGAAGCATCTAATATGGAAGTAGCATGATATTTTTTAAAACCATTCGCTATAAGAACTTTCTATCTACAGGAAATCTCTTTACTGAGATTGATCTGGCTACGCATAAGCAAACACTTATCGTAGGTGCAAATGGTGCTGGTAAGTCTACTATTCTAGATGCTTTAATGTATGTACTGTATAATAAACCGTACCGTAATATTAATAAGCCACAGTTAATTAATAGTATTAATCAAAAGAATCTAGTGGTAGAACTAGAGTTTTTTGCAGGTAGTGACAAGTATCTCATTCGTAGAGGTATGAAGCCTAATGTATTTGAGATCGTAAAGAATGGTAATTTAGTAAATCAGAGTGCTGATGCCCGGGACTATCAAGAGCATCTTGAGAAGAATATTCTTAAGTTAAACTTTAAGTCATTCTCTCAGATTGTAGTGCTTGGTTCTGCATCTTATGTACCTTTTATGCAGTTACCAGCAGCTCATCGTAGAGCAGTTATTGAAGATCTATTAGACATTCAAGTCTTCTCTACGATGAATAATATTTTAAAAATCCGCGCTAGCGATAATAAAAGCAACCTTTCTGATATAGATTTTAAAATAAACTTAGTCAGAGAAAAGATCAAACTACAAGAACAGCATGTTCAGAAGCTAACTGCTGATAAAAACTCTCTTATTGAAAATGCCAAGAATGAGATAGTAAAGTGTGAGCATAATATTGTAGAGAATACAACTAAAGCCAATGAACTTAGAGCTAGTATTGCTTCTCTAAATGAAACCATATCTGATACACAGAAGGTATCTGCACGTATTCAGTTTATGAATAAGGTAGAAGCCCAGCTTAATGATAAACTCAACAGGCTTAAGAAAGAGCTCTCCTTCTTCCATGATAATGATTCCTGCCCTACTTGTAAGCAGGAAATTGATACTAAATTTAAATGCACTGCTGTAGATACTCGTAAGAGTAATATGCAAGAAGTTGAGGAAGGAGTACAAAAGCTTAGAGAAGAATATGTAAAGACTACTCAACGTCAAGCTGAAATACAAAAGACACTTGAAAATATTTCTACTCTAGAAAGGCAAGTATCCAGTATCAACAGTGATATTACCATGCTTAATAATCTAATAACTCGTTATACTAAAGAGATAACACTATACGAAGAACAACGAGCAGCTGATCTAGTAGTCGAGAGTACTGATGAGTTCAAGAAAGAGCTTAAAGAGTACGAAAAAGAAAAGAACATTGCAAGTGACTATAAACAAGTGCTAGACATAGTTGCCAACCTATTAAAGGACACTGGCATTAAGGCCAAGATTATTAAGCAGTATATTCCTATTATGAATAAGCTTATTAACAAGTATTTGGCTGCTATGGACTTCTTCGTTAACTTTGAACTCAATGAGAACTTCGAAGAGAAGATTAAGTCACGCTATAGAGATGAATTTAGTTTTGAATCATTTTCTGAAGGTGAGAAGATGAGATTAAACCTTGCAGTACTATTTGCTTGGAGAGCTATTGCCAAGCTTCGTAATAGTGCCAATGTTAACATTCTTATCTTCGATGAAACTCTAGATGGGTCTTTGGATAATTCTGGTATCGAAGACTTCTTGAAGATCATTTATGGCTTGATTTCAGACACAAATACTATTATAATAAGTCATAAGGCCGAGACTATTGACAAGTTCAGTAACGTCATAAGGTTTGAAAAGCATAAAAACTTTAGTAGGATACAATCATAATGATTAGACTTATTTTAGGTGAGGAATCTTCCACTAATGTACCCAATAAGGTTGACTTTAGTGATAGAGAATATATTACGAAGGTAGCTGAAGAGCTCGTAAGTGTATGCAAAGCACGAGATGCTCTAAGTCTATCAGCACCTCAGATTGACCATAATATTCAGATGTTTGTTATTAAGGATTGGACTGAGTATAAGATCTTTATTAATCCAAGAGTTGTATACGAATCTCCTGAACTTGCGCAGGGTTCAGAAGCTTGTTTATCTTTTCCAGGACTAAGTGTAAAGATAAACAGATCATATTCTATTCGTGTTAGATATCAAACCATTAACGGAGATACTAAGACAGAGAATTTTGATAGTGCGCCTGCGAGACTATTTCAACATGAAATGACACATATGCAAGGAAAGATATTTTGGGATGATGCAAACTTTTTAAATCGTAATAAGGCTATAAAAGACTGGAAATCGATCAAGCGAAAGCTAAGTAAGTTATCTGGTGCCCTTCCACCAGTACAAACGACAAACTAGGATTCAAAAATGACATATAAGTACATTTCCACTAAAGAATATCACAATGCTTTTCCATGTGCATACCGCCAATGGAGAGCAGATAGTCATTGTAATTTAATTCATGGTTATAGTTTTTCCATGAAGTTTTACTTTGGTAGTAATACTCTTGATACTCGTAACTGGGTAGCAGATTATGGCGGTCTTAAAGAACTAAAACGAGCTCTAGAAGATCAATTTGATCATACATTGCTAGTAGCTCAAGACGATCCTGATCTAGAAACTTTCAAGCTTCTTGAGCAGAAGAAGATGGCTAAGCTTACTATCCTTCCTAAGCTTGGATGTGAAGGTCTAGCTGATCAGCTTTACAAGTATGTTAATGGTGTCTATATTCCTGAGATGTGGGGACCAGGTGAAGCAGAACGCATATGGTGTTTCCGTGTAGAAGTGCGCGAAACTGTAGCTAATATGGCATACCGTGAAGGTCATCGCGAAGATAATGAAAATCTATTCGACGATGAAGACTGCGAATGCAAACCAGACTGTGAGTGCAAATAAGCTGCCCTTCCAGCTTTATAACTAGGAGTTAAAAATGGCAAAAATTAAAGTATCTGAACTGTTCTACTCCCTGCAAGGGGAGGGACAGTACGTTGGAGTACCATCTGTATTCCTTCGTACTTTTGGTTGTAACTTCTCTTGCAGTGGTTTTGGTATGCCACGAGGTAAGTATTCAATCGAACGTGATAATGTTGCTGAGCAACTACAAGCTAATCCATTAAAGTTTAAAGATTACAAAGAACTACCTCTAGTATCTACTGGATGTGATTCTTATGCATCCTGGGATCCAAGGTTTAAGCATCTATCACCTATGCTTACTATTGAAGCTATTGTTAATAGAATGCAGGAGCTTTTACCGTACGGTACTTTTGGTCGCGATAAGCATCTTATTATTACTGGTGGTGAACCTCTACTAGGATGGCAGAAGTCTTTTCCAGAACTACTAGATGAGATTCGTAATCGTAATATGAATCTAACTCATCTTACGTTTGAGACAAATGGTACTCAAAAGCTCTCCAATGACTTTCATAACTATCTTCATGATCTGTATATGATTCATGGTGTAGAGACTACATTCTCTATCTCTGCTAAGCTACCTTCGAGTGGTGAAGTATGGAAAGAAGCTATTTGTCCTGATGTAGTAGCTCAGTATATTAAGATTCCAGGTCATCGTAGCTACTTTAAGTTCGTTGTATCTGAAGCTGCTGATATCTATGATGCAGTTGAGGCTGTTATAGAATATAAAGCAGCTGGAATCGACATTCCAGTATACCTAATGCCTGTTGGTGGGGTTAATTCGGTATACGAAATGAATGAGCGAAATGTAGCGGATTTCTGTAGAGACAGTGGATTTAGATTCTCGCCCAGGATACAAGTACCATTATACAAAAATGAATGGGGTACTTGATATGAGCGGCGTTGTATCTAAACGCATTCGTGATCGCATTAAGCGTAACGATGGACGATTCTTTGCGTGCGATAATATCGCACCTTATATTATGAAAGATGAGAAGGAAGAACTTATTCTAGAAATTACTAGTAAGTTCGAAGGAGTTCTTGATTCCTTAATCATCGATACTGAAAATGATCCTAACTCTAAAGGTACAGCAAAGCGTCTTGCCAAGATGTACGTTAATGAGTTAATGTCCGGTCGTTACAATACTGCACCTGATTGTACTGCTTTTCCTAATGATGGTGTAAATACGTATAAGGGTATGTTGGTAGTGCGAGCCGAGATTAAGTCTATGTGTTCGCATCATCATCAACCTGTATGGGGATTGTGCTTTATCGGAATTATTCCTGGTAAGAAGGTTATTGGTCTTTCCAAGTATATTCGTATCGCACAATGGTATGCTCGGAGAGGTCAACTTCAAGAAGAGTTGACTGTTCAGATCGCCAAGCATATTATGGATGCTACAGAGTCGAATGATGTAGCTGTCTATGTAGAAGCATCTCATGGATGTTGTTCATTCAGAGGTGTAAATGCTTTTAATAGCGCTACTCAAACGTCCGTAGTTTATGGTGAGTTTGAAAAGCTCGAAGTAAAGAACGAGTTCTTTCAACAAATTCAAATTCAGAAAAACACGACAGGTCTATATTAATGGTTTGGTACGCTAACTCTCAAGGTCGCTACGGTTCATCTGGAGCTAAGGGCGATCTAGGTGAAATGATAGTAAAGCAGTATTGTAAAAATAACAATATCTTATTTGAAGACAAGAATGATATTGTTAGTCAAGTACATTTAAAAATCGATTGCTTAATCGAAAAAATACCCGTTGATGTAAAGTCAAACTATTTCAAGGGATACTTAGCGGTAGAACTTGAGACTAAAAATGGTAAACCTGGCTGGTTGTATACTACTACAGCTAAAGAAATATATGGTGTAGATACGGAAACGCACTCTATCTTTCGCTATAAAGTAGATGATATGATAGAGTACGTAGAACGTAATATAGAACGAGCAAAGGTCAGTAAAAAAGGCGACGTATTACTATGGGTTGCTACCGGACATGATTTTATTGAAAGCATCCAATAAAACATATTGACTTTATACTCAAAATGTATATAATGAGTACATAATAGAACAAGGAAATTATTATGTCTAAGCTAATCTTCCATGAAGCTCCTAATAGCATTTTCGCTCAAGTACAAGAAATGACTGACGGCGATTACTGCTTGGTTCATCTCATGGATGAAAATGAAACCTATCGTGATCTATTCCTGGAGTCATCTGCTTACGGGAATCATATTATGCTTGATAACTCGATCTTCGAGCTAGGTGAAGCTTACGATAGTGAACGTTATCATTATTGGATCAACGAACTACGTCCGGAATATTATATTATTCCAGATGTACTCAATGACGGTAAGAAGACGTTGGAGCGAATGGAAGATTGGTTTACTAAGTAT
>Ga0315900_10011464_pt1 | contig 10977 bp, 13 predicted proteins | sample LakEriMetagenome_FD_203521 | JGI IMG/M metagenome (GOLD analysis project Ga0315900, IMG submission 203521) | Freshwater fungal communities from buoy surface, Lake Erie, Ohio, United States - Buoy 12 MA114 | ecosystem: Environmental > Aquatic > Freshwater > Lake > Lake biofilm | place: USA: Lake...
TGTACCGTCATTTCCTGTGGTTGTGATGATCTTTAAATAAGCCTGAACATTATTTTCACTTAAAGCCCAAGCAATACCACTTTGAACGGTCGTGTTTGCGGCACCATTTGCAGTATACTTTTTATCAATGTATTCAATGATTGCGTTTTGATTAAGTGGCCAATCAAACTGAGGATCAATGATATCGTTAAACAATAAAACAATCCAATGCCTCTCTGAATTATCATAATACTTATCAGCTATAATTTCTGGTGTATCTCCATCTTGTATTTGGTATGGATAAAAAGATAGAGAATTTTCTTTTAACTGTCTTTCAAAAGCAAAACGAGCAATAATATTTGTAACTGCATCAACACCAGAAGTGTTGTTATTACTGGTGTAAAATGTTTTTGGATAATAATTGAAAAATTTTGCCATTTTAATTTAACTTTAATCTATTAAGATGTACCATACTGACCTTGCTGACTAGCTGTGGTTTTTTCCGCACTTGGAGAACCTGGTTTTGGTGCTCTAGTAGAATCAAAATCTTGTTTAGTAAGATAAGTTGTTTCTTGGAATTGTAATGATACTTGAATTGCTACAGGCATACCAGTTCGGCCAAGCGATGGTTGATTTTCGCCAGGTACCTCATATGCTGACCAACCATTTGGAGCATAATTCACATCAATAGTTGTTAATACAGCAGTCGTCATTGGCGGTATGTTTGGATTTTGAACACCACCATAATAAAATTTTATATCAAACTGTGAAGGAGGAATCAAAAATCCTTGTGCATCTTGGACTAATTCTGGTGCCTGATGGAAGCGTAAGCGTTCAATAATTTTTTGAACTTCTAATGCCTCACGCTCATCTCTTGGATAAAAAGAAAATTCAAATTGAAATGACCTAAAACTAGGTGATTTATAAATTAACTCAAGCATTGGATTCTTTGCTACACCAGCCAAAGCCTGAAATGCTACTGCGCCGGTATTTTGGCCTAGTAAACCTGCTGCGGCTGATCCTGCACCCAAAACAGCTGATTTTCCTAAAGCGGCCGCACCACCAAGAACACCTGTTTTTTCCATTTGTTCTTTTGCAGAAACACCTGCTGCTGCCACTTGGCCAAGAAGTTCACCGCCCATTTCAGCGTTATCATATGATTGAGAATAAGTGTAAGCCAATGTATCAGGCATATACAGAGCAATAGCATCAGTAGTTAATTGTGTTGTTTTAATAAAACTTTTATTTGTAATTTTTTTAATTGATGTATCAATAACTGTTTGAGTTGCAGCTGAATTGCCGCCTATTAAACTTGTCTTTTGACCAAATAAACTGTCAATACTACCTGCAACACCTCCAGCTACTTTACCTAATGCTGAAGTTAAACCTCCCAAAGCTCCGCCACTTACATTATTAATTTGACTTAATCCATTGTTGATTTTGCTCAAAAGTTCTCCACCAATTGAAGAATTTAAATTGCCTGATAACGAAGAACTTATTTTGTTTGCAGCCGCCTGCTGTGTTTGTTCAGCTGCTTTATTGACAGCATTTTCATCAACAACATCTCCTTTGAATTGAGTGTTTTGTTGCTGACGAATATAAATGACCATGTAATGGCCTTTATCATAGTTGCCAATATCAATGGGATATCGTAGTGTTGTTGTTTTAAACCGATTGTCTACTAATGCACCAAGAGGACCTTTTCTTACTGAAGCACCCTTGTTAAATTGTATGTCGCCGAGGCCAAATAAAGGCATATGAGTATCCTAAAAGAGATAGATAGTATTTATGTCATATAAAGGATGGTTTACTCCACACAACCCACAAAAATATAAAGGTGATGCCACAAACATCGTCTATCGGTCGTCATGGGAACTTCGTGTAATGAAATACTTAGATGAGCAGCCAAAAGTCATCTGGTGGGCATCTGAAGAACTTTTTATACCCTATAAATCTCCCGTTGACCAAAAGGTGCATCGTTATTTCCCTGATTTTATCGCAAAGATTCGTCAGCCAAATGGAGAAGTAACCGTGGTCATGGAGGTTAAACCATTCAAACAAACTCAACTTCCAACACAAAAGCGTAGAACACAAAAGTTTCTACAGGAGGTTGCCACATATGCGGTAAACCAAGAGAAATGGCGTGCAGCTGATCTTTTTTGTAAAGAACATGGGTGGAAATTCATGCTAATTACAGAAAACGAATTAGGGCTTAAACTTTGAGATAAATAGCCCAATGGCTTATCTTGTTGACCGCATAAATCAATCTCTCGCTAAAGAGGGCTTAGCTCCTCGCACAAATAAAGCACGAGCTTGGCTTCGTTCAAAAGTTGATTCGTTAAACCCTTCACCTGCAGCATTGATGCGAGATAGAATAAGGTTAAAAAATAAGACCATTATTGGCAAGATGTATTTTTACTACTATGATCCAAAGACTAAAGATTCAATGCCATATTACGACAGGTTCCCATTGGTAATACCAATAGACCAATACTCAGACGGTTTCTTAGGGTTGAATTTACATTACATTCACCCAAGGCAACGAATCATATTACTGGATAAGTTAAGTGAAACCGCATCAAACAAAAGCTTTGATGAAAAAACAAAGTTACGAATCAGTTATGATTATTTAACAAGAGCATCAACAGCGTTTGAGGCTATGCCATGCATCAAGAGATATCTTTATAGCCAAGTTACATCTCGTTTTTTAGAGATATCTGCTGATGAGTGGGATATTGCAGCATTATTACCAATGGAAACTTTTGTAAACGCTTCTGAAAGTAAAGTTTACTCCGACTCCCGAAAGAAATTCTAAATGTCTTTTTCACCAAATCTATTCTTATCAAACATTCGTGGTAAAGATGGGCTTGCAAAACCATGTAGGTTTGAAGTCATATTACCAATACCGCCATATGTAAATCAATTCATTGGTAACTCCATCATTGAGAAAATATTGAATTTTCCAAATTCTATTTTTAGTGATGTGTCAGATGCCATTGGTTCAGCGTTTGGCCGCCAAGGCGATGCAGACGAATATTCAAAAACATCCAATTCTTCTACATCAAGGTACTTAGCACTTCAATGTGAAAGTGCAGAGTTGCCAGGCAGAACAACAGCAACGGCTGATGTAAAAATTTATGGTCCTACTTTTAAGGTGCCATATCAGACACAATATGGCGACACATCATTAACATTTCTGTGTACCAATGATTTCTATGAGCGTAAACTTTTTGAACGCTGGATGGAATGTATTCATCCGTCTGATACAAATAATGTTCGTTTTCCAAAAGGTGCAAACTCACGCTATCTAACAAACATTAAAATTATTCAGTATGATGAATTCATTCGTAAAATTTTTGCAGTAGAATTACTGGATGCTTTTCCAATTGGAATAGCACCACAAGCTTTGAGTTGGGGTGAAGAAGGTTTTCATCGCCTTTCAATTCAATTTGCGTATCAAAGATATAGACCTGTATATGATGGGTCATATGATTTAGCTTCTGCGGCTACCGCTTTGTTTGGTACCGCAGCAGCAAGAGCATTACCAATTGGTCGTGCATTTTAATTAACTAAGCGAGGTTATTATGTTACCAAAGTTAGATGTTCCAATCCATTCCGTTAATTTAATTTCAACGGGAAAACCTGTTCGTTTTCGCCCATTTTTGGTGAAAGAACAAAAGTTATTTTTGATGGCTTCTGAATCAGAAGATCCAAACGAAATGATTACTGTCATTCGTCAAGTATTAAAAAACTGTGTGCTTGATGAAGTTGATATTGATAATCTACCTACTTTTGACCTAGAATATTTGTTTATGAATCTTCGGGCTCGGTCAGTAGAAGAAGTTGTAAATCTTCGGTACAAATGCAACAATGTTTTAGAGGATGAAAAAAAATGTACCGGCGTTGTAGAATTTGACCTAAACATTTTAGAAATTCAACCAACAAAGAATCCAGATCATAAAAACAAGATTCAATTGACTGAAAATCTTGGTATTTGTTTTAAGTATCCTACTTTTGATATGATTCAGAAATATGAAAAGTTAAATGAAAATGAGGTTATGATTCGTATTCTTGTTGATTGCATTGACTACATTTACGATAAAGAACAAATTTATTATGCAAAAGATTCTACAAAAGAAGAACTAGAGGAATTTGTAGATAGCTTGCAACAAAAAGATTTGGAAAAGTTTAAAGAATTTTTTGACACAATGCCTGAAATTAAAAAAGATGTTCACTTTAAATGCCCAAAATGCAGTTATGAAGAAGATATCACTATAAAGGGTATGCAAAGTTTTTTCGTCTAATCTTTCGTTATGATACTCTGAAGAATTACTATGAGACAAACTTTGCTATGATGCAACATCACAAGTATAGTTTGACTGAATTGGAAAATATGATACCTTGGGAGAGAAACATTTATGTATCTCTGCTAGTGAAGTTTTTACAAGAAGAAAAAGAACGGCTAGAATTACAAAAAGCAAGTAGAAAACGATAATGGCAGATTTAGCAAGTAGATATCTTTCAGCACTAGAAGGTGGCAAAGGCTTTGGTGGCGCAGCCAAGGAAGCTGGCGCTGGTATTAAAAAAGATGTTACTAGAGCTTATGGAAAAGAGCGTGTTGTCAGAACCATGGTAAGTGGTGATGACATACTCTCTGCTTACATTCGTGGTAAACTAGGTGTCAAAAAGAAACCAGAAAAAGAAAAAACGCCATCAAAAATTGGTGGTGTTGAGGGTGAAGGAGGATTTTCTTCAGAAGGTGCAGCATTCCTTAAAATCATAGCGAAAAATTCTATGTCTCTACCTGGTATGGCCAGAGATATGAATGTTCTTCGCCAAAATGTTGTTAAGTTAGTAAAGTTAAAAGGTGGTAAAGCTAGAGGTGCGGCTGATGCTTACTTTCTTAAAGAAGATGAGCGTGAAAGGGCACTAGAAGCACAAAAACTAAAAGTTGGTGGTAAACCATCACCAGCAGGATCACCAAAAGAAAAAGAAGGCGGTCTGTTAGATTCAATCATTGGAATGTTTAGTGGTGGTTTTATGGATGCAATTAAATCATTATTCAATCCAAAGATGTTGATGAAAGTGTTTACAAAAGTTTTCTTGCCACTTGCTATTATTGGCACTTTGTTTAGTGGGATAATGGATGGTTTTAAACGATACCAAGAAACAGGAAGTTTTAGTGAGGCTATTGTTGCTGGTCTTGGAGGTATGTTAAAATTTATTACTTTTGGTATTTTTGGTGAAGATACACTTAAAAGTTTATTTGAATCAATTTCCAATTTCTTTTCTCCAATAACAGACACAATATCAAATATTTTTAATGGCATCAAAGATTTTTTCAAAGGATTATTTGGCATAAAAACCGAAGATGAAGGTCCAAAAGATATAGCAAAAGTAAAACCTGAAATGCCAGATGCAGGCAAATTTGCTTCAGGTGCTGCAAAAGCTTCAGGTGCTTCTGATGAAAAGGCAGCTGATATTGGCGGTTTATTTGGTGCAGTAGGAAAAGGTGATGTGCAAGGTTTGTTTGGCAAAGCACAAGAATTTGCTAAAAAATATCCAGAAACTCCTGCAACAGAAACTTCACCAACACAAATGAGTTCAGAAGGTGTGCCACTTGACCAGGCTCAGCGCAATTATGAATTGAATAAAAAGCTAACAGGAGAAGCATCAAAAGCTCTTGGTATTCCATTGGAAGCACCAGCTTCACCATCGGCAGCTTCACCAACACCACAATCACCAGTGGCTACCGCACCTACGCCTACGCCTGAAATGTCCGATGGTGATAAAATAAAACAACTAGAAGGTTACATTGAAAGCAACAAAACAAGATTTGCTAAGCGTGAAGCGGATGCAGCAAGACACATTGCATCATTCAAAAAACGATATGCAAATGATCCTGACCGAGTAAAACAATTAGAAGAAGATTATGCCTCAACTCTTGCTGTTGAGAAAAAAGAAATGGAGCAGGCAAATGCTGGATTCCAAAGTCAAATTGATGCACTTAAAAAATCTAGTAAAGGTGCAGTAGCAGCGGCCAGTGGCTCATCTCCTTCTGTTGAATCTGGCGGTTCCGGTGGCGGAGTTGCTCCAGCATCTGGAGTTTCTGGTGGTGGAGGAGGATCTGGAGCTGGTGGTGCTATGGCTGAAGCTTCTGGTGGTTCTTCTCCATCAGGTAATGAAATGTCGCAAGCTTCATCACAAATAGCAGAAGGCCAAAGAATGGAATCTGCAGCAGACCAAGGTTCTGTTGTAAATGCACCAACAACAAATAATCAAATGGGTGGTGGCGGTGGATCTAAACCACAAGTTGCTGATGTATACAATTCTGATTTAGCAAGTATGTTGATGAGAACATAAGATGGCAGATATAGCAGGAATTCTTGGTAGTTCTCTCAAAGACAAAGTTCTTGGTGTAGCAAAAACACAGAAAGTTGTCAAAGAAAATCCAAATACACTTTTAAAAATTGTTGGTAAAAACTTTATGTCTTTACCAGGTTTTGCTCGTGATTTAAATGTTGCTAGACAAAACATTCAAAAATTAGTTAAGTTAGAAGGCGGAGAACCAGCAAAAGGCGCAGACGCTCAATTTCTTAAAGAAGGTGAAAGGGCTAAAAAGTTAGATGTTGAAATTGGTAAAGATGAAAAGAAAAAACCAACTGCGATGCCTGGCGTAAATCGTGTCAAAAAACTTAAAGAAACATTTTCAAAAAATAAAATTCTTAAATCAGTAATGAAGTATCTTGGTTTAGCTGCCATTGTTGGAGTTGTTTTTTTAGCATTTAAAGATACTTTTGTTGAATGGGCTACAGGTCTTTGGGATGCTATTAAAACAAAAATGGGTGAATTTGTTGATGGCATAAAAGAATGGTTTAAAGAATCCATTCAACCAATTATTGATAAAGTAATGGAGTTTATACAACCAGTTATTGATACAATATCTGGATTTTTTTCCAAAGTAGGAGATTTTTTTATTGGATACTTTAATTTTTGGAAAAATTTAATTACTTCACCAATACAAACAATAAAAAACTTATACGATGGTTTTATGAATAAGGTTAATGGCCTAATTGATATGTTGCCTAATTGGGTAAAAGAAAAGCTTGGCATTCGTAAAAAAGGTGAATCTGCACAGGTTGACGATTCAGCTGAAAGAAAAAAATTAGAAAGACAACAATCTGAGCCAGAAAGAAAAAAACAAGAAGCACAAAGAGAAGCTGAAGAAACTGAGCGAGTTAAAAGATTAGAAAAAGAAAAACAATATACTGGTGATGATGAAATTGTTCGTCAGCGTTTAGGATTACCTCCTAAAACTGAAACAATGCGCCGTGAAGAAGAAGCAAAGAAAAAAGAAGCAATACAACCTGCGCCAACACCAGAAGCATTAGTTGTTCCTGGGCCAGCTCCGGCTGCACCTCCGCCGCCGACAACACCATCGGCAGCTGCACCAAAACCAACACCAAAAGCTGCAGCTCCGGCTGCACCAAGCCCAGAGGCTAAACCACCAACTTCCGCTGATGTAAAACCAGGAAAAATTGGCTCAGAGAGTGGTAAAAAAGCTATGTTGAAGGCCATGGATGATGCAAACATAACAGATCCAAATGCTCGTGCTGCAATTATGGCACAAGTTGGCCATGAATCTGGTAACTTTACAATGTTGAGTGAAAATCTGAATTATAAAGCCGGAACATTAATGAAATTGTTTCCAAAGAAGTTTTCAGGCCCACAGGATGCTGAAGCTGTTGCTGCTGGCGGCCCACAAAAAGTAGCTGAACGACTTTATGGTGGTCGTATGGGTAATGCACCAGAAGGTGGCGGCGAAGGGTTTATGTATCGTGGCCGTGGATTTATTCAATTAACAGGAAAACAAAATTATACAAAATTTGGATATTCAAGTAATCCTGATGATGTATCAAAGCCTGAAGCTGCAGCTGATACTGCAATCAAATATATGAAACAATATAAAGGTGATTGGACAGATATTAAGGCAGTCACTAAATTTGTAAATGGTGGTTTTATTGGATTGGAAGACCGTGCAAAACATTTCCAAGAATATTTAAATGATCCTAAAATAACACAAGTTGGAGCGGCCGCTTCAGCACCAAGCGGTGGCGGTATGGCTTCTGCATCATCATCCCTCGCACAAGGTCAAAGAGAACAACAAAAACCTCAAACACCTGTTGTTGTTAATGCACCAACAAACAATACGACAATTGTAAATAAAACACAGGTCGCATCTTCTAAACGGCAAGATACAGGCAATATGTTAGCTAGTGCTGCGGCCTAATAAAAACCCCGGCACGAGGCCGGGGTAGCACTTGCATGGCATGGGTTAGAATCAGTTAGATTCCGCAAGGGATTTGAAATAATCCAAATCTTCATCATCTTCACCAATAGATTTATCAATGATAGATGTATCTTCAGCAGTGATATCAGCTGCTTTAGATTTGGGTGCAGGTGCAGCGCCATCAAAACCTAGTGCTTTGTCCAATCTTTGTTTCAATTGGTCATAAGTTTTGAAGTTCTTACGCTCAAGGAATTCTTTCAAACCATATTCTGATTTCCAAAGAGCCTCAAGTTTTTCATCATCACCATCATAGAGTGCCGATTTCTCAGCAAACTCTGACTTATCATAATTACGATATCCTTCAACATTACGAATTTTAAGTTTGAAGTTAGCACCTTCCCACAAATCAAATGGGTTAATTGGTGTTTCATCTGCAAATTCAGGGTTCATTGCTTCTGTAATTTTATCAAAGATTTTTTTGCCAAACTTAAACAGTTTAACTTGACCTTCATTTGATTTGTTTGCTGGGTCAGAAACAATCAGAACATTGGCGACATAAGACAATTTACGCTTTTGCTTCCGAGCAATGTCTTTATTTGCTTCAATGCCAGAATTCCATAATGTATTGTTGTGCTCACAAACTGGACATTTTTCATTTAGTGTTGTCAAGCAATTATCAATCAACCAGCCGCCTGGTCCTTGGAATCCGTGTGAAAATACACGAACCCATGGCAGAGCATCTTCGCCATCAACCTGTGGTGCAGGCAGAAAGCGAATCACAGCCATACCATTACCAGCTTTATCTACTTCAGGTTGCCAAAAACGATTATCGTCTTTAGAACCACCTTCGCCGGTCTGATTTGTTGCTTCAATTGCTTTGGTGAGTTTAGAGAGGTCAGAACGACCACGCTTTAGATTTGCAAAACTACTCATTGTATTTCCTTTCGTATAACGGTATATGAACGATGTATAAACGACTTATCCACAAAAACATATTATATCATTTATTTAGTAGCAAGTCAAGCTTTTGAATCGTATCTTTTACATTTTTGTGAAGTATGCCGTGGCCACCAGCCTGTGTGAAATACCGTAAAACATCTTCGGTATCATCAATTAAAACTGTTTCAGGTGTGGCATACTCAGCTTTTTCTTTACGGCCTGATACGATATTGGCTTTGTAATTAATACCATGCTTCCGCAGCCATTTAATTTTTTGTGCCGTAACTTCACCTTGAAACTTCTTGCCGCCGGCTGATGAAAGAATCTCAACAGGCAATTTGGTGTTTCTTACATGATTTAGCAATTCTTGGCCGCCAGGAAACCAATTCAATTTCTCAAATCCCTTTTTGTGCAGAATGAATTCTTCCCAATCTCGTGACCATTCTTTACGGTCTCTTTTAGCCAATGACAAGAATCCATAGTATTCAGTAAACTTCTTTTCAAAGTCGCAGAGAACACCATCCATGTCTAGGTAAATTTTTGTTATCATTTCTTTATAATTTTTTTAAGTATAAGTTTGTATTTTGTATCTTCTGGTAAAAATGGCATTAATTTTTCTACTTTGGTTTTAAATGTTGGCCACCGAATTGTATCTGAAATCTCTTTAGACCAATTTTTCATAAATGGCAGAATCTTGGCCAACATTGTAAAGCTCTCAATATGTATTTCCTTGCGAAGTGTCTTTGTAAGTAATATTGGATAATCTCCGCCATCCACCTTTAATACAGTATTTGGATCATCATGGCCATCAAACACTTCCTTACAGTCATTTTCAAACACATAAGAAAACGATTGAAGAACTCGTTGGTGCTCACGAAAATTCACTTCAGCGGTGTCACTCAATAAGTCACCAACCCATAATGTTTCTTTTGCAAGCAGATTCGCAACAATAAACGAAATTAATTCATCACGGTTGCTAAACTTGCGTGATAGTTTATAAAAATGATATTTGTCTTTACGATTTTCAAATGCCGTGATACTTATGTTTGTCTTGCCATTGTAACGAAAGAAATCATAACTATCTTTGGTAAAATGAAGTTTGAGGGATTCGTAAAGACCGAAAGCCTCAAATCCTGTCATATTGGAAGCCTAGAACCTTTATCTTTTAATAAATTTAAATCCATGGCATCATTAGCTAATTTTGATTTAAGATTTGAATTCACTAATGATGCCGCCACTTCAATCTCTAAACCGGTTTCTTTACAATATTGAACGATTGCTTCTATGTAATTTAAATCGGTGTTTGCTACTAACGCATCAATCGCTTTCGCAAACTTTCCCATTTCATCTTTTGTAGGCATTACTTCTCACTCGCAAAATTAATTTCAGAGCGTGAAACATTTTCTGCAAATGGCCAGTTGTTTTGTGGAATTTCAGAGAAGTCAAACTGAATATCATCATTGTGATATACAATCTCTTCTTCTGGTTTCACAACATCTAAAACACCATCAAACTGAAATCCTGCACCACGCAAGAACATTTCAAAGTTTTCAAGCATAGTTTCTAAAGTATCTGCACGAAATTCTGTGGTGTGTTTTGATGCAACATCAAGTTCATCACCACGATAATTGTCATAATCAAAGTGTTCACAAGTAAAAGTGTATTTTGCCATAATATAGAATCCTAGTTTATCGTTTAGTTGCTTGTTGTGCTACATTGTGTGATTGTGCTGATGCTGCAAATGCTACGCAGATAATATCATCACTCTT
>Ga0315900_10011465_pt1 | contig 10976 bp, 8 predicted proteins | sample LakEriMetagenome_FD_203521 | JGI IMG/M metagenome (GOLD analysis project Ga0315900, IMG submission 203521) | Freshwater fungal communities from buoy surface, Lake Erie, Ohio, United States - Buoy 12 MA114 | ecosystem: Environmental > Aquatic > Freshwater > Lake > Lake biofilm | place: USA: Lake...
CGGCTGCGGGTGTGGCGGCATCGCAGGCGATTCGCCCGCGCGGTGGCTGTTGGTGCAGGGATGGCAAACGCTCGCAGGGGCTGATCGTTCGAGCATTGCGGAGCACGAGAAAGCCGACGACCATCCGCCGCGACGGCGCCGAAATCGGTCATGGCGATCTTTGGGCCCCCGGAACGGTGGGTCGGTGATTCTGCCGCCACACCTCGGCGAGCACCACCCCGCACGCAACCGACACGTTGAGGCTTTCAACGGCGCCGGTGCCCGGGATCTGCACGCATTCGGTCGCCAGCGCCTCGATCGGACGCGAGACGCCCTCTCCTTCGCTGCCGAGCACGAGCACCGTCCGGCCGCCGAGCTTTGCCTCGCCGAGCGGCCCGCCGCGCAGGCTCGACGTGGCCACGATCCGGAAACCGTCTCTGGCGAGCCGGCGGAGGTCGGCCACCGGGTCGGCGCAGTCACACACCGGCACGAACTCCGCCGCGCCCTCGGCCACGCGAACCGCAGCCGGTGAGAGCGGAGGCAGTTCGCCGGCGCGGCCCACGATGGCCGCCGCGCCAAAGTGTGCCGCGGTGCGGAGGATCGAGCCGAGGTTGTGCGGATTCTGCACCCCGTCGAGGTAGAGGAGCGGCCCGACTGTTTTTCGCGCCACCAGATCCCGCAGCAGCGAGTCGAGCGTCCAGCCACGAATGGACTTGGCGAGAATCGCCACTCCTTCGTGGTGGATCGAGCCGGTCAGCCGCGCGAGATTCTCGTCGGCCACGATCTGAAAGCCCTTCCGCTCGCGAGCGCACCAGTCGAGGAGTGTGGCAAACGTTCGCGCGCGGGCTTCCGTCACGTACACGCGGATCACGTCGGTCGCCCGCCTGGCAAAGAGTGCCTCGCAGGCGCGCAGCCCGTGAAACATCTCCTCGGTCTTGGCCTGGTGCCGTCGCGCGTCGCCGAGCGGTCGTGCGGACCGCGCGTGTCGCGTTGGTCGCTGGGCGGCCGCCGGTCGTGCCGTCGGGCGAGTGGACGGCTTTTTCGCTTTGGGATGCTTCATGGCGAGACGATGCTACCCTCCCGGCAGCGAGCCCCAAGCCGTCGCGGGAAGACGAGCGGTTTCGCGGGGGATACGGCCGCCGTCCTGTCAGCGGCGCTTTCGCGTGAGCATGAACTCATTGCCTTCCGGATCCACGCACATCGCGAGATGCGGCGGCTCGCCGTTTTCCGGCTCGGGCTCCCGCGTCAGCGAACCGCCGGTCGCCACCACCTCGCGAGCGGCGACGATCACATCCGGCACCTGGAAGCTAAGACCTGTCCAGGTGCGTTTCCCCTCGCCTCCGGAGTGGATGCCGATCACGGAGCCCTTGATCTCGATCTCCGCGATCACGCTGTTGTGCTTCAGCACGGTGCCGCCGCAGAGATCGAGGTAAAAGGCGATGGCCCGATCCATGTCGGCGGCCCAGATCACATATTTCACCCGTTCGACGATCATGGCGAGAGAGTAAAGGATAGGTCGGCCAACGACGCTTCCGCAAGCGTGTGACGGGTGACGAGCGTTCGGTGGGGTGTGGCTCTGGGCCCGTCGCGGCACAGACCCTCGCCGAGGTCGCGCAACGAGCTGCCCGTGATCGACACCCACAGTCTCTGACGGCAATCCATGCCACGGTGCGGCTGTTGCTCCTCGTGATCCGCTTCGCTCGGCCGACGCTTGCCGAAGTGCCATAGGCCGACCTATCATTCGACGCCCGGCGGCGAGCAGGCCTGGGGCCCGAGCCTGATTCCCGACCGGTACACCCGCTTCGACACCAGCGGCCTCAGCCTCGAGATCAAGGCCGGCATGCCACCGCTCGAGATCTCGCTCTCCAGCGAGTGAGCCTCTTCATGCGTGCCTGCCGTGCCCTGCTCGCGGTCGTCGTCCTGCTCACCGCGACTGTGACCGGCCGGCCGCTTCTCGCGGCCGATGTCGAGGCCGACATCGTCGTCTACGGGGCCACGGCCACGGGGCTCGCCGCGGCGATCCAGTCGGCCCGCATGGGCCACAAGGCCGTGGTCGTGGAGGCCTCCGATCACGTCGGCGGGATGACCACCGGTGGGCTGTCGAGCAGCGACGTCGGCAAGGCCTGGTCGATCGGCGGTGTGGCCTCCGAGTTCTACGCCCGCGTGGGCCGGGTGTACGGCCCCGAGGAGCGGGCGGCCTTCGGCTTGGACGATCGCGTGTTTCACTTCGAGCCGAAGGTGGCGCGGGGGATCTTCGACGCCTGGCTCCGCGAGGCCGGTGTCGAGGTGATCACGAACGAGCCGCTCGACCTGGCAGCTGGCGTGGTGAAGAAGGGCAGCCGTATCGAGTCGATCCGCAGCGTGGGAGGCCGCGTGTTTCGTGGAAGGGTCTTCATCGACGCCAGCTTCGAAGGCGACGTGATGGCGGAGGCCGGCGTCTCCTACACGGTCGGCCGCGAGCCCGAATCGCAGTATGGCGAATCACTCGCCGGCCTTCGCCTCGGAGACCGGAAGCCGCGGCCCCACTCCATGCAGGGCGACAAGGACCACTTCACCACCGCCGTCGACCCGTACGTGACGCCCGGCGATCCCGCGAGCGGACTGTTGCCGTGGGTGAAAAAGGTCGATCTTGCCACGTTCGTGAACGGAACCGGCGACGAAGGGCTCCAGGCCTACAACTACCGGCTCTGCGTGACCGACGATCCCGCCAACCGCATCCCGTTCACGAAGCCCGAGGGCTACCGCGAACTCGACCACGAACTGCTCTTGCGGGTGCTCGAGTCGGGCGATGTCCGGCTGCCGATCCTGATCCACAAGCTGCCCAACCGGAAGTTCGACTGGAACAGCATGCACGCCGTGGGCACCGACCTGCCCGGGGCGAACTGGGGTTATCCCGAGGCCGACCACGCCGAGCGGGCGCGGATCGCGGCGGTGCACGCCCTCTACGCCAGGGGCGTGATGTGGACGCTCGCCTACCACCCGAGGGTGCCCGAGTCGATCCGCGAGGTGGTCTCGCAGCACGGCTGGTGCAAGGACGAGTTCACGGCCCACGGCGGCTTCTCGCCGCAGCTCTACGTTCGCGAGGGGCGGCGGATGCTCGCCGACGCGGTGGTCACGCAAGGGGGCTGCATGGGCAAGGAGCCCTGCGAGGATCCCGTGGCGCTCGGCTCGTTCGGCCTCGATTCGCACGCCGTGCAGTACTTCGTGAACGAGCAGGGCCACGTGCACCGCGAGGGCGTGTTCTGGCTCGTGCCGCCGCAGCCCTACGGCATCTCCTGGCGGACGATCCGCCCGAAGCGGGAGGAGTGCACAAACCTGCTCGTGCCCACGTGCGTGAGCGCCTCACACGTGGCCTACGGCTCGCTCCGCATGGAGCCGGTCTACATGGCGCTCGGCCAGGCGGCCGGCACCGCGGCGGCGTTTGCGATCGAGGCTGGCTCCGATGTGCAGAACGTTCCCTATGTGACCTGCCCCCCTTAGGCGAGGCCACTCCGGGAGGGAGAATCCTGGGTGGCCGCAACCAAGGGAGGGCAGGACATGCCACGAGGAGAGGCGGAGCAGGGCACGCTGTACGTCGTGCGGGCAGGTTTTTGTCATGGCCTTTTCGTGCAAGGGCCGCGGCGTCTGTCCCTCCTGCAACGGCCGCCGGATGGCGCAGACAGCTGCGGATCTCGTCGACCGCGTCATTCCCCCGGTGCCCGAGCGGCAGTGGGTGATCTCCGTGCAGAAGCGATTGCGCTGCTTTCTCGCTGACCGGCCCAACGCAGCCGCAGCCCTCACGAGGATCTTCAGCGAAGAGATCGAGTGGCTGCTCTGTACTGCGGCGGGCTTGACCCGTGACGGTGACAGGCCGTGCCCGGCTCGCCCGCGACTCGGTGCCCTCTCCTTTCTGCACCGCTTCGGATCGGCGCTCAATCACCATGTGCATCTGCATGCGTGCGCGACCGACGGCGTCTTCGTGCCGACCGGTGAAGCGCTCGGCCGATCACCCAGGCGGATCTGGCCACGCTCACCGAGAAGTTGCGCCGTCGTGTCGTGCGGTGGTTCCGCATGCAGCGGCACCTCGACGCCGATGCGGCCGCCGACATGCTCGCTCGAGAGAACAGTGGTTTTTCGGTGGACGCAAGCGTCCGGATCACGCTCATCCGTCTCCAACTGCGTGTCTATTGTCAGCCTCTTGAGCACCTGCTGCGATACTGTGCCCGGCCGCGGAAGCACCGGCATCGGTATCACGGGGTGTTCGCGCCGAATCACCTTATGGCCCGGGTGGGGGAGGAGTTTCCTTTCGCGTGCCCGGGGTATGGTGGCGACATCCGACTCCTCGCATTCATTACCGATCCGGGGCCGATCCGGAAGATCCTGACACACTTGGGCGAACCGCTCGAACCGCCGCCCGTGTCTCCCGCCCGCGGGCCACCCGCCGACTGGGGAGAGCTCGTACAGGTCCACGACGACCGGGCAATCTTTCAGGCGTCGCCCGACGAACTGCCCGTGATCGACATTCGCAGCCTCTGCAGGGATCCTATGCCACGGTGCGGACGGCCCGTGAGAAGGGCGGTTTCAAGGCCGGTCTGCGCCGACGAGAAAAATTCGACCTTGAGCGTGGATAGGACGCTCATCGGAACCTCCACGGTCGGGCCGCATACGGCCCGATCGGTCCCGGCGGTCGCTCATCATGATCTGCCCCGCTCAGCCGACGCTTGCCGAAGTGCTATTGGCCGACCTATCCATCGCGTTTTCGCCGTCGATTTCCCCGTGCCGACGATCGGCACGTTCGACGCCCAACTCGTCGAGGTCTTCTGGGAGAGCGTGGCCGCCACGCTCGGGGCCAACTTCCACGCGATCCTCCACCACGGCAGGAACGGCCACCACATCGCCGAAGCCGTCTTCAAGGCGGCCGCCCGGGCCCTCCGCATTGCGGTCGAGCCCGACCCGCGGCAGCCCGGCATCACGAGCACGAAGGGCACGCTCACGTCGTCGTGATGCGGGGCGTTTCCGCTCGATCGGTCGCTCCGCGGAAACCCCCGGTTTCAACGGGCGGCCTGATGATCGCAGGGCCAGGAGTGCAAGCCCGGCCGACGGGCGTGCTTGACTCGCTCGCGCCGGTCGGTTTTTCTATTCCGACGGTTTGGGTGATTTCGTTCTTGCAGGAGTTCCTCATCGTGCGTTCAGCCGTTCGCCGCCGTCCCGCGACCCTCGCCCGTCGCTCACGCAATCACCGCGTTATGCAGCGGCTCGACATCGACCGGCTCGAGCCGCGGTTCGCGCTCGCCGTGCCCGGCGTGCTGCAGATCGGCGGACAGTCCGTCGCAACCTACTTCGACGCCCCGACCGGTGCCGGCTCGCTCGGCAACGACGTGCTCGTGAGCATCACGGGCACCTCCGGCACCGCCACGTTCAACGGCGGCACGGGCGTCGCCGACGGCACCGACATCACGTCGATCGTGATCACGAACGCCAGCAGCGATTTTCGGATCACGTTCCAGGGGACCGTGACCACGGCAGGCCCGAATGCCTCCGACGGCGTCGTCGAGCTTGGCAGCATCTCCACGACGAACGTGATCGGCGGCGTCTACACCGTCCGCGGGCCGGAGACGACGGTGGTGGGAACGCCGCTCAACTACACCACGGGCTCACCCGGGAGTGGCTTCCTTGTCATCGAGGGCGACTACGCGGCAGCGATCGGCGGCGATGGCGCCACGGCGGCGATCGTGCCTTTGGGTGGACCGCAGGAATTACGACTCGTCGCGTATTCGTATTACGACGAATTCGACGACATTACCTACGTCCAGTTGGTCGACGACATCGGCGGATCGACGACGTCCGGCACGATCGCGCCCGTGGACTTCCGCCGCACGAGCTACAACCTCGGCAGCTACTCGGGCACGAACCTGGCGGCCAACGGCGGCATCTTCGTCGATACGGTCGGCACCGGCTCCGCCGGCGGCATCACGCTCTCCCGCGGCCTCACGAAGACCGCCACGATCGACATCCGCGGTTTGACGACCGACAACGGGATCGGGCTGCAGCCCGGAGCGAGCATCGTTCTCGGGACGGCCGCGAAGGACTCCGTGGCGGGCACCGTGTTCGTCAACAACGCCGGTGAAGGATCGGCGATCACGTTCAACGGGGCGGTGACGCCCGACTTCGCGCTCCTCACGCGGGCGAAGTTCGACACGTTTGTAAGCCAGATCCGGGTCGCGATCACGGCTAATGCCGCCTTCAACGGGCGGATCGACGCGGCCGCGTGGCTCGCCGGCCCGCTGCAGTTCAACAAGGGCTTCGGATCCCGGGCGGTCGTGGTAGGCGCCCGGCCGATTCTGACCATGAACGTGGTCGGTGACCTTGAGGGCACGGTCGTCACGTCGAACTTCTCCGGCGTCAGCAGGTTCACGCTCCTGGTCACCGGCAATGCGACCAAGACGGCCACGATCAATGCCGGCCGCGAATTCACGGGCACGATCCAAGGCGGTGTCGCGAAGGGGGCGGTGATCACGTCGGCTGAGAACATGACGCTCTCGATCGGCCGCGATCTCTCGGGCAAGGTTCTCGCGGGCAGTCAGTTGACGCTCGCGGTGGGCGGTTCGCTCACTGGGGCCACCGTGGCGACGGAGTCGAGCACCTCGATCACGGTCAACGGCTCGGTCACGAACCGCTCGTTCATCGAGTCGGACGGCAGCCTGACGCTCAATGTCACCGGGAGTGTCTCGAAGGTCTCCCGAATCCTGGCGACTGCCGACATCACCGCGGCGATCGGCGGCAGCTTCACCGACGGCCGGATCGATGCGTCGTTCGACGAGTTCAGTGGGGAACCCGTCAACCTGAGCCTCGTCGTCCGCGGCAACGTGAACAACGTGCGGATGACGGCCAACAACGACCTGAACCTGACCGTCGGCGACGTCGATGCTGGCCGCCTCTCGTCGATGAGCAACTCGCGGGTCACGTCGACCACCGGCTACGTGATCGCCGACATCGCCGGCAACCTCCTCAAGAGCACCCTGCTCTCGATAGACGACGGGCATCGCGTGACCGTCGGCGGCAACCTGCTGGATTCAGACCTCCTCTATGACGACCGGGAGACGACGGTGGACGTCGGCGGCAACTTCCGCGGCCGGATCCAAGGGTCGAACGGCGGCGTAACGCTCACGACCGGCGGCTCGGTGCTCAAGGGAGCGGTCATCAGCGCCAACCAATACCAGGAGCGGACGATGGTGATCGACGTGGCCGGCAACTTCGCCGGTGCGATCACGAGCGCCCCGCACCTCGTGTTCCTCGTGGACGGCAACGTCGAGCAGGCGGCTTCGATCACGGCCCGCCGGATCGGCCGCGGCTATCCGCTGGAGCCGGGCCTCAACTTCGCGGTCGGCGGCAATTTCGCCGGCCGGCTCGAGGCGGTGGACTTCACACCGTCGAACGATCCCGACGTGGGCCTGCTCACGCTTGTCGGCGGCACGGTGACCTCGACGGGCCTGTTCCGCATCGGCCAGTTCGTCGACGTGGGCCCGAACGAGGCCTACAGGTTCGGCGGCAATTTCCTCGGCCGGTTCGTCGTCGGTGGCGACCTCGACGCCGACGTGACCTTCGCGGGCAGCGTCAACGAGATCGTGGTCGGCGGGGCCGTGCAGGCCGACGTCGTGATCGCAGGCGCGCTCACGCACTTCTCGAGCGGTGGCAGTTCGTTCTTGCAGACCGGTCCCACGGCCGGCAACTTCGTGATCGGCCTGCCGCCCACGGCCGTGGGCACGCTCACGGCCGGCAGCTTCAAGAAGGGCGTGAACACCGTCGTGCCGCAGCTGCCGGGTGCCTGATTCCAGCCGCCCGTGTCCATGCGGCAGTGGGTGATCTCCGTGCAGAAGCGATTGCGCTGCTTTCTCGCTGACCGGCCCGCGGCCGTCGCGGCGCACACGATGAATTCCTTACCGAGATCGAGCGGTCGCCGCTCACGGCCTCCGGTGTGACCCCTGATGCCAACATGCCGAGAGCCACCCGCCCCGGCTCGGCGGACTGAGAGACGGTTTGCGCCGAGGCGAGAAAATCGCCATCGCAGGGCGTGAGTGGCGTTTCGGGGAACCACCTCCGGACGCCCAGGCCGCTCCCCCCGAGGCTCACGAGGCGCTCGTCAGCCGGGGGACCGTTGCCGAAGTGCCATTGACCGGGCTATCCCTTGTGGCGAGTCTGCTCCAACGCCTGGTTCGCCGTCTTCTGGACTGTGTTGAGCCGTACTTGGCATTCGCCGCCTAGCCTGGCTCATCGAGCAGCGACGTGCTTCTCATGTTCTTCGCCACGGGGGCGGACGCCGGTTGTCTCTCCCTCTCCCTCGGGGAGATCGCCCGAAGACCTACCCGTGATCCACAACCGCAGCCCGTGAACGTTTCGCGCACGGACGAATTGGAGGCGAGCCTGCGCGGAAGCCAAAACCACCCCTCCATCTGGCTCCATCCGCGTCCGACAGAGCACCCTCTGACGCAACCACCGAGTCGGTGGCCAGCCCTGCGTCCGATCAACGGTCAACCGTCGCCCTTCAATCGCTCGGGAAAGTGCCGTTGGCCGTCCGGTCCTAGAACGCGATGTTGAGCTGTGAGGTCTTGGCCGCGGTGATACCGTCGCTGGAAACCCGTACCACTTCAGGAGGCGGCTGCACCGTTGCGCCTGCCTTGCCGGCTGCAACATCGACCAAGAGGGCCATGCCGCGGTGAGCGGGCAACTGGATGTTGACCGGTAACGTGACGTCCTGGCTGGTCCCGGTTTCGAAGTTGATGAGAGTGCCCTTACCGTGCGCGAGGTGGTTGCAGGTAAACGCGGCATCGGCATCGGTGGAGTTGATCAGGTAATACAGTTGATTGTCGCCGCGCCGGAACTGCGAGGCGAATACCGCGGACGCGCATGGCCCGCCGACGACCAGCGATCCCTTCAGGTGCTGTTTGAGGTCGCATACGAACTTGCTTACGGAGTCTTCGGTGGTTGATGCGGTCACCTTCGTCCCCGTGGTCAGGCTCTTTCCAGGGATTTGCAGGTACACGCACGGGTTCAGCTTTTGCACCAGGTCGCGCACAGCCGCATGTTCCGCCGTCGCGATGCCCATGTCCGGCGTCCGGGCCGTGTACAGAACCACGCCGCCGCTCTTCTGAAAGGCGTCGAGCTTCTGCAGCACCGCCAGCGGGATGACCCTGAGTCCCGGCAGGATGATAACCCGGTATTTCTGGGCGGCGATTGCCAGCTGTCCGCCGCTGACGGTACCGCCAAGCACCAGGTCCTCGGTCACGAAATTGAAATCGACCTGATTTCTCAGAAGCACCTTGGCCAGGGCATCGACCTGGGAATCCTTGGCCGAAGCTTCGGGATCGAGGGAGGGCAGGCGATCTGACCGTGGTCGCATGGCCGCCTGCACGTCGGCTATGGGGTTGTACACCGCAACTTCTGCGGCGTGAACGGAGTTGCGCAGCAGCCAGGCAATCCGGCCGCTGTAGCTGTTCATGCGCTGCTGGTCAACTTCGGACTCGACCCTGCCATGTCCATATAAATTGAGATGATCGGCACCGTGCAGGAACACGTGGGTCATCAAGGCCATGTACCCATCGAATGGATTCCTGGAAAACACGTCGGCGTCACCCCTGACCGGGCAGATTTCAACCATCACCCGGTCACGGCCGGCCCCCCGCGCGGCCGAGCTGACATACCTCGTGCCGAGGTACTCATCCTTGAGGTAGGTCGCCGGCAGGCGGGATAGCACGTCGCACCCGGGATATTCCATGCGGGCAATGACTTTCATCAGGTCCCCGTAGTAGCCGACCTGGTCCGTGAGAAATTCTTCCAGGAGAAAGTGCCCCGAAAACCTGATGCCATTGGTGTGACACCAGTTGGCAAACTGCCCCATGAAATTTCTTTCCATCAGGCTGGCGATGGTGCGGTAGAACTGGATCCGCACCGTCCTTGCGCCTTCATCCGAACCCTCGAACAGGCAGGGAAGGTAGGGCTGAAGATCGTACCCATGCAGTTTTTTGAACTCAGGGAAGAGCTCGCTGCCGTAGGGCACTGCGGAGAAACCGGCGCCCCCCTCGGTCGTCGAGGAATAGAAAGACATAAGTGAGGGTTCATCGATAAAAAGCCCGTCAAACATGCCATTGAAGCCGGCAATCCCGGTGCTGAGGGGCTGGAGTGTCACTTCCAGGTACCGGGCTACCGCGGCGCGATTCAGGAAGTTGAGGTACCCACGCCCACCACCGGGGAGCTTTTCATAGGTGTGGTAATGCCCATGGCCAACGTTGTGCTTCTGAACATAAAACACGTAGAGGGTCCAGTCGCCGGCGGGGCTCTGCATAGCGACCGAGGTTTCCTGCACCGGCACGGGAACGGCTCTGGAACCATCGGTCGTGCGATTGTTCGGATAAAACGCCGCATACTCAAAGCGAATTCCATCTGCCGGCAGCCGGAATGACAGTTGCTTCGCACCACTGCCCTTGTGCGTGATGAAGGCCAGGTTGCGCGCCTGGTTTTCGGGTTGCCCCTGCACCGCCAGCCCTTTGGCCCACCCGCTGGGATAAAAATATTCATCGTACAGCCAGACGCGCAGGCCTTTACTCGAGAGCAGTCGCGCAGCCTGGCCAAGGTTATGAATGTTCCCCGGGTCCTCTATCCAGCGGTCCGTCCAGGCGACATTGATGACGGTACCGCCAGCCTTGTTGACAAGCAGCTGGTCGAGTGTCGCAAATGCACCCGCCCCCCGGGGATTGCCAAGCTCGACATTGGAGCTCATCGCGGCCAGCATTTCGGGTGTCCATCTATCGCGTGTGCGGGGCGAGGTGAACTCGTGGTTCATATGGTGGGGACGATACTCGGCCGGGGGATTCGCAAAGTCTGGAACGCTGTTAAAAGGGTCTTCAGCAGAATCTGTGGGTAACAACGGGCTCTGAGTGCGTTTCGGCAAGAGCTTCGAGAGGTGCGGGAAGCCGCGTGGTCATCGCCCAGTGCGGCAGGCCCGCCGTGCATCGAGGCGTGAT
>Ga0315900_10011466_pt1 | contig 10976 bp, 9 predicted proteins | sample LakEriMetagenome_FD_203521 | JGI IMG/M metagenome (GOLD analysis project Ga0315900, IMG submission 203521) | Freshwater fungal communities from buoy surface, Lake Erie, Ohio, United States - Buoy 12 MA114 | ecosystem: Environmental > Aquatic > Freshwater > Lake > Lake biofilm | place: USA: Lake...
GTCAGGGCGACAACGCCCCCATGGCGCGCATCGAACTCGTCTGATCGGCCGCCGACGACTCGCTCGTCGCCCGCACACGAGGACAACCGAATGAACGTGAACGAGCCCGCCACCCGGCGGGCTCGTTTGTCGGTGGCCTACGACGGATCGCAGTTCCACGGTTTCGCCATGAACGAGGGCGTGCGGACCGTGGCTGGTGCGTTGACCGACGCGCTGGCGCTCATCGTGCGTCGACCGGTCGAGATCACCGGAGCCGGCCGCACCGACGCCGGCGTGCACGCCTGGGATCAGGTGGTCAGTTGCGATCTGCCCGGCGACCTCGACATCGACGCGTTGCCGCGCCGTCTCACCAAGATGTGTGCTCCCGGCATCGTGGTGCGCGCCGCGGCATGGGCGCACGACCCCGAGTTCGATGCCCGGTTCTCGGCGTTGTGGCGTCGCTACCGCTACACGATCCTGAACGATCCCACGCCGGACCCCTTTCTCGCCCCCACGGTGTGGCACGTGGCCACGCCGCTGAACCTCGACCTCATGCGTTTGGGGTGCGATCCGTTGATGGGGGAGCACGATTTCTCGGCGTTTTGTCGCAAACCCAAGTTGAGCCGGGATCAGGTGGAGCGGGGAGACCCTGGCCCGAGCATGTTCCGACGGGTGACCGTGGCCCGATGGTCCGAGCATGCGAGCGACCATGGGGCGCGACTGTTGCGGTTCGAGATTCAGGCCAACGCGTTCTGCCATCAGATGGTCCGTTCCATCGTGGGCACCCTGGTCGACGTGGGCACGGGGAAGATGTCGCCGGGCGGCATTTCGGGGGTTCTGCGTTCCAAGGAACGCTCGGCCGCGGGCACGGTGGCACCCCCGCAAGGACTCACCCTCTGGGAGGTGGGGTACCCCGACGGCCCGGCCCCGAAATCGACCACGACCGAGGGGTGACAACCCGTGGCGAACGGTCGTTTTTCCCCTGTTTGCCCGTATCCTTCTCCGGTCCCCATCGGACCGGTCGTCCGGGGAAACGTTCGTGAAAGAAGCACCAATGAGCACCTATTCGCCAAAGGCCAGTGAGATCACCCGCGAGTGGCACATCCTCGATGCCGAGGGCATGATCCTCGGTCGTCTGTGCACCGAGGCCGCCCGTTTGCTGCGCGGCAAGCACAAGCCGACGTTCGCTCCGCACATCGACACCGGTGATCACGTGATCATCATCAACGTGGACAAGGTCGTGCTCACCTCGGGCAAGGCCGACACCCGCATGGTCTACAACTACTCGGGTTACCCCGGTGGCCTGAAGAGCGAGACCTTCGGAAACTTGCTCGCGCGTCGTCCCGACGAAGCCATCCGTGGTGCCGTGCGCGGCATGCTGCCCAAGGGCCCGCTCGGCCGTCAGATGATCAAGAAGTTGAAGGTCTACACCGGAGCCGAGCACCCGCACGGTGCGCAGAATCCGACCGTCCGCAACATCGACCACGCCAAAGCCCGCTGAACGAGTTCAAGGAAGACATCGCAATGAGCAAGCCTCTCACCCAGACCACCGGCCGTCGCAAGGAGTCGGTGGCTCGCGTTCGCGTGCGCCCCGGCACCGGCAAGTTCACCGTGAACGGCAAGCCGCTCGACGTCTACTTCTGCACCGCGACCCAGCAGAACTCGGCGATCGAAGCGCTCCGCGTCACCAACACCCTCGAGCAGTACGACGTGGACGCCACCATTCATGGCGGCGGAGTCACCGGTCAGTCCGGCGCGATGCGCATGGGCTTGGCCCGTTCGCTCGTCGAGATCGATCCGGAATCGCGCCCGGCCCTGAAGAAGGCCGGTCTTCTCACTCGTGACTCGCGTCGCAAGGAGAGCAAGAAGTACGGCCTCAAGAAGGCTCGTAAGGCGCCGCAGTACACGAAGCGCTGATCGCGGAATCAGATGTCGGGCGTCAGCAAGTCGCCCCATCCCGGCTTCGGCACCGACGGTGTGCGGGGTCAGGCGATCGTCGAGGTGTCACCTGAATACGTGATGGCTCTCGGCCGTGCCGTGGCTCGCGTTCTTCGACCGACTCGGGTCGTCCTCGGTCGAGATCCCCGTGTTTCCGGGCCCATTCTGGAAGCCGCGTTCTCCGCAGGTGCCTCCGCCGAGGGCGTGAGGGTCGAGGAATTCGGTGTCCTGCCCACGCCGGCGCTGGCCATGATCTCGCAACGCGAGGAGGTGCCGGCCGTCGTCATCACGGCCTCGCACAACAAGTACACCGACAACGGTGTGAAGGTCTTCGCCGCTGGTGGTCGCAAATTGCTCGATCATCAGGAACGCGCCATCGAAGCCGAGACGTGGCGCATCCTCGACGAGGGGACCGGCCCGATTCCGCGCGATCTTGAAGTGGGCGTGGTCATGCGACGTAGTGACGGCGTCACCATGTACGTCGATCATCTCGTCGAGATCTTCGGAGAGGGATCACTCGCCGGATTGCGGGTGGTCATCGACACGGCGAACGGAGCGATGAGCAAGGTCGCACCGTTGCTGTTGCAACGTCTCGGCGCCGACGTGATCACCATGAACGACGCGCCCGACGGCACGAACATCAACGACAAGTGCGGGGCCACGGCGCCGCAGGCGTTGTGCGACTTCATCAGCGGAACCGGAACGGGAATCTCGGTCGACATGGGTTTCGCGTTCGACGGCGACGGAGATCGGCTGATCGCCGTCGACGAGAACGGTCGGGTCGTCGACGGTGATCGATTGATCGCGTTGTCGGCGCTCGACCGGCGCGATGCCGGCACGCTCGCGGGCGACACCGTGGTCGTCACCGTGATGTCGAACCTGGGCTTCCACCGAGCCATGAGCGGGGCGGGTGTCACGGTGGTCACCACCGGCGTCGGTGATCGATTGGTGCTCGACGCCATGGAGACCGGTGGCTTCGTGCTGGGTGGCGAGCAGAGCGGACACATCATTCATCGTGATCTCGCCACGACCGGCGACGGTTTGCTGGCGGCGGTGGTGTTGGCCCGCATGATGCGTCGCCGTGGTGGGCGGTTCTCGAACGTCGCCTCGTCGGTGATGCACAGCTTGCCCCAGGTCCTGAAGAACGTGCGGGTGGCGCGCCGTCCCGATGACGTGGCCGGGTTGCTGTCCGCCGAGATCGCCGCCGAAGAGGCACAGTTGGGCGTCAACGGACGAGTGCTGGTGCGGTCATCGGGAACCGAGCCGGTGGTACGCGTGATGGTGGAGGCCGGAACCCCGGAACTGGCCGACGCCGTGGCCGAGCGCCTGGTGGCGGCGGCTCTCGACAAGTGCCGTTGACGCGCGGTCGAGCGTGCCTCCCGGCGGTTCGGACACCTCGGTAACCTGACCGTCATGTGCGGCATCATCGCGTTGAGCGCCCGACCCTTCACCAGGCCGGTCCCGAGTGCCACCGACATCCTGGCGCGCCTCGACGCCGCCGTGAACTGTGGATCCGACATCGTCGCGGCGACCACGCAGGTGGCGGCCGTGAACGAGTTGCTCAAGGGGGTCCCCGGGGTGATGGCCCTGGCCGGGAACCGGGAGTTGATCTCGGGCATCGAGTCCCGACTGGCCCGTCTCGACGCCACGATCGCCACCGCCGACACCGCTCTCGAGACCGCGAGTCTGGACCCCGAGCGGCTGGAGGCCGCCGCGGCCGAACTGATCGCGGCCCGCGACGCCGTGTGGTCGATCGGACGTGACCGCCTGCGCACCGCTCGCGCCGTGGCCGACCTGTCCGGTCGCGACGCCGGGGTGGCCACGTTGTCCGGCTACCTGATGATCCAGCAGGCCTTCGCCGCCATCGACCGCATGGAGGTTCGCGGACGCGACTCCGCGGGCATCCACGTCTTCGTGTGGGGCCACGGTCTCGGTGAATCCGATCTGCGCACGGCACTCGACGCGCGGGCCACCGACCCGCTCTTCCAGAGTGGTTCGGTGCGTTGGATCGACGGCGTGTTGTCGTTCGTGTACAAAGCGGCCGCCGAGATCGGCGAGCTCGGCGACAACACGAAGGTGATGCGTGACGCGGTGCGCACCGACGATCTGTTGCGCCGGGCGTTGTCACACCCGGGCGCCCGAACGTCCTTGGTGGGTCACACACGGTGGGCGAGCGTGGGCATCATCAGCGAACCGAACGCCCATCCGGTGAACAGCGAACGATCACTCGCCGACGCCGAACGGCCGTACGTCATCGCCGCGCTGAATGGTGACGTCGACAACCACGCCGATCTTCGCATCATGCACGGTCTTTCCTTCCCGGGCCAGATCACCACCGATGCCAAGGTGATCCCGGCCTTGGTCACCAAGCATCGTCAGGATTGTGGCGACACGCCCGAAGCGTTCCGGCGCACCGTGGCCTCCTTCGAAGGCTCGGTGGCCATCGCGGCCGCGGCCACCGACGATCCCGAGCGATTGTTGTTGGCCCTCCACGGAAGCGGACAGGGATTGTTCGTCGGTCTGGCCGAGGACCTCTTCATCGTGGCCAGTGAGCCGTACGGAGTGGTGGAGGAAACCAATCGCTATTTCAGGCTCGATGGTGAAGGGGCCGGCGCCGGCCAGATCGTCGTTCTCGACGGACGACGAGCCGGGGAACTCGATGGTGTGGAACGAATCGGTTACGACGGTTCCATGATTCCGGTCGACGATCGGACCTTGATCACCGCCGAAGTGACCACGCGCGACATCGATCGTGGCGACTCGCCGCACTTCCTGTTGAAGGAGATCGGCGAGGCGCCCGAGAGCTTCCGCAAGACCTTGCGTGGCAAGATCGTCGAGGTCGATGGTCGACTGGTCGCCACCGTCGGTGCTCGCTCGCTACCCGACGACATCCGCCGGCGCTTGGCCGACGGGACCATCGACAAGGTTCGCGTCATCGGCCAAGGAACGGCGGCCATCGCCGGCCGCAGCTGTGCCTCGGTCCTGGACGAACTGTGCGGGGGCGAACTCGACGTCGACCCGATCACCGCCACCGAACTGAGCGGATTCAATCTGCGCCTCGACATGTCGGACACTCTGATCGTGGCCGTGAGCCAGAGTGGCACCACCACCGACACCAATCGCACCGTCGATCTCGCGCGGGGCCGTGGGGCCGCGGTGATCGCCATCGTGAACCGTCGGGGGAGCGATCTGTGCGAGAAGTCCGACGGGGTGCTGTTCACCAGCGACGGACGCGACGTCGAGATGAGCGTGGCCTCCACCAAGGCGTTCTACGCCCAGGTCGCCGCCGGAGTCCTCTTGGCGTGCGCCATCAGTGAGGCCGCCGGTGTCGGTTCCGACCAACGACGTCACGATTTGTTGGCGGCCCTGCGCACCGTGCCCGACGCGATGCGAGCGGTCATCGCTCGTCGTGGAGCCGTCGCCGACATCGCGCGACGATACGCGCCGTCGAAGCGTTATTGGGCCGTCGTCGGTAACGGGCCCAACGCCATCGCGGCCAACGAGGTGCGCATCAAGTTGAGCGAACTCTGTTACAAGAGCATCTCCTGCGACGTCACCGAGGACAAGAAGCACATCGACCTGTCCTGCGAGCCGTTGATCCTGGTGTGCGCCTCGGGTCTGGTCGGCAGCACCGCCGACGACGTGGCCAAGGAGATCGCGATCTACCGGGCGCACAAGGCCACTCCCATCGTGGTGGCCAACGAGTCCGAGTCGCGTTTCGACGCGGCCCACGCGGTGATCACCGTGCCCGACATCGATCCCAGCCTGGCCTTCATTCTCAGCGCCATGGCGGGCCACTTGTTCGGTTATGAGGCGGCTTTGGCCATCGACGAGTTGGCGCGTCCGCTGCGCGAGGCCCGTGAGATCGTGGAACACGCAGTGGTGTCGCGTGCCGAGGCCGAACAGGTCGTGGCGGCGGTTCGGTCCGGTGTGCGCCCGATGGCCGAGCGCTTCCAGGACGTGTTGCGTTCGGGCTCCTACGACGGTCATCTGGAAGCCAGCACCGCGGTTCGCGTCGCCACCATGCTGCGCGTGATCCTCGACGCGTCTCCGGTGGAAGCGCACCAGAACGAGACCGGGAAAGTGGGTTCACCGTCGGCGCTCATCGACGACCTGACCATGGCGCTCACGCGCGCCATCGAGGAACTCACGCGTCCGGTGGACGCCATCAAGCATCAGGCCAAGACGGTGACGGTCGGTATCAGTCGCAGCGACGAGGGCATCATGGATCGGGCTCTCGTGCGCGAGGTGCTGGCCACCGGTGCCGGTCGCGACGTGTTGTCGTATCGCACCCTGAAGGTTCTGGCCGATCTCGATCCGGCCGTGGAAGCGGTGGTTGGTTTCACCCGCTATTCGATCGAGGGAGATCCGAGCACCTCGAACGCGTCGATCGCCGTCGTCGACCGGGGTGGTTTGTCGCGCGACGTTCCGAGCCGTGTCGATCGCAATCCGTCACTGGTGGGAACCAAGCGTCGGGTGGCGAACGAGCGCGAGGTCCTGGTGGCCCGGGGACGCGGTGACGGACGGACCGTGATCTTCGTCCCGGAGGTGAAGTCCGGTCAGACGGTGGGCATCACCCTCGTGCACGTGCGTTTCCACGATCGCTTGTCGGCTCCCGTCATGCGCACGGTGCTCCAGGGGTACGACCGACGCTACGACCGATTGGTGGACTGGGTGAGTGAGACCGAGGGCGAGATGCGCGACGACCTGCTCGCGGAGATTCCCGTCGCCGATCTTCTGATCGTGCCCATCAGCGACATGGCCGATCGTTGGCGACGACCGGCATGATCCGCGGCATCGGCGTCGATGCCGTCGACGTCGAACGCTTCCGAACCGCATTGACCCGCACGCCATCCATGCGGGATCGACTTTTCACGACCATCGAGTTGTCGCAGTTGGCCGAACGGGCGGACCATGTTCCGTCGTTGGCCGCGCGTTTCGCCGCCCGCGAGGCGACCATGAAGGCGATGGGTGTCGGATTGGGAGCTTTCGGATTCCACGACGTGTGGGTCGAGCGCGAACCGTCGGGATCCCCGATCCTGCGGGTGGCGGGGACCGCGTTGGAATTGGCGCAAGGTCGGGGGATCGGTGCGTGGCATCTGTCCCTCACCCACACCGACTCCACGGCGATCGCCTACGTCATCGCAACGGACTGACGCGAAGCGTACGATTCAGCCATGCGGCCCGTGCTCACCCCGAAGCAGATGCGCGTGCTCGATGCCGAGGCCGTCATCGACGGCACCTCGATGGACACCTTGATCGCTCGGGCCGGCGCGGCGGTGGCTCGCGCCGCCAAGCGCATGATGGGCGGACTGTACGGGCGCACCGTGGTGGTCGTCACCGGCAAGGGGAACAACGGCGCCGACGGTCGCGTGACGGGGCGGCTTCTGGCCGATCAGGGCGTGCGGGTGATCGTGCTCGATGCCGATCGCATGCCTCCCCGTCTGCCGGTGTGCGATCTGATCATCGACGCCGCGTACGGAACGGGCTTTCGGGGCGACTGGAATCCTCCGTCGAACAACGGTGTTCCGGTACTGGCCGTCGACGTGCCCAGTGGTCTCGATGGTCTCACGGGCCTGTCGTCACCCGGTGCGTGGCACGCCGATCGCACCGTGACCTTCGTGGCGCTGAAGCCGGGCCTGTTGCTCGGATCGGGACCGGCGCTGAGTGGCGAGGTGGAACTGGCCGACATCGGCATCGTGCTCGGAATGGGCAACGTCGACATCAACGAGGTGGAGGCGTCCGATGTCGGATGCTGGTTGCCCCGCCGCGCACCGGATTCCCACAAGTGGAAGTCCGCGGTCTTCTCGTTGGCGGGAAGTGCCGGAATGATGGGAGCGGCGAATCTTTGTGCTTCGGCGGCCATGCGGTCGGGAGCGGGAATCGTGCACGCGGCCTCGCCGGGCATCGTGAGCGATCGCACGACCCCCATCGAGGTCGTGCGCAAGTCGTTGCCCATGTTGGATTGGTCGAGCGACATCCTCGCCGACGTCAACGGAGAGAACGCTCGCTTCAAGTCGATGGTCGTCGGCCCCGGTCTCGGCCGCGACGACGGCACGGTCGCCGAGACCCGCAAGGTCATCTCCGGGTCGAACGTGCCGATGGTGATCGATGGTGACGGTCTCTTCGCCGTGGCCTGGGGTGGAGACGGTGCGCGTGACATCGTGCGGTCGCGCGGTGCCGGGACCGTGTTGACGCCGCACGACGGCGAGTTCACCAACCTTCTCGGTTACCCACCGTCGCACGATCGCGTCGCCAGCGCCCGTCGATTGGCGACCGACACCAATTGCGTGTGCCTTTTGAAGGGCACGACCACGGTGGTGGCCGAACCGTCCGGACAGGTGCTCATCGTCTCCAACGGCGATCAACGTCTCGCCACCGCCGGCACCGGTGACGTGCTGGCGGGAATCATCGGCGCCCTGCTCGCCCAAGGGATGCACCCGTTCCGCGCCGCCGCCAGTGGGGCATTCCTGCACGCGCGTGCGGCCTCGTTGTTCCCCGCCGACGAGGGCATGGTCGCTTCCGACCTCTTGGACCTGCTGCCCCGGGCCATCACCGAAGTGCGGATGACGTGAGCGGTCGCGTCTCCCGCGTCGTTGTCGATCTCGACGCGATTCGTCACAACGTTCGGCGACTGATCGAGACCTCCTCCCCGGCTCGGGTGATGGTGGTGGTGAAGGCGAACGGATACGGCCACGGAGCCGTGAGGGTGGCCGAGGCGGCTCTCGAAGCCGGCGCGCACGGGCTGTGTGTGGCGCTCGTGCAAGAAGGCGTGGAACTGCGTCGCGCGGGAATCGAGGCGCCGATCCTCGTGTTGTCCGAGCAACCGCGCGATCAGGTGGGCGAACTGGTGGCCCATGGCCTCATCGCCACCGCGTACACGGTGGCGTTCATCGACGCCTTGGCCGACGAAGCGCGACGCCGTGACGTGGTGGGCCAGGAGGTCCATCTGAAGGTGGACACCGGGATGAACCGGGTGGGCGCGCGGCCCGATGCGGTCGTCGAATTGGGTGGTCGGGTGCTCGCGCGCTCGCCACAACTGTCGCTCGGAGGGGTGTTCACCCATCTCGCGTGCGCCGACGACGTCGCCTCTCCGGTCACGGCGGATCAGATCCGTCGTTTCGACGCCGTCATCGACGACCTCCGCCATGCCGGTGTCGATCCGGGCTGGCTGCATCTCGCGAACTCGGCGGGGGCCATCGCGCACTCGGACGCGCGCCGGGACATGGTGCGTGTCGGCATCGCGATGTACGGCATCGCACCCGATCCTTCGATGGACGCGATGTGCGCGACTCTTCGTCCCGCTCTCGGTTTGGTGTCCAGGGTGTCGTTCGTGAAGACGGTGAACGCCGGCGAATCGATCTCGTACGGACATCGGCATCGTTTCGACCGAACCACGAACGTGGCCACGGTTCCCATCGGTTACGCCGATGGCGTTCCGCGCCGTCTGTCGGCGGTCGGGGGAGAGGTGTTGATCGGCGGACGGCGTCGCCCGATCGTCGGTGTCGTCACCATGGATCAACTGATGGTCGACATGGGTGACGACCGATGCGCGATCGGTGACGAGGTGGTGTTGATCGGCCGTCAGGGTGACGAGGTCGTCACCGCGAACGACTGGGGGACGGCCTTGGGCACGATCGGGTACGAGATCGTGTGCGCGCTGTCGGCGCGATTACCGCGTGACTACTCTGGCGAGACCCCGAGCGACTCTCAGTAACCGCAGAGCTCGAGTTGGTTGTCGCGCAGCGCTTTGCGCATGTCGACCGGACCGAGGTCGAGGAAGTCGCCCACCCATTTGCCCGGCGTGGACAGTCCCTCGGGATGCGGCCAGTCGGAGCCCAGCAGGATGCGGTCGGCACCGTGCACGTCGCGCAGGTGGCTGATGTTGTCCTCGTAGAACGGGGCCACCCACACGTGCTCACGGAACGACTCGTTGGGATTGCGCTTGAACAATTGCGGGGTCTTGCCGAAAGCGACGCGCAGGCGACGGTGCAATTCGGGCACCCAGGCCGAGCCGAGTTCGAGCGTGGCCACCTTCAACTTCGGGTGGCGATCGAACAAACCGTGACAGATCATGGCGGCCATCATGTCGAAGATCGGTCGCTCGGTGCCCACGGCCAACACCTCGGTGAGCGGGGACGACTTCATGCCCATGTACTTGGTGGGCTCGCCCCAGTCACCGAGATACTTGTTGTATCCGGCGTCGCCGGCGTGAATGGCCACGATGATGCCGGCCTCGGCGATCTTGGCCCAGATGCGATCGAAGCGAACGTCAGCCGGTGACGGCGGACGACCGTACGGGTTACCCACCGGGCCGGCGCGCATGATGATCATCTTGGTGCCGATCTCCATGACGCGGTCGAGTTCCTTCTCGGCGAGGTCGGCGTCCATCAGCGAGATCATCGGACCGGTGAGAATGCGACCGTCACGGTCGTAGCCCCAGTCGTCCTGCAACCACTTGTTGTACGCGGTGAAGACCGCCATGCCCGACTCGGGATCTTCTTGCAGCATCTCCTCGATGCCCAGTCCGAGGCTGGGAATCAGCCACGCCAGTTGCACGCCTTGCTCGTCGAGCCGCGCGATGCGGGCCTCGCGATTCTGGTACTCGGGCTGGATGGGCTGCATGGTGATCATGTCGCGCAATTCCATGCCGCTGTGATTCTCGGCGCGGAAGTAGGTCTCGAGGGTGCCCGGAGCGCCGACCGGGTTGTAGGTGGGGTTCGGAACGACGGTGAGCTGCTTGGCATTGATCATCACCGAGGTGCGACCCTCGACGTCGATCCACTTCACGACGTTCTTGAACTTCTTGTCGAGATGTCGGGTGAGGCAATCCTTGGCCTCGTAGTAGTGCTGGTCGGCGTCGCAGAGCGCGTAGTCGATGTCGGCGTCGGCGGGGCGCAGCGGGGATTCAAGAGCGGTCATGGTTCCTCCTGGGACGACTTGACACTACCGTCAATTCTGTCCCCTGTCCATGCGGAGATTCCGGAGCATCCGTCCGCTCGGGTACCGTCGGGGCATGTCGAAAGCCCTGGAACGGTTGCGAGTGACGGTGGACCCGG
>Ga0315900_10011467_pt1 | contig 10976 bp, 11 predicted proteins | sample LakEriMetagenome_FD_203521 | JGI IMG/M metagenome (GOLD analysis project Ga0315900, IMG submission 203521) | Freshwater fungal communities from buoy surface, Lake Erie, Ohio, United States - Buoy 12 MA114 | ecosystem: Environmental > Aquatic > Freshwater > Lake > Lake biofilm | place: USA: Lake...
CGCCGACCATGTCGAGGATCAGATCCGCGCCCCCCTCGGCCTTCATCACCGCCACGAAATCCTCGGCGCGATAATTGATCGCCCGCTCGGCCCCGAGCGCCACGCAGGCCGCGCATTTTTCCGCCGACCCCGCGGTCGCGAAGACGCGCGCCCCGAACGCCTGCGCCATCTGGATCGCGGTCGTCCCGATCCCCGACGATCCGCCGTGCACGAGGAACCGCTCGCCCGCCCGCAGCCGGCCGCGCGCGAAGACGTTGGTCCAGACGGTGAAGGCCGTCTCGGGCAGGCAGGCGGCGGCGCGCAGGTCGAGCGTCTCGGGCACCGGCAGGGCGTGCGCCTCGGGGCAGAGCGCATATTCGGCGTATCCGCCGCCCGGCAGGAGCGCGCAGACCCGGTCGCCCAAGCGCCAGCGCGCCACCCCCGGCCCCACCGCCGCGACCCGGCCCGCCGCCTCGAGGCCCGGCAGCGGCGAGGCGCCCGGCGGGGGCGCGTAGGACCCCGCGCGCTGGAGCGCATCGGGGCGGTTGACGCCCGCATGGGCCACGCGGATCAGGATCTCGCCCGGACCCGGCACCGGAACGGGCACCTCGGCCGGGACCAGCACCTCGGGCCCGCCCGGGGCCGAGATCGCGACCGCGCGCATCATCCGCGGCGCGCTCATGGCCGCGCCTCATTGCGGCCCGTGCGCGCCGCGACCCAGGCCCCCGCCTGGCCGAGCGGCCCCTCGCGCAGCCGGCCCTTCAGCGCCTCGATCCCCATCACCTCCTCGATCCGGCGCGCGACGAAACCGGCGGTGTCGGTCGCATCGGGGCTGTTGTCGCCCAGCCAGTAGAGGAAGGACGCCGTGTAGACGGCCCCGAGCGTCGTGCGCTTGCTCAGCCGCTCGAACCCCTGCGACGTGTCGCCGAGCGCCGTCCAGATCGCATCCGCCGTCCCCCAGATCAGCGCCGCCCCCTCGGGCGCGAGATGCGGCAGCGCCATCAGCGCAGCCGACCGGCGCGCGACCTCTCGGTCCCCCGCTATCTCCAGCCGCAGGCAGATCGCGCGCGCGATCCGCTCGCGCATCCGCCCGGCCGGCGGCTCGGCCGCAAGCCGCGCCGCGAGGGCGCGATCGCCCGCGCGGTGGTGGGCGCAGGCCAGATCGACCGCCCCGCGCGGCAGGCTCAGCCGCGCGAGCGCCGGATCGGTTCCCGTCTCGCGGCAGGCGGCGGCAAAGGCCGCGTCGGACCAGCCCTCGAAGGGCACATGGGGCAGGATCGCCCCGAGGAGCCGCGCCTCGATCGTCGCCGTGGCGGTGTCTTGCATGCCGTCATTCCCGAACTGGACATCAGGGGGCGAGTTTGCTACAGCCGCGCGGCCTGCACAATCGTGCAACTTCAACCCGGAAAGGTGGTGACACCACATGCAGGTCAGTGTTCGCGACAACAACGTCGATCAGGCCATGCGCGCGCTCAAGAAAAAGCTTCAGCGCGAAGGCGTATTCCGCGAAATGAAGCTCAAGCAGCATTTCGAGAAGCCGTCGGTCAAGAAGGCGCGCGAAAGGGCCGAGGCGATCCGCCGCGCCCGCAAGCTCGCGCGCAAGAAGGCCCAGCGCGAAGGCCTCGTCTGACGCAAGTCGGACATTGGCGGGGCAACCCGCATCCGACCCCCGGCGCGCTCCGCGTGCCGGGGGTCAGCTTTTCTGCGCTCCGATCCGCGCCGAATGCACCTTGAACCCGCCCCGAGGAACCGCTAAGCCGCTCTCGCGACCACCGAGTGCGGAGAGGTGCCGGAGCGGTCGATCGGGGCGGTCTCGAAAACCGTTGTGGGTGCAAGCCCACCGTGGGTTCGAATCCCACCCTCTCCGCCACTTGCCCTAGCGAAAGCGTTCTCTTCATCCGGCTGAGGCCGGATTTGTCCGTTGTTTTCGAGGGTTATGCGGGAGGGGCTGAGCACTGGCCTCGGCGCCAACGGGCTCCGAAGCGGTCTCTCGGGGCCGTTATTATCCGGACCTCATGACTGCGCCGATTTGGTGAGTGGCTTACAAGTTCATGATAACGTTATACATTTATTTGGGATCAGCTAGGCATTTTTGCAAAAAGGCGGCCTTAGGCGTGGCTGCCCCCTTCCCCTTCAGGTTCAGGCCACGCGCACGAACTCGGCGGTGCCGATGGCATTGAAGCGGTTCATGAGTGCGATGCGGATGTATATTTCGGCGGTTTGGCGGTCTGGGTCCCTCGCGGCGATGCGCTCGCCAAAGGACGTGAGGCAGCGCATCTTGGCTTCGGCGCGGCTGCGGGCGTGGTATCCCGTCCACCGTTTCCAGAACGCCCGGCCGTAGTGACGCGCGGCGCGCAGGGTTTCGTTGCGGGGCGAGACATTGTCCGACATTGGTCCGAGGACAATGTCGAGCGCGGCTGGGCAATCCTCCTTCCACGGTCGACCATTCTCGCGGATCGGGATGATTGCGGTGCCACCGCCCGCGATGTTGGCGCTGTCGCAGCGGCGAGTACCCGAGGCCCTCGACCTGCGAGAGATCCCGGTCTGACCGCGAGGCGCCGCATATCCCGGTCGCGGCAACGGGGTATGGGTGCTCTGAGAAGTGCCGCCCGCAACCGGGCGATCAAGCGTGGCCGCGGGTCAGACGCGCCGCGAGAAGCCGTCGTCCGACCAGGCTTCGCTGCCGACCTGATGGTGGCCGGTGAAAAGGCCCTCTGGGTCATAGGCCTGTTTCACCGCGAGGAGCCGCGGATAGTTCGGCCCCCATGCGCGCTCCTGCCAGGCGCTTTCAAAGAAGCTCATCTCCGAGGAGTAGGCCCCGGTCTCTCCGGCGACGGCCCGGAGCGCGCTCAGGGCCGCCGCGATCCGTGCGCCTTCGGCCGCGAGGGTGTCGGCGTCGGGCTGGTGTCCGGGGACGTCGGGGTGGACACGCTGCTGCCCCCCGGCAACGATCACGAGGGCGAAGGCCGTCAGCGCCGAGGGGTGGATCGCGGTCTCCCGGGCCTCGGCAACGCGTTCCTCGGTCGCGCCGTGGAGACCCTTGTTGAGGTGCAGGCTGATCGGAAAGTTGCGCGACGCCTGCACGATCCCGTCGACCGTCGCCCCCATCCGCTCGGGATCGAGCAGGTCGTGCGACAGCCACATCGAATCATAGCCCGAGAAATAGATGCCGACCTCGCTCGCATTCCCGGACCACCAGAACCTGTCGGGTGCGCCGGGCCGGGGATCCTCGACGATGGAATTGGGCAGGTTGGCGCGCCGATAGTCGAGGTCCCACCAGTGCCGGGCGGGTGCCGTGACGATGCGGGGTTCGCCGCTCTTGAACCGGTCGGGGTTGTCCGCGAGGAACGCGTCGAGGTCCGACCAGGTTTGCCGCACCCCGTCTTGCGAGAGGCCCTGGAACACCATCTCGATCCGGACCGTGTTGTCGGGACCAAAGGCGATCTGCTCGCCCCAATGGGGGTTGAGGGTGTTGTCGCGGACGATGGTCAGGACCCGTTCGGTCAGGAGCCGGAAATCCGCGTCGATGGCGGCTGTGATCGTCCGACCGTAAAAGCCGAACTGCTCGGGCAGCGGATGTGTCGCAAGCGTCAACCGCGTGGTCACGCCGAAGCCGGCACCGCCTCCCTTGAGCGCAAAGAACAGGTCGGGGTCGGTGCATGCGTTCACGATGCGCACCTCGCCATCCGCCGTGACGATCTCTGCCTCGAGCAGTGCGGCAGCGGTCATCCCGCCATAGCGCGAGAAGCTGCCGAAGCCGCCCGTCTGTGTATGCCCGCCGACCCCCACGCTCGTGCACCCGCCGCCCTGGACATAGCGGTTCGCCTTGGTGACAACGGCATCGTAGAGCTGAATGAACTTGGCCCCCGACCCCACGCTCACGGCCGGCACGGGGGCGTGTGTGCTCTCGCACCCCTTCGGCACGAAGGCATCGTGCACTTCGATCCGATCCATGCGGCGGGTCCAGATCATGAGGCTGTCGGCCGAGGAGGATTGGCCGAGATAGCTGTGCGCGCCCCCCTTGATGACCAGCCTGAGGCGATGGTCGCGGGCAAAATTGACGGCGGCTGCCACGTCCTCCGGCCCCTCCGCCTCGACCGCATAGACGCTGGCCGCGCTCTTCCAGCCGCCGTGCCAGCCGAGCGTCTGGGTGGCGCCCGGTTCGTCTTGAACGTGAAAGGGGTTGGTGAAGATGTTCATCGCATCCTCGCAGGCCTGCGCGTCACCTGATCCGATGCACAGCTCGAAGGGCGAGCGGACTTCGATCAGGCGACCTCCGACGGCGTCGCTCAGGGACCGCCACATCGATGCATCTGGCCAAGCAGGATCGCCCGGCCGGACCCTGTTCCAGGTGGCTGCGGCTTCAGCGAAGCCCGAAAAGACCTGGCTTGCAGACAGGGCAACCGCGCCGAGGCTCGTGGCCGCCATGAATTCTCTGCGATTGACAGCCATCGAGACCGCTCCGGTGCGAAGATTTGCTCAACGTTGCCCAACACTACCTTTGTCGCCTGAATTGTCACGTCGAAATCTCTCCAGTCTCTCGGCTGTGCATCTGAGTTGCCCATGCCTTCGCATTTGTTCACGTTACGGAATGGGCCGCCAGCCTTGCGAGGTGCCGCGCACCCGAGCGGATGCAGGGCGCGCGCCTCAGAGGTGCCGTCAGCCGGGGCCTGGGGCGGAAAGGACGGCCTTCCGCCAGCAAGGATCGAAGGGCAACCAGTGAAGCCGAGGCGACGCGTCGAACACCCGGGTGTCCCCTGAACGGCTTCTTTGCGCTTCCTAAAACGGGTCGGTCGCGCTTTCCCGCCTGGCCGGGAAAGCGGTATCGGATTTCGGCGAAACCTTCGGCTGCGAAAATGTAGAACCATGCGAGCGGGCCGACAGCCAAGGGCACGCCATGGATCGCACCGCCGGGGATGAAAAGGGCGACACCCGGCGCAAGGCGGTGCGGCTGGCCGTCGATCATGGCGTCGCCCTCGCCCTCGAGCCCGAAATAGACCTCCGCATGATCGTGCGCATGAAGCGCGAATGTATCACCCGCCGCCATCATCGTGATCCCGCACACGATGCTGTCGGTCGGGGTGTCGGGCGCCAAAAAGAGCGTCCGGAACCGGATGGCGCTCGGCGCATGGCCTTGCCAGCGTTCGTCCGACAAGTTGGTGACATCCCTCCGGGTCGGGATATGTGCGGGGCTCTTCACGTGCGAGGACACCGAGATTCGGGTCTCCCATTCCTATGATCGCGGCGACAGGGGGCGGTGGCTGGAAACGACATCCGATCGCCGCGCCATGGCAGTTCTCACGCGTGGCGTGCCGGGCGGAAACCGGCGGGTCAATTTAAAGTGGCCGAGTATTGTCAGTGGAACCTGGCCTGAGACACGGTAGCGATCGCCCTACCCTGCAGTCATGGCCTCCCGAGCCGACACCGATCCGTTACGACAATGTCATTCCACGTTCACCGGCCAGTCGTCTTGGCGTCATCCCGCGGATCTAATCGACGCGTGTCTTTGCGGGACAATAGGAGGGTCCAGATGAACGTGATGTTGAAGGCCGGGGCAATCGCCGCGGCGCTCTTTGCTTCGGCTGCGGCGCAGGCGCAGGAGGTCATCCGCTTCGCGGTGACGGATATCGACGGCCTCGAGGCCGTCCAGCGCGAGATGGGCCCTTTCGCGGCGGCCTTCGAGGCCGCATCGGGCCTCAAGGTCGAGTTCTTCCCGGTTTCGGGCCGCACGGTCGCCGTTGAGGCGATGGCGGCCGATCAGGTCGATTTCGTGCTCACGGGCCCGGCCGAATACGTCGTCTTCAACGCCCGCCTCGATGCCCAGCCGGTGGTGACGTGGAACCGCCCCGACTATTATTCGAACGTCGTGGTGCTGGACGCGAGCCCCTACCAGTCGGCCGATGACCTCAAGGGCAAGAAGATCTCGTTCGGCGAAATCGGCTCCACCTCGCAGCACCTCGCGCCGGCGACGCTTCTGGCCGAGGCGGGGCTGGTCTACGGCTCGGACTACGAGCCCGTCTTTCTCAAGCGCAACGTCGCCGTCGAGGCGCTGATCGCGGGCGAGATCGCGGCCATCGGCCTCAACAAGACCCACATCGACCAGATCAGCCGAAATTTCCCCGATCACAAGATGCGCGTCCTGATCAAGGGGCCGGACCTGCCGATGGATGTCCTGCTCGCCAGCTCCAAGGTTGCGCCCGAGGTTGTCGAGGCCGTCCGCAAGACCTTCGCCGAACAGGGTGCGGCGCTGCTCGCGGCCGTCGTCTCGACCGAGGAGAACGAGAAGTACATCGGCGGCAGCTTCACCGCCACGGTGACGAACGCCGATTACGACGGCGTGCGCCGCATGTACGAGAACGTCGGCGTCACCGAATTCACCGCCTTCATCGAGTGAGGGCAGGGCATTGAACGCGCCCCTAGGCGCGTCCGCAAGTCGGGCGGGGTCGGCCGGTCGGGTCGGCCCCGCCGCGTCTGTGCGCGGACTGGAAAAGAGCTATGGCGGGCCGCGCATCCTCGATGGCGTGGATTTCGATGTCGCGCATGGTGCCGCGGTCGCGATCATCGGCGCGAATGGATCGGGCAAGTCCACGCTCCTGCGCTGCATGCTCCGCCTGACCGAGGCGAGCGGCGGCGAGGTCGCGCTGCTCGGGTCCGAGGTCTCGCGGATGCGCGCGGCCGACCTGCGGCGCTTTCGCGCCCGCGTGGGCTTCGTCTGGCAGCGCCACAACCTCGTGCCGCGCCTCTCGGCGCTGACGAATGTCATCCACGGGGTGCAGGCGCGGATGTCGGGGCCCCGGACATGGTTTCAGGCCCTTGCGCCCGCCGAGGTGCGCGCCGAGGCGATGGCGTGCCTGGCGCGCGTCGGCCTTGCCGATTTCGCGCTGCGCCGGGTCGATGGCCTGTCGGGCGGGCAGTCGCAGCGGGTCGCGATCGCGCGCATGCTGATGCAGCGGCCTGAGATCGTGCTGGCCGATGAACCCGACGCGAGCCTCGATCCGCAATCGGGCGAAGAGGTCATGCGCCTGCTGAGCAATCTCGCGCGCGAATCGGGGCTGACGCTTCTGGTGGTCTCGCACCGGCTGGAGCACACGCTTGCATTTTCGGACCGGGTGATCGGGCTCGCGGGCGGTCGGGTCGCGCTCGACCTGCCGACGCGCGAGGCGGATGCGGGCCTTCTGCGGGGGTTCTTCGATGCGAAATCCTGATGCCGTCCTGCCCGCCCCGCCGCGGTTCCAGCACCGCACGCTCGGCGAATATGTGGGCATCCTCGTGGTCGTCGCGCTGGTCGTCTCGAGCATCGGGGCGACCGCGCCCGACCTCTCGGCGCTCGGCCGCGGGGTGCAGCGGCTCTTCGCGCCCTCGGGGCTGCTCGTGCAGATGTTTCCGCCCGACTTCACGCGCATAGACCGCATCGCGATCAAGCTCCTCGAGACGCTGCAGATGGCGGTGGCGGGGGCGGCACTCGGCCTGATCTTCGCGCTGCCCTTCGCGATCCTCGCGACCGACCGCCTCTCGCCCCATCCGCTGGTGCGGATCGTGGCGCGCGCCCTCATCGCCTTCTTCCGGACGGTCCCCGATCTCGTCTGGGCGATCTTCTTCATCATCGTCGTGGGTCTCGGGCCCGCGGCGGGGGTGATGGCGATCATGATCGACAAGATCGGCTTTGCCGGCCGCTTCTTCGCCGAGGCGATGGAAGAGGCCGACCCGGGCCCGCAGGATGCGTTGCGCGCGATCGGCGCGAGCCGGGCGGGCATCATCTTTTCCGCCGTGATCCCGGCCTGCCTGCCCTCGTTCACCGCGACCTCGCTCTTCTCGCTCGAGAAGGCGGTGCGGGGGTCCGCCGCGCTCGGGCTCGTCGGGGCGGGCGGGATCGGGGTCGACCTCAAGGTCGCCTTCGACCTCTTCAACTACGACGAGGCGCTCGCGATCATCCTGCTTCTGCTTGCCCTCGTGATCGCGGTCGAGCAGGGCAGCAGCTGGATCCGCTCTAAACTGATCTGAAGGACAACATGACCGACACCGCGCATCACTACTGGAACGAGGCCTGGGCCGCAGCCGGGGCGGATTCGAAATGGGCCCGTCCCGAGGCCGAGGTCATGGAGCACGCGGCGGGGCTCGCGACCGGCGCGCGCATCCTCGACCTCGGCGCGGGGATCGGGCGGCACGCGCTCGCGCTTGCGCGGATGGGGCATCGCGTCTCGGCCATCGACGCGGCGCCGCACTCGGTGGCGGCGATCGGGGCCGCAGCGGCGGCCGAGGGCCTATCGATCGACGTCCGCGAGGGGCGGATGACCGATCTGCCCTTTGCCGATGCGTCCTTCGACCATGTCCTGTCGTGGAACGTGATCTATCACGGCGATGAGGAGATCGTGGCGCGGACCTTCGCCGAGGTGCGCCGCGTGCTGGTGCCGGGCGGCAGCTTCATGGCGACGATGCTTTCGGCCCGCCGCGTGCCGGTGGAACTGGCCAAGGCGCCGGGGCGCGAGATCTCGCGCAACACCTGGGTCTTTGACGGGCCGGGCGACAAGGTCCACCCGCACCATTTCTGCACCGCCGCCGACCTTGTCGCGCTGCTCGGCGGCTTCGAGCTGCGCACCCTCGCCGACCGCGAGCACGACAGCCCAGGATCATGGCACTGGCACCTTCTGGCCGAGCGCCTCGCATGACCGACGCGATCGTGATCGAGGGGGCCCGGGTCGTTCTGTCGGACCGGGTCGAGACGGTGTCGGTGCGGATCGAGGGCGGCCGGATCGCCGCCCTCGACGGTGCGCGGGGTGGTGCGCGCGCGGTCGATGCCCGCGGGCTCCTGCTCGCGCCCGCCTTCGTCGACATCCACGGCGACGCGTTCGAGCGCCAGATCATGCCCCGCCCCGGCGTCGCCCTTCCCGTGGCGGCGGCAATGCTCGAGACCGACCGCCAGCTTGCCGCCAACGGCATCGCGACCGCCTATCACGCGCTGACGCTGAGCTGGGAGCCGGGTCTGCGCTCGGTCGCGACCGGGTGGGAGGTGCTGGGCGCGCTCGAGACACTCGACGCGCGGTTGCGCGTCGAAAACCACGTCCAGCTCCGGTGGGAGACATTCTGCCCCGAGGCCATCGACCTCATCGCGCATGCGCTGAAGGCGCGCGCGACGCCCGCGGTTGCCTTCAACGACCACACCTCGATCGCGCTGCTCGACCCGGCCACGCCGATGCAGGATCGCCCCTTCGAGCACGACCCGGGATTTCCCGTCGCCGACATCGCGGCGGCTTCCTTCGCGCCGCGCATGGAGGCGCGCGCGCGCCGGTCGCACATGTCGACCGAGGCCTATGTCGCGCTGCTGGCCCGGGTGTGGGAGCGGCGCGCCGATGTGCCTGCCGACATCGCCCGTGTCGCGGGGCTCGCGCGCGCCGTGCGGGCGCCGATGCTCAGCCACGATGACAGCCAGCCCGCGACGCGCCGCTTCTACCGCGACATCGGCGCGCGCGTGGCCGAGTTTCCGATGCACGAGCGCGTGCTGACCGAGGCGCGGGCGGCGGGCGACCTCATCGTGTTCGGGGCGCCCAATGCGATGCGGGGCGGCAGCCACCTCGGCTCACCCGGGGCGGGCGAGATGGTGGCGCGCGGGCTCTGCGACATCCTCGCGTCGGACTACTACTATCCGGCGATGCTCGGGGCGGTGGCGCGGCTCGCGGCCGACGGCGTGGCGCCATTGCATGCGCTCTGGCGTCTGGTGGCTGAAAACCCGGCGCGCGCCATGGGCCTTGCCGACCGCGGCCGGATCGAATCGGGCCTGCGCGCCGATCTCGTGCTCGTGGACTGGCCCGAGGGCGGGGTTCCGTCGGTTGCGCGCACTTTCGCGGCGGACCGGGACGGGATGGGGTCCGGCAGGCCATGACCGACTCCGCTCGGCCCAATCCTTCCCGTCCGCACGCCTAGGCGCCATTGTCCGAAGCGCCAGCGACACCTGCAACACTACGCAAGAACCCTTGACGCCCGATCGAAGGGGCAGGGTCCACTGCTTGTTCTCAAATCGCCTTGGTCAATGGCTGATCTCGCTGTCCTTCATCCTGCGTGCCGAGCTCTGAGGTACTATCCGCGGTCGCCACTTGGGGCCTTATTTTGGCGTTCGGGGTCGGGCAGATTGAAGTGATTTGCGCGGTCGTTGCCGCTTAGGTGGGAGCGATATTGCCTTCACCGCGCGCCCCGGCTGTAGCCGAGAAGCGCGCGCTGCTCGGACCAGAGCGGAGTCATCGGGTTCAGAAGTTCGTCCATGCCAAGGGCCGGCGTGCGGCCGTCGAGGATTGCCTCGATGATGTCCGGCGCAAGCAGCGTGAGCCGCATGACGCGCGTGAGGTAGGACGCCGAGATGCGCTCATGGGCGGCGATCTCCTCGATCGTTGCGAAGCGTCCCGCATCGAGGAGCCGCTTCCAGCGATAGGCCCGCGCCAGCGCCTTGATGAGCGTGCTGTCGGTGCGCCGCACCTGCGCAGCACCTTCGGGCAAGTGCATCTCCTTGCGCCCGCCGCGCTTCACGACGCGGAAGGGCACGTGCACGGTGATCGTGTCAGGAATCTGCGTCGGGCGGGTCATGCGGCGCGCTCCAGGCTTCCGGCCTGCATGTCGCGCGCGAGGCCGCTGAGCCCATCGACGCGCATCCGGATGTTGAGCCCCGCGACGCCGATCTCGACGCGCTCGATGAGCAGCGCGACGATGCGCGTCTGTTCGGCGGGGAAAAGCTCGTCCCACAGCGGGTCGAGCTGCTGAAGGGCCGCGCGGGCGTCGGCCTCCGTGATACCGTCGGCGTGGGCCCGCGTCGCCTTCCATGTGCCCGCAACGATCTCGGGTTGGCGGAACACGGCGCGAAGCTGGTCGATGACGGCGGCCTCGATCTCGCCTGCTGGCACGCGGCCGATGGAGCATGCCCCTGCCCCATGCTTGAGCACGGTCTGGCTGACATAGTAGCGGTAGAGCCTTTCGCCCTTGCGCGTGTGCGTTGGTGAGAACGCAGCGCCATC
>Ga0315900_10011468_pt1 | contig 10976 bp, 11 predicted proteins | sample LakEriMetagenome_FD_203521 | JGI IMG/M metagenome (GOLD analysis project Ga0315900, IMG submission 203521) | Freshwater fungal communities from buoy surface, Lake Erie, Ohio, United States - Buoy 12 MA114 | ecosystem: Environmental > Aquatic > Freshwater > Lake > Lake biofilm | place: USA: Lake...
CAGCAAAAATATTATTCAATTAAATTTAGGAATGCCTTTTATTGTGAGAGATAGCAGACCAGATGGCTTGACAAGAAGTTTTATTGCGAATATAGAATACAGAATAAAATTTTAACTGCCACTAACATTCAGCCGGGTAGATGAAAAAGCCCCAACTAAAAAGCCCCTCTTGTAAGGGGCTTTTTCATTCTACTCGGTGTTGGCCGAAGAAGGTTTTGAAGCCATTCCTTTTTATTTTAAATAAATCATGCAGAATGTTCGGCCTCAATAAGTTCCTCGTTACAATAAAACTCCAGTTGGTTTCTGTTGTTGGCCTGTATGTATTCTATCATAATTGAAGTCCAAAATGATGCTTGATAAAAAAGAAAAATGTTTATTTTTATCAACTGTTATAAACTGAGAACTTTGAATGGTTTTTTCACAGTCTGCCGTTACCTGCAAGCGTAAAACGACACATAAAAATAGACTATGAACCCTTTTTGGACACAAATAATCATTCAGACAACTCTACGACACCGTGATAAAAAATCTTCGGATAAAAAAAGGTATTCAGACTTTGAACTTGCAAAAGGCTACAGAGAATTTCTTATAACCACTAAACGACAATTTAAAGATTTCATACTAATTACAATTGGAATTTTCTCAGCATCATTTGGGTTTAAAGGCTTTCTGCTAACAAACCACTTTATCGATGGAGGAGCAACAGGCATTTCCTTATTGATTTCTGCACTTACTGACATTCCACTTCACATTCTGATTATTTGCGTAAACATTCCATTTATCGTTCTTGCTTATAATATAATGGGAAAGGAATTCGCAATCAAGACGGCTATTGCAATCACAGGACTTTCTTTTGTTCTTGCTACGGTTACATTCCCTAATGTAACCAATGACAATTTATTGGTTGCAATTTTTGGTGGTTTCTTTCTTGGTGCTGGTATTGGCTTTGCAATTCGTGGTAGTGCAGTTATTGATGGGACAGAAGTCCTCGCTATCTATTTAAGTCGAAAATTCGGGACAACAATTGGTGACATCGTTATCGCAATTAACGTCCTTATATTTGGAGCAGCCGCATACTTCTTAGGGGTTGAAATAGCTCTTTATTCAATGATAACTTACTTGTCGGCTTCGAAAACTCTAGACTTTATTGTAGAAGGTATTGAAGAGTATATTGGTATTACAATAGTTTCATCTCATAGTGAAGAAATCCGCCAAATGATTATAAATAAAATGGGGCGCGGAGTTACAATTTATAGTGGAAAACGAGGTTATGGAAAACGAGGTGAAATCAAAGAAGTTGAAATTATTTACACTGTAATTACAAGGCTTGAACTAAGCAAACTGACAACTGAAATAGAAAAAATTGAACCGACAGCTTTTGTAGTAATGAATAGTGTGAAAGACACAAAAGGTGGAATGATTAAAAAAAGACCATTAAAACATTAACAACGCAATAATGACAAGAACGCCAGCAGGTAACATTGGTTTTGCAAAAGTGGGGCTTTAGTGCTAGATTGAACATTAGTTATTTCTATTAACTTTTGTACTAAATTTGAACTTTCGTACTTTCTAAACCCCACCTTCGCAAAGCCAAAGACCGTTAGTGGCAAGGCTATGACGACACAACCCGACAGACAAATCGGGTTCTTTTTGATGTTTCGTATTTTAGTAGGTGCTTAAATAAGCAAATTGACTACCTTTGTACTATGGACAACAATTCTTGCATACGACAACAAGCGGACATTAAACAAATAAATCGCTGTAAAGACAGAGTTTCAGAACTCAACGGCTCATTTGACTATTTATCAAACGGACTTGAATTGGCAGGAAACAACGTAAGACTGAAAATTCTCTTTCTGATCTATGAAGAAAAACGACTTTGTGTTTGTGATATAAGCGATATTCTTGGTATGACAATTTCAGCGGTTTCACAACACTTGCGAAAACTCAAAGACAGAAAACTCATTGAAACAGAAAGAGAAGCTCAAACCATTTTTTACTCATTAACAAAAGAGTATGAAAAAATGCTGAAACCGTTTTTCAAAATACTTGACGAAAACAAAATTTTGGAAACATTATGAAAACAGACAACAAACTAATTGGAGCAGGACTTTTAACAGCAATTGCAGCTTCATTGTGTTGCATTACACCTGTTTTGGCTCTCATTGCAGGAACAAGCGGACTTGCCTCAACTTTTTCTTGGCTTGAACCTTTCCGACCGTATTTTATCGGAATGACAATTTTAGTGCTTGGTTTTGCTTGGTATCAAAAGTTGAAACCAAAAAAGCAAATTGACTGCAACTGTGAGACAGAAGAAAAACCAAAATTCATTCAGTCAAAAATGTTTTTAGGAATAGTAACGGGATTTGCCATCGTTATGCTTGCTTTTCCATACTATTCAAGTGTTTTTTACTCAAAGGCTGAAAAGCAAATCATAGTAGTGGACAAATCCAATATTAAAAAAGTAGAATTTACGATTAGCGGTATGACTTGTGAAAGTTGTGGCGAACACGTAAATCACGAAGTAAATAAATTGACAGGAATAATAAGTTCAAACGCATCTTACGAAAATGGAAATGCAATCGTAGAATTTGACAACTCAAAAACAAACATTTCTGAAATCGAAAAAGCAATAAACTCAACAGGATATTCTGTAGCTGACAAAAAAGAAAATTAAAATGGAAATCAAATTACAATCAACAATAACTTGTCCCAACTGCGGACACAAGAAAGAAGAAACAATGCCGACAGACGCTTGTCAATATTTTTACGAATGTGAAAAATGTAAACAAGTTCTAAAACCAAAACAAGGCGACTGCTGTGTTTATTGTAGTTACGGAAGTGTTGCTTGTCCACCAATTCAGCAGGACAAAAAATGTTGCTAACAGACGAAAAACAAAGAAGCCCAGCCACTAACAGCGGTTTGGCAAAAGTGGCGGTTCAGTTCTTCGTATGACAGTTTATCGTAAATTTGAAGAGTGTGCTTCGTATGAACATTTGTGGTAAAATCGCCACCTTCGCCAAGCCGCGAAACGTTACCGGTCACCCTAAAAAGACAACGACATTGAACAACAAAGAACATATAAAGACAGAAAATGCCTCCGCACAAACGGCACATTTGGTTTTGCCCGACACGCAAGCCGACCCTTCGCAAAACCAAAAGAGCCGTTTTTTGCCAACGCACCGGACGACATTAACCGAATAGAAAATGACTGAATGTTGAAAAATATGTTCAATATATTGCACCATTGTGGAACAGGAATTTTACCTTTGAAACTTTAAATAATTAAACAGCGGGGGCAACGCTATAAATTCTGCAAAAAACAATGAGACCAAACAAACCGGGACAAGTAGCAAAGTTTCATACACCGCTACCAGACGAAAATCCAGACCAACTTTACGTTATTTTAGAAATCAAAGAAGACGTTGAAAGACCAAGAGCTGACATCAGAGCTCTTAACACAGGACTTTCATTTCCTCCTATCAACACCGTTTTACTTGACGACCTTGAAGTTGTAGAGGTTGACACTTCTGACCTTGTTGGACACGAAGTAACAATCAACAAAGCCGACTATTCACAAGCGACAGGAAAAGTTGTAAAAGTCAGCGAACAGAAAATTATGCTCGATCTTACAAAAGGGGTTAAAGGTGTGGAGACAAATGTTTGGCTGACTATTCAGGACAAAGACGGAAAAGAACATACCGGAACCTTGTTTGTAAACTAATTACCATGTTATGCAGACAGATTTAACCGCAACAGAATCTCGGATTAAAGATTATCGCCTGAAACTAGGAGATAAAATCAGGCATGTGCGTGAACAAAGAGGTTACAGCCAGGAGCAGTTGGCGGATATGATGGATATCAACCGATCTACCATTTCAAAAATTGAAAACGGAAAATTCAGCATTACGGTAGATTACCTGGTGCGGTTTTCAATTTTTCTGGATTATGAATTTAAAGTAATTGAAAAGTAGCCCATGGTAGATGTACACGACAAAGCTACGCGAAGCTACAACATGAGCCGGATTAAGGGAACCGACACCAAGCCTGAAATGCTGGTGCGGAAATACCTTCATGCAAACGGCATCAGATACAGGCTTCACAATAAAACACTGCCTGGAAAACCTGATTTAACCCTTACTAAATATCACACAGTGATTTTTGTTAATGGCTGTTTCTGGCACGGGCATAAAGGATGTAAGTATTTTGTGTTACCTAAAACAAGAGCTGAATGGTGGCAGGATAAAATTGAAGAAACAATAAAGAGGGACAGCACAGCAATTCAGCATTTAAAGGAACTCGGATGGAAGCCGATTGTCGTGTGGGAATGTGAGTTAAAGCCCATAAATAAAGAAAGAACTTTAAACAATTTATTTCATACAATAACTGAAACTACAGAATTGAATTATGCCAAATAAAAAACAAGATAAACTGACATTCATTGATTTGTTTGCGGGTTGTGGTGGACTGAGTGAAGGTTTTCTTCAAACCGGCAATTATGAAGCATTAGCCCATGTTGAATGGGAAATACCTATGGTCTCAACACTTCGTAACAGGTTGACCACAAAATGGGAGCATTCAGAAGATGATGCGTTAAAACGTGTTATTCATTTTGATATACAAAAAACAGAAGAATTAATAAATGGAAATTGGAGTGAAGAGAACAAGAAAAAATTTGCACATTCAAATCATGAATTAATTGTAAAAGAAGGATTAAAAGGTCTGATTGGGAAAAAGAAAATTGATTTGATTATTGGTGGCCCGCCTTGTCAAGCTTATTCAATTGCAGGTAGAGCTCAAGATAAAAATTCAATGAAAGACGACTACAGAAACTACCTCTTTGAAAGTTTCGTAAAAGTCGTAAATGAATTTAAACCTAAAATTTTTGTTTTTGAAAATGTACCGGGTTTATTAAGCGCTACTCCCGGTGAAATACCTGTTACAAAGAGAATTTTTGAAGCATTTAATGAAATTGGTTATGAAATTCGTACTCCTGAATTATTAAAAAATTCTGTCTACACAGCATCTGATTTAGGTGTGCCACAAAAAAGAAATAGAGTCATAATTATTGGAATAAACAAAAAATCAAATTTGGATCTTGAAGAAATTTACGGGGAGTTAAACTCACTAAAGCAGAATATACAATTCAAAAGTGTAATGGATGCTATTGGTCATCTGCCAAAGTTTAAACCTTTAAAGTCACAAATAAAGATAAATGGTAAAAATGTCTCGCATAAGCTTATTGGAAATCAAGTCATAAAATATCATGAAGCAAGATTTCACAATCAGAGAGATGTAGATATATTTCGTCAATGGCTTAAAAATAATATGAATAAAAGCACTTCTGAAGAAAAAATATCTTTCTACAATAATCTAATGGGAAAAAATTCTAATCACGCAAAATACAGAAACCTTGAATGGGACAAGCCATCACCGACTGTGGTTGCGCATTTATATAAAGATGGATTAATGTTTATTCATCCTGACATTGCACAGGCAAGAAGCATAACAGTAAAGGAAGCAGCATTATTACAATCCTTTCCTGATGATTACGAATTTATCGGAAGTCAAGGCTATGCTTTTAAAATGATTGGGAATGCTGTTCCACCCGAAATGGCAAAAAATATTGCGATAGCAATTTCAAACAAACTAAAAGGCAAATGAAGAAATTAAATATACTTGTTGCATGTGAAGAAAGCCAAGCTGTAACAAAGGAATTAAGGCTATTAGGGCACAATGCTTATAGTTGTGACCTACTTCCTTGTAGCGGTGGTCATCCAGAGTGGCATTTTAACAGAGATATTTTTGAAATTATAGAAAACAAAGGTGGTGAGTTACAAAATGGTAAAAAAGTAAAACTTAAAACCAATTGGGATATAATGATTGCTCATCCACCATGTACATATCTTGCAGTAAGTGGCGCACAATGGTATTATCATCCTGATGACAAGGATTTGCCAACTGAACTGAGAAGGCCTCATCCAAGGTACCCAAACAGAGCAAAAGATAGAGAGGACGCCATAGAGTTTTTTTTAGCATTAGCTAATGCCCCAATTGACAAAATAGCAATCGAGAACCCCATTGGAATTATTAGTTCAAGATGGAGAAAACCCGACCAGGTTGTTCAGCCTTTTATGTTTGGTGATGAAGCAAGAAAAACGACTTGTTTATGGTTGAAAAACCTTCCTTTACTTGAACCTACCAATATCGTTGGAGAAGGTGAAAGGATCTACTTTAAAAGTGGTAAAAGTCAACCTAAATGGTACTCTGATGCATTTGTAAAATCTAAATCTCATGAAGAAAGAAGAACAATGAGAAGTAAAACTTTTCCCGGTATGGCAAAAGCAATGGCTGTACAATGGACTAAAATATAAATATTATGAAAAAAATGAATGGAATCAATATTGACAAATGGAGGGTGCTAAACAAAACTCTATTTGAAGCTTACATATTAACTTACAGAAGGCTTGAAGAAGATTCATCCTTATCTGCTCCGGATACTTTAGTTAATTCATTTGATGAGTGTGGCATTTTAGAGACATTGACAAGGGATGGATATGGAACTGCTTATACCATTGCTCGTGAAATTGGAATTTACTACGAGGAGGATGGAAAATATCTTCTAAGTAATATGTCAAAATCATATATAGAAGGCTCGCTTTCTTACCAGGATTTCATAAAATATTATTGTCTAAACATTGAGTTTTTAATTAATAACGAGGTTGTACATCCATTTTCAGAAATTTTGGAAGTATTAAATGATAATGCTTTTGATAAAAATGATATAGCACAAAGATGCCCTAAATTAGTGCCCCCTGCCTCACCAAGCAGTGTGGTTGATTGTTTGAGATTATTTTTAAATAGATGTGTAGAAGGTGAACTATTGTTACTAGAAAACGGGAAATACAAATTAAACTACCCTTATTATTTATTAAAAGGTTCATTGAATAAAAGCATATACAATACTCAGGAATTTGAAAGGCTATTTATTTCAGGAGATCAAAAAGTTGCTCAAAAAAATGTAGTTAAAATCTTATTAGAGAGAGAAATCAAGCAATTATTTGAAAAATCATTTCAAATAATAAAGGAAAAACCACAAATCTTAACTCATAGCAATACAAGTTCGTATGTTGGAAACTTTAGTATTGAGATATTTAACCAATGTATTCAAGAAAGTGGGCTCCATTACATACCACAATTAATAATTAGATTCACCGCCTCTCTCCTCACCAAACCTTTCGTCATTCTCACCGGTCTTTCCGGTTCAGGAAAAACCAAACTGGCACAGGCTTTTGTGCAGTGGATTTGTCAGGATGAAAGCCAGTACCGCATTATTCCTGTGGGTGCCGACTGGACCAACCGTGAACCCCTGCTGGGTTATCCTAATGCACTGAAACCGGAAGAGTATGTTAAGCCTGATAGCGGTGTGCTGGATTTAATTATTCAGGCCAGCAATCAGCCTGACCTGCCGCATTTTATCATTCTGGATGAAATGAACCTGAGCCATGTAGAACGGTATTTTGCAGACTTCCTGAGTGTGATGGAATCAAAGGAAGAAATTCCGCTGTATGCCGAAGGAACGGTGCAAAACGGAGTTCCGGCAAAACTGAAGGTTCCTTCCAACCTGTTCATCATAGGCACCGTGAACATTGACGAAACCACCAACATGTTCAGCCCAAAGGTGCTCGACAGAGCCAACACCATTGAGTTCCGTGTTACGCAGGATGAAATGAAAAACTTTCTTGGCAATATCAGAGACATTAACATGGAAGCCTTAACAGCGAAAGGTGCCGGAATGGCTAAAAGTTTTCTGGAAATGGCTGCCAGCAGAGAATTTGCCACCGCTGATATTGCCGAAATCAATGCGGCTTTGGTTCAGTTCTTTGGAGAGCTGAAGAAAACCGGTGCAGAATTTGGCTACCGCAGCGCCACCGAAATTCTGCGTCTGATTCATCAGCTTACTGCTTTGGACAATACGCTTACAACCAATCAAAAGATTGACATTGCAATCATGCAGAAATTGTTGCCAAAGCTGCATGGTTCACGCAGAAAGTTGTGCCCGGTGCTGGAAACGTTGGGTTCGTTTTGTATTAGAGGTAATGTCAGCATCATCAAGGATGTTTTTGACAAAACAGACTTTGACTATAATGGTGCCTTTGTACTTTATCCGCTTTCGCTTGAAAAAATTGCCCGTATGTACCGTGGAGCCATTGACAACGGATTTGCCAGTTTTGCTGAGGCGTAATAAATGAAGTCACTATCAAATATAGAAATCAACCTTGATTCCGTTAAGGAAGGTCTGCGGCTTTGGATAGATGTCCGCAGACCCGATTCGTTGTTTGATGCAGAGGAAAACGCAGCCGAAAACAATGAAGCCCGATACCAGCTGGTGGAGGGTTGTTACTATGATTACCAGATCAGTGATTCAGGATTTGTACTGGGCGATATCGGAGAAAACATCATTCAGCAACATAAACGTACCGCAAATCTGGGCACCATTGCACCCAATATTTTTGTGGGTACGCTTTCCATTCCCTTGCTTGACAAGCATACTTCGGAAGAACTGTGTAAAATTGAACTTGAAGTTCAGTCCGTAAAATCGGGTTATCGAAATGATTACCGAGACATGCTGGAACTCATTACCGAAAAATGTACGGATCTGTTGTTACAGGCCAACTCACCGGTTTCGCAGCATTTTGAAATTGATTATACCAAAGACAGCCAAACGTTATATCAGAAATTTGCTTTCATCAAATCGGTAATTGGTACGGATGAATTTGCAGAAGCAGTTCACCGCATTGTTACCGCACCGGTAACAAAATGGACGGAGACCACCGAACAAAAAGACATACGCAATGCCAGGAGATTTTCGAATACTAACATTAAGGAAATACTGAAAGGCGGCAGGCGAACCAAATTACCCGAAACGCATTATCTGAGAAGCTATGGCATTGATACATTGCCGGAACGAATCACCACCATCAGAAAGACAGATTCTGTTGATACACCTGAAAACCGTTTTATAAAACATTCACTGGAAAACTTTCTCAAGTTTTGTACTGATATAAACAACAAGTCTAAAGAATTCGGTCATAAAAAAATGGAAACCGAATCAAGCCTGATGATCCGTGAACTCGAAAGTCAGCTGCACCACACCGTTTTCAAAGACATTTCAACACCAACTACCTTAAAATTGAATAGTCCGGTATTGCAGCGTAAAGAAGGTTACCGTGAAGTATTGCGTGTATGGCTCATGTTTGACCTTGCAGCAAAACTTATCTGGAAAGGCGGAGACGATATATACAGCGGAGGGAAAAAAGATATTGCCACCTTGTACGAATACTGGCTTTTCTTCAAACTGCTTGACCTTTTTCAATCCATATTTGACATTGAACCTAAAGACATTTCAGACTTAATTAAAGAAACGCCTGACGGCCTGAATTTACAGATTAAGCAAGGTAAATTCACTGCACTGAGGGGCGTTTATGATTCAGGCAGCAGGAAACTGAATATTCGATTTAACTATAACCGTTCATTCAGCGGAAAGAAAACCTATCCGGATTCAGGGAGCTGGACAACCACCTTGCGTCCTGATTATACGCTTTCGTTCTGGCCTTACGGAATTTCAGAGGCCGAAGCGGAAAAACAGGAATTAATTGTGCATGTACATTTTGATGCGAAATATAAAATCGCCAACCTGACTGATTTTCTGGAACAGAACACGGAAAACGACTTAGACGAGGAAAAAGCAGAAAACAGAAAAGGCATATACAAAAATGCCGACCTGCTTAAGATGCATGCTTATAAGGATGCGATAAGAAGAACGGGCGGTGCATATGTTTTATATCCTGGCGACAAATCCATCAACCAAAAAGGTTTTCACGAAATCATCCCCGGACTTGGTGCCTTTCCGGTGAAACCGTCAAAAACTGACAGCGGAATCGGAGAATTGAAAGCATTTATTCTTGAAATAATTGAACACTTCATAAACCGTGCTTCACAACGGGAGAAAATCGCATACAGAACGTTTGACATATATAAGAATCCTCCTGAATCTGAAAATGTGGTCAAAGAACCATTGCCTGAGCCTTTTAACACCAACAGAGATTTAATACCGGACGACACTTATGTTCTAGTGGGGTATTATAACTCACAGGAACAATACGAATGGATTCAACGAACCGGACTTTACAATTTCAGAATGGGTTCAGGTGCTGGTTCACTCGTACTTGACAAAGAGACAGTCAGTTCAAAATACTTATTGCTTCATACTTCAGGAGACACAGACTCCGGTGACTTATGGAAGATTGTAAGCAGGGGACCAAAAGTATTTTCAAAAGACGACTTAATCAGAAAAGGCTACCTTGCCCCATCTCAGGACAATTATCTGGTGATTCAAATCGAACCTGTGACAGACACCGAATTTGAAAACGTAAGTTGGGATTTTAGAAATCTTTCAAACTACTCGACTGGCAGAGCATCGGCATTTCCGTTTACAACTAGCCTGACAGAATTAATGAAAAATAAAATCAGATAATATGCCGACCCTTCACAGCCACACACATTGCCAGGCCCCGCAAGCCAACGCTGAAACCAAAGCCTGGCAAAGAGTGTGTCTGTCCCCACGCACACCCGACAGACAAACAGACGGCAGAAAAGAAGGGCGAACCGGTAACATGCGTTTGGCGTCATGCGGGGTGAAGTGCTTAAATTCAAGTTCAGTTTTTCAAATCAACTTTAGTGCTGGGTTGACAGTTTTGTGCCCTGAAATCCCGCACGAACGCCAAGCGCAAAAACGTTAGCGGCTATTTTTACAGATTTTACTATGACAGACTTAACCATATACAAAGAAGTGTTGAAGGCTCCCCATTCTTAGTACGGTTCAAAAGTAGATTATTTGAAATTTAGATTTTGCATTTGGTTGGCCGATGAATGCGTAATGAAGGCGAAGCCTGAATGGAGCGGAATCTGGCAA
>Ga0315900_10011469_pt1 | contig 10976 bp, 6 predicted proteins | sample LakEriMetagenome_FD_203521 | JGI IMG/M metagenome (GOLD analysis project Ga0315900, IMG submission 203521) | Freshwater fungal communities from buoy surface, Lake Erie, Ohio, United States - Buoy 12 MA114 | ecosystem: Environmental > Aquatic > Freshwater > Lake > Lake biofilm | place: USA: Lake...
ACTAAAATCTCCAATATTCAGCTCATCTTTAGAACCAACAAAGCGGCTGGAGTTGCCTACCATCGAATCCTCCAACACTGCGTTTTTGATCAGTGATTTATTCTGAATAATTGAATTTCGAATCACCGTGGATTCAACAGTTGAACCGTGTCCTACACTAACGTAAGGACCAATTACAGAATTGCGGAGCACAGCATTTTCCCCTACAAAACAAGGTGGGATAATGACACTATTTTCAATCACTGCGGTGTCGGAGACCAGATTTTTGTGCCGGCGAAACTCCAACATCCGCTCGTTCGAATACAAAATAGCCTCTTTGTTACCGCAATCCAGCCATTCTTCAATTTCTCCCGTCACAAACCTCGCCCCCTGTTGCTTCATATATTCTAGGGCAGTTGTTAACTGAAATTCGTTCTTTTCTTTGATTTCATTCGTAATAATATGGTGTAAGGCGGCCCTCAATCGTTCGCCCTCCAAAAAATAGTAGATCCCAACAATCGCCAAATCTGATATAAAACTGGTTGGCTTTTCAACGAAATCGGTGATGACTCCAGCATCATCCAATTTAACTACCCCAAACGAACTTGGATCCTTCACTTTTTGTGTCCACACCACCCCATCTACCCCTGAATCAAAGGAGAAATCAGCTTTAAACAGGGTGTCAGCGAAGGCGATCATGCATTTCCCTTTTAAACTCTCCCAGGCACAATGAATAGCGTGACCAACTCCTAAGGCCTTTTGTTGATGGTAAATTTTCCCCTTCGCCCCTAATTGCTCCGCGATCTGAATGAGCTCCTTTTCTACTTCCGGTCCAAAATCCCCCACGATGAAGGCAATTTCGTTAATTTTGCCATCGTAGGCCTTTGCTAAATCTTCCACCAATCGTTGAATAATCGGTTTGCCAGCCACCGGGATCAAAGGCTTGGGGACTGTTAATGTATGAGGACGTAGACGAGTTCCTCGACCCGCCATTGGGATAATAATGTTCATGAGTGCTGCTGCATTAATCCTTAAAAACCATTTCTAAACTCCTGTACTTCCGAATCCACCCGCTCCTCGCTCTGAGGTGCCCAATTCTGAAACTTCCTCCCAGCGAATTTGTTCGTACCGTGCAATAACCATTTGAGCGATGCGCTCTCCCGGTTCGATCACCTGTGGTTGGCCAGACAAGTTGACCACTATACATTTAATTTCACCTCGATAATCACTGTCAATGGTTCCAGGTGAATTTAACATAGTCAGTCCCCGTTTGATTGCCAGTCCGCTTCTAGGTCGAATTTGTGCCTCATAACCCTCCGGTAATTCCAAATACAAACCAGTTGGGACCAAGGTCCTCTCCATGGGTTGAAGGGTAATAGGTGCCTCTAAAAAAGCTTGGAGGTCCATTCCAGCGCTCCCACTCGTAGCATAGGATGGGAGAGGATAAGGGGAGTGATTTACTATTTTTACTTGCATAGAAGGTGCTATCCGATTTTTACGAGATTAAAGTGCCCAGTTAATGGGTTCAAGTCCCTGTTCAGCCAATAATTGATTGGTTTTTTCAAAATGACCACATCCAGCAAAGGCATTGCGCGCCAGTGGAGAGGGATGCGCTGCCTCTAATACAAAGTGACGGTCCGTATCAATCAAATTTTTTTTAGATTTTGCAAAATTACCCCAAAGCAAAAAGACCACCCCTTTTTTCTCTTTGGAAATGGCTTGAATGACGGCGTCTGTAAACAACTGCCAACCGATATCTCGATGGGAGCCGGGGCTGTTTTTTTCAACGGTCAACATAGCGTTGAGCAGGAGTACACCCTGCTGCGCCCAACCGCTCAGGTCGCCGTGCGCTGGCATTGGAACGCCTAAACCGCGTTGCACCTCCTTGTAAATATTTTTTAGGGATGGAGGAATGGGCACACCTCGGGGCACCGAAAACGACAGGCCCATGGCTTCCCCAGGATTGTGGTACGGATCTTGACCCAAAATCACCACTTTTACCTTAGGGAAAGGGGTCTGCTCAAAAGCATTAAAAATCAATCCACCCGGGGGATAGATGATTTTGCCAGCTGCTTTTGCCTCCACCAATGTAGATTTCAAGGACTGAAAATACGGTTTTTCAAACTCTGCCTTTAAAACCTCCTTCCAGTGTTCCTCCAGTTTAATCTCCGCCATAGATGCATGCATTAAGTTGAAATTCCACTTCCTGCAAAAGTAACTCGAATCCTTTGGTATTTCTAGTTATTGTTTGGTAATAATCAACAAATGAATGTACCTTTGCGGCCCGTTAGGAAAAAAGCGGGCTCGCTTCCCTAATTTTTGGTCCCGTAGCTCAGTGGATAGAGCATCCGCCTTCTAAGCGGACGGTCGCAGGTTCGATCCCTGCCGGGATCACTTCTCCCTCTATTAGATTGTTCCTCCCCATTTTTATTGTATTGTGCATCAATACAGTGCTGTTTTCCGTTAAAAAACCCTTAATTTCAAAGAATTTATCTTCATTTCCCTATTTTCGACTGTAAGTACATATAAAAAAGCCAAATATACCCGTTATTTACATCGAACAATTAACTAAACACGTTATGCAAATTCGGCCATGCCTGTTACTGGGTGTACTCCTTGGAATGGCGTTCCAACTGGAGGCACAATCGAGTACCGTATACACTGAACCCAACTTGGCTTACCACAGGGGTATCGAACTTTTTAATCAGGGCTTGTTTGGACTGGCCCAACAAGAATTAGAGACGGCTATCCTAGGACTTCGGCCTGTAAATGAACCAGAATGGCAGGAGGTAAAAACCAGTGCTGCCCTGCATTATGTTCGCTGTGCTGTTCGTTTGGATCAACCAGATGCTGAAAAAAGGGCCCTTGATTTTTTGAGAGATCAAGTGCCGGACCCCATTGCGGGACAAGCGGCGCTTGAAATTGGCGACTACTATTTCAACAAAAAAGCCTATCCAAAGGCACTCGTATATTATGAAATGGCTCCTGCAACCGGTGCTACCCGTGATGAGCTGCGGTTCAAAACGGGGTACAGCTATTTTGTAACCAAAAAGTTTGCTGCGGCCAAGTCCATTTTCGGCAGCTTGAAGGAGCAGCCGAAAAGCAAATTCATGGAGGAAGCTACCTACTACTATGGCTGCTGTTGTTTTTACGAGAAACGCTACGAAGATGCGCAGAAGGCATTTCAACGATGCGAATCGTTTAAGAAATACGAGCTGGTGGTACCTTATTACCTAACTCAAATTCTGTTTGCGCGAAACCAGATAGACGAGGTTATCCGGTATGGTGTTCCCAAAGCGAATATCAAGGAGATGCGTAACCAAGCTGAAATCAGCCAACTGGTCGGACAAGCCTATTTCCAAAAAGAGGATTATTCTAACGCCCAGAAATACCTAGAATTTGCTGCAAAAATGAATGCCAGCTTTGATGCCAGCTCGTTCTATCAACTTGGTTTCGCCCAGTACAAAAATGGCTTTTACAAACAGGCCATTGAAAATTTTGTACAACTTTCCAAAAAAGACTCCCTTCTTGGCCAAAACGCACTTTACCACCTAGGAGACAGCTATTTGAAGACCAACAATAAAATGGCTGCCAGAAATGCATTTAGTCAAGCCTCTTCGGTAAAGTACAATCCCTCCATCCAAGAGGCGGCCTTGATGAATTACGCCAAATTAAGCTGGGAGCTCAAACAAGACCGAGACGCACTCAAAGCATTCCAACAATTTAGTCCCAATTCGCCCTATTACGATGAGGCACAAGCCCTTATGGGGGAAGTGTACCTCAATACCCGCGATTACGATCGAGCGGTAGCCGCCCTTGAATCGGTCAAAAACCGTAGTACCCGACTCAACGAGATCTACCAAAAAGTTACCTACTTGCGCGGGCTTCAATTGTATCAAACCAACCAAAAATCAGAGGCTTCCCGGTTTTTCAACAAATCCATTGACTATCCAATAGATCGCCGAATCCTTACCCTTTGTTCTTATTGGCTGGGAACCATGGCACATGAGGAAGGGCAATATGATAAAAGTATTCAACAATTAAGGGCCTTCCTTCAACAAGCTGGTAAATACAATGACCTTCCGGAGGAAAGCAGCCTGCCAATGGGAAACTACGTACAAGGCTATAATTACCTGAAAAAAAAGGACTATGATAGTGCTTTTGACCACTTTAAGTCTTGTGTAGACGGCATCAAAAAAAACAGCTCCAAAATCAATAACTCCAATATTTCCAGCGGCGTTCTAGGGGATGCTTTCTTGCGTGCAGGGGACTGCCTGCTCGCACAACAATTGTACACCCAAGCCCTCTCCTACTACAATGAAGCTATCAGCAAAAAGTCAGGAGAATTCGAATATGCCATTTTCCAAAAAGGAATGATTCAAGGTCTACAAAATCTTCAAACGGAGAAAATAAAAACCTTGGAATCGTTGGTGACCAACTACCCAAACAGCACGCAGGTGGATGAGGCCTTGTTTCAAATAGGTATTACCTACCTCACCAAACTAAACAACACCAGCCAGTCTGCCGCGGCATTCAAAAAAATTGTGCAAGAATTCAGAGGTCGCTCCAAGTTGATTGCTTCCTCCCTTAACTATCTTGGATACCTAAGCTACAATCAGGGTGACCGAAATGCTGCAATTCAGCATTTCAAACAAGTTTTCAGCAACAATCCCACTCAGGCAGAAGCTGAACTAGCGGAGGGCCGTTTGCGCGATATTTATGCAGAGAAAAATCAAATTGATGAGTATGTAGCCTTCATCGAAAGTATTCCCGGAAGAAAGATATCCGATGTAGGTCGAGATACCTTGACCTTCCACGCTGCAGAGTATCATTTTAATGTCGAGGACTACCAAAAAGCGATCGATGGTTTCAATAATTATTTACTGAAATACCCCAATGGTCGGGAAAGTGTTAAAGCCTATTACTTAAGGGGGGAGTCTAACCTTCAATTACAAAAAAACAATGAGGCGCTCAAAGATTATATCGCGGTTACCAACCGGGGAGCAAGCCTCTATTTCCCAGCTGCTGCGGAAACCGGAGCAAGATTGGCTATGAATCCAATCAAAGACTATTCAAGGGCGCTGGAGCTGGGCAAAAAATGGGAGGAATCTGCCACGAATACCCAGTCCAGGTTCGATGCACAATTGTTACTTATGGAAGCCGCTTTCTTGAGTAACAACAGCACCGCTGGACAGGAATATGCCAACAAAGTAGTCCAGTCCAACCTTGGTACCAGCGAACAGCAGGCGAAAGCCCATCTTTTTTTAGGTAAAATAGCCTACAACCGAAGCGACCTGAGCACTGCAATGACTTCCTTCCAAAAAGTCACCCGATTAAGCCAGTCAGAAAGTATGGCAGAGGGATACCATTATATTCTAAGGGTGCTGTTCGATCAACGGAAATACGATGAGGTAGAAGCGCTATTGGAAACAGCCACCCTAGAAAGTGCTGGTCAGGATGACTGGATTGCTCGCAATTATTTGATTGCAGCCGATGCCAGTGCTAAAAAGGGAGATGTGCAAAATGCTAAAATTATCCTTGAGTCCATCCTAGAGGGTTACACAGGCGGCGCTCCAGACATCCTCAGTACTGCCCGTCAAAAATACATTGAACTGGGGGGAATTCCAACCGACGATCCAACCCCACAGTCCCGCTCTATCCCTAAACCTGGAAAAGTTGAAGTACTGGAACTAGAAACCGGCAACTAACCTTGTTTAAACAATCGACCCAACCCTCACTCAAGCTCTATACCCATATGCGTAAATGCATTTTTGTTATCGGAATTCTCTTCTTTTCCAGCTTACAGCTAGTTGGACAAGATATTGGTAGCCAAAAATTGGACCTAGAACGCAATTACCAGGCTCAATTGCCCGAATCTACCAAACGAGGCGTTACACCCATCTTACCTCCTATTGATACGAGTACTCGCTTACAGGATTACTCCGTTCCCCCTCAGGTAGCAAAAGTAACCTATGCGCCCCCGCAATTAAAACCGCTGGGGTTGAAATCTGCTCCCAAAGAAAAACAGTACAATGGTCACTTGAAGGCTGGAGGTGGGGTACCAAGTGCCCTGCTCGGAAACCTGGGGTATGCCTATGCAGGTGATGCCTTTCAAGCCAGCCTATGGGCCGAACACCACCAGGCGAGTTCTCAAGCGCTGGAAAACCAATCCTTCCAGCAAACAAAGGTTCGCCTGAACGGTACCGTTGAAATCAATGATGGCCATGCTTTGGAATCTAAAATAGGATACGGTCGAAACCGCGTCCATTTTTATGGGTACGACCACGAGCTATTTCAATTTGAAGCTGATCGGATTCGTCAGCAGTTTCAAACCATTGATGTAAGCACGAAACTGTATAATAAGGAACGTACGGATGCTGACCTGAACTACTACATCAGCCCAGCCTATTACCACTTGAAAGACGCGTATGGCAACGCTGAAAACGGACTTAAACTGGAACTGGGTGGGGACAAGTGGTTTGCTGAAAAACACGTGTTTAGGATGTTGATTAATACAGACTTTACCACTTTCCAGGATGTAGAAAAACAGCATTTGAACAACATTTACCTTCAGCCTTCCTTCACGTTTCATACCGATTTTTTGAAGCTGAAGTTGGGGGGTAATTTTGTAAGCAATCGAGATATTTTTCACATTTATCCGGACGCAGAGCTGAGTCTTCGAGTGGCAGGAGATGGAATCCAGCTTTTTGCCCTGGCCAATGGTGACCTCCGCAAAAACACCTTCCGTACGATGAGCACTTACAATCCATTTCTGGAAATACGCACCAACAATGCCACGCTACAAAACACCGATTACCGCAATTATGCAGCCGGGTTGAAAGGTTCAGCCAGCTGGATCAATTACTCCCTGCAAGGTGGATTTGCACAGGCGAATAATCTTGCGCTCTACCAAACCCGATTTTCACAGGTAGACAACCAGGAAATTACCCGATTTGAAGTGCTATACGACACCTTGAAAATGATTCAATTTCAAGGAAGCCTCCAGCTGACTCCCATCAAAAACCTGGTGGTCACTGGTTTGCTAAGCCAGCGTTTTTTCACTCCCACACAGCAAGAAAAAGCGTGGGGAATACCGGGGTTGGAAGGTACTTTCACTGGAGAATACAGGGTATTGGACGGAAAGGCAGGCATAAAGGCCAGCTGCTTTATCGCTGATAAAATCAGCCGATTGGATGCAGCAGGAGTGGCAGGAGCAGATGGGGTTTTGGTAGACTTTAGCATTGGCGGTAACTACCGTTTAGGCAAGTATTTCGGAGTATTTTTAGATATCAATAATTTATTTAATAACCAACGAGAGCGCTGGCACAATTACCCCATTTTCGGAACAAATATCATGGGGGGAATAACCGCTCGGTTCTAAATTAGCAGCGTTATTTTATTCAATCGTCTTTAAATTATGATGGGCTTTTTTCGAATCAGCATCGAAAAAAGCCCATTTTTCATAGTTTAATACCCAACTCAAATGCGAGCACTTTTTACGCCCCATTGGAGGTTCACCTATCGGCGTTTTTAGTAAACCACTTTTGATTTCATTTCATACAGCAAGAAAGCTAACATATCTGCTGCTTCCGCAAGCACTTTATCGGTCGGCTTGCCTGCTCCGTGCCCGGCACTGGTATCAATGCGTGCAAGAATAGGGAGCTCTCCTGTTTGGTGCTCCTGCAAAGTCGCTGCAAACTTGAAAGAATGTGCCGGTACCACCCGGTCATCATGGTCAGCCGTCATCACCATGGTGGATGGATAGGCCTGCTTTTTGACATTATGCAAGGGTGAATAGGACAACAGATTCTTGAATTCTGCCTCGTTGGCATCGCTTCTGCCATAATCGACCGCCCAGGCATAACCAATCGTAAACTGGTGGTAGCGCAACATATCCAATACCCCTACTCTCGGGAAACAAACCCCAAACAAGTCTGGGCGCTGTGTCATGCAAGCCCCAATCAGCAATCCACCATTGGAACCACCCTCAATGGCTAGTCGCTCGGGGGCCGTGTACTTTTGTTCAACCAAATAAGTAGCCGCGGCAATAAAGTCATCGAACACATTTTGTTTTTGAAGAACTGTACCTGCTTTGTGCCATTTTTCACCAAATTCACCCCCACCCCGAATGTTTGCTACCACATAGACACCGTTGTTCTCCAATAAAGCCGCTTTTGAAACAGAGAAGGTTGGAGTGAGTGAAATATTAAAGCCACCGTAACCGTACAATAAAGTTGGATTTGTGCCATCCATCTTCATGTTCTTTTTGCGGCTAATAAACATAGGTACCTTCGTGCCATCTTTACTCTCAAACCAAACCTGTTCTGTCATAAATGCATCCGGATCAAAATCGACCTTCGGTGCTTTGAAAACACTGGACTCCAGCGTAGTCAAATCCAAGCGGTAAATCGTATTTGGGCGCAAAAACGATTGAAAAGAGTAAAAAGCAATATTTTTACCCTTCTTTCCAGAAACGGAACCTACCGTTCCAATCTCAGGCAAAGCTATTTCTTTGATAAATTGCCCTTTCAGATCGTACACCCGCAATACACTGGAGGCATTGTGTAGGTACTGACAAATAATTTTATCACCGCAAATACTTGCGCTGGAAAGTACATCGCTTGGGTTTTCAGGAATCAACGTTTCCCAGGCGCTTTCTTTTGGACGATCAGTGTGTATTAAAATCAAGCGACCATTGGGGGCTTTTTGGTTGGTGAGTACCAACAAATCATTTTCCAAATTGTCGATGACCGAAAAATCATTGCTAAATCCTTCCACAACTGTCTGGAAGCTTTTCTCTTTTTTCGTCAAATTTTTAAATGCCAGGGAATTACCGCTCGTACTTTCACTAGCAGTCAGGATAGCAAAACGCTCGTCTTCCGTAGTCGCCAACCCGAAATAGTAATTCGGATGCTTCGGATCTTTGTACACCAATAGATCCTGATCTTGAGGCGTCCCCAATTGGTGGAAATAAATTGCACTGTTTTGGTTAGCACCTTTTAACTGATCACCCTCCTTCGGTTGTGGGTACCGGCTGTAGTAAAAGCCAGCTCCCTCCCAAGCGATTCCCGTAAACTTTGCAAATTTCACCTCATCCTCCAAGAGTGTGCCATTCTTGAGGTCTTTAATTCGGATGGTTCTCCAGTCAGATCCCCCTTCACTGATTCCATAAGCGAGATAGTTACCATCCTTGGAAAAACCCATTTCTTGAAGGGAGGCCGTTCCATCCTTGCTGAAGGAGTTCGGGTCTAACACCACGGATGCTTCACTCTCAAGTGTTTCTTGCACATAGAGGACACTTTGATTTTGAAGACCGTCGTTTTTAAAGAAATAGTACTTTTCTGACTCTTCAAATGGGACTCCAAATTTCTCGAAATTCCACATTTTTTCGAGTCGCTTAAAAATTTTCTCCCGGAATGGAATCTGGCTTAGATAGCCATTGGTCACAATGTTTTGTTTTTGGACCCAATCCTTGGTTTCCTCACTTTGATCATCCTCCAACCAACGGTAGGGGTCTTTCACTTCTACCCCGAAGTAGGTGTCGGAGACGGTGGTATCTTTTTTGGAAAAAGGATAGGTTACATCGATTTTTTTGAACGTCATATCATTTCCAATGTTTGGAGTATTGTTGGTGCAATCGGTCGACAGTAGGCTGACAATTGCCAGCAAGAAAAGAGGCGTGTTTATTTTTACCATAACCATGTGAATAGTATTGATTACAAATTGAGTATTTGACGATTATTGTCAGTCCTTCGACTTAATTTTGTGCTGTTAAAAATGCGAAGATGAAGAAAAAGTCAACAATACGCAAAGTAATTCCGTGTTTTAAGCTGCTTTTTGTCTTATTTATCCTGATCGCCTGTTTCAAAACAACGACTGCGCAGGATAGTTTGGCTTACAGCCCCGAAGACTCCCTCTTTTTTGCTCGTCAAGTTGAAACGTGGAAAGCTTTGGAAGTCTCACCGGATAGCCTGCTGAACTGGCAAACGGCTGTAGTCGTGCAGGTGGTTTATGAAAAGATGAACAAAACAGTTCAGGCGTTCGAGCCAGAAATGGATTCGCTTCGGCAGGTACTGCTGCTGAAAGACTCCTTATTCCTTTTGGCAAAAACGGACAGCAGCCTCAGCGCGGACTCTCTTAAAACCATATCACTCGATATAAAAAAGGAAAAAAGTACGCTGAAAGTACTTGAGTCCGATCACAAAAAAAGGGTAAAACACCTGCAGTGGGCAGAAAAACTTCTTAGCCAGCCTTCCAAAAACCAAAAAAAGAAACTTCCTGAGCTTTTCCAACGTTGGCAGTCACTACTGCCTCCATTGCCACCGACCCCATCGGACGCTCCAGCAGCGGAGATCGAAAGCCCACCCCCAACCAATTCCAACCTAACTTCTACGGAAATCACCCAAGACTCCACCGCAGCGGGAGAAACGAGAATAGAAACCGTTAGCAAAAAGAAACAAAAAATAAAAGTAGTTCGGTACGACCCAAAAAAGGATGTACTATTTAACCCGGCAGAACGTCCCTGGCGATTCAGCGAACCGACCCATTCACCGGCTCTACTTACAAGGAAACTCCAAAAAGAGAGCTTTTTAGAAATACCAATGCGGTTTTGAGAAAAATGCTGGCGGATACCCAGGCGCATATTATCTGTCATGCAGCACTTTCGAATGAACCCGTGACCGGAGGCGGCTCCATTCACCTAAGCTTCACCATTAAAGATGCCAATGCCCGACGTACATTTGGCGGGTTACCTGCAAAAAGCTACCTTTCCTTAAAATTTATTGATGGGGAAATTATCACCCTGTTTAACGACATCAACCAGGAAATCCAGATGGATCTGGCCACCAGTACGGCTGTGTTCCAGGCACGGTACGGATTTCAACCCGCCCTGTTCAAGGTTTTAATGAAAAAAGAGCTCGATAGCATACGGGTGGCTTGGAGCACCGGATACGAGGACTACAGCGTTTATGATGTAGGATTGTTCCAGGAAATGGCTA
>Ga0315900_10011470_pt1 | contig 10975 bp, 21 predicted proteins | sample LakEriMetagenome_FD_203521 | JGI IMG/M metagenome (GOLD analysis project Ga0315900, IMG submission 203521) | Freshwater fungal communities from buoy surface, Lake Erie, Ohio, United States - Buoy 12 MA114 | ecosystem: Environmental > Aquatic > Freshwater > Lake > Lake biofilm | place: USA: Lake...
CTTTACGTCTTCTGTACAGAAAGGTCGTCGAAATAAGACAGAATTTTTTCTACAGAATAGAACTGCATTCTTAGAAAAGCTTTACAAGGAGTTGACTTTGATCTCAAAAAAACATGAAGGTGAAAATGTTGCTATTCGTCTGAATGGAACGTCTGATCTTCGTTTCGAGAAATTCAAAGTACGTGACGGAAAGAATCTAATGGAGCTATTTCCAAATTTACAATTCTACGATTATACAAAGAACTACTTGCGTTTCGATATTGAGCTTCCAAAAAACTACTCAATTGTCTTCTCTCGCTCCGAAACGAATCATGACAAGGCAATCGATTTATTGAAGAGGGGCGTAAATGTCGCAATGGTTTTCGATGAGCCACCAACAAATTTCGAGGGCTTTGAAGTGGTCGACGGTGACGAAACAGATTTGCGTTTCTTGGACAATAGCGGAGTTATTGTCGGGCTAAAATATAAAAAGCTTACTGGCAAAGGGGCTGACAATAACTTTGCATTCGAAAGCGGGTTTGCAATTCGCACAAAGAACGCAAAAGTCTCCCCCCAGAAACAATTGGCTTAATTAACAAAATAATTTTGGGGAGTTCTTAAGTTCTCCCCAATTAATTTTCTATATAACTATGAAACACAGAACAGATTTAAAAGGAATGACAGTTAAGGGGTTGGATCTCCAGGTTGAACATGCTGTAGAATTTGAAGCTTCAGGAACATTCCAGGCTTTTTACAAGGCGGAAGCGTTTCTAAGAGAACTAGGTTACACAACTGGTTCTATGGAAATGAACGCCCCAATTGGATTCTCTCTGGAGTACGATTATATCTCGAAGTGGAATAATATGAACCACAACGAACACAGGTTGCTGGACGGAATAATGACTTCAAATGATTTTCGTGAAGGCTCAGTTCAAGTGTTATTTTTTAAAGCACCAAATTTTTAAGTTCTCCCCAAAAAAGTTTCTATAAATAAAAAATAGTTATGGAGTTTTCAGATAAACATTCACACATTTTAGAGGTCGGCTACATTGTTAAGGCAGATGAGACAGAAGATAACAATGCATTTCAAGGTTCGATTGTGGGCTTTGACTCAGTATATGTTTTGGTTAAAGATCAAGAAGGAAATATATACCACATGTTTGATTACGAACTAGAACTGGTTCAAATACCATTTAAATAATTTTAAGTTCTCCCCAATAAACTTTCTATAAATAAAAAGGGTATGAAAAAAGAAACATATACAATAAACATAGAAGTTCGTGATGAAAACGGAAAGTTCATTGTCGATGAAAACGGAAACAAGCAAATTAACATGAGTTATGAGGTTGAAATGCTGACGGACAACATGGAGTTTAATATGAGACTGTTGGCTAGAAAGTTAAGGGCGTGGATGCCAAATAGAAAGATTGATATTGAGGCTTCGGTGTTTAATACGATTTCGAGAACTTATATGACAATGTTTTCTTTCTATGTTGATGAGGACAGGTTTATTAAACATTAATTTTAAGTTCTCTCCACAAAAGTTTCTATATCAGTATAAACAATATCGCAACTCTTGGTAGTATGGTAAGATTAACAATGATTCGTGAACTTGGTCGCTTTAGAGAAGTTCAGACGGGCAAAGAATATAATCTAAAGAAAGGTCGTAATGTCTCTAGAGGAACCGATCACATCTTCTACCTATACAGAGGAAAGCGTGTGTTCATATCTGATTATGATTTTTATTCAGAAAAAAAGTACGAAAAAATTTAAGTTCTCCCTAGTTAATTTTCTATAAAATAAAATAACGATTATGTCAAAAGTTCATAAGGATAAGTTTGGTGTTAAATGGAAACTACCCAAAAGAGAATTGTGTAAAGAGTGCGGGCAACCAGATAGCTGCGGCGAATGCAATCACGTAAGACTATCAAAAAAAGAAGTTAAACTTTTAGGTGGAATTATTTAAGTTCTCCCCAAAAAATTTTCTATAAATAAAAACAGGTAAAGATGGAATTGACAAAAGAAGAATTGCTACAGAAGCGTGAAGAGTTGAAATCTCAACTTAAGGAAATTGACCAGGAATTGGAAAATGAAAAAATCAGAGAAGAAATTGAGGAGCTAGATGAAATCACAGATCAACTCAATACAATGTTTCAAAATTCAACACTAGAGAAACATTGTTCTGAAGAGGCAGGAGCACTCTATCAAATCATGCAGGACATTGATCATAAAGTTCGTGATTTAAGGTTAGATTTGGGTGAGGACGTTTTTTAAGTTCTCCCCAAAAAACTTTCTATAAATAAAAACAAAAGACATGGCAGGAAGAAATTACGGAACAATGTTTATGGGCTACTACTACGATGAGAGTAGAACCAAAATTGGATACAAGATTTTTGTTGAGGGCGGCATTGCATTTCACAATGTTGCTTACCATTCAAAAACATGGTTGATCAATCAGCTTGTTCATAGTGGCTACAAAAAAGCAGAAATTAATGTTGAACGAATTATAAACGATTAATCAGTTATGAATCACATACTTCAACCATATTTCTTGGCGGCACAAGAAAGCAACAACATTCAGATAATAGCTAGAGGTTATGACTGGTTCTCATTCATTAATATGTCTGATCAATGTGAAGTTACTGTATACTTTGAGCTGCCAAGTGACTGTGTGGTTATGGCGCAGGTTTACACTGACGGACATACTGATGATGACGACATAAGTTTGGATGGATTTATTCAGTATATTTCTTAAGTTTTGTAACACTTTCTTTCTATAAACGTATAACATAAATAAAGATGAAAAAGAGAATAGAAATCAAATCAATCATTAAGTCATTTGCTAAGATCCATCAGGGTTATATAGACGGCTTTATGAAAGAAATAAACAAAGAAGGAAGCGTGGCTTCAAACTTAAAGTATGCTCTTCACTGGCATGCGGAAAGTGCACAAGAAGGAACTTGTTTCTTTTCTGAGGCTAGACCATTCATTAATCTTATTTCTGAAGAAGACTATAGCTTGGATGATATGAAAGCAATATGCATAGGCACTCGAAGAAACATCATGTCTTTCTTTAGACACTCTGGTTTTCGACCAAATAGCACAAGTCCAATGTCAAATCTAGAAAACATCGCCATAGGTAAGGCGAATGGAAAAATTCTAGAAATGATTGATCTAATTGAAGGTGTGCTAGAAGGAGACGGAGAAGAATAATTTAAGTTTTTAAATAATTTCTTTCTATAAATATATAACGATAAAACGAGAAGAATGAAAAGAAAAGAAGAATTGGAAGTATTGCTTGCTCACGCAAAAAAGAAGGTTGAGAAGAATCTTGATGACACTCAGGTGCTCATAGATGAATATGTTGGCAAGCTGAAGACTGCTTTAGTTAAGCTCGGCGTTGATCAGTCAGTCATTAAATCTATTAGGATATCAGATAATTATTCTTATGTGACAGTTGCAGGTCCGAACGGAAAAGATTCTGACATTACAATGTACCATAAATCTAACTTTGGCACTTTTAGTTTAGGTTGGTATTCTTCTCGTGCTTCAGATACAGAACAGGATATTCATTTTCTACATTATCTTGAAGTTATTGGAATTATAGCCAAAGATACTCGCACAGAAAAAACAATCGAAGCAATCACCGAAGCATTTCAAAATGAATATGCTCCAATCAGACAAGAATATAACGCTCTATCTTTTGATGAGTATAATCTAAGAATGGAACTAGCAAGAATCAAAGAAGAAGAAATAGACAACGCTATTCTTAGTCTAGGCAAACTAACTTTTAAAGAATCTATCAGAGAGTATGTACAATACAGCGTCAAGCGCAAGTTTGTAAAATACAGCGACAAAGACTTGGTAACTTTCAATTCTGTGGAAATCAAGAGTTCTACAAATTCATTTATGACTCTATTGTTTAAAAATAAAGGTCCAGTTGAGGTGGAGAAGAAATTGAAAAAGCAGGATGCACTCAAGTTCTTAAGAAAAATATATATAGAACATTTTCAGAATGATAATCAGAAAGCAGCATAAAAATTGGGGAGATTTTTAAGTTCTCCCCAATAAACTTTCTATAACAATATAAAACAAACAAGCATGAAAAATTTAAGTACAGAATTTGTGTTGGAAACTATTCAGAGTTCACTTGATCATCTAATTGCTGAAAACAAAAGAGAGTCAGATAGGCTTGCTAAAATAGAGCAGCGTTATAAGGAAGGCTCTGTTTCACTGAACTCCCTAATCAACGCTAGGGATGAGATTAGTAGAGAGAATGAAAAGAGAAACGCCGCAATGTTTGAATTGGATATTCTTATAAAGTTCTTTAAAAAAGCTTAAGTTCTCCCCAAATAATTTTCTATAAATAAAAACGAAGATTATGTCAAAAGAAATAATTCACTTATTGGTCACAGCAGAGAATGAACCAAACATTGGAATCATTAAGACAACACTTCCAAGAATAGCAAACATTATTGATATTAACGGAGAGGAGATTCTTAATAAGCTTAAGCTTGCTTTGTCTGATCACTTTGATTGTGATACTAAAGATGTTAGAGTGGAAAGTATGCAAGTAAAGTCTACAACACCACTAGATATTGAGGCTCTATGCTCTATCCCAGACGGCGGAGTGGAGTATGAAGATGTGTTTGTTGTTTCAATTACAAAGACTTATGTTTATTAAAAGATAAAGTATGGAATGGACAACAAACAACCCTGAAACGCCAGGGAAATACATTGTAGAGACAAAAACTATGATGGGAAATATCCACAGACTAGAAGCACACTGGAATGGTAAGAGCTGGAGTTTTACAAATCAAGTGTTTGTGAGATATCTAAAGGAAAATTCTTAAGTTATTTTTTAGTCACCCATACGAGAATCGAACTCGTGTTTCAAGGTTGAAAACCTTGCGTCCTAACCGTTAGACGAATGGGCGTTTTAGTATTCCTGACGGGGATCGAACCCGCAATCTCCAGATTGAAAGTCTGACGAGTTAACCTAATTACTCCACAGGAACATAAAAAAAAAGAGGGTAATCAAATTGACCACCCTCTTCACAACGATTCAGCGACGTGTCCCTGAAATCTGGCGTTAATATAGAGAATAGCCAATCGGAAGAGTTTCCTCCTCACGTTCACTAACCTCTATGTTAACAATTCTATTCATTTCTTTTTTTTTCTAGTAGCGAAGACCCGACTCGAACGGATGACCTCCAGGTTATGAGCCTGGCGAGCTACCTACTGCTCCACCTCGCAATGTATCTTTTAAATAGATAAAAAAAATCTATTTTTAATTTCTTATACGCAAATATAAGGAAAAAGTTTCAAAAACCCAAATAAATTTTTTTTTAAGTTCTCCCTAAAAAACTTTCTATAAATAAAAAAAGCAATGGAAAGCTCAACAAAACTAGGGGTAAAGTCAACAGATAACTTGTGGGTATATCCACTAATCGGATTCGACACATACTTGATTTACGAGAGAGATAAGAACAGGGTTTCGGCTTGTGATTACAACACTGGCAGAGTATACAACGAAAAAGAACTTTCTTGGGTTTATAGAAACATGTCGTTTGAAGACTTTGTCAGATATTCACAAAATTGTTTTTTAAACAATTTAAGTTTTAATTAAAAATTTTTCTATAACAAAAACAACAGACATATGCCAAATTTTAATGAGTTTAGAATGAATGAAGAACTTCTCGGTAAAGTTCTTGTCGCTAAAAAGAATATGGATTTTTCTTCCACAGAAGAAGAAGATTTAGAGGTAAGAAAATTCATAAACGAATTGGAAGAAAGCAATCGAACAAAGAAAAAAAGCTTGAAGTTGCGTTTTCTTGAATTGATAACTGGCAAGAAGCTTGTCGAGTTCAAAGATCAATTTGGCAAAAAGATTATTCGTGAATACACTCCAAGCGGCGCAGAAAAGCCACAATTAAGAATTTATTTAACCATTGAAAGAGAAATGGATTTTGGGGATGATGTAAACCAATGGAGAAATTATGTGCATGAAGAAAACATTCGTGATGAAGAACGTTGGATTAGACGTGCAGAAAACGAAAAAAACCACAAAAATCTCGTTGCCACACTAGAGCAAGTGTTCACAAAAAAAATGATGAAAATTAATTAAGTTCTAATTAAAAAATTTTCTATAAATAAAAAACGATATGAACAAGATCAAAAAACAAGAAGCAGAAGAATTGGCAGCTCACCTCATCGAATTAGAGGTGGAATTCATACAAAATAACATGGATGAGTTTATTGCTGGTTTTTATGGGTGGGATGAAAAGTTCGGTCAAAAATCTATTGAACTAGCTCAGAATTTGACATCTGATTCGGAAAACGAATTTAACAAAGAAGCAATTAAAAAAATATCAGATCTGTTAATTGAAGATTTTGAATCTGGTTTTTGGAAAAAGAACTCTGACGGAGGTCTATATGATTCATACATGCTAGATGAGTATGGTGGGTTTATTGCAGAATCTCTAGACAAGCAAATACACATGAGTTCTGGCGTCGGAATTCAATTAGAAATTTTTTAAGTTTTGCTAATATAATTTTCTATAAATAAAAAAAGATAAGATATGGGATTTTTTAGTTGGAAAACATCAGACACAGATAGAAGCATTCCAAGCCGCTATTCTGATAGAGAAACATTTACTGTTCACATGATTACAGAAGATGGCCGAGTGTTTACGGAAGAAGATTATGAAGGCTACGGAAAGTTTGGTGGAAAGGATATCTATGAGTTGATTGCTGAACTAAATGGCTTGTGTCTAAACGGAGACACAGACCAAAAAAGAAGCGCAGCCATTGATCTGCTTTTTAAAACTTCGATAACAAACGGAGAGATAACTTTTGAGCAAGGAAAAGATTTTATTCGCTGGGATGACTTATTGGTTGGTCAGGGAGGAAAAACACCAAACGACTTGCTTGATCAAGGTTGGGAAAGAATTTATCCAAATGGTTACGGCGATTTTAATGAAGCGGCGAAACAAGGAATCAAACTACCAAAGCTTGTGGAAGACGTAGATTGTGAGTTCGATGACTACGACTACCCAGAGAATTGCGAGTTTCAAGGATACTTCTATTACGACGACGGCGATGACGATGGCGATGAGGAGGACGAATGGTAATGTAAAATCCAGGAGAGATAATCGGAAAAAAACCGATTATCTTTTTTTTATTTGACAACAGTTATAATAAGCCAACCTATAGAAAGAAAAGAAACAAGAACTTAAAAATAGAAAAAAGAAAAAAAAATTTAAGTTTTCTGACTTAGATTTTCTATATAAGAAAAAAGCAATGGAGGAGAAAATAGAAATAGCAAGACACGTGGCAGAACAAATCAATCAGATTGAAGGCGTCGCAAGCGCAGTGGTTGATGACTACAATCGATACGGCAGTTTTCAGATTGTTGTGTATTTGGATTTAGATAAAAGATACATGCCAAAGAGCAAAGATTTTAAGATGAGCAAAATCACTCGAGAAATAAAAAAGATTCTGAAAGAAGCAAAGCAGGTCTCAAAGATTGGAATCAATGTTGACGTGCCAAAAAGGCTATATTACAGAAACACATATTGTGGGACAACTGATTGTTACTTTAAAGGATATGAGAGAAGCTACATCATGATAGATTTTGTTGTCATAAATTTAAATGAACAGGTGTCGATTACAGAATTATTAGTTTAGAATTAAACACAAAGAGAAATGATACCATTCAAAATAATTACAGAACAGCAACATAAGTATAAAAAAGATTCTTTATTCGTACTTGTCTTCAGAGAAAATGATAACTATGGCATTGATGTCGCAAATTCAACTTCGAACTTTGGTAGAGTTAGAATAGAAAGCAAAGAAAATACTCAGTACTTATTCTCCGTATTAAATGAATTTATTGCAGATCAACAAGATTATTTAGAAGCTTGCGAGAAAGTGTCTTCTATCTTATCTTACAATACATTTGAGGAGATGATTCTTTTGTTGCACACATACAAAAGAAATATTGAGAAATTCGAAGCTTATGCATTAATACAAATGCTAGGAATTGAAAAGGGTGAATCAAGAATGTCTGGAGGTACTCACTTTATAAAAGTTTTTAGAAAAGGTGAGGAGGAAGAGTTCGGAGAATTTATCTCAATGCCAAACACAAATAAATATATGTTTCACTTTTTTTAATTTTTTATTGATTTTAAATCTCTCCCCAGATATATTTGTTTATCAAGCCTGGTGGAGTAGCTCAGTGGTAGAGCAACGGATTGAAACCCCGTGTGTCGCAGCGTTCAACTCCTGCCTCCACCACGAAGTTTTGTAGTTCAAATTTCATAATTATCTTTTTTTAAAAGGGGGATTTAAAAAGTCTCCCTTTTTTTTTAAGTTTTCTGTTGCATTCTTTCTATACAATCGTATAACATATATAAACGATTAATTTTAAGTTATGGCAAAAAAGACAGCACAAGAGTTAATGGAAGACATTACAGATTTTGTTAATGCTTACGGGTTTGACAAAGAAGGCTTTAAAGAAGCTTTTCGTAGACAACACAGAACGTTGCAGCAATCAACCATTAGAATGTTTCTAGAGGTTATCGAAATGGTGGGCGATGAAAACTATCCAACAGATCTGAGAAATGAGGATTCAAAGAAAGTCTGCAAAGATTTAGTAAAGGGTTTTAGGCTTCTTAAGGAAAACGAAACTGGATACAAACATGATAGTTTTTTTCCAAGTCAATTTTTGGGGCACATTTAATTTTTAAGTTTTCCCAAAATAAATTTCTATAGTAGTATAAACACATAAAACAAAAGAAAATGCCAAATCATGTAACAAACATTTTAAAGTTCGTAGGTCCGCAAGAAGATATCCAAGATTTGTTTAATCGAATCCAAGGTGTAGATGATGAAGGACACAAAAGAGAAATTGATTTCAACAAGATTATCCCAATGCCACAATCTTTGATGATTACATCGGGCTCTATGGTTGACAGAGGTATCGCCATCTTAAAGTTTACAGAACAAGGAGATGATACTGAACTAAAAGCAATGTTGAATTATCCATGGGTTAAGGCAGAAAATATAACAACGCCAAAACAGCTTGTTAACCACTTCTTAAAACAGGATGATGGAAATAAAGAGTATCTCAAAGAAGCAAAAATCGCTTTGGATAACATTGAAAAATATGGACACAAAGACTGGTATTCTTGGTCTATAGCAAATTGGGGAACAAAGTGGAATGCTTACGAAATTTCAAAAGATGAAAATTCAATAAGCTTTGATACGGCGTGGAGCACCCCAGCTCCAATCGTGGAGAAGCTATCAGAAATGTTTCCAACTGTCACTATCATACTCGAGTTTGCTGATGAGGACTTTGGATATAATTGTGGAAGTATTGTGTTTTTGGCAGGAGATGTCATCGATGAAAATATTCCACAGGGCGGTTCAGCAGAAGCTTATTCAATCGCTTCTAAGATTAAAGCGACGGACATTGATGATTTGATGTACAGGATCTGTGATAGCGAAGAAGAAGAGTTTGTCGCTTCTATGATTAAAAATGCAATAGAAATCTTTGGCTTAGAAACGCTTATGTACTTCATGGAAGGAGAAGATGCAGACATGTTCTCTGAAACGTTCTTAGAAACGCTTAAAGGGGTTCTTATCGAATTGGAAGCGTATGAGCACATCGGAGATGTAGATGAGATGATAAATCAAAAAGTGGGGGAGGAATAAAACTCTCCCCACTAAAAAAAAGTTTTAAGTTTTCTTAAAAAAAATTTCTATAACAATATAAACACATAAAAACAAATAAAGATGGGTCAGTACTATAAGCCATGTTCATTGGCAAGCAACAAAAAAAGTGTGAAGAGTTTTATCTACTCTCATGACATTAAAAGTCGTTGGAAGACACACGACGGAAGGTTCGTAACAACAGGTCAAGGGCTTAAGCTTATGGAGCACTCTTGGCTTCCAAACAAAATGATGCTATGTGTCGAGAGACTTCTAACGCCAGGCGGTGAATGGCACAAGACACCAATCGTTTGGGCAGGAGGCTATGCAGATCCAATTGTGGGCGAAAGAAACTACTACGATTTGTGCACAGAAGGAGTTGATGGAGAGCACGTAGGGCAGAAGCTCATTCCAAAGCCGCTTACAAAGAAAGAGGCAAAAGAGTTTCAGTTCATTGTGAACCACACAAAGAAAGAGTTTGTTGATAAAGCAAAAGTTCCATCTATTGATGGCTGGCAAATTCATCCGCTGTCACTTCTTACAGCAAACGGAAATGGAAGAGGCGGAGGTGATTTTGGAAATGATAAGAACAAGTTTGTTGGAAGGTGGGCGACAGATATCATCTCGGTGGAAAAAGAAGTGCCAAAGGGCTACAAAGAAATTAAACCAAACTTTGTAGAGGATTAAAAAATAGTTTGTAACTTTGTCCCTTATGGCAAAAAAAGTAGACATAGGGGACAAAGCTTTTTCAAAAGCAATAGCGCACTTAGGTTTCACGCCAAATAAAAACATAATAAAAGCACTAGATGCAAAAATGTTTTCTCTAGATGCAAACAATGTTTTTAGTTACAAGCCTGAATATTTGGCAGCAAAAGAATTCGAATCCTGTTGCAATCTAGTCGAACGTAGACTAGGTAACACAACAGAAAGAGATATAAAGTTAAAGACCTACGGTTTATTTAATTTCATCTCAAAACAGGAAGCTCCACTTAAGGAGCAACTAGAAAAACTAGCACTCGATACAATAAGGGAATTATACAAGGTTCCTGAACATGTTAGATTGCAGGCGTTCATTGAAAAGAATATCAATCTGGATACGGATCAGGATAATAATCCAGAACCCTTTCTAAATCTCTCCCTCGAACAAAAGAACAGTATGAGAGATGAGATTCAAAAGAGGGTTATTTTAAATGGATTGGTTCACGGGTCATCAATGTACATTTGGAAGACTGTATATTACATGGTCATTGAAGAGTTGAATAAACTAAATCCGATACTGTCC
>Ga0315900_10011472_pt1 | contig 10973 bp, 6 predicted proteins | sample LakEriMetagenome_FD_203521 | JGI IMG/M metagenome (GOLD analysis project Ga0315900, IMG submission 203521) | Freshwater fungal communities from buoy surface, Lake Erie, Ohio, United States - Buoy 12 MA114 | ecosystem: Environmental > Aquatic > Freshwater > Lake > Lake biofilm | place: USA: Lake...
TCGGTGATCGCGCTCAGGCAATATGTGCGGCCGGCCAGCCACCCGGCCTTCACCCGCTTCAACCTGTTCCTTCGCGACCGGTTCACCTGCCAATATTGCGCCGGCACCGGGCTGGAATTGACCTTCGATCACGTCATTCCCCGCGCCTATGGCGGGCGCACGACGTGGGAGAATGTCACCACCGCCTGCGCACCGTGCAATCTGAAAAAGGGCGGCCGCACCCCGGCAGAGGCGCATATGCAACTGCTCACCCGCCCGCGCCAGCCCGACACGCACGAACTACAGGCCAACGGCCGCGCCTTCCCGCCGCATTATTGCCACACCACCTGGCGCGATTATCTCTATTGGGATGTGGAGTTGCTGGCCTGACCCTGCCAGCCGGCGGCGGCCTGCCTTGTCTTGATGGGGCAAATCGGCTTCACTCCACTGGTCAGCCGCGCCACCGGGCATGCGGCACGGGGATCAGGATTTGACCATGAAGCAGATTTTCGCTGTCACCATGTTGGCGGCATTGCTGGGCAGCAGCGCGATTCCCGCTGCCGCCCAAAGCCAGGATCCGCTGCAATGGGCCGGCCTGCATTACCGCCAGGTCGGCCCGTGGCGCGGTGGGCGGGTGACGGCAGTGACCGGCGTGCCGTCACAGCCCGATGTGTTCTACATGGGCACCACCGGTGGCGGCGTGTGGAAAACCAATGATGCCGGCGCCGTCTGGACCAACACCAGCGATGGCCAGATCGGCGTGGCATCAATGGGTGCGGTTGCGGTTGCCGACAGCAACCCCAACATCATCTATGCCGGCAGCGGTTCATCGAAGATCCGCAGCAATGTCTCAATCGGACGGGGCGTGTGGAAATCGGTGGATGGCGCCAAGACGTGGCAGTTTATCGGCTTGCGCGATGTCGGCCAGATTTCGACGATCCGCATCAACCCCGCCAACTCGGATGAAGTCTTCGTGGCCGCCACCGGCAACCCCTTTGCCTATGGCAAGGACCGCGGCGTTTACCGTACCCGCGACGGCGGCAAGACCTGGACGAAAATCCTATTCATCAATGAAACGCTGGGCGCAGCCGATCTGGAAATGGCCGCTGATGATCCCAAGACGCTCTATGCCGCCATGTGGCACGGCATCCGCCGGCCGTGGACGATCACCTCGGGCAGCAAGGATGGCGGCCTCTACAAATCGGTGGACGGCGGCGACACATGGACCAAATTGGCGGGCGGGCTGCCGGATGGCCTGTTTGGCCGCGCCAATATCGGCGTCAGCGCGGCAGCGCCGGGCCGGCTGTATGCCCTGATCGAGGCCAAGCCGGGGGCAGGCCTGTATCGGTCAGACGATCGCGGCCAGAGCTGGGCGCTGGTCAATGGCGACGGCCGGCTAACCACGCGGCCCTTTTACTACACCACGCTGGGTGTGGACCCTAACAACGCAGACCAGCTGTTTGTCGGCAACGAGGATTGGTTCAGATCGGTCGACGGCGGCAAGAGTTTCACAGTCGAGGCCACCCCGCATGGCGACAATCACGATGTATGGATCAATCCGAAGAACAGCAAGCTGATCGTGCAGGCCAATGATGGCGGCGCCAATGTGTCGCGCGATGGTGGCCGCACTTGGAGCGGTCAGGCCAACCAGCCCACGGCCGAACTCTATCAGGTCGCGGTGGACAACCAGTTTCCCTATCGCCTTTATGGCGCCCAGCAGGACAACACGACCGTGATCCTACCCTCCCAGCCGCTGGGCACTGGCCAGGCCTTCATCGAAGGGCCGGGCTGCGAAACCGGGCCGATCATTCCCAAGATCGATGATCCGCTGCAGGTGTGGGGCGGCTGCAAGGGCCAGTTCAGCCGGCTCGATCTGCGCACCAACCGCAATGAGCAGCAATATTGGATCGGCAGCGAGTCGCTCTACGGCGCCAATCCGAAGGATCTGCGCTTCCGCTTCCAGCGCGTCGCGCCGCTGGAAGTCTCGCCGGTGGAGCCGAACACCGTCTATTATGGCTCGCAGCATGTGCACCGATCAAAGGATGGCGGCGTCAACTGGGAGGTGATCAGCCCCGATCTCACCGCCAATCCGCCGGAAGGCCGGATGGCCTCGGGCGATCCCATCACCATCGATGCCACCGGCGAGGAGGTCTATTCCACCGTCTATGCCATCCGCGAAAGCGCGGTTCAGCCCGGCGTGATCTGGGCCGGATCGAACGATGGCCTGATCCACGTGACCCGCGACGGCGGCAAGACATGGACCAACATCACGCCCAAGGGCCTGCCGCCGGGCGGGCGCGTGCAGAATATCGAACCGGGCGTGCGGGCGGCCGGCACGGCCTATGTGGCCTATCACCGCTATCTGCTCGGCGATTTCAAACCCTATGCCTGGCGCACCGATGATTTCGGCAAAACCTGGGTGCGGATTGCCGATGGCAAGAACGGCATCGCGGCGGATGAGCCGGTGCGCGTGGTGCGGGAAGACCCGGTGCGGCCGGGCCTGCTCTATGCCGGCACCGAATTCGGCATGCACATCTCCTTTGATCGCGGCGCCCGCTGGCAGAGCTTCCAGATCGATCTGCCGGCAACCCCAGTCACGGATATCCGCCTGGCCCACGGTGATCTGGTCCTGTCCACGCAGGGTCGTGGATTTTACATTCTTGACAATATTGCCGTCCTCCGCGAGCTGCCGGCAGAGGGAGCGGCGGCCGCCGCGCCGCGGCTGCATACACCGGCCACGGCGGTGCGCATTGCGGCTTCGGCCGATTTTGGCGGCGATCCCGCGCAGGGCCCGGAATATCGCCCGCCCGGCGCCATGATCGATTACACGCTGCCCTCCAGCAACAGCGCGCCCGTTTCTATCGCGATCATGGATGCCAGCGGCCAGGAATTGCGCCGCTTTTCCAGCGACGGCCCGGCGGCACGCCCGGGGCGCGGCTATCGCTGGCGGCCGCTGTGGCAAACCAAACTGGCCGCCACGCCGGGCATGCACCGGCTGATCTGGGATCTTCGCCGCGGCAATGATCGCGGGCCGCTGGTGCCGCCCGGCGATTACACGGTGGTGATGTCCGCCGGCACGGCAACGGCACGGCAACCGTTGAAGATCGTGGCCGATCCGCGCGTGCTGGCCAGCGGCGTGACCGATGCCGATCTGGTGGAGCAATATGAGCACAATCTGGCCGTCGGCGCGCTGTCCGCCGACACCAGCGCCGCCGCTGCCCGGCTGCGTGCCGCCTTGAAGGATCAAACTGATCCGGCAAAACAGGCGGCCCTGCAGGCGATTGCGGCCCGCCTACTCACTCCGCCGGTGCGCTACAGCCCGCCCGGCCTTGATACCCATGTGAATTACCTGCGCAGCCAGACCGCCGAATATGACGGCAAAATCGGCAACCACCCTAGGGACCGCCTTGCCGAACTGCGCCGCGCCATTGACGGGATCATGGCCCAGCTTGACCAGTTGATCGGCCCTGCCCCGGCCCGTTGAGCCGCCGCTCAGCCCGCCGGCGCAAAGGCCGGGGCCGCTGCCACATCGGCGGCAGTCATCGGCTTGTCGGCGAACAGGAAGGGATAATGATATGCCCGCACGGCCCGATGGTGGGCGCGCATCTGCGCCTTGAAGGCCAGATCGGCGGCCACATCGCTGCCGGCCAGATGCTGCATGGCCTGCGCCGCCTTGACCGGCGGCAACAGCCAGCCCAGCGCCTGGGCCGCAGCCTCACGCCGGGCAATACCGGCATCGCGCGCGGCGCTTTGCCGGGCCACGGCGGCATCACCCAGTTGCTGGAAGGCGAAATACCATTTCCAGTGGAAGGCCGCGCCGGTTTCGGCCTGGCCGGCATAGGCCGGATACAGCGCCACAAAGCGCGCCAAGGTCTGCGCCTTGGGCCGATCCCAGCCGGCGTGCACTTCCTCGCGGTTTTGGCGGGTGATGGCGGCGGCATCGGGCAGCGGCACAGCGGCATTGATGGCCAGATGAGCCGCTGCCGGCACCACCAACGTGATGGCAAACCACAGGCCGGCCAGCATGGCGGCCTGCGTGGCCGATGCCGCCGCCGAGCGCGCGATCGCCAGGGTGGCGAGCGCCCAGAAGCCCAGACTGGCCAGCACCAGCCCGGACGCCGCCGCCAGCCGCAGCGGCGCCGTGCCTTCGACCATGCCGCCAACCAGCAGCGGCACCAGCAAGGCCAGCGCCACGCCGCCCAGGCGCAGCAGCGCGCGCGGTGACCACAGCCGGCGATTGGCGAACGGCAGACTGTCCAGCGCGCCCAACCGCCCGGCCTCGCGCTCACCCGACCATAGATCGTGCAACAACGCGATCAGCAGCAGCGGCGCCAGATACAGCATGACGAAAGCGAAATCGAAGCGGCCGGCCAGCAACAGCTCCGGGTTGGCGGCTTCGTTGTCGTTGATCTGGCCTTCCAGTGCCAGCATGCGGATGCGCAGGATCGCCGGTACCGCATCGCCGCGGGTGGGGGCCAGAAAGGCCAGATCGCCCGGCGCGCGCCACACCGGATAATTGCGATAATAGCCAAATTCGCCAGCATCGCCGTGGGCAAAGCCGATCACTGCCGCGGTCTCGCGGGTTTCCAGCGCCTGCACCCGCGCGATATCGGCGCGGGTGCTGCGCACATCGGACAGCCCGAATGCCACCGCCACCCCGGCCAGCAGCGCCAGCACCGCCAGGCCCTGCCGGGCCGGGCCGGCCAGCAAGCGAAATTCGCGCGCCAGGCCCGCAATCATGGCTGCGCCCGGCGGGCGGTGCGGGCCAGCAGCCAGCCCAGCACCCCGGCCCAGATCAGCATCACCGCCAGCCCCGGCAGCATCGCAATCAACCGCGCCCGCGGGCCGGGACCAGCATGAGCAAAGGGCTTTTGTTCGGCCCAGAAGTGGGCCGAAACCCGGCTCTGGCGCTCGGCTATCGGATCACGGCTGCGCGCGGCATCGTCAGCCGCGCGCACGGAAAATGTGTGAAGACGATTAAGCGACTGGACCAGGCGATAGCGATGCGCTTCGGCGGCATCCAGAAAATCGATATGGCTGGCCAGATCGGTGCCGGCGCCGGCCATGCTGGCCTGGGCAAAGCCGATAGCCGGGCTGGCCAGGCCGATCAGCGCCAGCAGCCGGTGCTGCTGCATCTGCAGCGCAGCCGTTTCGGCGGCATGGCGGGCAAATAATTGGCTAGTCAGCCGCTCCCCCTCCGCTGACAACGCACCGCGATAGTTGAACGGCAAATCTTCCACCCGCGGCACACGATACTGGCGGAGTAACCGCGCCTTGAAGGCGGCAAAATGCGGATCGGCGGGGTTGTGGCTGTCGCCCAGTGCGCGCAGCTCATCGTGGATGATCAGATCGGTTTCGGCCTTGGTGGGCAGCGGATGGGCAATGGCCGCCACCCCGGCCGCCGCGCGCGGCGCCAGCACCACCAGCACAGCCCAGGCCAGCACCAGCCCCAGCAGCGCCGATTGCGCCGAACCGGCCCGCGCCGAAACCAGCGTGATGCCCAGCACCCAAAGGCACAGCCACAGAAGCGCCGCCGCCGCCATCGCCAACGCCGCCGCGGCCTCGGCCGGGGCCTGCGCCGCTGCCCAGGCGAGCGCCATCAGCGCCGGCAACGCCGCCACCCCGGCCACCACCGCCAGCGCCAACGCCTTGCCGGCGATGATTTCGGCCATGGAAACGCCCTGCGTGCGGTGCAGGGTGAGCAGGCCGCTCTGCCGTTCGCCCACGATCATGGCAAAGCCCACGAACGCCAGCAGCAGCGGCACCAGCACGCGCAGCACAAAGGCCGGCGTGAGCTGGCCAAAGCGGATCAACCCGGATGATTCGCGCGCGGCGCCCAGCGTGGTGGCATTCTGGCGATGCCCCTCCAGATAGATCAGCGATCCGGCAAAGGCGTCCACCCCCGGATCAAAGGCCGCCAACGGGCCCAGCGGCCGCAAGGCATAGGTGCCATAATGCACCATGCGGTGCGGGTGACGATCAGGCTGGGCGGCAAAGTTCCGGTCGGCCGCCTGCTGCGCCGTGCCGCGATCGGCCGCCATGCGGTTGGCCTGGGCCGCACCGGTGATGGCGGCAATCGCCGACAACATGGCCAGCAGCAGCAGCGCCACCACCGCCAGGCGCGCGCGCACGAACAGCCGAAGTTGCGCCGCCGCCACGCTGCGCACCCGGTTCATGCCGTCACGAACCCTTCGTGCAGGGCATTGAGATCAAAGCGCGGCGCCGTGGCAGCGGCCTGCCATTCGCGCGCCAGCCGGCCGCCGGCCAACAATCCGATCCGTCCGGCCACGTCACCGGCGCCAAAAAGATCATGGGTGACCATCAACACCGCCACGCCGCGCGCCGCCACGGCTGCCACAAGGGCATGGAAATCCCGGGTTGCCGCCGGATCCAGGCCGGAGGTCGGCTCGTCCAGCAGCAGCAGCGGCGTGCGCCGCAGCAGCGCCAGCGCAATGCCGGCCTTCTGGCGCATGCCCTTGGAAAAACCGCTTACCGGCCGGTCCCAGGCGCCCGGGTCCAGCTTCACGGCGGCAAAAGCCTCCTCCACCTCGGCCCGGCTGCGCGGGGTGCCGGCCAGATCAAGGAAATATTCCACGTTCTCGCGTGCGCTGAACGATGGATAGAGCGCCACATTCTCCGGCAGATAGGCGGTGGCGGCACGCACCGCATCGGGCGCGCTGGCCGGATCATGGCCGGCCACCAGCACGCTGCCGGCGCTGCGGGGCAACAGGCCCAATATGGCAAAGAGGCTGGTGGATTTGCCGGCGCCATTGCCGCCCAGGAGCGCATAGACATCGCCGGGCATCAGGCGCAGCGACAGGCCATCCACAATACGGCGGCCGCTGCGTTCCACCACCAGCCCAGCGATGGCCAGCGCCGCATCCATCAGAATTTGTACCGCACCGCAACGCTGGCCGCGCGCGGCTGGCCCGGCTGCACCCACAATTGGGCAAAGCTGTTGGTGTAATAGGTCGAGTCAAACAGGTTGGTCACTTCGACAAAAATCTCCACCCGCTCCGTTATGTCGGCCCGGGCGAACAGCCGCGCCAGCGTGTAGGCCGGCAGGAAGAAACTGGTCGCCGTTTCGCCAAGGCGGCCGCCGGTGTGCTGCACCCCGCCGCCCAGCGTGAGCTTCAGATCATCCGTCACCTGGATGCCCTTGGCCACCTGCACATTGAACTGGTGGCGCGGGATGTTGATCAGGCGATCCCCAACCTTGATGTTCAGGCTGAAATTGGGATCCAGCACGGCAGCGCGCGCGGTGGCATCGACAAAGGCATAGCTGAGCAACAGATCGACATCGCCGGGCAGCTTGCCGTTCAGATCCACTTCCAAGCCGCGGCTGCGCGCCCGGCCGATCGGCACCGAAAAGCCCGGATTGGCCGGATCGGCCGCCAGCACATTGTCCTTCGTCAGGTTGAACAGGGCGATGGTGCCGGTCAGCTTGCCATCCAGCAGATTGAGCTTGGCACCCAGTTCGGCAGAGCGGCTGGTTTCCGGATCGAAGATGCGCCCGGCCACATCGGCGCCGATATTGGCCCGGAAGCCTTCGCCATAGGCGGCATAGAAGGACAGGGTGGGATTGGCGGCATAAACAAGGCCGGCCTGGGGCGAGAAGCGGCGGAAATCCCGGCCGCCGGCGACGCCATTGGCGCGGTTCAGCGTGGATTGGCGAATATCGTCATAGCGCCCCCCCAGCCGCAGCTGCACGCCGCCGCCCAGATCAATCTGGTCCTGCACATAAAGGCCAAACGCCTCCTGTGTGTCGAGCCGGTTCGTCTGCGGGCCCGGCGTGGGCAGCGGGAAGCGGCCGTAGACAGGACTGAGAATATCGATGTCGTTCGATTGCTGCACCGTCGTCGTGGCCCCGATCGCCGCCGGACGGAAGCGCAGGAACAACTGGCCGTTTTCGAAATTGTCGTAATCGGCGCCGAACAGGATGCGATGCTTCAGACCACCCGTGGCAAAGCGGCCCTGCACTTCGCTGCGCAGCACCTGATGCTGCGCATCATACTCGCGGAACCGGCGCTGGCGCGACAGGGACCGCCCATCGCGGCCCAGCCGCTGCCGGCTGCCGGCCAATTCGGCCTCGGTCGAGAAGCCTGCCAGGCGGGTGTCGCGATGCTGGCCGCCGATCAGGATCGACCAGTCGTCATTGAATTCATGGCTCAATTGCAGCTGGTGGCCGGTGGCATCAGCATCCAGCGGGCCGTCGCCGGGTTCACCCAGAAACGTGCGCCGATCCATCAGGCCCAATTGGCCATTGATGGCAACCACGCCGCGATCAAACTGCGCTTCAGCGCGCGTCAGTTCCAGCTCATAGGTCAGCGCCGTCTTCTCGCCCAGCTTGACCAGCACCGATGGCGTGAAGCCCCAGCGTTCCGACCTTGTGCCGCGGAAGCTGCCGGCATCTTCATAAAAGCCGATCAAGCGCACCGCGATCGTGTCGCCGGCGGCCAGGTTCACATCGCCATCCACGCGCTGCCGATCCCAGCTGCCAGCCTGCACGCCAACACTGCCGCGCGTATCGAAATCGGCCTTCTTGGTGACAATGTTGATCACGCCGCCCGGCTCACCGCGGCCGAACAGCGCCGCCTGCGGGCCCTTCAGCACCTCGATCCGCTCCACACCGGAGGCATCGCGGGCACCACCAAAGCCGCGGCCATTGTTATAGCCATTGACCAGATAGCCCGACGGCAGATTTTCATCCCCGGCAAAGCCGCGCACGGCAAAGGCATCCCAGAGGCCGCCGAAATTATTCTGCCGCGCCACCGAGGCATTCAGATCCAGCGCATCGGTGAGCCGCAGGATATTGTTGTTGTTCAGCCAGGTCTGATCGATGGTCGTGATCGCGGCCGGGGTTTCCTGCACTGTGAAATCACCGCGATAGGGCTGACGGCTGGCCGTGACTGTGATTTCGGCGCCATCAACCGCATCAGCTTCGGCGGCAAGCGCCGGCGCCGCCACGCCAGCAAGCAGAAATGCAACAACGGACCGGATCATCAAAACCTCGCAGCAAGCGCTGGCCATGCCATCGGGGCGGGTTGATACAAGATAACATGAAATGCGCAAGCGCCTTGTTGCGCCCACGGCAGGGCAGATCAGAACGGACAAAATCCATCGCCGCGCCAAAACGGGCGCAGATGCACAAAGCGATGCAATGGGGGAAAATGGTGGACGCGGCAGGGATTGAACCTGCGACCCCTGCGATGTCAACACAGTGCTCTACCACTGAGCTACGCGTCCACGGGAGAGGGCCTGTTAGTGGGTGAAGCCTGACTTGGCAAGCCCCCGCCTGCGGCTGCGAACTGCGTCAAACGCGGCTTTGCCTTGCCGCGTTGGAGGCGATAGCAGGGGCCATGGCTTTGCGTGCATCCACCCCGCCGCCGTGGCGGTTGACGGGCGAAATCGATGGGCGCTGGCCGCTGTTCATCACCTCCCCGCACAGCGGCCGCCATTATCCGCCGGCGTTCCTGGCCGCCACGCGCCTGTCTCTGGCAGAATTGCGCCGGGCCGAAGATGCGCTGGTGGATGGGTTGCTGGATGGCATTGCCGGGGTGCCGGTGCTGGCCGCCACCCATGCCCGCAGCTGGCTGGATCTGAACCGCGCTGGCGATGAACTGGATCCGGCCATGTTTGAAGGCACCCTGCCCTGGCCGTGTGCGGCCACGGCGCGCGTGGCGGCCGGGCTGGGGGTGATCCCGCGGCTGGCAGCACAGGGCCACGACATCTATGCCCGGCGCCTGCCGGCCAGCGAAGCGACGGCCCGCATCACCAGCCATCACCGGCCGTGGCATGCGCTGGTGGGGGCGCAACTGGCGGCAGCACAGGCCAGCCATAGTGCGGCGCTGTTGATCGACGTTCATTCCATGCCGCCGCCGGCCGGACCGCGCCCGCCACAGATCGTGCTGGGCGATTGCCATGGCCGCAGCGCCCATCCGGCCATCACGGCGATGATGGAGGATCATTTCCGCCGGGCCGGTTGGCGCGTGGCGCGCAACCATCCTTATGCCGGCGGTTACACCACCCATCATCATGGCCGCCCGGCCAGCGGCATCCACGCCGTGCAGATCGAGATTTGCCGCAGCCTGTATCTGGATCAGCAGCGGCTGATCCTGACCGGCGGTGCCCAACCGGTGCGCGCGGCGATCACCACGCTGGTGCAGATGCTGGTGGCAGGGTGGCCGCAGCTGGCGGCCCAGATGGCCTGGCCGGCCGCCGCTGAATAAGGCGGCCACATCAACAAAACCAAAGGCCGCGCCGGCAAGGGGGGGTGCCGGCGCGGCCAGGATCTGGGCGATGGGCCCATCGGGGGTGGCAGGCAAGTGCCACGGGCGGCGGCGCCAGAGGGGGAAAGCGCGGCTGCCGTATCAGCGATATGGGTGCCGCGCCGGGGCTTTCAAGAGCCGCCAGCGCGGTTTTTCCGCATCAGAACGAGAGGCGCACCGACACCCGGATATCGCGCCCGAACAGCGGTGCCACATCCTTCAGGAAGCTGGCATGGCGGCGGGCTTCGACATCGAAGATATTGTTGGCCTGCAGCATCACCGTGTCGGTGCCGAACGGCTTCCACGACAGGCTGGCGTTGACCAAGCTGAAGCCCGCCGTGGTGGTTTCAAAGCTGGCGGTGCGATCCTTGGCGGTGACATGTTCGATTTCCAGCCGGCCGCCCACCACGCCGCCAACGGCCTCCACACCGCCGATCACGCGCAGTGGCGGAACACGCGGCACAGCACCGCCGCCGTTCAGGATGGTGGCGCGGGTATAATCCAGCAGGCCGGTGACATTGAAGCGGGTGCGGCCCATCTGGCCCAGTTTGGCGCTGGCTTCCACTTCGACGCCCCAGAAATTGGCATTGGCCTGATCATATTGGAACACCGGCAGTTCATCTTCCTCGGCGCCGGTGGGATTGAGGAAGATATAATTGTTGAAATGGTTGAAGAAGTCGGAGACTTCCAGCCGCCAATCGGCCCTGCTGTCGCGCAATGCGGCTT
>Ga0315900_10011473_pt1 | contig 10973 bp, 8 predicted proteins | sample LakEriMetagenome_FD_203521 | JGI IMG/M metagenome (GOLD analysis project Ga0315900, IMG submission 203521) | Freshwater fungal communities from buoy surface, Lake Erie, Ohio, United States - Buoy 12 MA114 | ecosystem: Environmental > Aquatic > Freshwater > Lake > Lake biofilm | place: USA: Lake...
CGCCCATGTACAGGATCGCGTAGGACACCCCGTGCCCATCGTCGCCGTCCAGCAGCAGGCGCAGCATGCCCAGACCGAACACGGTGCCGGCGGCAAGGCCCAGCTCCCGGTTCGTGAGCGAGCGGGCCGCATCGAACAGGGCGAACACACCCAGTCCGATCCAGATGGCGAAGGCGTAGAACGAACCCACGTAGGCATAGTCGCGCTCACGTGGCTGGTAGGGCGTCTGGTTGAGGTAGATAACGATGGCCACGCCCGTGAAGAAGAAGAGCAGCATCACGATGCTCCAATCGCGCAGGTGACGCACCAGCTGGTAAACCAGGCCGATGAGGCCCAGGATCAGGGGCAGCAGGTAGAACTTGTTCAGCGCCTTGTTCTTGGTCAGGCTCGAGGGCAGCAGGTCCTGATTGCCCAGCCGCTCGGCATCGATGGCCTTGATGCCTGTGAGCCAGTTCCCGTCCATGATGTTGCCATGGCCCTGCACGTCGTTCTGGCGCCCGGCGAAGTTCCACATGAAGTAGCGCCAGTACATCCAGTCCATCTGGTAGCGGAAGAAGAACCGCAGGTTCTCACCCATGGTGGGCTTGCGGATGATCGTGGGCTTGCCCTCGCGATCGGTGGTGCGCATCGGCGTGCCCTTGAACTCGCTCCAGTCCTGGTAGGCGCCCACATGGCTCTGCTGGCTGCTGTACATGCGTGGGAACAGCATCGTGAAGTCCGGGTCGTAGACCACCTCGGTACCCTTTCGGGGGTCGGTCACCACGTATTCATGGCGCACCTCATGACCGGGGTTCTCGTCCACGAAGTGGGCTGCGCTCCAGCGGTCATAGAACTTCTTCACCGTGCGCCCGTTCTTCTCCACCAGGTAGGTGGCGGTATGCACGGGGGTGCCGTCCTTGCGCTCATCGGCATAGGGCGAATCCCAGAACTGCCCCATCAGCAGCGGGCGGTCGCCATACTGTTCGCGGTTCAGGTAGCTCAGCAGGTTGAAGACGTTCTCCGGGTTGTTCTCGTCGATCGGCGGGTTGGCCGTGCTCCGGATCACGATCATGGCATAGGTGCTGTAGCCCACGAGGATCACGCTCACGCCCAGGATCACCGTGTTCCAAAGCACCTTCTGCGCACGCTGGGTGTGCCACAGGCCCCAAACGATGCCACCGATCAGCAGCAGGGCGTAGATGAGCACACCCGTGTTGAAGGGAAGCCCCAGGTCGTTTACGAAGAGCAGTTCGAAGGAGCCGGCCACCTTCACCAGTCCGGGGATGATCACCGCCTGGATGGCCCCGAGGATGATGGCCGAAATGATGAAGGTGGTGATGATGCCCTTGGGCGTCACCTCGTAGCGCTTGAAGTAGTAGACGAAGGCGATGGCGGGGATGCAGAGCAGGTTCAGTAGGTGCACCCCGATGCTCAGGCCCATGAGGTAGGCGATGAGGATCAGCCAGCGGGTGCTGTGGGCCTGATCGGCCTCGCTTTCCCATTTCAGGATGGCCCAGAACACGATGGCGGTGAAGAAGCTGGACAAGGCATAGACCTCGCCTTCCACCGCACTGAACCAGAAGCTGTCGCTCCAGGTATAGGCCAGGGCTCCAACGATGCCACTGCCCAGAACGGCGATCAAGGCGCCCTTGGTGAGCTCACGGCCCTCTCGGGTGGCCATTTTGAAGGCCATATGGGTGATGCTCCAGAACAGGAACAGGATGGTGAAGGCGCTGGCCAGGGCACTGAGGATGTTGACGGCCACGGGCACGGTCTCCTTTTCCACGAAGGCACTGGCCACCCGGGCCAGGATCATGAAGAGCGGTGCTCCGGGCGGGTGCCCCACCTCCAGCTTGTAGGCCGTGGCAATGAACTCCCCGCAATCCCAGAAGCTGCTGGTGGGTTCAATGGTGACGATGTACGTCCAGGCGGCCACCAGGAACACCAGCCATCCGGTGATGATGTTCAGCTTCTTGAATTCCATGAGATCGGTTGCAGGTGCGTTAGGGACCCACCGGGGCGGCACGGTGCCGTTCCGGCAGGGGAGGAGGCGAAAATACCAAAGTCCCGATGGGAGATCCGTTGTGTATGCGGGATCTTGTTAAATTTGCACCGCCTTTGGCCGTAGAGGGGTTTCGGCCGCCTCTCCGGCCAAAGTCCTCCGCAAGGAGGGCAGTGGCACCAGCGATGGCCGATGGTGTAACTGGCAACACGTCTGGTTTTGGTTCAGAAGAGTCCAGGTTCGAGCCCTGGTCGGCCAACTCTGAGAAGATGAAGCCCTGCGCAAGCGGGGCTTCGTCGTTCCTGGACCCTTCCTCAGGAAAGCAGGATCCTATCCGGATCCTGCCGCAGCATGCCGCACAGCACGGCATAGAGCTCGGGCAGTTCCTGGTGGAACAAGGCGGGCTGCTCAAAGAAGTACTCCACCGCCACCGCGAAGAACTCAGCCTGGTTGGTTGCCGCGTACTCCCTGAAGAGCCGGCTCTCGCCCCGCCGGATGCGAGCCATCTCACCCTCGGCATGCTCCATCCAGCGGGCCAGGCGCTCCGGGTGCAGGAAGTTGTCCTCGCCGTTCAGGATGCTGTTCTCGAACCAGAGGGCATGGGCCATCTCGTGAAGTCCCACGTTGTGCGCATCCCGGGTGTGTGCGTAGCCCTGCAGGAAGTCGGCCCAGGAGATGATGATGAGTCCCGCCTTGGGCCGGACCTCACCCTGGTGCATGCGGCCGGTTCCCAACGACCGATAGGCCTGCGGGTAGACGACGATGTGCTCGAAGTGCGACAGCACCACCTCCGGGAATCCGAGCAGCAGCTGTGCCGCACAGGCACTGATCATCACCTTCATGGGCTCCTCCATGGTGATGCCCGCACCGGTCCACGTCTTTTCGTGCACGAAGTGCGCCACGATCCGTTCGAACCGGGCCTTGTCGTCATCGCCAAGCCGCTGGTAGTGGATTGCATACTTCCGCAGGATGGCCAGATGTTCCGGCGTGAGGGCCTTGGACCGGCGACGCGGCCACAGCAGGGACAGCAGGTAGATGCCCGCCAGCGCCAGAATGAAAAGTGCAACGACCGCCATGGTGTTCTGTTCAGTAGGCGGTCTTGTCCGGCTTCACGCGCCAGGCCTCGAAGAGCGCGAGGGCCTCATCGCGCAACAGGTTCAACATGGGTATGCGACGATGGTCCGGGGGAAGGGCCAGTTCCGTATAGATCAGCCGGTCATCAAAGCCCGCTGCCGCGGCATCCTCCCGCGTACCGGCATACACCACGCGGTCCGGCCTGGCCCAGTAGATGGCACCGAGGCACATGGGGCAGGGCTCGCAGCTGGTGTAAAGCGTACAGCCCTCCAGTTGGAAGGAGCCGAGTGCCTGGCAGGCTTCCCGGATGGCCACCACTTCGGCATGCGCCGTGGGGTCGTTGGTGCTGGTGACCCGGTTGTTGCCGCGGCCGATGATGCGACCGTCCTTCACGATCACACAGCCGAAGGGGCCGCCCTCGTTGCGGTCCATGCCGGCGCGGGCCAACTGCAGGGCCTCCCGGAGAAGGACCTCGTCCGTGGTGCTCATGGCATCAAATATCCGCAGTTGGGCGCATGGGACCTTCACCTATCTTCAGCCACCAACCGTTCGCGCATGGAGCTCCTTACACCACGTTCACGCCTTGCGTTCAAAGGCAAAGGTGGCGACCTCTTCTCCGTCCTCGTTGTCAACTGGCTGCTCACCTTCATCACGCTGGGCATTTATTATCCCTGGGCCAAGGCGCGCCGGTTGCAGTTTTTCTATGAGCACAGCGAGCTGGATGGCCATCCCTTCCACTTCCACGGCACGGGTAGGGAGCTGTTCGTGGGTTTCATCAAGGCGGTGGTCCTGTTCGGGGTCATCTATGGCATCTTTTTCTACCTGATGCAGCTGCAGGAGGTCTGGTCCATTGTCTCGGCCTACCTGCTCCTCTTCGGATCGGTCATCGCCATCACCCCGCTGGTCATCCACGGCACCTACCGGTACCGCATGGCACGCAGCAGCTGGCGCGGCATCCATTTCGGCTACCGCGGTGACCTGCAGGAGCTGTACCGCATCAGCATCCGTGATGGATTGCTCACCCTCATCACCTTCGGCATCTATGGGGCCTGGTTCCAGATGAACCTGCGCCGCTACGTGCTGGGCCATGTGCGTTTCGGCAACTCGCACTTCCAGTACAAGGGCGATGGGCTCGACTTCTTCCTGATGAACCTGAAGGGCTATCTGCTCACCATCTTCACCCTGGGCATCTATTCGTTCTGGTGGCAGCGCGACATCTACAACTACTACGTCAACAACCTGTCCTGGCACTTCACCGATGGCCGTCGCCTGGAGTTCCGTAGCTCGGCCACGGGTGGTGGGTACTTCGAGCTCATGGTGGTGAACTTCCTGCTGGTGGTCTTCACCCTGGGCATTGGCCTGGCTTGGGCCCACGTGCGGACGATGAACTTCGTGCTCGCGAACGCCGGGATGGTGGGCGATGCCGACCTGGATTCGGTGGTGCAGACCGAACTGGAGCACGGCGGTGCGCTCGCCGATGAACTGGGCGATATCATGGACATCGGGATCTTCCTGTGAGCACCATCTTCAAGGCCAATTACTACGACGGGCTCACGAGCCGCCCGCAGGAGGCCGAGGTGGCCCTGCGCGAGCCTGGTTCGCTGGAGGTGCAGCTGCCCAACGACCGCTTCTTCTGGCCGCTGGAGCACGGCGGTATGGAGTGGGAGCGTTCCGGCAGCATGCTGCGCATCACCTTCGGCGAGCATCCGCGAAAGGTGCTCATCGTGCGCGATCCGCTGTTCATCAAGAGCTTCGTGATGCGCATGCAGCTCGCCGGTCGTCGCGGTGTCTACGACCGCACCCTGTCACTGGCACGCCGTGGACCACTGCTGTTCTTCCTCGGACTGGTGGCCATCATCGTGGTGGGTTATGTGTGGGTGCTGCCGTTCACCGCGGAACGCATGGCCTTGCTGCTGCCCTTGGAGGTGGACCGTAAGCTGGGAGAGGCCAGCTACGGAAGCATCATGCTCGGCCTGCCGGAGGACACTGCCCGCAGTGCCGTGCTCCAGGAGTTCGCGGACAAGCTCGACCTGAGCGACCGCTTCGACCTGCGCTTCCATCTGGTGGAGAGCGACCAGGTGAACGCCTTTGCCATGCCCGGCGGAGACATCGTGGTGTTCAGCGGGATCGTGGAAGGCATGGAGCGCCCGGAACAGTTGGCCGCCCTGCTGGCCCACGAGGCCACCCACGTGGACGAACGGCACAGCACGCGCATGATGGTGCGCCAGATGGCCAGCTATCTCTTCCTGTCGCTGCTGATCGGCGATGTGAACGCGGTGGTGGCGCTGGTGGCGGAGAACGCGGACAACCTGCGCAACCTGTCCTATTCACGCGGGCTGGAGACCGATGCCGACCAGCACGGCATGGAGCGGTTGCAGGCGGCCGGCGTGGACCCGGCTGGCATGGTGCAGTTGCTGGAACTGCTGGAGCAGGAGGCCGCCGACATGCCCGAGGAGATGGCCTTCCTGAGCAGCCACCCGCTCACCAGGCACCGCATCGAAAAGGCCCGCGAGATCGCGCAGCGGATGGGGACACCCACAGGGACCGACCCGGAACTGGAACGCCTCTTCCAGGCGTTGAAGGTGCGCGAAGCGAAGGAGGTCCCTGTGGAGACCGCTGCCGAATAGGTCAACCCTTCACCGCGATCCCCAGCTCCTTCAGCTGCTCGTCGTCGATGCGGCTGGGCGCGTCGATCATGGTGTCGCGGCCGGCGTTGTTCTTCGGGAAGGCGATGAACTCGCGGATGTCGGTGCGGTGGCCGAAGAGGCTCACCCAACGGTCGAAGCCGAAGGCCGCGCCGCCGTGCGGAGGTGCGCCGTACTCGAAGGCGTCCATCAGGAATCCGAACTTGTAGCGGGCGTCCTCGTCGGTGAAGCCGAGCACGCGGAACATGGCCTCCTGCATGGTGCGGTCATGGATGCGGATGCTGCCGCCGCCGATCTCCGTGCCGTTGATCACCAGGTCATAGGCGTTGGCGCGCACGCTGCCGAGGTCCTGCTGGTCGAAGAGCTTCTGCGCGTCCTCTGGCTTCGGGGCGGTGAACGGATGGTGCATGGCGTGCCAGCGGCCGGTCTCCTCGTCCTGCTCCAGCAGCGGGAAGTCCACCACCCACAGCGGCTTGAACACCTTGGGGTCGCGCAGGCCCAGCAGGTCGCCGAGGTGCAGACGCAGTTCGTTCAGCTGCTTGCGCGTTTTGTCGGCCTTGCCAGCCATGATGCACAGCAGGTCGCCTTGCTTCATACCGAAGCGCGCGGCCCATTGCTGGAGCTGCTCCGGCGTGAAGAACTTGTCCACGGTGCTCTTCAAGCCCTCCTCTGTCCACTTCACGAATACGATGCCTGTCGCCCCGATCTGCGGGCGCTTCACGAAGTCGATGAGCGCATCGGTCTGCTTGCGGCTCCAACCGGCGCAGCCCTCGGCGTTGATGCCCACCACCAGCTCGGCCTCGTCGAACACCTTGAAGCCTTTGCCTTGCGCGAGGTCGTTCAGCTCGTGGAACTTCATGCCGAAGCGCAGGTCGGGCTTGTCGCAGCCGTAGCCCTTCATGGCTTCATCGAACGACATACGCGGGAAGGCGCCGTCGAAGGTGATGCCGTGGATGGCCTGGAACAGGTGCTTGGCCATGTCCTCGAAGGTGCGCAGGATGTCCTCCTGCTCCGCGAAGGCCATCTCGCAGTCGATCTGCGTGAACTCCGGCTGGCGGTCCTGCCGCAGGTCCTCGTCGCGGAAGCACTTCACGATCTGGAAGTAGCGGTCGAAGCCGGCCACCATCAGCAGCTGCTTGAAGGTCTGCGGGCTCTGGGGCAGCGCGTAGAACTCACCGGCGTTCATCCGGCTGGGCACCACGAAATCGCGGGCACCTTCCGGTGTGCTCTTGATCAGCACGGGCGTCTCCACCTCCAGGAATTGCTGTGCGCTGAGGTAGTTGCGCACCTCAATGGCCATGCGGTGGCGCAGTTCGAAGTTGCGGCGTACGCTGGCCCGGCGCAGGTCGAGGTAGCGGTACTTCATCCGCAGCTCATCGCCACCGTCGGTCTCCTCCTCAATGGTGAAGGGGGGCGTTTTGGCGGCGTTCAGCACCTTCAGTTCGGTGACGATGAGCTCGATCTCGCCGGTGGGGATGTTCGCGTTCTTGCTCTCGCGTTCGCGCACTGTGCCCGTGGCCTGCACCACGAACTCACGGCCCAGCTGGCGGGCCTGTTCGCACAGCCCCTTGTCGCGCTCCATGTTGAAGCTGAGCTGGGTGATGCCGAAGCGGTCGCGCAGGTCCACGAAGGTCATGCCGCCGAGGTCGCGGGCACGCTGGACCCAGCCGGCCAGTGTCACGGTCTTGCCAGCATCGGAGAGGCGGAGTTCGCCACAGGTGTGGGTGCGGTACATGGTGCGCGAAAGAGGCGCGAAGTTATCCGATGGCGTCCACCGGCCGGTTCACTTCTTCTCGGCCAGAAGAGCGGCTTTGGCGGCCTGCAGCCCGGTTATGGCCTCTTTGGGCAGCTTGGGATGCTTCAACCCCAGCGCCTGCAGCTGCTCGCGCAACAGTCGGCCCACCAGGGCGCGGCTCTCCCACTGATCATCGGCGGGGATGACGAACCACGGCGCATGCGGCGTGGCGGTCTCCCGGATGGCGTCCTCGTAGGCGGCCATGTAGTCGTTCCAATAGGCCCGCTCCTTCACGTCGTTGGCACTGAACTTCCAGTTCTTGTCCGGGTCGTCGATCCGCTCCAGGAAGCGCTGTTTCTGCTGGTCGCGGCTCATGTGCAGGAAGAACTTCATGATGGTGACGCCGCTGTCGGCCAGGTGTTCTTCGAAGGCACGGATGGCGGCATAGCGCTGGTTCCAGAACTTCTTCCCGATGTCCTTTGTGGTGCCAACACCGGGCAGCTTTTGTCCGAGGATGATCGCGGGATGCACCTTGGTCACGAGCACCTCCTCGTAATGGCTGCGGTTGTGGATGCCGATGAAGCCCTTGGGCGGCATGGCGGCGTGGTGGCGCCACAGGAAGTCATGGGACCGCTCCATCGAGGATGGGGCCTTGAAACTATGCACCTGCACGCCCTGGGGGTTCACGCCGCTCATGACGTGGCGGATGCAGCTGTCCTTGCCCGCCGCGTCCATGGCTTGGAAGATCAGGAGCACGCTGCGGTCGGCCGAGGCGTAGAGCACGTCCTGCAGGTCGGCGATGATCTCGCGGTCCTGTTCGAGCAGTTCCTTCAGGTCCTTCTTCACCAACGGGGTGTCGATGTCCGTGTGGAACCGCTTCAGCTTGAAGGTGCCGGGCTTGTCCACGCGGACGCGCGGGTCGTGGAGGAACGAGGAGTTGATCTTCCTGGCCATGGTCCAAAGGTGCGGATGGGGACCTGTGCATCCTGCATCAGAAGGCGCCGGACCATCCGGAGCATGAGGTAAAAGGGCCAGGGCGGATGACCACATTTCCTCCACGCATAGGCCCGTTCGGGGTAGGCGAATGCCCCAGGGGCCGCCCCATCCAAGCTACCGGACCGCTCCTTCAGGAAGTGCCATGCACCCTGGCGGGTTGGTGCTCAAGCTCCCAACATCGTCAGTATTTCAAGAACACGCCCGAATTGACCACCACGCTCGAACTGGACATGCGGAGCGTGTAGAAACCGGTCGCCAGATCGAACACGGGTATCCGCGCCATCGCACCATCGCTGCGTACGACCCTGACGATCCTGCCAGTGGCATCCACAACCTCCACCAATGCGCCGGAGAAAGGCAGAACAACGACCACCTCATCGGTGGCAGGATTCGGGTATACCACCACATCGCAACTGCTCGCCTGTACACCCGAATAGCTGAACATACCGTCCTGGTCCACCTGTTTGACCCGGTAATAGATCACGGACTGTGCAGCACTGATCTCGGTCACATGATCGAGCAGTTCATAGGTCATCTGCTGTTGGGTCGTACCTGCTCCAGGTATGATGCCCACCAAGGTCCAGCTGGTCGCATCCATGCTGCGCTCCACCTCGAACCGATCGTTGTTCAATTGGCTGGCCACCGTCCACTCCACCAGTCGGTCGCCGCCCCTGCATTCCACGTCGAAGGAGCTCCAGGTCACCGGCAGCAGAATGCTGCAGTCCGTGCCTCCGCTGGGCATTTCGATGTAGAAGGTGGATGATAGCCCCCCGTTCCCATCAATGATGAGGTAATAGCTCTGCCCTGGGATGAGCCCGCTGAGGTTGAACTCGCTGTTCGCTGTGATACCGTTCACATAGATGCCTCCCACGGTACCCACACCGCCGTTCGGAGCAGCGTAGCTGGTGTTGTTGTTCCCGGTGGTGGGAGGGTCAGGGCAGCCTCCAGAGGGCACTACGGTGGGAGGTCCCGAACAGATGGGATTGGCGGCGCGCACCACCACGAGCTGCATATCCTGCGTGGTGGTGCCGGTGGTGTTGGCCATGCCGCTTACCGTGATGTAGGCCGTGGTGCCCGAAGCGATGAACCGGTACCAGCCGCTGTTGTTGTTCGCCCCGTTCCAAGCGCAGCCACCGACCGCATCGCCTGGATAAAGGGGGTCGCCGGAAGGGTAAGCGTTGTTCGTGCCACGTATCACCGCCAGTCCATCAAGGCAAGTGGATCCGGCGCAGAAGTCGTTGCCCGTGCTGCCGGTCACATCATTCACCACAATCGGTGGGCCGAATACGAGCTCCACACGTTCGAAGGACACTTCCGAAATGGTATTCTCGGCGAGCTGGAAGGTCCAGTTGCCGTTCGGGTCCTGGCCATTCACATTGGAGAAGGCATTCGCCGTCTCGGTGCGGTAGTAGCCCACGCTCCATGGATGATAGCCCTGCTGCGTGGTGGTGCTGTAGTCCCGAACGCGCTCCAACGCTGCATCATCCCTGAACTTGACGTTCATCCACTGGTCGGTGAGGCTGGTGGTGAAGGGTGCGAAGAGCTGTATGGTGGTGCCGCCCGGTGATATGATGCGGGCGAAATAGGTGCTCAGGTTGCCCTTGCAGGCCGATGTCCCCAATTGCAGGTTCACCTGGCGAAGCACGATGCCGCTGGCACCGAGTGGTGTGGCAAGGCCTGAAACCGTGATGGTGCGCTGGAAGCCCGTGTAGGCATTGCCGGATGACCATGTGTCACAGGCCGCCTGGGTGGTGTTGGAAAAGGTCTGGGCGACGCATGGGGATGCTGTCAGGAGCGTGAGCAGTGCGATGACGGTCCTCATGGCGTGTGATTCTGGGCGGTCGGTCGCGTTTACTTATCAAGAGTACGCCGTGAAAATAGCGTGATCTTTTGAATAGGCAGGCCAGCCAGTGGCAGCCGTGATCATGCGGCCCGGCAAAATTGGAAAAGTCCCCCTGGGGCCAAGCCTCGCAGCGGTGGTCATGGTCCCGGTCCGGGCCTTCCCTGGCTCACCGGCCTTATGCCGCCTGAGCTTCAGGGCCTTGTTTCGCCGACTGCCCCGCCGTGAAGCGCTCTGGCGAAGCACGGAGCCCTAGCCCGGGATGATCTCGAAGAACATCGTGGGTCGGTCCAGCACCGGCGTGGTGAAGAGCGAGCAGATAGCCCTAGTCGTCGCGGTCCACAAGCCCACCGTGCTGCTTCAATACCGCCAGGTCCTCGTCGATCTCGCCCTCCCGGTCCATCACCGTGTCGTAGTAGCTGGGCGGCACGTACAGGAACTCCACGCCGCTGTCCTTCAACGCGCTCACCGTTTCGATGATGTTGTTGGTGGCCACGGCGATATGCTGTATGCCGGTCGTCACGTTGAACCTTTCCTGCCGGCTAACGTCTAACTCCAAGATCAAGCTCGTTCTCCTTTAATCCTCATTCTTGAATGATGCGATACGGAAAAACTATGTTGAAACCGATGATGGCAGGCTGTCTGCTGGCCATCCTGGTCTGCTCTTCGGTACACGCCCAAACGAATTCCACGCTGGTTTGG
>Ga0315900_10011475_pt1 | contig 10972 bp, 6 predicted proteins | sample LakEriMetagenome_FD_203521 | JGI IMG/M metagenome (GOLD analysis project Ga0315900, IMG submission 203521) | Freshwater fungal communities from buoy surface, Lake Erie, Ohio, United States - Buoy 12 MA114 | ecosystem: Environmental > Aquatic > Freshwater > Lake > Lake biofilm | place: USA: Lake...
TGGTTGGCCGATCGCGCGAGCGAATTCCTCAAGCGTTACGGGACCCGCGAGTCGCCGGTGAGCGCCGAGTCCGTCGAGGCGCCGCAGACACTTCAGACACCGCAGACCTCAGCACCATCACCAGCACCATCACCAGCACGCGCACCGATGCCGGGGCGCTGAGGGGTGCTGCACGCGGACCCTGTGTGCAGGTTAAATAGCGCTTAATGTGTATTATGTTAACCGAAGCATGAAAAGAAAAAGCCGTGCGCGTGCACGGCCTCCGGCGCTAACGCGGCAGCAGGCTCACCAGCCGGCGCATCGGCCAGCGCACCAGCCAACTCATCAGCCGGCGCTGTCGGTCGAGGTGCCAGCTCAGCGCACCCGCTCAAATACTGCGGCGATGCCCTGCCCGCCACCGATGCACATCGTCTCGAGCGCGTAGCGGCCGTCGCGCCGTTCGAGCTCGCGCAGCATCGTGGCGAGGATGCGCCCGCCGGTCGCGCCCACCGGGTGACCGAGCGAGATGCCGGACCCGCTGACGTTCAGCCGCGCGTAGTCGGCGTCCTGGAAGCCCATCGCCTTGGTGCAGGCCAGCACCTGGGCGGCGAAGGCCTCGTTGAGCTCGATCAGGTCCATGTCCTTCAGCGCGAGTCCGGCACGCGACAACGCGCGCTCGGAGGCCGGCACCGGGCCGATGCCCATGCGCTCGGGCTCGACACCGGCCACGGCCCAGCTCACCAGCCGTGCAAGCGGGCGCAGGCCGAGCTCCGCGGCCTTCTTCGGCGAGGCGACGATGCAGGCCGAGGCGCCATCGTTCTGGCCGCTGGCATTGCCGGCGGTCACGGTGGCCTGCGGATCGGCGCCGAGGCGCACCGGCTTCAGCGCGGCGAGCCCTTCGAGCGTGACATCGGCTCGAGGATGCTCGTCCGTGGCGACGAGTTCCGGGCCGCGTCGACCCTTGACCGGGACCGGCACGATCTCGTCGGCGAAGCGCCCTTCGCGCTGCGCAGCGACCGCGTTGGCGTGCGATCGGAACGCGAACTCGTCCTGTTCGGAGCGCGACACCGAATAGTCGCGGCGCAGGTTCTCGGCGGTCTCCAGCATGCCGCCCGGCACCGGATGAAAACGCCCGCCGGCGGTGATGCGCCCGCGCGCGATGCGGTCCCACATCGGCGGGGCCTCGCCCTTCAGCCCGAAACGCGCACCGACCACATAGTGCTCGGCCTGGCTCATGCTTTCGGCGCCGCCCGCGATGACCAGGTCGGCCACGCCGGTCTGGATGCGCATTGCGGCATCCGCCACCGCCTGCAGGCCGGACCCGCAGCGCCGGTCGAGCTGCAGTCCCGGCACGCTGACGCCCAGGCCCGCATCGAGCGCGGCCACTCGCCCGATCGCGGGCGCTTCGCCGTTCGGGTAGCACTGCGCGAAGATGACGTCGTCGATGTCCTCGCCGCGCAGTCCGGTGCGCCGGACCATCTCGCGCAGCACGAGCTCGGCGAGCTCGACCGGGGTGACATCCTTCAGGATGCCGCCGTAACGGCCGACGGGGGTTCGCAGGGGTTCACAGATCAGAGCGTCGATCATGGTGGGTTCCTCGAGACGGGTCAGCGGCTGAATGCGAAGCCTTCGTAGCCGCGCGCGACCACGTCTTCACAGATCTTTCGGTACACCGGCATGCCGCCGGCATAGGGCATGAACACCCGGGGCTTGCCCGGCACGTTGGCGCCCATGTACCAGGAATGCGGCACCTTCGAAAGCAGCGTCGCGTCGGCGGCAGCCTGTACCTTCTGCTGCCAGGCGTCCGAGGTGTCGGGCTGCGGCTCGACGCGGCTGAGCCCCTCGCGGCGCATGTGTGCGATGCAGTCGGTGACGAACTCGACGTGCTGCTCGATGGCCACCGGCATGTTGCACAGCACCGACGGGCTGCCCGGACCGGTGAGCGTGAACAGATTGGGAAAGCCCTCGACCTGCAGCCCGAGATAGGTGCGCGGGCCCGCCGCCCACAGCTCGTTCAGCGACTGCCCTCCCCGGCCGCTGATGTTCAGCTTCTGCAGGGGACCGGTGAGTGCGTCGAAGCCGGTGGCGAAGACGATGATGTCGAGATCGAATTCGGCCTTGGCGGTACGGATGCCGCGCGGCGTGATCGACACGATCGGGTCGGCGCGCACATCGACCAGTGAGACGTTGGGCCGGTTGAAGGTCGGGAAGTAGCCGGTGTCGATCGGTGGGCGCTTGCCGGCGAAGGGATGGTCGATATCGGCGAGAAGCTCGGCGGTGGCGGGGTCCTTGACGATCTCGCGGATCTTGTTCTTCAGGAAGTCGGCCGCGGTGTCGTTGGCCGCCTGATCGAGCAGGATGTCGCGGAAGATGCCGCGGAAGCGCAGCCCACCGATGGCCCAGGCGCTCTCGTACATCGCCTTGCGCTCGGCCGGGTCGGGCTCGTGGGCCGAGCGGCCGGAGATGATGAAGGGATGCCCGTTGGGCGTCGAGTGCATCACCTGGCGGATGCTTTCGCTGTTTTCCCGGACGTACTGGCGGAACGTGGGCGTCAGCGGCGCGTTGTGCGCCGGCACGCTGTAGTTGGCGGTGCGCTGGAACACCGTGAGGTGCGCAGCCTGCTCGGCGATGACGGGGGTGGCCTGGATGCCGGTCGACCCGGTGCCCACCAGCCCTACCCGCTTGCCGGTGAAGTCGACTCCCTCGTGCGGCCACTGGCCGGTGTGGTACCAGCGGCCCGCGAAGCTGTCGCGGCCGGGGATGTCGGGGATGTTCGCCGACGACAGGCACCCCACCGCGGTGATCAGGTACTGGGCCTCGTAGACCTCGCCGGCTTCGGTATGCACGTGCCATCGGTTGCTCGCCTCGTCGTAGCGACAGGCCTTCACCCGCGTGTTCAGGCGGATGTTGCGGCGCAGGTCGAGGCGGTCGGCGACAAAGTTCAGGTAGCGCAGGATCTCGGCCTGGCCGGGGTAGCGTTCCGACCACTCCCATTCCTGCAGCAGCGCCTCCGAGAAATAGAACATGTAGGAGTGGCTTTCGGAGTCGCAGCGGGCGCCGGGATAACGGTTCCAGTACCAGGTGCCGCCGACGCCATCGGCCGCCTCGAGGACCCGCACCGACAGGCCAAGCCGGTCGCGCAGGCTGTGGAGCTGGTACATGCCGGAGAAGCCGGCGCCGATGATCAGCGCATCGAGGCGTTCGACGGGTTCGGTCGCCGGCGGGTGGCCGGCGAGAGCGGTTTGGGCCATGGGGATGCGGTCCTGTTGCGTGTCGATGATGAAGGAGCGGTCGTGGATGCGACCGACGGGCAGGCTCAGAGTTCTACCAGCTGACCGGCAGCCCACATTTCGCGCAGCCTGAATTTCTGGATCTTGCCGGAGCCGGTCAGCGGAAAGCTTTCCATCAGGAACCAGCGGCGCGGTGTCTTGTGGGGGGCGAGATGCGCGCGCATGTAGTCGAAAAGCTGCTGGCGGTCGAGGGTGGCGCCGGGGGCCGGGCGCACGAAGGCGCCGACCTCCTCGCCCCACTTCGGGTCGGGCAGGCCCACGACCGCGACTTCACCCACCGAGGGGTGCCGAAAGAGCAGCTCCTCGAGTTCACGCGGGTAGATGTTCTCGCCGCCGCGGATGATCATGTCCTTCAGGCGGCCCTCCACCGTGCAGTAGCCGCGGGCATCCATCGCGCACAGGTCGCCGGTATGCAGCCAGCCTTCGGCGTCGATCGCGGCGTGCGTGGCCTCGGGCATCTCGAAGTAGCCATGCATCACGTGGTAGCCGCGGGTGCAGTACTCGCCGACCGTCCCGACGGGCACGATCGCGCCGGTGCCCGGGTCGATGATCTTGGTCTCGGTGTGCGGCATCGGCGGGCCGATCGTGCCGGCCTTGTCGTCGAGGCTGTCGTCGGGCCAGGTCATCGAGGCCACCGGCGAGCATTCGGTCTGGCCGAACACGATCGTGAACTTCGCCCCGATGCGCTGCTCGAGCTGGCGAACGAGTTCGGCCGGAACGGTCGAGCCACCCGAGCAGAAGGCCTGCATCGACGAGAGATCGGTGCTGGCGAAGGTGGGGTGCTCCATCATCGCCACGAGCATCGTGGGCACCGCGAGCAGCGCGTTGGCGCGATAGTTCTGGGAGAGCTCGAGCACCAGCCCCGGTTCGAAGGCCTCGACCAGCACCTGGGTGGCCCGTTTGCTCACGGCGCCGAGCACGCACAGGACGCAGCCCCCGGTGTGGAACAACGGCATCGTGGTGACCCAGCAGGCGCCATCGGGCAAGCCCATGCGCTCCATCGTGTGGGCGCCGTTGTTGACGAGGCCGCGGTGGTGCAGCAGCGCGCCCTTGGGGAAGCCGGTGGTTCCGGATGTGTACTGGATCATCACCGGATCGCCGGGGTCGACCGCCGGCAGCGCCACCGGATCGCCCTCCCCCGTGGCCAGGAACGCGTCCCAGTCGGACAGGTCGTGGATGCCGCGCAGCTCGGGGCAGTTGCCGGCCACCGCGCGAACGGTGTCGAGCATGGGGTTGCCCCGAAAACCGGGCACCACGAACACCCCCGACGAGCGCGACTGCTTCAGCACGTACTCGACCTCGGCCGCCCGGAAGGCCGGGTTGACCGTGACCAGGACCAGCCCGGCCATGGCGGCGCCGAACTCGAGCAGGATCCAGGGCGCGATGTTCGGCGCCCACACCGCCACGCGTTCCCCGGGCCGGTACTGGCGGGCGAGCGCCCGGGCGGTGCGCAGGGCGTCGGCATGCAGCTGCGCGTAGGTCCACTGGCGACGTTGGGCGGGGTCGGGGGCGCCGATGACCAGCGCGCAGCGCTCAGGGGTGGTTTCGGCCGCCCAGGCGAGCAAGCCGCCGATGGTGAGCTCGCGCAGCGGCGGTTCGGTGGGGCCTCGGGTGATCGACAGCGGCGTGGTCATCGTGTCTCCTGCGGGCGGGGCCGTCGAGACGCGGCCTCTCGATCGAAAAGCGTAGCACGCTCAGCGCGCACTCCGCTGGCCGCGCAGGCGCCTCGGCAGGCCCGCGAGATCGTCGATCCAGGTGAACACCGCGGGCACGACCAGCAGACTGAGCAGCGTCGAGGTGACCAGCCCGCCGATCACCGCGATCGCCATCGGGGCCCTGAAGCTCGGATCCGAACCCCAGCCCAGGGCGATCGGCAGCATGCCGGCACCCATCGCGAGGCTGGTCATCAGGATGGGACGTGCCCGCTTGTGGCAGGCATCGACCAGCGCCTCGGTGCGCGCCATGCCATGCCGGCGCGCCTCGATGGCGTACTCGACCAGCAGGATCGAGTTCTTGGTCACGATGCCCATCAGCATCAGCAGCCCGATCAGCGAGGGCATCGAGAAGCTCTGGCGGGTCAGCAGCAGCAGCACGAAGGCCCCGCCGATGGACAGCGGCAGTGCCGCGAGGATCGTGGCCGGCTGCATGAAGTCGCGAAACAGCAGCACCAGCACCATGTAGATGCACAGCACGCCGATGCTCATCGCAAGGCCGAAGCTCTGGAAGAGCAGCTGCATCTCCTGGGTATCGCCCTGCTCGGCGATCACCACCCCCGGCGGCAGGCTCGCGAGCGAGGGCAGGCGCATCGCCTCGGCATGCAGCTCGCCGAGCTGGCGCGAGGCGAGCTCGACCTCCAGCACCACGTTGCGGCTGCGATCGAGGCGGTCGATCTGCGCCGGGCCGCTGTCGATCGAGAGCTCGGCGACGCTGGCGAGCATCACCGAACCCTGTTCCCCGGGCACCGTGAGGCGGGCGATCGCGTCGAGATCGGCGCGCAGCGCATCGGGAAGCCGCACGCGGATCGGTACCTGCCGCTCGCTGACGTTCAGCTTGGGCAGACTGGCGTCGTAATCGCCGGCCGTCGCCACGCGCACGGTCTCGGCCATCGCGGCAGCCGTGACCCCGAGATCGGCGGCTCGCGCGAAGTCGGGGCGCACGATGATCTCGGGGCGCACCAGGCTCGCCGAGGAACTGACGTTGCCGATGCCGCGAAGGCCGCGCAGGTCGCGCTCGACATCGCGCGCGGCCACCGCGAGCGCCGCGGCATCGTCGCTGCGCAGCACCAGCTGCATCTTGACGCCGGTGTCCTGGGGCCCGACCGTGAGTCGTACACCGGGCTGGTCGGCCAGGCGTTCGCGGATGCGCGCCTCGACGGCCTGCTGGGTGATCGCGCGCTCGGTGCGGTGCGTGAGGGTCAGCGTCAGCACCGCCCGCCTCGCCTCGGCGGCTGCGCCCTGCGCGAACACATCACCGGACGCGCCGCCGCCGACCGAGCTGAACACATGACGCACGTCGGGTAGCCCGGCGAGCGCCTGCCGCACCGATTCGGCCGCCGCGAGCGTCTCGGCGAGCGTGCTGCCGGGCGGCAGCTCGACCGTGACCTGGGTCTGGCCGCGGTCGGCCGGCGGCACGAAGCCGGTCGGCAGCAGCGGCACGAGTGCCAGCGAACCGACGAAGAAGGCCACCGAGGCGATCGCGGTCACGAGGCGGTGCCGGATGCACCATGCCACCGCCCGCAGGTAGGCGCGCATGATCGCGCCGTCGGGCTGCGTGGCCTCGGGCTTCGGCTTGAGCAGGTAGGCTGCCATCATCGGCGTGAGCAGCCGCGCGACGACCAGCGAGGCGAGGATCGCGAGCACCGCGGTCCAGCCGAACTGCTTGAAGAACTTGCCGGGGATACCCGCCATGAAGGCTGTCGGGAGGAACACCGCGACCAGCGCGAAGGTGGTCGCGATGACCGCCATCCCGATCTCGTCGGCCGCCTCCATCGCCGCCTCGAAGGGACGCTTGCCCATGCGCAGGTGCCGGGCGATGTTCTCGATCTCGACGATCGCGTCGTCGACCAGGATCCCAACGACCAGCGCGAGCGCGGTCATCGTGACGGTGTTCAGCGAGTATCCGAAGAGCGACAGCCCGAGGAAGGCCGGCAGCACGCTCAGCGGCAGCGCCGCGGCGCTGACCAGCGTCGCGCGCCAGTCGCGCAGGAAGGCCCACACGACGATGATCGCGAGCAGTGCGCCCTCGTAGAGCACGTGCATCGAGCCCTCGAAGTTCTCGAGCACCGGCCCGCTGTTGTCGACCGCCACCGCGAAGGCGACGCCGGGCGTGGCTGCGGCGAGCTCGGCGATGGCGGCCTTGACGCCGTCGGCCACCGCGACCTCGCCCGCGCCACGCGATCGCATCACTTCGAAGGCCACCACCGGTTTGCCGTCGTGCAGCGCCACGGCGCGACGCTCGGCGGTGGTGTCCGTGATGCGGGCGAGCCGATCGAGTCGCACCTGGCGCCCATCGGGCAGCGGAACATCAATCGCGCGCAGTTCGTCGGCGGTCGCGGCCGTGGCGATGGTACGCACCGCCTGCTCGGCGCCACCCACGTCGCCCCGACCGCCGGGCGCCTCGAGCTGCACCTGTCTCAGGCGTCGCGACACGTCGGCGGCCGACACCCGCAGCTCCGCGAGGCGCTGCGGATCGAGCTCGATGCGGACTTCGCGCTGCAGCCCGCCGAGCCGCTTGACCTGCCCCACCCCGCGAACCGCGATCAGCCGGCGCGCCACGGTGTTGTCGACGAACCAGGAGAGCTCCTCCTCGTCGAGGCGCGGCGCCGATACCGCGTAGACCAGCACCGGGCGGCCAGCGGTGTTCGCCTTGCTGATCGCCGGGTCGCGCAGGTCGGCCGGAAGGTCGGCCCGGACACGACCCACCGCGTCGCGCACCTCGCTCACCGCGTCACCGGCATCCTTTTCGAGGACGAACTCGACGCTGATCGACACCACGCCGTCGAGGATCCGGGTGTAGACATGCTTGACGCCCTGGAGCACGGCGACCGCGTTCTCGAGTTTGCGGGCGACCTCGGTCTCGAGCTGGGCCGGCGCGGCGCCGGGCAGCGAGGCATCGATCGTGACCAACGGCAGCTCGATGTCGGGGAAGTCCTGGATCGCCGAGCCGCGAAAGCCGATCAGGCCCGCGAGCGTCAGGAGGATGAACAGCAGAACCGCCGGGATCGGGTTGCGGATCGAGTAGGCGGAGAAGTTCATCGCGGTGCGCCATTCGAGGCGCCCGGCGCGGCAGGTACCCCCGCGGGCACGGCGGCGGGCGCCTGAACCACCCGGACGCGGTCGCCGTCGTTGAGGAAGCCTGCCCCGGACACCACCACCCGCGTGTCGGCGGCGAGCCCGGCCACGATCTCGATACGGTCGCCGGCACGGCGGCCGGGCTGGACCTTGCGACGGGTCACGCGGTCATCGGCGCCGAGCTCGAACACGTAGTGGAAGCCATCGCGTACCACCACCGCCGATGGCGGGACGGTCAGGGCCGTCGAGGCGCCGACCGAGAACTCGCCGCGGGCGAACTCGCCCGCGCGCAGCCGCGCACCGGCAGGCAGATCGACAAAGACCACGCCCAGGCGCGTGCGCGGATCGAGCGTGGGGGCGATCATGCGAACGCGCCCCTGCACGCCGTCGCCCGACGGAGCGAGAAGCTGTACCCGCTGGCCGATGCGGATGCGCGCGAGCTCGGCTGCCGTCAGCTCCGCGCGCCACTCGAGGCGCTCGCGCAGCACCATCCGCAGCAGCTCCTGGCCAGGCGCCACCACCGAGCCGAGGGTCGCGGGACGCGCCGAGATCACGCCGTCGTCGGGCGCGAGCACGCGCGTGCGGGCGAGCCGCAGCCGCTGCTGCAGCACCTGGGCCTGGGCAGCCTGGAGCTGCGCGGCCGCCGTGGTTTCCGCGCTGAGATACTGCGAGACCTGCTGCGCGCTCAGGGCGCCGCTGTCGCGAACCGCCCGCGCGCGCTCGGCGTCGGCGCGCGCCTGGGCGAGCGCGGCCTGCGCCTGCGCGGCGCCAGCCTCGGCCACGGCGAGGTCGGCCTCGACGGTCTCGGCGGCGAGCCGCGCGATCAGCTGCCCCTGCCGCACCCGGTCGCCGACCGCCACCGGCAGTTCGGCCAGCCGAAGGCCACCGACCTCGGCGCCGATCGAGGCTTCCTGCCAGGGCGCGACGCTGCCGTTGGCGACGATGCGCTCGGCGAGATCGGCGCGCTGCGGGCTGCCCACGGCGACCACCAGCGCCGGGCGCGCCTGGCTCGTCGTGCCGGCGGCGGGTGTGCCCTGCCCGGCCGGGGTACCGGCAGCGGACGCGCCCTGCCCGGCCGGGGCGTCGGCGGCGGTCGCGTGCGAGCGCGGGCCCGCGGCGAAGCAGGCCAGCACGACAAGCGCCGCTGCCCGGGTTGCATGCGGGCGCATCCGTCCGCCTTCGGCAATCATCACGATGGGTTCCTGGTTTCCGGCGTCCAGCCACCGCCCGCCGCCCGGTAGAGGGCGATCCAGGCCTGGACCTTTTCATGGGCGAGCGCGACCAGCGCGGCTTCCGCGGCCAGCGCGATCCGCCGAGCCTCCTCGATCTCGAGATCGCCGGCGAGGCCGGCCTCTCGGCGGGTCTGCACCGCCCCGAGGCTGCGCCGATAGGCGGCGACCGCCACGTCGGTCTGCTCGGTCTGGCCGGCCGCTGCCGACAGTCGCACGAGCGCCTCCTCGACCTCGCGCGCCGCCTCGCGGACGCGGGCTCGCCACTGGCTCTCGGCAGCCTGCAGGCGCGCGCGTGCACCCTCGAGCGCCGCGGCGCGAACGCCGGCGTCGAACAGCGGCACGCTGAGGGTGGGCCCCAGCGACCAGGTGGTGGTGTCCAGGCGCACGCCCGCGCCGTCAAAGCGCAGCGGACCGACCGAACCACTGATCAGCAGGCGCGGCATGCGATTGGCTGCGGCCGCATCGACGTCGGCCAGGGCGGCGAGCAGTTCGCGCTCGGCCGCGGCGAGATCCGGCCGTTGGGCGAGCGCCCGCGCCGGGATGCGGTCGATCGCGAAGCGCGCCGGCGACGGCAGCCGCCCGCGCGCACTCGCGAGCTGCGCACGCAGCGCGGGCTCCTCGAGGGCGGTGAGCGACACCAGCGCCTTGATGCCGAGCTCGCACTCGGCCGCTCTCGCCTGCTCGCGGGCCACCTGTTCGGCCACCTGTGCACGAAGCATCTCGGCCTGGGCGGGTGCCAGGAAGCCGGCTCGGGCGGAGGCCAGCGCGAGCTCGAGGCTGCGCTGGCGCGATCGGGAGCCGGCATGGTCGAGCGCGAGCTGCGCCTCGCAGTGACGCAGCGCCGCGTAGCGGGCGCCGACCTCGGCCGCCACCGACACCCGCGCCTCGTGCCAACCGGCGGCCCGGGCCTGCATCCGGGCAAGCTCGGCTCTCCGTCCGGCATCGAGCGCGCCGAACAGATCGAGCTCCCAGGCCGCCTGCGCGAGCAGCGTGTCCTGGGTGCGCAGGAAAGGCGCGCCCCCGAAGCTCACCGGGCCGCGCAGTCGCGCCGCCGCGGCATCGAGGATCGGCAGGCTGGCCGCACCGGCACGGGCGAACTGCTCGCGAGCCTGCGCGATGCGGGCAGCTGCCTGGGCGACACCCGGGCTCGCCTGTTGTGCCGCATCGACGAGGGTCGGCAGCAGCGGGTCGTCCAGGCGCGACCACCAGCCGGCGAGCGCCTCGAGGCTGCCCTCGTGGGGCTGCTGCGCGTACCAGGCAGGCGCGACGCTCGCCTCGAGGCGCGCAGGCAGGGACGGCGAGCCAGCGGGCGGGATCGCAGCGCAGCCGGCCCCGAGCGCGCCCGCGACGAGCAGGAGCGCGAGCCCGGCACCGCGCATTCGCGGCGGAGGGCTCGCGTCGGCGCGCGCCGGCAGGCGGCGCAGGAAACGGGGAATCAGATTCATGGGGCTCGCACGGGCAGGAAGCGACAGGGACGCCCCTGTCGCGACCGGCGAGCGCGGAGGGCCCGGTCGCTGCGCATCAACGCGCGTCGACCGGGCCGGATTGTACCGGCCCCGCGCTGCCGCTCAGCCGATGGTCTCGCGGGCGATGATCTCGCGCTGGATCTCGGAGGTACCGCCGAAGATCGTGTAGGCGCGCGCATTGAGGTAGCCGGCGACGATCGGGCGGGCATCCTCGT
>Ga0315900_10011476_pt1 | contig 10971 bp, 5 predicted proteins | sample LakEriMetagenome_FD_203521 | JGI IMG/M metagenome (GOLD analysis project Ga0315900, IMG submission 203521) | Freshwater fungal communities from buoy surface, Lake Erie, Ohio, United States - Buoy 12 MA114 | ecosystem: Environmental > Aquatic > Freshwater > Lake > Lake biofilm | place: USA: Lake...
GCACCAATGCTGGACCTCATCAAAGTGTCGGTAGTCCTGACGGTACAAGTCGGCCTTCGCGCGGCCAGGCCCAGTCTTTCCGAGGGATTGCCGGCACCGTTGGTGTTTGAGTGGGAGTAGGGGGCGCTCCGGAATCGGCTAGTCCGGGGAACCGGGGCAGGTCAGTTGCGCAGCACCGCCGTTGCCCCGGGACTGGCAGACTGCTGCCTGCGGTCTACAGCGAGCGCGCCTTGCCATGGCGAGACCGCGTTACGGTCGCTGTTGAGCAAGTCCATTCGAATCGATCTTGAGCCGGCGATTCATCCGACGATCCGATCGGCCGGCCCTGCAGTGACTCTGCCTCACGCATCAGGATCTGGCGCGAACCCGCGGAGCGCGCCAGTGACTGAATCCCCGGTCGTCTCCGTTCCCGGACCCGCTGGTGTACCGTGGCGTCTCGCGCCGGAGAACTCGCCCATGGCCTTGCATGCACCGCGCCCCAACATCGTCTTCATCCTCAGCGACGACCTCGGCTATGCCGATCTCGGCTGCTACGGCGGCCGTCAGGCTGGCTTCGGCGCGGTGTCGCCGCACATCGATGCGCTGGCTGCGGGCGGTCTGAGGCTGACCGAGGGCTACAGCAATGCCCCGGTGTGCTCGCCCACCCGCTTCGCGCTGATGACCATGCGATGGCATTACCGCCTGCGCGGCGCACTCGAGGAGCCGATCAACAGCCGCAGCAAGGGCAGTGCCACGCTGGGGCTACCCGCCGGGATGCCCACGCTGCCTTCCTTGCTGCGCGGGGCGGGCTACCACACCGCCCTGATCGGCAAGTGGCATCTCGGCTACCCGCCGCATTTCGGGCCGCTGCGGTCAGGCTATGACGAGTTCTTCGGCGTGATGGCAGGCGGAGTCGACTATTTCACCCATTGCAGCAGCGCGGGCCAGCATGATCTCTACCTCGGCGAGCAGTCGCATCGCGAAGCAGGCTACCTCACCGACATGCTGTCAGCGCGCGCCGTCGAGCATGTGCGCAGCCGTGCCGCTGAGGCAAGGGGCGGCCGGCCCTTCTTCCTGAGCCTGCACTACACCGCGCCGCACTGGCCCTGGGAGACCCGCGACGACGTTCACGTGGCGCCGGAGGTTGCGAAGAATCTTTTCCATCTCGACGGCGGCAACGTCGAAAGCTACCGCCGGATGATCCACCACATGGACGAAGGCATCGGCGATCTCGTGGCCGTGCTGCGGGCCGAGGGCCTGCTGGAGAACACCCTGATCGTGTTCACCAGTGACAATGGCGGCGAGCGTTTCTCCGATAACTGGCCACTGGTCGGCGGCAAGATGGATCTCACGGAGGGTGGCATCCGTGTGCCGTGGATCGCGTGCTGGCCGGCTGTGATTCCGGCAGGCAGCCTCAGCGGGCAGCACTGCCTGACCATGGACTGGTCGGCCACCATGCTGGACGTGGGAGGCGGGCGGCCGCACCCGGATTACCCGATCGACGGTGTGTCGCTGACCGCACTGCTGCATGACCCGACCCATCGCTTCGAGCGGCCGATGTTCTGGCGCATGAACCACCGCGGTCAACGCGCCCTGCGCGAGGGCGACTGGAAGTACCTGCAGGTGGATGACCACGAGTACCTGTTCAACATCGCGGTCGATGCGCGCGAGCGTGCCAACCTCGCCCACCGCGAACGTGAGCGGCTGGAGGCCATGCGGGCGACGTGGCTTGCCTGGGACGCCACGATGCCGCCGATTCCCTCGGATGCGACCATCAGCCTCGGCTTTGGCGTCGAGGACATGCCGCAGCGCTGAGGCTCGCGTCCGACGGTTCACGGCGACGCCATCGTCGGCCTGTCGGTCAGCCGACGCTTGCGGGTGCCGCTCGCGGTCAGCGTGGCGGCTGGCTGATCAGGACCAGGCCGCCGTCCCTGGCGGGCGGCAGGGCTTCCGGGGCTGCCACCAGCAGGACCAGATCGGTGGCAGCTTCCTGGAGGCCGATGCGGCGAAGACTCAGGCGGACCGTGCGCGTCGGGCTGGACGCGGTGCCGGGCAGGGCATACAGCCAGCCATTCAGAGCCTCGCCAGCGGTCAGCGCATGATGCAGGGCGTCACGCAGAACCGCCGTGTCCCAGATGCCGTCGCCGATGTCGAAAAGGCGCTTTCCCGTCGTGTCGGACAGCATGCCACCAAAGGTGGCAAACCAGGCCTGATTGGCCGTGACCAGCGTCAGCTGTCCGTCGAGCACCAGCAGTGGGGTGGGCACCACCTCGACGATCGCCTGTGCCAGAACGCGCGCGCCCCGCGCTGCGACCTCACGCACGCGCTCACGCTCGGTCACGTCCGCGAAGGTCAGGACCACGCCGTCGATGACGTTATCCACGGTCCGATAGGGCTGGATGCGTCCGAGGTAGCGCTTTCCTGCCGCCGTGCTCACCTCGCGTTCGACGGGAACCAGCGATTCGAGCACGCGCCGGGCGTCGCCGAGCAGATCCTCACCCTGGAGCTCGCTTCGGATGTCGGCCAGCGCGCGGCCGATGTCCGTCCCCTGAAGTCGGTAGATCTGCATGGCGTCGCGGGTGAAGCGCCGGATGCGCAGTGCCGAGTCGAGGAAGACGATGCCCAGATGGATGCTGTCGAGCAGGTTCTTCATGTCGTCCTGCATGTCCGACATCTGCTCGAGCTTGCTGTGCAACTCCGCGTTGACGGTGGACAGCTCCTCGTTGAGCGACTGGAGCTCCTCCTTGGAGGTTTCGAGCTCCTCGTTGGTGGACTGCAGCTCTTCGTTGGTGGACTGCAGCTCCTCGTTGGCCGCCCTGAGCTCGAGGATGGCTGCCTGTCGCTCCTCCCGTACCGCGGTGATGCTCTGGCGCGCGGCCTGCAGTTCACCCTCGAGCTCGAGGATGCGGCGGGTCTCGGCACCGCTGCCTGCTCGCAGCCGCCGTCCGGCCCGGGCGGTCGCGGCCGGCTCGGCAGGCTGGAAACTCACCAGCAGCAGGTCGACCTCCTGCTCCGTAACCGGCAGGTGGCGCACGGTGAGCTGAAGCGCCATCTGGCCGCCGATCGCCGGCGTGAAGACCAGGCTGCGCGTGGCGATCGGGTGGCCGTGCCGCGTGACCTCTTCCACCGCCTCGCGAAGCGGCGCCTGCAGCGCGGGCTCGGCGAGAGCGAGGATGTCGTGCGTTGGCAGGCCAGGCGCCGGCCGCAGGTAGGGGCCGGTTTCGCCGTGCACATACAGCACCGTCCCCTGACGATCGATGACCACCGACACAGGCACGAAAATGCCGAGCATGCTGCGGCGTGAGAACTCGGCCAGCGGTGGCTCGCGCGTTCTGCGGGCCGTATCGACGACTGTGGGCGTCGCAGTGCCGGGTGACCAGTTTGCCGGAGGGCGCAGCACCGTCAGGGATGCTGGTACGGCGGCTCGGGCCCGGAAGAACTTCCACGTGCGGTCGAGGCAATCGAACAGATCGCCATGCTCGGCGATCCCCTCCGAGGGCGAGAGCAGCAGCACCCCGCCGGGCTTCAAGGCGTAATGGAAGGTTCTCAGAAGGCGTTCCTGGAGGTCGGACTCCAGGTAGATCATCAGATTACGGCAACTCACCAGATCGAGACGCGTGAAGGGCGGATCCTTGATGACGCTCTGGACGGCGAACACCACCATTTCGCGGATCTCTCTGCGCACGCGCCAGCCGCCGGTAGCCTCGGCGAAGAAACGCTTCAGCCGTTCGGGACCCAGGTCCTGGGCGATGGCCTTCGGGTATCTGCCGGCCCGGGCCACGGCAATCGCCTCCTCATCGAGGTCGGTGGCGTAGACCTGCACGCGAAACGCGGGGACATCCTCGTCCATGGCCTCGCGCAGCAGGATGGCGATCGAGTACGCCTCTTCGCCGGTGGCACAGCCTGCCACCCACACCCGCAGGACGCGCTCCTCCCCGAGCGCGGCCAGCAGGCCTGGCAGCACCTGGGCTCTGATGACCTCGAAGGCCGGCGGATCGCGGAAGAATCGGGTCACGTTGATCAGCAGTTCGTGGAACAGCGCCTTCGCCTCGGCAGGCTGCTCCTTCATTCGGGCCGCATAGGCGGCCGGATCCGACAGACCGATCGCGGCCATTCTGCGCGCGACACGGCGGGCGATGGTGCTGCGCTTGTAGCCGAAGAAGTCGTGGCCGGTTGCCGATCGCAGCTGCGTGAGGATGTGTTGCAGCGCGGCTGGCGAATCGAGCAGTTGCGGCGCGGTATCGTCGGCATCGGATGGCTGCGTCCAGGCTTGCGCCAGCGCCGCGGGCATGGCCTCGACGAGCAGCACCTGCGCTTGCACCCCGCTGTCGATGGCGCTGCGGGGCATGCCGTCATTGCGGGCTGTCGCGGGGTCCTGGATGAGACATCGGCCTCGCGCATCGGCCACGGCGCGCAGCCCCAGCGTGCCGTCGTTGCCGTTGCCCGACAGCACGATGGCAACGGCCGACGGTCCCTGGTCGAGGGCCAGTGCGCGAAAGAAGTCGTCGATCGGTCGTTGCGGGCTCGGCGTGTCCGCAGTCGGCGCCAGTTGCAGCCTACCTTGCACCAGCCCGAGCTTGCTGTGCGGCGGGCAGACATGGACCCGGTCAGGCAGCAGCGGCATCTGGTCTTCCACCTTGACGACCGGCATCGCCGTGGCGCGTTGCAGGAGTTCGACCAGCATGCTGACATGGGTCGGGTCGAGGTGTTGAACGACCACGAATGCCATGCCGCTGTCGACGGGCATGGCGGCGAAGAAGCGCTCGTAGGCTTCGAGCCCGCCGGCCGAGGCTCCCAGGGCGACGACGGGAAACGCGCAGCGCGCAGCTTCGGTCAAGGTGTCGGCTCCGTTCGGGTGGCTGCCATGCTCATGTCGGCCGGTCGATGTCGTGACGGATCAGGTCGCAGAGTGACGGTAGCCCGAGCTTGGCCAGCAAACGTGCCTTGTGTGTGCTGACTGTCTTCACCGACAAGGCCATCGACTCGGCGATGTCCACCGGGCGCTCCCCGGCGACCAGCCGGCGCCTAACTTCCTGCTCGCGAGCCGACAGGGGGGTGGTGTCGGGGCTCGGCTGGGAGCCGTGAAGACCACTCAGAAGGCCGCCTGCCAGCCCCGCGCTGAGGTAGGCACCGCCCGATGCGATGCGCTCCACGGCATCGACGATCTCCGGGGTGAGGCTGTCTTTCGCCACGTAGCCGCGAGCCCCGGCCTCGATACAGCGAAGGGGATAGGGTGCTTCCGTGTGAACGCTCAGCACGAGCACGGCCACCTTCGGATACTGCGCGCGCATCTGGCGAATCAGCGCGAGCCCCCCTGCGCCGGGCAGACTGAGCTCGGTCACCACCATGTCGACCTCGTGGGTCACGAGTCGTTGCAGCGCCTCCTCGGCGCTGGATGCCTCGAGCAGCGTCCATCCCCGCCGGATCGGATCGATGATGCGGCGAAGCCCCTCCCGGATGACCGGCTGGTCATCGACGAGCAGAAGTCGAAGGCCGGGCATGGGCATACGACCGGCGTCGATGGGTGATCTCATCGCGCGCACGCCGTCGCGCGACGCCGGCTGCGTGATGATGCGCGCAGTGGCAGACTGACCCGCAGGCAATAGGCGCCTGTGGTTGCTGGCGGTTCGGCAATCGTTGCGCCCAGTAGCCGCAGTTCAGCCTGCAGAGCCTGATGCTCCAGGCCCGTGCGGGCCTTTCGGCCGGCGATTGCGTCGTGGCCAGCGGCGCGCGGCGTGGCGCGCATCGGCCAGCCGCCAGCCACGACCTCGAGATCGAGCAACAGGGTGGAACCATCCTCGTGCAAGGTGATGATTACCTGTGCGCCGCCAGCGTCGCGGGCAATCTGTGCCAGAAGACCTTCCACCAGTCGGTAGACTCCGACGATGGCACGGGGCTCCAGCTGGGGTTCGTGGTCGGGCGCCCGCAGCGTGACGCTCAGGCCCAGACGCCGGCCTCCCTCCTGGGCCAGCCACTGCATGGCCGCGTTCAGACCAAGGTCGTCCAGCATGGCGGGGCGCAGTTCGTTGGCCATGCGCCGTACTACGGCGATCGCCTCGTCCAGGCCGCGCCCCAGCACCGCAGCCTGTGCGAGTCCCGGGTCCGCTTCGGGTTCGGGGCTGTCGCGGGGCAGCAGACTCAGCCCGATCTTGAGGGCGCTGAGCCGTTGACCGAGGTCCTCGTGGAGGGTTTGCGCGACGCGAAGGCGCTCTGCCTCGCGCGCGACCAGCAGGTGCGATGTGATTCGCCGGTCGGCCTCGGCGGCGCGGCGCTCGCTGATGTCGGTGAGCGTGACTCTGAAGGGAGGATCCGGGTCGGACGGCGGCAGGCGCAGGGTGTCGAGCTGCACCACGCTTGGTCCTGGTTCATCAAGCGCCAGACGCGCCTCCAGGCGGCCGGAGGGGCCCCCGGCCACCAGCGCGGCGAGATGGTCACGCCAGCGTCGACGCTCCCGGTGGTACAGACGGGTTAGAAAGGGAGTGCCGATCAGCGCATCGCGCGATCCTCCGAGCAGTCGGGCGCCCGGCAGATTGAGCTCGGCGATATGCCCATCTTCATCCAGCGAGAGATAGCCCACTGGCGCAACCTCGAAGAGATGCTTGTACCGGTCGCGCGCCGCGGCGAGCTCACGCTGGGCCCGGCGAAGTTCCTCGTTCTGGGTTTCGAGCTCGATCTGATGCAGCCGAAGTTCGCGGGCAAGGTCGGCGGCGGCTGAAGGCAACGAAGGTTTCATCGAGGGTGCGACCTCATCGCGCACATCACAGCCGGGGCGAGCGGGCACACTGTACCCCACTGTGCCATGGGCAGCGCGGGCGGCGCGCAAGACCCTGAGGGCTCGCGTGAGGTTGAGCGCTCTGATCGAGCCCCGCGTCGTCGGGGCATCGGCTGCCTGCGCTAACGGCGCCCGGGTGCGTCGATCACAGATACGGCAGGCCGCCGTTCTGCAGCCCCACCAGATCGACCGCGATCTGGTTGATCTCGAGGCTGGCGAGCACGCCCAGGAACTGGGCCGGTGTGTAGGCCGTGCTTGGGCGGGTAATCGGCACCGACTCAGACCCGAGCGATACGAAGACCGCTGAAGTATCTGAACCGCGCGATGCCGCTTTGTCCTGGACCGTTGCTGATCGCCTCCGACCCCGCCTCCCGCCCCATCGCTCTCATCCTGAGCCCCCTCAACGCCCCGGCCCGCGTCAGGCGGTAAAAAGCCGCCGGTACGCATCGTCACGCCCCGGGGCGATGCGCCACGCTCGCCTCGTCGAGGACCGCGATTGGCCACCTTCACGATCACCGGCACCTTCACCATCACCAGCCTTCCAGGCCGGCCCTCCACGGCCAACGATCCGCCCATCGGCACATCCGCGACGCTGCTCATCGACGAGGACGTGTCGCGAACGCTGGTGCCTGCGGACTTCGGCTTTGCCGATCCTCTCGACAGCCCGAGCAACGCGCTGCTTGCCGTGCGGGTCGAGCAATTGCCAGCGCAGGGTGAATTGCGTCTCGGTGGCGTGCTGGTGCCACCGGGCAGCGAGATCGGCATCGCCGACCTGCTCGCCGGTCGACTGATCTATCGGCCGCCAGCCGATGCCAGCGGCAGCGGCCTGGCGGCCATTGGTTTCCGTGTGCGTGACGATGGCGGCACCGCCGGCGACGGTCGCGACCTCGATCCGGTGCTGCGCTGGCTGACGATCGACGTCCGTGCGCTCGACGATGTGCCGCGCATCTCGCTTGGTACCCCGACAACCGTGATTGACGGCGCGCAAGCCTGGATTCCGACACCCGGCAGCACGCTGCCCGTCGCGCCCGGCGCCGTCGTGGTCGACCCCGATGGCGGCACGCCCACGCTGACCCTGGTTCTTCGTGGCGACGCACAGGCGCCCCCGCCCGACGGAACGCATGAGCGGCTTCTGATCCCGCCCGAGATCGTCCGCGAACTCGGGAACATGGGCGTGACCATCGATCCGTCGCCGGGTCACCAGCTTGTGCTGCGCTCGGACGGCACCACAAACGATTGGGTGGAGATCGTGTTGCAGGCAATCCAGTACGCGAACGATGCGCCGAACCCCACGCCCGGCACGCGAGAGGTGACCGTGCAGGTCGGCGCGCCCTCATCGGGCCAACCGCCGCCGCCCCTGGCGAGCACCACGATCGTCGTCATCGACGCCCCGCTGCCGCCGCCGTTGCTTGCGCCAGTTCCCGGCCAGCTCTCGGAGCGCGAGGGAAGCGACGAGACCGTGAGCACCGGCCTGAGCGGTTCGCTGCTCGCAGATCCCGCGGACGACGCCAGTACATGGACGTGGTCGGTCGAGGGCGCAAGTCCCGGCACCGGCGCGCTCGCCGGCACGCTGGTCGTCACCACCGACTGGGGTCGCTTCGTGCTCGAGCCGCAGACAGGTGGCTACCGCTACCTTCCCCATGTCGAAGCCGTGGAATCGCTGCACGCCGGCGATTCGGTGCTCGACCGCTTCGTGGTGACGGCGCGCGACGCGGCGGGCGCCGCCGAGGTGAGCTGGACGGTGCAGATTCGTGGCGCGAACGATCCGCCTTCCGCCCTGCTCATCGAGGGAGGGTCGGTGCGCGAGGATGCGCCGCCCGGTACCGTGGTACTCACGCTCGGCGCGATCGATGGCGATCAGGGCGAAGCCTTCGTCTTTTCGCTGTCCGGGGCGGAGGATGCGGATCCTTCCGGAAGGCTTGCCTTCGAGATCGTGGACAACCGGCTCGTCGTGGCGCCTGGTGCGCGGCTCGATCACGAGCGCAGCCCGGATCTGTCGCTCACGGTGCGCGTCACCGACAGCAGCGGGCTCTGGCTCGAGCAGCCCGTCACGGTTCGGCTGATCGACGTGCTCGACAGCCGCGATGACGTGCTCGCCCTCGACGCGGCGGCGCAACGCACGCAGGCGGCCGCCATCGTCGATGCCATCGCGATACCCGAGCTCGCGCTGCTGCCGCTTGTGGTGCGAGTGCGCCTCCTCGAGGGGCTGGGCGATGGGGGGCAAGGGATGCGGCTGGATGCGATCGAGGGTTTGTTCGACAGCGATGAACTCGTCGGCATCTGGAATGCGGCCGCGCCGGCATGGTTCGCCCGGCAGGCGAGCGACTGGCTGCTGCGGGCCCTTGTTCGGATCGAGGGTGACGATCTTCTCGGTGCCCTCGACCCTGGCACGGTAGCAGCGCTGCTTGATGCCACGCCGCCGGAGTCCCTTCGCAGCCTGTCGCGGGAGCTTCGCAACACGCTCGTCGAGCGCCTCGACGAAAGCCTGCGCGGCGAGCGCCAGGCGCTGCTGAGCGCGGCCTACGGCGACGCCGAGCGCCTGGCCAACCTCGCCGAGCTGCCGCTGGCCGGGGCCGATGGCGCCACCCTGTGGCTGCTGCGCGATGCGGTCGCAGCGCTGCCGGGGGCGCAGTGGGCGAGCCTTGGTGCCGAGCGTACGACCGCGCTGCTGCAGAATTTCGCGTTCGCTGACGCGGCAGGGAGCTTTCCGGACGGCGATGGCGATGGAGCGCCCGACTGGCTGGAAGGGCTTGCGCCCGCCCCGACACCGTTGCTGCGGCTTGGTGATGGCAACGGCGACGGGGTGCCCGATGCCGTGCAGGCGACGGTGCGCTCCGCGCCGCTTCGTCTCGACGGGCGCGGTCCGGTCGGGCCAGGCGCGGATGGTCTGCCGGTCTTTGCGGTGCTTGCCCTGGAGGGCGTGCGGGACGCAGACCCCGCGACAGGTGCCGCGCGGATCGTGGGCCTCGACCAGGCGCCGGTGCCGACCGGTGCGCCGGCTTCGAGCGTGGGGCTGCTGCAGCTCGCGATCCAGGGCCTTGGCACGGGCGCGAGCATCGGGCTCTCGTTGCGCCTGCCTGAGCTGTTGCCGGTGAGCGGCTGGTGGGCGGCCAGTGCCAGCGGTCTCTGGGTGAACGCGACCGGCCCAGCAAGCGGCGGTTCGCTGGTCAGCGGGGCGGGTCTGCGCCTCGATCTGGTTCTGCGTGACGGCACCGTCCTCGATGTCGATGCCCAGGCCGACGGCCGCATCTCGGGCGAGGCGCTGCTTGCCGATATCGAGGTTTCGTTGCTTGCGCACACACCGGATCTGCCGGCACTGACCGGCTTCTGGTTCTAGGAGTACCTGATGATGTCGCTCAACGCACGCGTCCTTCGGCGCCGCGGATTCATGTTGCTCGGGTTGATGCTCATCGCGATTCAGCTTGCCGCCTGCGGCGGCGGAGGCGGCACGGGTATCGCGATGGCTCCGGGCGGGGATATGGCTGCGGGTGGAACCGGCGCCGGCCCGGGGACCGGCACAGGGGCAGAGGCGGGCACCGGCACCAGCATCAGCAGCGGCGGCGCCAGCAGCGACAACACCGGCAGCGACAACACCGGCAGCGACAACACCGGCAGCGGCGGTACCAGCAGCGGTAGCACCAGCGGCGGTAGCACCAGCGGCAGTAGCACCAGCGGCAGTAGCACCAGCGCCAGTACGGGCAGCGGCGGGAACGGCTCGACCTCTTCCGGCGGCATCGGTCCTTCCCCGCCGGCCGGTACGACGCTCGCGGTTTCCCAGCTTCAGGGTCGCTGGCTTGCGTCGTCCGCGCCGACGCCCCTGAGCCTGGTACTCGGTTCCGCCAGGGGCGACGGCAACGCGCTCGAGGGCTGGATCCTTGCGGCCGATCTTTCGAGCCTCACCCGCGTGCACGCGCGCATCGACGGCGACGGCCTGCTCGCCTTCGAGGGCAGCCGCTGGCCGATCGGACGGCCGGGCGCCATCGAGACCGTGCGCGAGAGCGCGGCGGTCTCGCTCGACCGGACCCTGTTCGAGATGCGCGATAGCGGGATGCGGTGGGTGCGCGCGAGCCTCGGGGAGGGCGGTGTCGGCAGCGCCGCCGCAGGCGGCGGATCGGGCGACAACGGCTCGGCTTTGCCGCCACCCGATCCCGTCGGCATCTGGTCCGGGAGCTTCGATGCCGGGCGGATCCGGGTCGAGCTCGGTGCGGGAGCCGATGGCA
>Ga0315900_10011477_pt1 | contig 10971 bp, 4 predicted proteins | sample LakEriMetagenome_FD_203521 | JGI IMG/M metagenome (GOLD analysis project Ga0315900, IMG submission 203521) | Freshwater fungal communities from buoy surface, Lake Erie, Ohio, United States - Buoy 12 MA114 | ecosystem: Environmental > Aquatic > Freshwater > Lake > Lake biofilm | place: USA: Lake...
TAATGGAGCGGCAACTGGTTCGGGTGGAGAAATTCGCGACCGTTTAGCAGGCGGACAAGGTTCATTGCCGTTAGCAGGAACTGCAGTTTACATGACTTCTTACTCTCGTTTAGTGCCCTTCGACTCTGCTTCGACTCCGCTCAGCATGACAGCTCAGGGTGACAGAAGAGAGTGGGAGAAAGGAATGAGCGAAAGACCTTGGTTGTATCAAACACCCATGGATATTTTAATCAAAGCATCTAATGGTGCTTCTGATTTTGGAAATAAATTTGGTCAACCATTAATTACAGGTTCGGTATTAACTTTTGAGCACGAAGAAAATAACCGTAAGGTTGGTTACGATAAAGTAATCATGCAAGCGGGTGGAATTGGTTATGGTAAATTAAACCAAGCTATTAAAAAGGAACCTAAAGCAGGAGATAAGATTGTTATTTTAGGAGGAGAAAATTACCGTATTGGAATGGGTGGAGCAGCAGTATCTTCAGCTGATACAGGAGCTTTTGGTTCAGGTATCGAATTAAATGCCATTCAACGTTCTAATCCAGAAATGCAAAAACGTGCGGCGAATGCTGTGCGTGGTTTAGTAGAAAGCGATAATAATCCTATAGTATCAATTCATGATCATGGCGCTGGTGGACATTTAAACTGTTTATCAGAATTGGTAGAAGCAACAGGAGGTTTAATTGATTTGGATAAATTGCCAGTTGGTGATCCAACTTTATCTGCAAAAGAAATTATTGGTAACGAATCGCAAGAGCGTATGGGCTTAGTGATTGGACAAAAAGATATCGATACCTTACAACGCATTGCTGACCGTGAACGTTCGCCAATGTATCAAGTTGGAGATGTGACGAATGATCACCGCTTTACATTCCAATCAAAAACTACTGGTTTAAAGCCAATGGATTATGCTTTAGAAGATTTCTTTGGAAGCTCTCCCAAAACCATTATGACGGATAAAACCGTTAAAACAAATTATTCAGAATTAACTTATTCAACAGCAAACGTTCCTTCATATTTAAATCAAGTATTGCAATTAGAAGCAGTAGCTTGTAAAGATTGGTTAACTAACAAAGTTGACCGTTGTGTTGGAGGAAGAGTAGCTAAACAACAATGTGCTGGTCCATTACAATTACCATTAAACAATGTGGGCGTCATGGCTTTAGATTATAAAGGTAAAGAAGGTATTGCAACGACTATTGGTCACTCACCAATTTCTGCTTTGATAAATCCAGCAGCAGGTTCGAGAATGGCCATTGCAGAATCATTATCTAATTTAGTTTGGGCGCCGTTAAAAGATGGAATGCAATCAGTATCACTTTCTGCTAACTGGATGTGGGCTTGTAAGAACGAAGGTGAAGATGCTCGTTTATACGAAGCGGTAAAAGCATGTTCTGAATTTGCTATTGAATTAGGAATCAATATTCCAACCGGAAAAGATTCTTTGTCAATGAAACAAAAATATCCTAACGATGAGGTAATTGCTCCAGGAACTGTTATTATATCAGCAGCAGGAAATTGTTCTAATATTACTAAAGTAGTTGAACCAGTTTTAAAACGTAAGGGAGGAAATATCTATTATATTAACTTATCTCAAGATTCATTTAAATTAGGAGGTTCATCATTTGCACAAGTATTAAATAAAATTGGTACAGAGGTTCCAACCATTACTAATGGAGTATTCTTTAAAAAAGCTTTTAATGTATTACAAGATTTAATTAAAGATCGTAAAATCCACGCAGGACATGATGTGGGTAGTGGTGGTTTAATTACGACTTTATTAGAATTATGTTTTGCTGATGTAAACTTAGGAGCGAATTACGATTTAACGGCTTTAAAAGAAAGTGATACAGTAAAAGCATTATTCAACGAAAACATCGCCGTTGTTTTTCAAGCAGATGCTTCAGTTGAAGCCGAGTTTGCAAAACACAATGTTGAGGTTTTCAAAATTGGTTCTGTGGTTGAAGGCAATTTTGTTACTATTAAAAACAATGCTGATACTTTTACATTTAATGTGTCTGAAACAAGAGATACATGGTACAAAACATCATTTCTTTTAGATTCTAAACAATCTAAAAACGGAATGGCGCAAGAGCGTTATGGCAACTTTAAAAATCAACCTTTACAATTTACGTTCCCAGCTCACTTTGATGGTAAATTGCCTGTAATTGATTCTTCAAAACCACGTCCTAAAGCAGCTATCATTCGAGAGAAAGGATCTAACTCAGAGCGTGAAATGGCTAATGCAATGTATTTAGCAGGTTTTGACGTGAAGGATGTGCATATGACAGATTTAATTTCTGGTAGAGAAAACTTAGAAGATATTCAGTTTATTGGTGCGGTTGGTGGATTCTCTAATTCAGATGTATTAGGTTCTGCTAAAGGTTGGGCTGGAGCATTTTTATATAACGAAAAAGCAAACACCGCTTTAAAGAATTTCTTTAAACGTGAAGATACTTTATCAGTTGGTATTTGCAATGGCTGCCAATTATTAATGGAATTAGAATTAATTAATCCAGAACACGAAGTGCATGGCAAGATGCATCATAATACGTCTCAAAAACACGAAAGTGGATTTACATCAGTGAAAGTTCAAAAAAATAACTCAGTGATGTTGTCTACTTTAGAAGGATCAACTTTAGGAGTTTGGATTTCGCATGGTGAAGGTAAATTCAAATTGCCTTATGCAGAAGATAAATATAATATCGTTGCTAAATATGCTTACGCTAATTATCCTGCAAACCCAAATGGTTCTGATTTTAATACAGCCATGATGTGTGATACAACAGGTCGTCATTTAGTAATGATGCCACATATCGAGCGTTCGACTTTCCCTTGGAACTGGGCTAATTATCCAGAAAGAAACGATGAGGTTTCTCCTTGGTTAGAAGCTTTTGTAAATGCCAGAAAATGGGTTGAGAAAAAGTAAGAGCGTCATTGCGATCACGCCAGAGCGTGAGAAGCAATCTCATATATACTTAATTAATACTAATGGTGAGATTGCTTCGTCGCTGAAAAAGTTTCTCGCAATGACGAATACTTAATAATTCCACAAGTCATGCTCCCAAGTAAAGATATTCATCTTTATTTTATCAGCTTCTACTAAAGCATCAATTCCCTTTTGGTATTGGTCAATATAACGGTCTTGTACATTAGATTCTTTTACAATGGTGCTAGTAAATTGTCGTTTCCAAAAAATATCATCTAAGCTTCTTCTCTCGGCATCGTTCTTAAAATTATATACATCGTTTCGGGCAAAGTAGGGGCGACAAGATGGGAAATACACCCAATACAATTCTCTATAATAATCTCGTTCTTCGTTATATTCAATAGCAGCTAAGCCAACAATACGAACTTCTAAACTCGATTTTTGCCTATCAAAATACCAATCTTCTTTTACTCTAAATTTTAAAACGCGCTCATAAATGCTTATTGAGTCTGTGATTGGAGTTCTCACTGCATATTCATTTCCATTTGGGTCATATATAATGTTGTCGATCGTATCTCTTTTAACGAGTTTGTTTTTTATTTCAGAATCATTATAAGGAATTAAAAAGTCCTCATCTTTAAAAGCAATGATATTACCAATTAAAATTTGTCGAGTGATGGTTTGAAATAGAGAGCTTCTACAAGCATTATATTCTAGTGGGTAATATAATGGTTGATTTTGTTTTTCTCGCATATCAATGTCGCGCCATACTCTTTTCTCCCAAGCAACATCGCCTTCGCGTAAACTTGTGTAGTTTATAGGTCGTCTGTTGCCGATGTTTTGTTTGTCGTAAACATCGCAAGGGTTAGTAGGTTTTATGGGTTTAGGCTTCAAAGAATCTCCTGGATGAGTAGCTGAAAGCCTAGTAATATATAATATTGCTAAGATTAGGTTGGCGTAAGTTTTCATGATTCATAAGTTTAGTGGTTTAATACTATAACTAATGAACGTGTAAAAAGATACGAGTCTTATTATTGAGATTGTGAAAACAAGAAAAGTTTGACATTTGCCAAACTTTTTTGAAAAAGAATAAAGTTATATTTTAACTTTTTGCTCTAAAATAAAAGGACAATGGAACACCTGTAAAATTAAAGCTTTCACGGAATTTGTTTTCTAAGAAACGTTTGTAAGCATCTGTTAAATATTGTGGAGAATTACAGAAAAATACAAAAGCGCAAGTATCTTTAATTTGAGTGACGTATTTAATTTTTACTATTTTTCCTTTCACTGCTGGTGGTGGGAAGTTTTCAATTAAAGGTAAGAAGTACTCATTTAATTTACTGGTAGGTATTTTTGTTGTTCTGTTTTGATACACTTCCATGGCCACATCAATCACTTTCATGATACGTTGTTTTTCGGTAACAGAAGTGAAAATAATTGGCACATCTTTAAAAGGCATCATACTAATTCTGATTTGCTCTTCAAAGTGTTTAGTCGTCATGGTATTTTTATCTTCCACTAAATCCCATTTGTTTACAACGATGACAATACCTTTATGATTTTTTACAATTAAGTGAATGATATTTAAATCTTGAGATTCAATCCCTAATGTAGCATCCAACATTAATACACACACATCCGAATGTTCAATGGCGTTAATGGTACGCATCACACTGTAAAACTCGATGTCTTCGTGTACTTTGGCTTTCTTACGCATACCAGCAGTATCAATCAATAAGAAATCGTGTCCAAATTTATTGTAACGTGTATGAATGGTATCTCTGGTTGTTCCTGCAACCGCAGTTACAATATTTCTTTCTTCACCTAATAAAGCATTAGTTAAAGAAGATTTACCAACGTTAGGACGACCAACAATGGCAATTTTAGGCAAATCACTGCCTTCAATAGCTCCTAAATCCTCTGGGAATGTTTTAATCAAGGCATCTAATAAATCACCAGTTCCCATTCCACTATTTGAAGAAACACAGTAAGGATCTCCTAAACCTAATGAATAAAATTCGGCAGCGTAAGAATTACGTTCGCTATTATCTACTTTATTTACAACTAATAAAACTGGTTTTTTACTTCTACGAACAATATTGGCAACGTCTTTGTCAAATTGGGTAACGCCATCTGTTACATCCACCATAAATAAGATGGTTGTACTTTCGTTAACGGCAATTTGAACTTGTTTACGAATCTCTTCTTCAAAAATATCGTCGCTACCTTTGATATATCCACCAGTATCTACGACTGAAAATTCAATACCATTCCAGTTTGATTTACCATAGTGTCTATCGCGTGTAATCCCGGGCTCATCATCAACAATGGCTTCACGGGTTTCAGTTAATCTGTTAAAAAGAGTCGATTTCCCTACATTGGGACGACCGACAATGGCTACTAAATTTGGCATAATGCCGCAAAGGTAACAAAAAAGCCTAAAATTTAGGCTTTTAAGTACAAGAATGATAAAAATGGGGGTATTATAGCGTAATTACTTTTTAGAAGCTTTGATATTGCTTACAAAATCATCAAATAAGTAACGAGCATCTAACGGACCAGGGCAAGCCTCTGGGTGATATTGTACTGAAAAAACTGGTTTGTTTTTAATGCGAATACCTTCAATAGTATTATCATTTAAGTTCACATGGGTGATTTCAATATTTGGATTTTTAGCAATATCCTCAGCATTTACTGTAAAACCATGGTTTTGAGACGTAATTTCAGATTTACCAGTAATAATGTTTTTAACTGGGTGGTTGATTCCACGGTGTCCGGCATGCATTTTATAAGTAGAAATTCCTTGAGATTGTGCTAATAATTGGTGACCTAAACAGATACCAAAAACAGGTTTGCCAGTAGCTACTAATTCTTTAATAAGAGCAATTTCATCTTTCATAACTCCTGGATCTCCAGGACCATTACTTAACATGATACCATCTGGATTGAAATCTAAAATGTCTTTAATGGCAGATTTCATTGGGAATACCTTTAAATAACAATCTCTTTCAGCTAAAGAACGTAAAATGTTTTTCTTTACTCCAAAATCTAAAACGGCTACTTTATGTGAAGCTGTTGTTTCTCCATAATTATAAGGAGTAGTCGTCGCAACTTTAGAAGATAACTCTAAACCCTCCATTTTAGGAACTTTTGCTAATAGTGCTTTTAAAGCATCAATATCTGCATTGTCTGAAGAAATAATACAGTTCATAGCGCCTTTATCTCTAATATAACGAACAATGGCGCGGGTATCTACATCACTAATTGCCACTACACCATCATTCACAAAATAATTTTGTAAGGATTGTTGAGCACGTTTACGAGAAAAACCATCATTAAATTTTTTGCAAATCATACCCGAAATTTTGATGCTATCGCTTTCTACTTCGCTCGCTTCAATACCGTAATTTCCAACGTGAACATTGTTCATTACCACTATTTGCCCGAAATATGAAGGGTCAGTGAAAATTTCTTGGTAACCAGTCATGCCAGTATTAAAACAAATTTCTCCAGTAGTCGTGCCGATTTTTCCAGCGGCTTTGCCTTCAAATACTTTACCGTCTTCTAATAAAAGGATGGCTTTAGGCTTAGTTTGATATTTTAATTGCATAGGTTTTTAGAAAGGTTTTTCTAAAAACCAAAGGTGCGAATAATTTAAAGAATTAGAAAGATTTGTTAATAGGTTTTTAAAAAAACAAAAACCGGCTATCAAAGACACTGACAGCCGGTTTAAATTTTGGATATCCTATAAACTATTGTTTAATGATTTTAATTATTTTTTTAGAATCAGAAGTTGTAATGTTCGTAAAATATATTCCAGCAGGCTGATTTTCGATATTTAATACAGAAGAGCCTGCTTCTATATTTTCATTGAAGATTATGTCTCCTATAATATTAGTAATAATTACATTTGCATTTTCCGATATATTTAAGTTGAAAATACCTGTTGAAGGGTTAGGAAATAATTCAGCTAAAAGTTCATTTTGAATTTTATCTTCCAATCTTATTCCTTCACGAGCATGAGTTTCTTCTACTATCGCATCGTCTTCTCCTGGTTTACCTGCAGCCATAGCCATTACATGACATGGAAAGCCTTCGGTACCCCAAACGCCACCTACAAATGCAGTAATTGTAATGTCGTAAGCTACATTTGGTTGAGTTCCTGCAACATAATTTAACGCAAATGTATTAACACTACTGTTTCGATTACTTGTAACACTGAAAGTCCCAGCTTGATTACTTACTTTAACTCTATAATTAGTGGCTCCTGCAACTTTTACCCAAGAAAATAGAGTTTTAGTTGTAGCTACTGTAAATGATGGAGAACAAGTTGTTAATTGTGTGTTAGGTGTAATAGCAGGAGTATTTACTGTACTAGCAGGGCCGTATGGACTCCAAACTCCATTTTGCATGTAAGATAACCTTACTGTATATGTTTCTCCGTAAGCCACTCCAGGAACATAACTCATCTTAAAAAGATTATTCCAATTAGTATTTCTAATATTAACAGCAGAAAATGTAGTTGTTACTCCAGTTACTAATACTCTGTAGTTTGAGGTGCCTGGTTTCACTAGTCCAAAATTCATATCTTCAGTTAAATCATTTAAATTATATGTTGAAGAAAAGAATTGACCTGGGATACCGACAAATCTAACTCGTGATTCAAAAATAGCATCTGCTAGATTTATAGCAACTCCATTATTGAAAAATTTACCGCCAGCATAAGTATTCCCATTGTGATAATTTACTGGAATTGGAGCTCCAAAGGATGAAAATTGAAAAGTATATTTATTACCTGCAATAATTTTAACTCCTGTTGTTAAAGTCACAGAATTTAATCCCGACCCTATTGTTGTGAAATTTTTTGTTGCAAGAAGAGTTCCGCCAAAGCCCTCACCAGCAAATACTTTTACAATACATGGAGTGGTAGGAGCTCCATTATTTAATCCAATAGCTACACCAGTTAATGTGCCAGTTACTCCAGCAGTAAAAGATTGACCAAAAGTTTGACCAGGACTAATAGTGGAAGCTGTATTAGAAGGAATGTTTTGTTGATCTACAACTGAAGTTTGAGCATTAGCTTTAGAGGTAATCAAGCCAATTGCTATAGCTATTAAAGAAAATAATTTTGTTTTCATTTTTTATGTTTTTAAGTTTAAACAAATGTAGATTATACTCATTTGCGTGAACATGATGAAAGTCGTAGAATAGTATGATTTTAGTCAGTTATTATCGAAAATCATATAATTTGATAAATAAAAAGGTCGTCTTTAATAAAGACGACCTAATTAATAGAAATGTAAGTGATTTTTTTGGTAAAAAACTATTGCTTAATTATTTTCAAGTTTGTCTCTTCACTATTTTTAAATAATTTGACAAAATATATACCTGATTTTTGTTCAGAAATATCAATAATATTGATTCCAGATAAATAATCGCTATCCATCACAACGTCGCCTAGCATGTTGTATATAGTAATGTGAGTGTCATGGGTTGTAGATAAAGAGAATATTCCATTATTAGGGTTGGGGAAAATTGAGTATGAAAACTCACTATTATTTTCTCTACCAGCTTTTAATTGTCTTAAAATTGATTCATTGGATTCATCATTTGAATTTTTTGATGCACTAACTGTCACAAAACAAGTTGGTCCATAAGCAGCCCAAACTCCACCTACATTAGCTGCAACTCTTACATTATAAGTTCTTCCTACTTGTATACCAGAAACGTATGATAACTGGAATGTTGTTTGTGTATTATTTCTAACATTTACAACATTAAGAGGTTGTGTCAAATCAACCACTTCAACTCTATAATTACTTGCTCCAGACACAGCGTTGAAATTTAATGTTTGCGAAGCTGAACTTGCTGTAATATTACATGATCCAGATGATAATTGAGTTGTTGGGATAGACGAAGGAGTAGTTATAGAACAAGTGTTTCCGTATGGTTGCCATGCTCCATTAACAAATGCACTAATACGTATATCATAGGTTCTATTATACTGCACTCCAGAAATCCAAGATAATGAAAAATAATTTACTGTATTGTTTCTAATGTTAACTATGCTGAACGATTGAGCAGCATTTATAATTTCAAATCGGTAGTTTGTTGCTCCCGAAATCAACGGAAAATTCAAATTTTGATTGAGCGTATTTAAAGTAATATTACATGAACCAGCACTAAACTGAGTTGTTGGTATAGCAGCTGAAGCAGGTGTTGTAACTGTACAAGTATTACCATAGGGTTGCCAAGCCCCACCAGCAAATGCAGAAATACGAATATTATAAGTTCTACCATATTGAATGCCAGATACCCATGACATTCTAAAAATTGTTTGATTATTACCTCTCACGTTTACGACATTAAAAGGTTGTGCAGCATTTTTTATTTCTAATCTATAATTTGTTGCACCTGAAACAGATGAAAAGTTTAAAACTTGGTCAAGTGCACTAAGCGATGCTCCGCAGGATGTTCCAGTTAATACAGGGCCAGGGCAACTAACTACTGAAACAGAATTTGTGATGGATGTCAAACATCCATTTGCATCAGTAGAATTAATTGTATACACTGTAGTAGAGATTGGATTAACGGTTTGTGACGTGCCAGATAAGTTACCTGGATTCCATGTATACGTTGCTAATCCCGTTCCTCCATTTGGAGAGACAGATAATCCAACATCTGCGCCAATACAAACAGTTGTATTTGTTGTTGGGCTGGTTAATGAAAATGCTACGGGCTCAGTGATATTTACAGTTAAAGATGAAGAACTTCCACATTCATTGGTAGCATAGCATGTATAAGTTCCAGCAGGAAGATTACTAATAGCGCTAGTAGTGTTACTAGTTGGTGACCAAGAATATGTTTGACTAACACCTCCAGTTGCTGAAACTGATGCTGTACCGTTAGATTGACCATTGCAAAGTAAATTTGTTTGCCCTATTAAATTAGTTGTAACTGTAGGGCATGACATTAATAATCTTGCAATGGATACTCTACTTGTTCCAGCATAAGTTGTAAACTGACCACCAATGATTAGTTTTCCATCACTTTGGAATTCACTCGTGAAAATGGTATTATTGCTTCCTGTGCCAGGAGTAAACGTTAAATCTAATGAACCGTCAGAATTTAAGCGAGCAATTCTATTTCTAACCACGCCGTTATAAGATGTAAATTGCCCCATTATAATAATTTTTCCGTCAGGCTGAATATTAATGGAGGTTACTGAACTATTTGCTCCAGTTCCAACATTAAATGATGGATCAATTGTTCCGTCACTATTTAATCTAGCAATATTATTTGAAGATACTCCATTATATGTTGTAAAAAAACCACCAATAATAATTTTTCCATCAGCTTGTAATCCGCATGCTCTTACAACCACTGTACCAGTTCCAGTTGGTCCAGCACCGCTTGAAAAAGTTGCATCTAATGCACCAGCAGATGTAATGCGAGCAACTCTAATTGCTCCTAAACCATTATATGTAGTGAACTGTCCTCCTATTATTATTTTTCCATCGTTTTGCAAAGCTAAGCCGAAAACAGTATTGTTTGCCCCAGAGCCTGGATTAAAAGTGTTGTCTAGACTTCCACTAGCATTTGCTCTAGCAATTCTAGCTCTTGCTGTGCCATTATAAAAAGTGAACTGCCCACCTATTATTATTTTTCCATCATTTTGTAGTATGGCATTGTTTACAATATTATTTGGCCCAGTTCCTTGATTAAAAGTGGCGTCTAAACTGCCATTAGATGCTAATCTTGTAAGTCTACGATTTGCTGATGCTCCAAATGTTGTAAAAGTTCCAGCAGCTATAATATTTCCGTCAGGTTGAAGGATGATTTTATTAACAGAATTATTGAACCCTACACCTGGTGAAAATGTATTATCTATAGAACCGTCAGAATTTAATCTAACAATTCGTCCAGCCAATGTACTGTTAAATGTTGTAAAGCTTCCACTAGCAATTATTTTTCCATCTGCCTGAATTGCAGTACTTAATACATTAGCATTCGAGCCAGTTCCTGGGTCAAATGTATTATCT